>Ga0209382_10001856_pt1 | contig 32226 bp, 26 predicted proteins | sample SoiMetdeltSBSDD5_FD_187599 | JGI IMG/M metagenome (GOLD analysis project Ga0209382, IMG submission 187599) | Bulk soil microbial communities from a Populus tree surrounding site in Tennessee, USA - Soil MetaG P. deltoides SBSDD5 (SPAdes) (version 2) | ecosystem: Environmental > Terrestrial >...
CCCTCGCGGTTGGGCTCACCGAAACGAAACTGCCCCGGCCCGACGACGGCCGCGATGGGTGTGTTCTGGCCGGGCAGGTTGCCGAGCAGCCCCGTGACGTTGGCGGGATTGCTGAAAAGCGACCTCTGGTCGGTGCTGCCGTAGCGTCGATAGTCTTGGTTGGCCCACAGATCGCGCTCGACGCCGAGCAGCGTCTGTGTCGTGGTGTAGTCCGCGATCAACGCCGCTTTCACGCCTTCGCGCAGATAGCCGATGCTGGCCGAGGTCTGAAACAGTTCGCCGCCGCCGTCCGCCGAGCCGTAGTGCACCTGCACGTCCGGATGCGGGATCTCGTCACGCAGCACAACGTTGAGGACGCCGCCGACGGCATCCATGCCGTGCTTCACCGAAGTCGAGTCGAATAACAGCTCGACTCGCTCTACCGCGCTCAAGGGCACGGTGTTGAGGTCGAAAGCGTTGACGACAAAGCTGGCAGCACTCGCAAACGCACGGTGCCCGTTGACCAGCACCATCGTTGTGTCAGTGCCGAGGCCGCGAAACTCGGCGTATTGAGCGCCGCTGCTGCTGAAGCCGTCGGCCTTCAGATACGGCTGCTGCGGGAGGTACTTCAGCAGATCGGAGACCGTCGTGAAGCCGGACCGCTCGATCGCTTCGCGATCCATGATCACGAACGATCCGGCGGAATCCTGCAGCGACTTGAACGTGTAGCCCGTCGTGTAGACCGTCTCGATGATCGCATCCGAGGCTGCATCCCGCTCCGGATCCCGCTGCGTCTGCGCAGGCGCTCTCCGCGGCGCGTTGGTCTGCGGCGACAACCGCGGCTTCGGCGCTGGCGGCGCCCGAACGATGGAGATCTGCCTGGAGTTGGTCCAGGTGAACGTCAGCCCGGTCGAGCGCAGGAGCTGATTCAGTGCCTCTTCGATCGTGTACTTGCCCCGCAGCGGGCCGACGATCATCGCCTCTTCCTCGGGCGAGTTGGGGCTGTAGCCGTAGAAGACGCCGGTCTGGCCGTAGAGCTGCTCGAGCGCGCGCGTCAGCGGCTGCGCCTCGAGATTCAGGGAGTATTCCTTGCGGGAGCTCTGTTCGGGTCCGGGAGTTTGTGCGCCTGCGTGCTGGGCCGGTGTCAGCGCGAGGCAGACGAGCGCGCCGGCAAGGACTGTCCTTGCCATGTTTCCCTGTCTCCTGCGCGGTGTTGCCTGCGGACCCACGGCTTATGAGTTCGTTCCCTGAGAGACAGTCGAAGATTGCAGCAGAGTGACAGCCTGCCGCAAGTCCGGCCGAGACATAACATGTACGTATTGCTGCGAGAGGGAGCGGAGCGCGTCACGGCCAGCGACGATGGCGCAGGCCTGCCGTTGATGCGTCAAGCACGACGAAGCACGCAGTCACGCCGACGATTTCGCTGAGCTGCAGACCGAGCTGCCAGCTTGCCGACGATGACCGGCACCGATTGTTCACATATATATGTATGTATCCGGAGCTGTGTCAGCCGACTGCCTGCTCGCTCACCATCGTCAGCACGTCGTAGCTGGCGACCACCTCGCCGTTCTGATTGGTGATTTCCGTGTCCCACGCCACTTCGCCGTAGCCTTTTTCGGCACGCAGCGACTTCGACTTGCAGGTCAGCCGCACCTTGATGCGATCGCCCGGCTTGACCGGCTTCACGAAGCGCAGGTGATCGAGCCCATAGTTCGCGAGCACCGGCCCATACGGCGGATCGACGAACAAGCCGGCGGCGGCCGAGACCAGGAAATAACCATGGGCGACGCGGCCGCCGAACAGCGGATTGCGGCGCGCGGCCTCCTCGTCCATGTGCGCGTAGAAAGTGTCGCCCGACAAGGCTGCGAAGCTTTCGATGTCGGCCAATGTGATCTCACGCTCCGCTGTGTTCAGCGTGTCGCCCACTTGCAGCTCATGGAACGATTTCCGGAACGGATGCACGCCAGGTGCCTTCTGTGCAGCACCGCGCGTCCAGCGTCCGGTAATTCGCGCGACTGTTTGCGGGCTGCCTTGAATTGCAGTCCGCTGCATGTAGTGCATGAGACCGCGGATGCCGCCCATTTCTTCGCCGCCGCCTGCGCGACCCGGACCGCCGTGCACGAGTCCGGGCATCGGCGAGCCATGACCCGTGGAATCCTTGGCGCAATCGCGATTCACGATCAACAGCCGACCGTGGAGCGGCGCAAGACCGAGCGCGAACTCGACGGCGGCATCGTCATCGGCCGTGAACACCGAGCCGACGAGGCTGCCTTCGCCGCCGCGCGCGTAGCCAATCGCATCGCTGATCGACGCATACGGCACGACCGTGCAGACGGGTCCGAACGCCTCGACGGTGTGCACAGCCTTTGCTTTGTTGGGCTCGCGGCAGAACAGCAGCGACGGCGCGACGAACGCGCCCTTCTCGCGATCCGCACCGGCGAGCTGCAGCGTGTCACCGTCGCCCGTCAGCAATTCGGCTTCGCGTTTCAGCTCTGCGATGCGGCTGAGCACTTCGCGCCGTTGACCCAGCGCAGCGAGCGGACCCATGCGCACCTGTTCCAGCCGCGGGTCGCCTACGACGACTTTGGCGAGACCGGCTTTGATCGCCTGCGCCGCGGCTTCGGCGTGCGCCGTCGGAACGATCGCCTTGCGGATCGCGGTACATTTCTGGCCAGCCTTCGCCGTCATCTCGCGCACGACTTCGCGGACGAACGAATCGAACTCCGGCTGGCCGGGCGCTGCGTCCGGCCCGAGCACGCAGGAGTTGATCGAATCCGTCTCGCTGATGAACCGCACCGAGTTCGCGACGATCGCCGGATGCGTGCGCAGCTTGTGCGCCGTGCTCGCCGAACCGGTGAACGACACGACGTCCTGGCAAGTGAGATGATCGAACGCATCGCCGAGGCTGCCGCACACGAGTTGCAGCGCGCCCTCCGGCAGAATCCCCGACTCGATGATGCGGCGGACCACCAGCTCCGTGAGATAAGCAGTCGCAGTCGCGGGCTTCACGATCGCGGGCATGCCTGCCAGCAGCGTGGGCGACAACTTCTCCAGCATGCCCCAGACCGGGAAGTTGAACGCGTTGATGTGAATCGCCGCGCCTTCGAGCGGCACGCAAATGTGCTGCCCGATGAACGTCCCCGTCTTCGACAGACCTTCGACATCGCCATCCACATACACGCGATTGTTGGGCAGCTCGCGCGTGCCGCGCGATGCGTACGCGAAGAGCGTGCCGATGCCGCCGTCGATGTCGATCCACGAATCGGCCTTGGTCGCGCCCGTCGCATAGGAGAGCGCGTAGAACTCGTCCTTGCGATCCGTCAGCAGCTTGGCCACGCGCTTGAGCAGCGCCGCGCGCTCGTGAAACGTGAGTTGTCGCAGCGTCGGCCCGCCATTGCGACGCGCGTGCTCCAGCACGCCCGCGAAATCAATGCCGCTCGACGAAGCCTCCGCGATAACCTGTCCCGTCGTAGCGTCGCGCAGCACCTGCGCGTCGCGCTCTCCTGCATGCCAGCGGCCTTGCACGTAACTCTTCAACTGCATCGCAATCTCCTAGCCGGCCGGCGTGCGCTTGTCGATGACGCGCTTCGCCTTGCCAATGGAACGTTCGATCGCACCGGGCTCGCGCACCTCGACGCGCACGCTGATCCCGATCATGGACTTCACCTGCTCGATAAGCGCCGTCGCTGCACGCGCACCCGCTGTGAATGCGACGGCATCCGCAGCTTCGACGTGGACAGCCAGCGCATCGAGCGGCCCTTCGCGCGTCAGCTCCAGCACGTAGTGCGGCGCGAGCGACGGCACCTGCAGAATCAGCTCTTCGATCTGCGACGGAAATAGATTCACGCCGCGCACGATGAGCATGTCGTCGGAGCGGCCGACGATCTTCGCCATCCGTCGCATCGAGCGCGCGGTCGGCGGCAACAGCCGCGTGAGGTCGCGCGTGCGATAGCGGATGATCGGCAACGCCTGCTTCGTCAGCGACGTGAACACGAGCTCGCCGGGCTCGCCGTCGGGCTGCACGGCGCCGGTCTGCGGATCGATGATCTCCGGATAGAAATGGTCTTCCCAGATTACCGGACCGTCTTTGGTCTCGATGCACTCGTTCGCCACACCCGGACCCATCACTTCCGACAGGCCGTAGATGTCGATGGCGTCCAGCCCCATGACCGTTTCGATCTGCGAACGCATCGCTTCGGTCCAGGGCTCCGCGCCGAGGATGCCCACACGCATCGAGCTCGCCGCGGGGTCGAGTCCCTGCCGCACGAACTCCTCGGCGATCGCCAGCAGGTACGACGGCGTGACCATGATGATGTCGGGCTTGAAATCGCAGATGAGCTGGACCTGCTTTTGCGTCTGTCCGCCCGACATCGGCACGACGGTGCAGCCGAGGCGCTCGGCGCCGTAGTGAGCGCCGAGGCCGCCGGTGAACAAGCCATAGCCGTAGGCGACGTGAACGATATCGCCCGGTCTACCGCCGGCTGCACGGATCGAGCGCGCCATCAGTTGCGCCCACGTGTCGATGTCCTGCTGCGTGTAGCCGACGACAGTAGGTTTCCCTGTCGTGCCGCTCGACGCGTGGATGCGGACGACTTGCTCGCGCGGCACCGCGAACATGCCGAACGGATAGTTCGCGCGCAGGTCGTCCTTCACCGTGAACGGAAACTTCGCGAGATCGTCGAACGAGCGCAAGTCGTGCGGGTGCACGCCCGCCGCGCGGAAGCTCTCGCGATAGTGAGCGACGTTCTCGTACGCGTGCCGCACGGACCACTGCAGACGCTGCAGCTGCAACGCGCGCAGCTCGTCGATGCTCGCTGTTTCGATGGGGTCGAGTTTCATGGTCCGGTAATGGCGCCGCCGATCTCATGCGAGCGGCCGCGAAACAGCGCCACACATTCGCCTTGGCTGTTACGCACAGTCACGTCGTAGATGCCGGTGCGCTTCGAGCGCGAGCGCTCCTCGGCCGTCGCAGTCAACTCGTCGCCGAGCCGGGCGGGCAGCAGGAACTCGACATTCGCTGCTGACGCGACCGTGACTGCGTTGTAGGTGTTGCAGGCGAATGCGAAGGCGCTGTCGGCGAGCGTGAAGATCAATCCGCCATGGCACAGCTTGTGACCGTTCACCATGTCCTCGCGCACTTTCATCGCGAGACGCGCGTAGCCGGGTCGGACTTCCAGGATCCGCATGCCGAGTGCTTGCGACGCGCCGTCCTCGGCATACATCGCACGCGCAGAGGCGTCGGCAACGGCTTGCGGGTCGCTCATGGCCTGCTAACTAGCGGCCGGTGAACTTTGGGTTGCGCTTCTCGGTGAACGCCGCGACGCCTTCCGCGTAGTCCTGCGAACGGCCGAGCTCGCGCTGGAAGTCGCGCTCCTGGTCGAGCTGCTGATCGAACGCGCGGCCCCACGATTCGTAGATCGCCTGCTTGGTGCGAGCGAGACCGCGCGTCGGCGCGAGCGCCAGTTGTTGTGCGAGAGAGTCCACCGTCTGTTTGAATTCGTTGTCGTCGACGCAGCGCCAGATCAGGCCCCATTGCGCGGCCTGCTCGGCCGAAAGCTTGTCAGCGAGCAATGCGAGGCCCATCGCGCGCGCATTGCCGAGCAGCCTCGGCAACAGCCACGTTCCGCCGGAGTCCGGCACGAGCCCGAGCTTGCTGAACGACTGGATGAAGCTCGCTGCGCGCGTCGCGATCACGAGATCGCACGCCAATGCGATGTTCGCGCCGGCGCCGGCAGCAACTCCGTTGACGGCCGCGATGACCGGCATCGGCAGCTTGCGCAGCGCCAGCACCAGCGGCTTGTAGTACTTGTCGATCGACTCGCCGAGATCGACGCCCTGCCCGCCCGGCGCGACGGCACGGTCGCCGAGATCCTGCCCGGCGCAGAACCCACGACCGGCGCCGGTGAGCACGAGCACGCGTGCTGCACGATCTTCCGCCAGCCGGCTCAGCGCATCGCGCACTTCGCCGTGCATCTCGACATTGAAACTGTTGAGGCGATCCGGCCGGTTCAACGTCAGGCGCGCGACGCCTTCGCTCACGTCGAACAGAATGGTCTGGTAGCTCATGTCAGCGCTCGTCGTAAGTGATTTCGAGTTCCGTCGCGGCGGGCAGCGCCTGACAGCACAACACATAGCCCGCTTCGACTTCCCAGGGCTCCAGCGCGTAGTTCGTCATCATCGTGACCGCGCCGCGCACCACGCGGGTCCGGCAAGTCGAGCATACGCCCGCGCGACACGAATAGGGGAGCTCGAGCCCGGCCTGCTCGGCGGCTTCGAGCACCGTCGTGCCGTCGCTCGCCATCTCGAACGAGCGCCGCCGTCCATCCAACACCACCGTGACTTGTGTTTGCCCCTGTGCTTCCCTCGTGCGCTGCAGGTCGGGCTTTAGCCCGACTTCCCGCGGCTTCACATCGCTCGTGAAGTGCTCGCTGTGAATCCGCCCTTGCTCGACCCCCAACCCCACCAACCCTTCCTTCACCGATTCGATCATCGTGTCGGGCCCGCACAGGAAATATGCATCGACGCCGCGCGCATCGAACAACCCGCGACCGAGCATGCCGACCTTCGCCGCATCGAGCCGCCCGTTGAACAACTCCACGTCCTGCGGCTCGCGGCTCATCAGGAAATACAGCGCCAGTCGTTGCGGATACCGATCCTTCAGTGCCAGCAGTTCCTCCGCGAACATGATCGAAGCTGTCGTGCGGTTCGCATAAAACACCATGAAGCGGCTGCCAGGCTCATGACGCAGCACATTCCTGACGATGCCGAGGATCGGTGTGATGCCGCTGCCGCCCGCGAACGCACAGTACGTACGCGCAGCCTGCGCATCCGGCGCAAGAAAGAAGCGACCGGTCGGCGGCAGCACTTCGAGCTGGTCGCCGACGCGAAGGCGACGACCCAGGTGGCCGGACATGCTGCCGCGCTCGTGCAAGCGCACGCCGATGCGCAAGTGACGCTCGTCGGTCGCGCTGCAGATGGAATACGTGCGCCGCACTTCCTGTCCGTCAATCGTCGCGCGCACGCCGATGTGCTGCCCCGGCGTAAAACGGAATGCATCGCGCAGCTCGTCCGGCACATCGAGCGTGACGCACACGGCCTCACTGCCCTCTGGGCGCACGTCAGCGATCGTCAACGGATGATAGGTAATCACGCTAAATGCACTTGAAATACTCGAACGGCTCTAGACAGCTCGTACACCGGTACAGCGCCTTGCAGGGCGTCGACGCAAACTCGCTCACGCGTTCCGAGTGCTGTGACGAGCAGCGCGGGCAACGCACGGTCGGCTCGCTCCACAATCTGCGCGGGCTGTCGACAGATTCGGCCGGCGGCGCGATGCCATACTCGCGCAGCTTTTCGCGCGCACTGTCGGTGAGCCAGTCGCTCGTCCAGGGCGGCGCAAGCACTGAGTCGACGCGAACAGTTTCGAAGCCGGCTTGCTGCAGCCGTGCCTTGATCGATGCCTGGATCACTTCCGTCGCCGGGCACCCTGTGTAGGTCGGCGAGACGCCCACGGCTATGCCGCGCTCATGCTCGTCGCGCACGTATCGCACGACGCCCAGCTCGATCACGTTCAGGATCGGAATCTCGGGGTCCGGCACGTCCGCGAGCAGGCGCCAGATTTCGCGCTCGACCGATGAGGCCGCTACCACTGCGCCCCCGGATACGTGCGCTGCATGAACTGCATTTCCGCCAGCAAGCGGCTCAGATGTTCACTGTGCTGGCCGCGCTTGCCATGCCACGCATACGCGACATCGGCAGGTCGCTTCAGCGTCGCTTCCTTGAGCACTTCATCGATGCGACGCGACCAGTCTGCAGCGAGCGACGCAGGATCGGGAGCGATGCCGAGCGCCGCAGCTTCCTGCTCCGCAGGGCTCGCGACGAACATTTCATGCGTGAAGCGCCACAACGCATCGAGCGCAGTCTGCACCCGTCGATGACTCTCTTCCGTGCCGTCGCCGAGACGCACGACCCAGCCGGAGCTGAAGCGGAAGTGATAGCGCGTCTCCTTGATGGCCTTCGCCGCCAGCTCGGCGAGCTTCGGCTCGCTCGACTGCTGCAGGCGCTCGAACAGCTCGAGCTGCCACGCATCGACGAGGAACTGGCGCACGATCGTCTGGCCGAAGTCGCCGTTCGGCTGCTCGACCAGGCTCAGGTTCAGGAAGTCCTGCGGATCGCGCAGGAAGGCGAGATCGTCCTCACTCCCGCTGCCCTGGAGCTGCGCGGCATGCGACAGCAGATAGCGCGCCTGCCCGAGCAGATCGAGCGCGATGTTGGCGAGCGCGAGATCCTCTTCCAGCGCGGGCGCATGACCGATCCACTCGCCCAGGCGCTGCGCGAGGATCAGGCTCGTGTCGCCCACCGTGAGCTGGTAACTCATGGCCGGGGTCATCACAGGTTCTTCACCTCATCCGGGATCTCGTAGAACGTCGGATGTCGATAGATCTTGTCCTTCGCCGGCTCGAACAACGCGTCGGCATCCGCCGGATCGGAGGCGACGATATCGGCGGAGCGCACGACCCAGATGCTCACGCCTTCCTGCCGCCGCGTGTAGACGTCGCGCGCATGCTCGATCGCCATGCTCGCATCGGCGGCATGGATGCTGCCGACGTGCTTGTGCTCGAGTCCCGAACGCGCACGAATGAAGACTTCGTACAGCGGCCACTGATTGCGTTGCTGCGTCATGATTTGCGTTTCTCTGCATGCGCGAGCGCTGCTTCGCGAACCCAGCTTCCGTCTTCGTGCGCACGCCGGCGCGCTTCGACACGCTCGCGGTTGCACGGGCCGTTGCCTGCGAGGATCTGCTGGAACTCGCTCCAGTCGATCGTGCCGAAGCGATAGTGCTGACTCGCCTCGTCCCACTCGAGCGCCGGATCCGGCACGCGCAAGCCGAGGAACTCCGCCTGCGGCACGGTGATGTCGACGAACTTCTGCCGGAGCTCGTCGTTGGTGAAGCGCTTGATCTTCCAGCGCATCGACTGCGCAGTGTGCTTCGACGTTGCATCGCTCGGGCCGAACATCATCAGCGACGGCCACCACCAGCGGTCCAGCGCATCCTGCGCCATGCGTCGCTGCTCCGGTGTGCCGCGCGACAGCGTCATCATGATTTCGAAGCCCTGGCGCTGATGGAAGCTCTCTTCCTTGCAGATGCGCACCATCGCGCGCGCGTACGGACCGTAGGAGCACTTGCAGATCGGAATCTGATTCATGATCGCCGCGCCGTCGACGAGCCAGCCGATCGCACCGACGTCGGCCCAGGTCGGTGTCGGATAGTTGAAGATGCTGGAGTACTTCGCGGCGCCCGTGAGCAACTGTTCCAGCAACTCATCGCGCGAGATGCCGAGCGTTTCGGCGGCGCTGTACAGATACATGCCGTGCCCGCCTTCGTCCTGCACCTTCGCCATCAGCACGGCCTTGCGACGCAGGGTCGGCGCACGAGTGATCCAGTTCCCTTCCGGCAGCATGCCGACGATCTCGGAGTGCGCGTGCTGAGAGATCTGGCGGATCAGCGTCTGACGGTACGCGTCGGGCATCCAGTCCTTCGGCTCGATGCGGTCTTCGGCATCGACCTTCGCCTGGAAGCGCTGCTCCAGCGCCGCGCGCTCGGCAGCCGTCGTGTGCAGACAATCCGCTCCAAGCGAATCAAGACCTTGCGTGTACATCTTCAGCTCCGACGGAGTTGGCGGCGATCTAACGTGACACATTGCCACGGGCACGGCAATTGTTTTTGTGTCATGTTATCGGCCGTGTCAACGGACGCCCTCACCCGCCGCACCGATGCCCTGGTCGCACGCTTTCGCCGTCAGCGGCCACTGCGCGGCGGCTCGTTGCTCGTCACGATTCTCGGCGATGCGATCGCACCGCGCGGCGGCGTCATCGCACTCGGCAGCCTCATCGAGCTCGCGCGTCCATTCGGCATCACCGATCGACACGTGCGCACGGCCATCGGCCGGCTCGCGAACGAGCAATGGGTGAGCTCGCAACGCAGCGGTCGCGTCAGCTTCTATCGCCTGACGAACCACGGACGTGCGCGCTTCGCCGAGGCCACGCAAAGAATCTACGGCGCGCCACCGGCGGAGTGGAACGGCGAGTGGACGCTGGTCGTCTTCCCGCGCACGTTGGGCGCGTCCCGTGACGAGTTGCGCGAGGAACTGACGTGGCTCGGCTTCGGGCAACTTACGAGCGGAGTGTTCGCACATCCGACACATCGTGAAGACACGGTCCGCGCGCGAGTCGCGGAGCTGGAGTCAGCCGGTGAAGTGATCGTGATGCAGCGGGCCGTCGTGACGCGGACATCGAACGAGCAACTGGTCGCAATGGGCTGGGACCTGGGCGACCTCGCGCGACGCTATCGTCGCTTCGTGGAAATGTTCGCGCCGCTCGACGACGCATTGACGCGATCGGTCAAAGCGGCGGGCGAGACGGCATTCGTCCTGCGCACCCTGCTCGTGCACGAATATCGCAAGATTCACCTGCGCGATCCGCAGCTCCCTGCATCGTTGCTGCCACGCGCGTGGGCCGGAACCGACGCACACACGTTGTGCCGCAATCTCTACGCGAAGGTATTCGGCGCTTCCGAGGAATTTCTGTCGACGCGCGTGCAGACCCTGGACGGCGCGCTGCCGCCACCGGCGACCGAAGTGTTTGCGCGCTTCGGCGGACTGCCGCAGACCTAGCCGACTAGTCGCGCCAGTTCTCCAGCTTCGCGACCAGCACCTGCAGGAACCGGTTCGCGCGATGACCATCCATCACGCGATGGTCCAGCGTGAGCGTCACGTAGCAGCGCGGGCGCACGACGATCTTGTCCGCGCCGTTCTCGTCGACCACCACGGCCCGCTTCTCCAGCTTGCCGACGCCGAGAATCGCCGACTGCGGCTGATTGATGACGATCGGCGTCGCGACCAGGCTGCCGCTGACGCCGTGATTGGAGATCGTGAACGTTCCGCCGCGAACGTCCGCCGGCGTGAGCTTGTCTTCGCGCGCACGTGCCACGAGATCCGCCAGCGACTGCGCGATGCCGAACAGATCCAGCGATTGCACCGAGCGCACCACTGGAACGACGAGGCCTTTGCCTTCGACAGCCGTCCCGACGCCGATATCGATCGTGTCGTAAACCTCGAGTGCGTCTTCGGTCCATCGGCTGTTCGCCTCCGGGATCTCGCGAATCGCATCCACGCACGCCGCGAGAAAGTACGCGGTCAGCGTGAGCGAGGCGCCGCGTTGCTCGAAGTCGGCCCGATGCTTCGCGCGATGCGCGAGCACTGCGCTCAGGTCGACCTCGAAAATCGTGGTGACGTGCGGAGCCGTGTGGAGCAGGCTCTCGACCATTCGCTCCGCGATGCGCTTGCGTATCGACGTGTGCGGCACACGTCGCCCTTGTCCAGCAGACTGCGGCGCCGCGGGCTGTTCGCGTGTACTGGGCGAAGCTGGTTGCCGCTTCTTCGCTACGTGCTCGAGCACATCATCGACTGTGACCCGCCCACCCGCGCCGGTGCCGCGAACATCGGCGGCATGCAGCTTGTGTTCCGATAACAGCCGTCGCACAGCGGGACTGTTGCGCCCGCCGGATAGTGCTGCGGCATGGGCCGTCAGAGCTGCAGTGGCGACATCGTCGATGGCGGGTGCCGCTACAGCTTCCTTCACCGGCACTGCCTTCGCACTCGCCTGCAATTCCGCGCCCGCCTCGATGCGGCCGAGCAGTTCGCCGGGCTCGATCTCGTCCTGTTCCTGCTTGAGGATCTCCGCGAGCACGCCGCCGGCCGGCGCCGGAATCTCGATCGTGACCTTATCGGTCTCGACTTCGATCAGCGGCTCGTTCTCGACGACGGCTTCGCCGACGGACTTCAACCAGCGCTGGACCTGGGAGCGCGTGCCTTCGGTCTGTTCGCTGGGCGCGCGGATTTCGATGCTGGCCGTCATGTTCTTCGTTCTTGGCTCTCAAACGCTGGCGATGGTGCGAATTGCCTGCACGATGCGCGCGACGCTCGGCACCACCGCATCGAGCAACAGCGGACTGTGCGGGCTGGGTACATCGGGCATGGTGACGCGCTCGATCGGCGCATCCAGGTCGAAGAATGCATCGCGCGCGAGGGTCGCTGCAATCTCGGCGCCGAACCCGGCAGTCCGATTGTCTTCGTGCACGATCAGGCAACGCCGCGTCTTGCGCACTGACGCCAGCACGGCCGCGCGATCCCAGGGCATCAGCGTGCGCAGATCGAGAAGCTCGACGTCGACGGCGGAGTCCGCCGCGGCGTGCTCGCAGCGTTCGACCATTGCACCCCAGGTGACGATCGTCACCTCGCTTCCCGGGCGCAGCAGCCGCGCCTTGCCGAACGGCACGACGTATTCATCGCCAGGATACGGACGACGCGCCCAGGCGCCGTCGAGCATCGCGCGATGCTCGAAGAAAATCGTCGGATCGTTGCCGCGCATCGCGGACCGCAGCAGACCGACGGCATCCTCGGCGTTCGACGGCATCGCAACCCGCCAGCCGATCGCGTGCACGAACTGCACTTCGTTCGTCTGGCTGTGCCACGGGTCGCCGCACTTGAAGAATCCGCCGGGCATGCGCACCACCATTGGTGCAGCGAAGCGGTTGGCCGTGCGCCAGCGCATGGTGCCGCAGTCGTTGAGTTGCTCGGCCGCGGGATCGGCGTACTTGCGGAACTGGATCTCGGGGACCGGCATCAATCCTGCGAGTGCCATGCCGACGGAGCGGCCGATGATGCCCTCCTCCGACAAGCTGGTGTCGAATACGCGCGCGGCCCCGAACTTGTCCTGCAATCCGAGGGTGGCCGCATGCACGCCGCCCTTCCGACCGACGTCTTCTCCGAACACGACGACCCGCGGATTCACCGCCAACTCGTGCTCCAGCGTGCGCCGGATCGCAGTGACCATGTTGATGCGCGTCGCTTCGGCATGCACCGTCTGCGTGCCTTCGCGCGGCGCGATGCCTTCGCTCAACAGACCGCCCTGCTGCTGCACATCGACGCTGCCGTCCGCGCCGACTTCGCTGAACGCATGACGCGTGACGTTTGCAACATCAGGCACCGGACGTCGCTCGACGCTACCGAGCGCACGTTGAACGTCTTCCCGCGCGCGAGTTTCGAGCGTGCGCCACGACTCTTCGCTGATCGCCGCCGGTACCAATTGCTCGCGCAGTCGCACGAGCGGATCGCGCGAGCGTTCCGCGGCAATCTCATCCGCAGACTTGTACGCCTGCGTGTCCTGGCCGGAATGGCCCGACAAGCGCGGCACGAGGAGCCGCAACAGCACCGGGCCCTCGCCGCTGCGCACCGCGGCAACCGCATTCACGATCGTCGCTGCAGCAGCGTTCGGATTGGCGCTATCCCCTTCCAGGATCTTCAGATTGCGGAACGCCGCGAGATTGGCCGCGATGTTGCCGCCCGGCGTCTGGAAGTCCGACTTCACCGAGATGCCGTAGCCGTTGTCCTCGAGGAAGAACAGCACCGGCAGACGCTGCGTCGTCGCGATGGTGAGCGCCGACCAGAAACCGTTGGTCGCGACCGAAGCTTCGCCGCCATGAGCCACGGCGATGCTGCCCGCGACAGCCTCGTCGTGCAGAACCTGGGCTCGATACTGCAGCGACTGCGCCCAACCGACGACGGGCGTGTACTGCGCGCCGACGCCGCCACAGGCCGGCAGCACGCAAGGACCTTCGCGACGCGGCAGATTGAACACGACCCCGATGTCGCGGCCTTCGCTGACGCTGCCCGAGCGCATCATCGTCGAGGCGAGCGCATCTTCGATCGTCAGCCCGAGCGCAAGCATCAACGGCCGCGAGCGGTAGTACACGCCGACGCCATCGCGCGCCCCGGTCAACATCTGGCCGAGCAGCGCCTGCGTGACGTCGTGCCCGCGGGCGGTGAACTGGTAGAGGACCTTGCGCTCCGGCAGCAGGCGCGACTCCTCCAATTCATCGAGGGCGCGCGAGACCAGCACCGTATAGACAGCGCGCTCCCACTCGATCTGGGGAGTGGCGACTTGGGGCGGGGCCGCAGGGGCCGCGTCTTGCGTTCGAGGTCGCTCGATGGCTCTGGCAGTCATGGGCGGGCAGCCTAGCGGGGCGGAACAGGCAAAACTCAACAAACCGCTTTGGCTTGGGGTTCCGTATTGGTGATAAAGTCGATTTATTCGACTGTTTTTAGAGAATCTCACCATGACGCTCGACCGCTACGATGCCGCGATCCTCGACGCCCTGCAGAAGGACGGGCGCAAGCCGATCGTGGAGCTGGCCGAGCAGGTCGGGCTTTCCAATACGCCGTGCGCCCGCCGTGTGAAGCTGCTGGAGCAGGCCGGCATCATCCAGGGCTACACGGCGATCATCGATCCCGCACCGCTCGGGCTGAAAGTGCAGGCATTCGTGCAGGTGCGGCTGACGCGGCACACGGACGAGAACATCGAGCAGTTCCGGCGCGCCGTCGACGCGATGGAAGAAATCGTGAGCTGCCACGCGATGACGGGCAACTACGACCTGCTGCTGCAGGTCGTCGTGCCGGACCTGGAGTCGCTGAGCAATGTGGTGCTGAAAAAGCTGCTGCGGATCCGCTTCGTGCGGGACGTGCACTCGAGCATCGTCCTCAACACGATCAAGCGCTCGGCGCGGGTGCCGGTGCGGCACCTCGTGCCTTAGCCTGACTTCATCACTACAGCGACAACCAGCAGCAACAGTGTGAATGCCTGGAATCCCACGCGCGCCCACATCAAGCGCCCGCTGAACAAGCGGTCCGTGGCACCGCCGCCTGACATCGCCAGCAGACCGAGCGCCATGCTGACGCCGGTGCCGATCAACGCCAGGATGATGATGATCGTGAGCACATCCATCGTTATCTTCTCCCCCAACCTGCCGTGCAGCACGAATATATAATGAAACGATGCGCCTTCAAACCGCAGCGCGACGTTTCGCATTGGGAGCCCTCGTCATGACTTCGATTGCAGGCAGCCCCGCTGCAAGCGCCGCATCTGCCCAAGGCAGTTACGAGGACCTCACGGCGCTGTTTGCCGAGTGGCGCGCCTTCGAGCGCCCCGCTCTGCGAGACGGCGCGCCGGACTACACGGCGGCAGCGCTCGCTCGCAAGCACACGCAGCTCAAGACTTACCAGGCACGGCTGCAGGCGATCAATCCCGGCGCATGGCCGATTCCGCAGCAAGTGGACTATCACCTGCTGCGTGCCGAGATGAACGGCCTCGATTTCAACCTGCGCGTGCTCAAGCCGTGGGAGCGCGATCCCGCTTTCTACACTTCGATCTGGACGGAGCAGAGCGACACGCCGGCCCACGAAGGCACGACGCATCACGCGCTCATCGAGCTGTGGACCTATTCGTTCCCGCTGACGCCCGACGCCGCAGCGAAGCTCACACAGGAGCTGCAGAGCATTCCACCGCTGCTCGCACAAGCGCAGCTCAACCTCACCGGCAACGCGCGCGATCTGTGGATAGCAGGCATCGGCAACATCAAAGGGCAGCGCACCGACCTGCTCGCTCTCGAAGAGAAGACCGCGAGCAACGGTCCCGCGCTCAAGCAGGCGATCCAGGCGGCCCAGCAGGCGACGGGGAAATTCGTCACGTGGCTCGAACAACAGGCGCCTGCGAAGACCGGCCCGTCGGGCATCGGCAAGGAGAACTACACCTGGAGCCTGCAGCACGTGCACCTGGTGCCGCTCACCTGGGAAGACGAAGTGATGCTGCTCAAGCGCGAACTGGCGCGTGCGCACACGGAGCTCAAGCTCGAAGAGCAGCGCAACCGCGGGCTGCCGGCGTTGCCCGTGATTTCCAGCGCCGAGGAATATCAGCGTCGCGGCAATGCCGCGGTCACGAAGTACATGGACTTCATGCGGGCGCGGAGCATCCTGCCGGTTCGCGACTACATGGATCCGGCGATGCGCGAGCGCATCGGCGAATACGTGCCGGAAGAGACGCGCAACTTCTTCGGCATCGCGAGCCATCACGAGCCGCTCGCGCTCTACTCGCACTTCTATCACTGGTGGGACCTGGCGCGGATGCGCGAGGAGCCGCACGCCAGCCCGCTGCGACGTGACCCGCTGCTGTTCAACATCTGGGACAGCCGCGCCGAAGGCATGGCCACGGCGATGGAAGAGATGATGCTGCACGCCGGCCTGTACGACGACAATCCGCGCGGCCGCGAAGTCGTCTGGATCATGCTCGCGCAACGCGCTGCCCGCGGTCTCGGCTCGCTGTACGCACAGGCCAACGAGTTCACGATGAAGCAAGCCGCCGACTTCCACGTCCAGTGGACGCCGCGCGGCTGGATGCGACCGGACCTCGACCTGCTCGGCTTCGAGCAGCAGCTGTACCTGCGCCAGCCCGGTTACGGCACGTCGTACATCACCGGCAAATATCTGCTGGAGCAGCTCATGGCGGAGCGCAGCCAGCAGCTCGGCGACGCGTTCACGCTGTCGCGCTACTTCACCGAGATGAATGCCGCGGGCCTCATCCCCGTCTCGCTGATCCGCTGGGAGATGACCGGCAAGGACGACGAGATCAAGAGGATGCTGAAATGAGCCCGATTTCCCGGCGCACGTTGCTCGTGCAAAGCGTCGCGAGCGCCATTGCGCTGGGCCTGCCCGCGCGCCGTACGTTCGCCGCTGACTGGTTCCGCTACCGCGAAGCCATCGTGATCGACGGACTCGGTGGTCCAGGCGGCGGCAGCGACGACAATCCCGAAGCGGGGCTGTCGGAACAGGAGCTGAAGGACACTCACGAGTCGGGTGTCACGTGCGCACACACCACTGTCGGCTCCGTTGGCACGACCGCCCCAGACACGGCGTTCATGGCGACCGTGCGCGGTATCGCGTATTGGGAGCGCGAGATCGATCGCCACCCCGAAGTGCTGGCGCGCGTACGCATCGCCAGCGACATTACCAAGGCAAAGAAGAACCGACGCTGCGGATTGGTCTACGGCGTCCAGGACGGCGTCGCATTCGAGACCGACCTCGCGCGTCTCGCGGACCTGCATGCGCTTGGACTGCGGGTCGTGCAACCGACGTACAACCGCCGCAACCTTCTCGGCGATGGCTGCCTCGAACCGGCGAATGCAGGCCTGAGCCGCAGCGGCGTAACGGCCATCGAGCGCATGAACGAGCTCGGCATTCTCGTCGATCTGAGTCACTGTGGCCGCCAGACGGCGGCCGACGCGATCCGCGTGTCGAAGAAGCCGGTCGCATTCACGCACACCGGATGCCAGGCACTCGCCGACCATCCACGCAACCGCACGGACGAGGAAATGCGCGCGGTCGCAGAGAAGGGCGGCGTCAGCGGGATCTACTTCATGCCGTATCTCTCCGAAGGCCGACAACCAACGGCTGCGGACATCGTGCGGCACATCGAGCACATGGTGCAGGTCGCGGGCGAAGATCACGTCTCGATCGGCACGGATGGCAATCTCTCGCCGACGGTCGTCGACGACAAGTACAAGGAAGGGTTCGCGAAGAACACGCGCGAGCGACGCGAGGCCGGCATCGCCGCGCCCTGGGAAACCGAAACGGGCTATCTGTTCGCCGCCGATCTCAATACGTCGCGGCGGTTCGCGACGCTGGCGAAGATGCTCGCCGACCGGCGCCACAGCGCCGCGCGCATCGAGAAGATCCTGGGAGGAAATCTGCTGCGGGTGTTCGGGGATACGTGGAAGGGCTGAAGGAGCGTCTAGCGCGGGTCGCGCAGGTCCTTACCGGGTCTCAGCAGCACGAGCGCCACTACGCCGATCCCCACGGCCGCCGCCGCCCAGTAGATTGAGCTCTGCACGGCTGCCGCAAGCCAGCATGCAACGAAGACAGCGGCAGTCGCGATTCCAACCAGGTCCTTGATCATGCGCCCAATCTAAGGCGCCAGAACTCACCAAAAGCTCACGAGGTCAGCGAGTCAGGCTGCAGCCTGACCCACGCAGAACCTTTCCGGGTTTCGCTCCGGTGTGTTTGCCTTCGTCGACGACGACCTCTCCGTTCACCAGCACGTAGTCGATTCCTGTCGGCACCGCGACCGGGTTCTCGTAGGTCGCGGTGTCCTGGATGCGATCGAAGTCGAAGATCGTCACGTCCGCCCACAATCCTTCGCGCAACGCGCCGCGGTCGAACAGTCGCATGCGCGTCGCCGGCAACGACGACAGCTTGCGCACCGCGTCTTCGAGCGTGATCACTTTGCGCTTGCGCACGTACTCGGCGATCAGGCGCGGGAAATTTCCGTATGCGCGCGGATGCGGCAACCCGATTGCATCCATTTCGCCGAGGCGTTCCGCGGCTCCTGCGTCGCTGCCGATGCCCATCCACGGCGCCTTGAGCGCCGTCTCGATGTCGCCTTCGTTCATCATGAAGAACAGCGCCATCGCACGCTGCTTCTTGAGCGCAGCCTTGAGGAGGATGTCCCAGGCAGCGTCGGCTGGATCCTGGCCGAGCTGTTTGCCGATGTACTCGAGACTCTTGTAGCGATACTGGTCGTAGCGCTCATCGAAAGCGTTCGCGAGTACCACGTGATCCCAGCCACCGGACGCATGCACGAGGTTCGACCAGCCGGGCTGCGAGCCGGCCTGCAGCTCACGCTTGAGGCGTTCGCGTGTGCGCGCACTGCGCAGTCGTTTCAGGCCTTCCTCAATGCCTCGCTCCCAGACCCAGTTCGGAACCGTGATATCCAGCCCCGTGCCACCGGCTGCGTACAGATACATGTCGGCGCCGATGTTCACGCCGCGCGAGCGGGCGCCGTCGATCAGCGCGAGCGCTTGCGGGACGAGCTGGCCCCAGCCGGGCTGATACGCGCCCTTGAAGTGAAACACCTCGACCTGGATGCCGGCCTGCTCGCCGATCTGGATCGACTCGCCGATCGCAGTCAGCAGCGCCGCGCTCTCGTCGCGCATGTGACTCGCGTAGATCCCGTTGTACTGCGCGGCGACCTTCGCCAGCTCGACCAGGTCCTGCGTCGATTGAAAGCTGTCCGGCGGATAGATCAGCGCCGTCGCGATACCGACCGCGCCAGCGCACATAGCCGTCGCGACGAGCTGTTTCATCTTCTCCATCTGGGCCGAAGTCGGCGCACCTGCGCCGTCGCCCATGACAGCGACCCGTGCCTGCGCCGAGCTGTAGTACGTGCCGAAGTTGAGCGAGATACCGCCTTTCTCGAGGCCGCTGAAATAAGCGTCGATCTCGCCCGCCGGCACCGGCGTGCCGCCCTCGCCCGCGATCGCCGAGGTCACGCCCTGCAGCAGCTTGTTCTCCGCAAGGCCATTGCGCTGGAGCACCTCGCCCGACTGGTCCATCAGATCGATCCAGCCCGGCGAGACATAGCGGTCGCGCGCGTCGATCTCGCGTCGGCCGCGTCCGTCGCAGCGTCCGATCCGGGCGATGCGACCGTCCTTGATTGCGAGGTCGCCGCGAATCCAGGGATTGCCGAGGCCATCGAGCAGGCGGCCGTTGCGAATCACGACGTCGTAGGCGAATTCCTCAGCCGCTGTCGCGGTGGCCGCAGCAATCGTTGCTATGCCGAGCGCGACGAGGTGCAAGATCTTCCCCATGGCGAAAAATAGTACCAAAAGAAAAATTGACCCATATGGAAAATTTAATATAAATTCAGAAAAGCCTCGATCCGGCCCTCCGGACCCGCTCCACGTGGGGAGATCTACATGAAAACCTCCAATGCCTCACTGCTAATCTCAACAGCTGTCAGTGCGACAACGCTGCTGGGAGCGCCCAGTGCCTACGCGCAGCAAGCGCAGGGAACGCGCAATTCACTGACCCTGGAGGAGGTCATAGTCACAGCGCAGAAGCGGCAGGAAGCCCTGCAGGACGTTGCCCAATCGGTCACGGTGCTGACCAACGCAACCCTGGAGCGGCAGCAGGCCGACAATCTGCAGGACTATCTCGCGCTCATTCCCGGCTTGAGCATGGAGGGCAGCACCCGCGGCGTTTCGCGCATCACCTTGCGCGGCATCAACACTGGCGGCGTCGCCTCGACGGTGGGTGTGTATGTCGATGAGGTACCGTTCGGCTCGAGCAGTGGCTTGGCCAACGGCGCAATCCTCGCCGGCGATTTCGACACCTTCGACATGGCGCGGCTGGAAGTGTTGCGCGGTCCACAGGGCACGTTGTACGGCGCCAGCTCGCTCGGCGGTGTCATGAAGTTCGTGACCAACCCGCCGCAGACGGAATCCTTCGAGGGCAAGGCGCAAGTCGCCATGGAGGACGTGGCGGGCGGCGATCTCAGCTATTCGGCCAGCAGCTTCGTCAATATCCCGCTGAGCGAGCGCTTCGCGCTGCGGGCGACCGGCTTCTATCGCCTGGACGGCGGCTTCGTCGATTCGATCGGCAACAACCCGATCCCGAGCCTCGTCGATCCGGATATCAACATCGTCCAAGGCACGCTCGACGAGGACAACGTCAACGAGCTGAAAACCTACGGCGGCCGCGTCTCCGCTCTGTTCAATGCCAGCGACATGCTGTCGGTGCGAGTGACGGCGCTGCTGCAAAACATCGCGACCGCTGGCTCCGACACCATCGAGACCGACCGCGCCACGCTCGAGCCGCTGTACGGCGATCGCGTGGCCTCGCTTTATCACCACGAACCCACCGACCTCAGATATCGCATCTACAGCGCCACCGTCGACTGGGATCTCGGACCGGTGAGCCTGCTGTCATCGACCAGCTACGCCACCTTCCAGGAGGATCTGCAGCGCGATGAGGCCCGCGGCTTCGGCGGCATCCTCGCGCCATTCGTCACGCTCCTCTATGGTGACGACGTGACGCGACCGCTGAGCGCAATCTTGCGTCAGACCACCGGCACCGACAAGTTCACGCAGGAGCTGCGCCTGTCCTCGCCCGAGGCCGAGACCTTCGAGTGGATGGTCGGCGCTTATTACACGCGGGAAAAATCCAGGATCGATCCGCAGGATTTCTTCGCCGTCGAGGCCGGCACCGATACGATCGCAACGGATGTCCCGAAGCTCGTCGAGGTCTCGCTGCGCTCGGAGTTCGAAGAATATGCGGGGTTCGCCAACGTCACCTGGCACATCACGCCGCGTTTCGACGTCACTGTCGGCGGCCGCGCGAGCCACAACAGCCAATTCGCAGACCAGTTCCTCGACGCGACTGCGATACTCGGGGGCGAACCCGACGTACCGCCCCGGGCGTCTTCCGACGAAGACGTCACGACCTGGTCCTTCGCACCGCGCTTCGAGCTCAACGACGACGTGTCGATCTATGGACGCGTGGCCACGGGCTATCGCCCCGGCGGCCCCAATGTCCTGCCCAACGACGCGCCGCCCGGCACCCCGCGAACCTATGATTCGGACAGCCTCACCAGCTATGAGGTCGGTCTCAAGGGCAGCTGGCTCGAGAACAGGCTGTCGCTCGACGTTGCCACGTACTTTCTGGACTGGGAGGACGTGCAGCTGTTCGCAACCATCAACGACACGGGTGTCAACGCCAACGGCGGCACTGCTGAAAGCAAGGGCGTGGAGCTCAGCGCTGCAGCAGTGCTGACGGAAGGCCTGACAGTGAGGTTGACCGGTGCTTATACCGACTCTTACCTGACTCAGGACACCGATCCGGTCGTCGGTGGTCTCGATGGCGATCAACTTCCCTTCGTGCCGGAGCTGACACTGAACCTGGACGTCGACTACGAGTGGCCGGTGTTCACCGATGCCACGGCCTACGTCGGCGCCAGCGTCCGCTCCGTCCGCGACCAGGTGGCGGATTTCGCGATCCGCAACGACGACGGCAGCCAGCGCGAGATTCCGTCCTACGAAGTCATCGACCTGCGGGCCGGCCTGCTCGCGGGTCGCTGGACGCTCGAACTCTACGTCAAGAACGTGGACGACGAGATCGGCCGCACCTCGCTGTTCGGCGACCCGGGGACGTTCCCGAACGACGCGCTCGCCAGCGGCATGATTCGTCCGCGCACGATCGGACTTTCGGCCAGTTTCGGCTTCTGAGGGGAGAAAAAAATGAGCATTCGTATTGCCACATCGTTGGCCGTCGCACTCTGCGCCGTGCCTCTGCTCGCTCACGCCCAGGGTGGCGAGGGCTCCGACTCGCTGGCCTACAAAGCCAACGAGCAGGCCGCACGCCCGCTCGCGCCGCGCGGGCCGACCACGGTCGAGGAGATGGAAGCCTTCGTCGATGGCTTCATGGACTCGCAGATGAAAGCGGGTCCGGTCGCTGGCGCCATCGTCATCGTGGTGAAGGACGGCCAGGTGTTCTTCCAGAAGGGCTACGGCTACGAGGACGTGGAGAAGCGCACACCGGTGGATCCGGCGCAGACGCTGTTCCGTCCCGGCTCGGTCTCGAAGCTGTTCACCTGGACCGCAATCATGCAACTGGTCGAGCAGGGCAAGCTCGATCTCGACGCCGACGTCAACACGTATCTCAAGGACTTCAAGATCGCGTCGACTTACCCCGAGCCCGTGAAGCTGCGCAACATCATGACGCACACGGCGGGCTTCGAAGACGGCGGTGTCGGTTACCTGTTCGCAGGTAAAGCCGAAGACCTGCTGCCGCTCGGCAAGTGGCTGGCTGCACACCAGCCGGCGCGCGTACGACCGCCGACGACTGACTTCAGCGATGGCACCGGCGCGTCGTACTCGAACTGGGCCACGGCGCTCGCTGGCCACATCGTCGAAACCGTCTCGGGCCAGTCCTTCGACGACTACGTCGCGCAGCACATCTTCCAGCCGCTCGGCATGGAGCGCAGCACTTTCGGCGAGCCGCTCCCCGAGTCGCTCGCGCCGCGCATGTCAGGCGGGTATTCGTTCGAAGCGGGCGCGTTCAAACCGCACGGCTTCGAGTTCATTCACGCCGCCGGTCCGGCCGGATCGCTCACCTCGACGGCCACCGACATGGCGCGCTTCATGCTCGCGCATCTGCAGGACGGCGCGATCGGCGAAGCGCGCATCCTCAAGCCGGAGACGGCGCAGCAGATGCACAAGCGCGTGATGAGCCCGGACGCGGCGCTGAACGGTCATGCGCTCGGCTTCTACGAAACGTACATCAACGGCCGCCGCATCATCGGCCACGGCGGCGATACGCAGTACTTCCACTCCGTGCTGAGCCTGATGCCGGAAACCGGCATCGGCCTGTTCGCGAGCGTCAACACCGGCGGCCAGGGCGGCCGCACTTCGGTCGAGCTCGAGCGTGCGTTCTTCAAGCACTACTTCCCGGCGGAGCTGCCGCAGATCAAGCCGCCGGCCGACGCCGCCAAGCGCAACGCGCGTTACGCCGGCACCTACCGCACGCTGCGACACTCCTACACGAAATTCGAGAAGGTGTTCTCCGCTTTCGGCGACGACGCGGTCACGCCGATGCCGGACGGCACGCTGCTGATGGGCGACATCTTCGGCAAGCCGGATCGCTGGGTCGAGGTCGGCGACGGCGTGTTCCGCTCGCAGACCCGCGACGCGTTCGCCGCATTCAAGGGCAACGATGGCGGCCTGGCCACGCACGTCGTCGGCATGTTCCCGCCGATCGTCGCCTCGCGCATCGGCTGGTACGAGTCGGGCAAGCTGCACGGGTTCATCGTAGGCATCGGCGTGCTGCTGTTCATCACGATTCTCGTCAGCGCGATCCGGCAACGCCGCGCCGATCGCGAGCTCGGTCAACTGCGCTGGGCGCGTCCGTCGCTGGCACTCAGTGGCGTGCTGCTGATGCTGTTCATCGTCGTCATCGGCGGGATTCTCGCTGGCGGCTTCGAGGGGCTGATCTACAGGATTCCGCCGTCACTGTACTTCGCGCTGACGCTGCCGCTGCTCGCGCTCCCGCTCGCACTGCTGGCGGCGTGGTTCACGGTCCGCGTCTGGCGTGCCGGCACGTGGACGGTCGGTGCACGCGTGCACTACTCGCTCGCGGCCGTCGCGGTGCTCGCGTTCCTCCTGATCCTCAACTACTGGAACCTCCTTGGCTACCGCTTCGGCTGAACGGACTGCGGCGTCGACCGTCACTTCGCTGACGGTCGACGTACCGAGCCCGTACCTGCTGTTCCTGGGCGACATCACCGAGCTGCCGTATGCCAAGACGGCGCTCGGGCTGCGCGACTGGGCGCCGGAAAAATGCGTCGGCGAGTACGCGCTGCCCGGAGCGACAGTCACGACGGGACTGCAGAGACTTAAACCAGCCGAAGCACGCGCGCGCGGCGCCCGCTCGCTGGTGATCGGTGTTGCCAATCGGGGCGGCACGCTGAATGCCGAATGGCTGCCGGCGCTGATCGAGTCGCTCGAAGCCGGGCTCGACATCGTCAGCGGCATGCACGCACGTCTCTCCGACGATCGCGAGCTCGACGCGGCAGCCCAGCGACTCGGTCGTCGCCTCATCGACGTGCGTCGTCCGCCGGCGGGAATTCCGATTGCATCGGGCCGCAAGCGCAGCGGCCAGCGACTGCTCACTGTCGGCACCGATTGCGCGCTCGGCAAGAAGTACACCGCGCTGGTGCTCGCGCGCGAATTCCGCCGTCGCGGTGTCGATGCAGACTTTCGTGCCACCGGCCAGACCGGGATTCTGATCGCGGGCAACGGCATTCCGCTCGACGCCGTGGTCTCGGACTTCGTCGCGGGCGCGGCCGAGCTGCTGAGTCCCGATGCCGACGCGAATCACTGGGATGTCGTCGAAGGCCAGGGCTCGCTGTTTCATCCTTCCTACGCGGGGGTCTCGCTCGGGCTGCTGCACGGGACGCAACCCGACGTCATCGTCCTGTGCCACGAGGAAGGCCGCGAGCGGATTCTCGGTCTCGATGACTATCCGCTGCCGTCGCTCGACGCAGCGGTCAAACTGAACCTGGAACTGGGCCGGCGCACCAATCCCCGCGTGCGCTGTGCCGGCATCTCGTTGAACACAGCGGGGCTCGATGCGTCGCGTGCGCGCGCCGTGCTCGCCGAGCGCAAGGCGCAGCTCGGCATGCCGGTCGCGGACCCGATGCGCAGCGGGCCCGAGCTGGAGGAGCTGGTCGCATCATGTCTGTCACCCAACCGCTCGCCGGCGTAACGCTGCAGGTCGATGTCGAGAAGTGGCCGCTGAAGGCGCCGTTCCGCATCACCGGCTACACCTTCGTCGAGATCGACGTCGTGGTCGCGACGGTCTCTTGCGGCGGCCTCGCCGGTCGCGGCGAAGCGGCTGGCGTCTACTATCGCGGTGAGAAAGCGGCGTCGATGGTGGCGCAGATCGAAGCCGTGCGCGGCGAGATCGAGCACGGCGTCGATCGCGACTCGTTGCGACGCCTGATGCCCGCGGGCGGCGCACGCAACGCCGTCGACTGCGCGCTATGGGATCTCGAAGCCCGTCTCAGTAACACGCCCGCATGGAAGATCGCCGGTCTGAATCCGCCGGTGCCGCTCGTCACGACGTTCACGCTCGGCGCTGAAGATCCCGAGCAGATGGCGCAGACAGCGAAGTCCTATGCCGGCGCGCAAGCCATCAAACTCAAACTCACGGGCACGCCGAACGACGCGGAGCGCGTACGTGCCGTGCGGGCAGCCCGTCCCGAGGCGTGGCTCGGAGTCGACGCGAACCAGGGCTTCACGCGCGCGTCCCTCGCCGACCTGATGCCCGTGCTGGTCGATGCGCGCGTCGGCCTGATCGAGCAACCTTTCCCGATCGGGCGCGAAGCGGATCTCGACGGCCTGCGCTCGCCGATTCCGATTGCCGCCGACGAGAGCGCGCAGGACCTGAAGGACGTCGCCGGGCTCGTCGGCCGCTTCGACATCGTCAACATCAAGCTCGACAAGAGCGGCGGACTGACCGAAGCGCTCGCGATGGCGCGGCAGGCGCATGCACTCGGCCTCGGCGTCATGGTGGGCAACATGACAGGCACGGCGCTGGCGATGGCGCCGGCGGCGCTCGTCGGCCAGCTCTGCCGCATCGTCGATCTCGATGGACCGATCTTCCTGCGCAACGATCGCTCGCCCGGCGCCGTGTATGAGAACGGCACGTTCTGGTGTCCGCCCGAGGTGTGGGGCGGCGGAGCGCGATCGAAGTGAGTGAGCTTGCGGCCGGCGTCTTGCCCCAGCGCAAGGACTGGTTCGGTCAGCCGCGCGGGCTGACGATCCTGTTCCTCACCGAAATGTGGGAGATGTTCTCCTACTACGGGATGCGCGCGCTGCTGGTCTATTACATGGTCAAGCAGCTCGCGATGACGCAGCAGAGCGCATCGCTCGTCTACGGCATGTACACGGCGTTCGTGTACTTCACGCCGATCGTCGGCGGCATCGTCTGCGATCGCTGGCTCGGGCGGCGCAACTCGGTGCTGCTCGGCGGCTCGATCATGGCGATCGGCCACTTCATGATGGCGTTCGAGCCGCTGTTCTTCGTCGCGCTGGCGACGATCGGCCTCGGCAACGGCCTGTTCCTGCCGAGCCTGCCGAGCCAGATCGACGGCCTGTATCGGCACGACGATCCGCGTCGCAAGACGGCGTACAACTATTACTACCTCGGCGTGAATGTCGGCGCGTTTCTCGCGCCGCTCGGCTGCGGCACGGTCGGCGAGTTGTACGGTTGGCATTGGGGCTTCACGCTCGCGGGCATCGGCATGGTGGGCGGCCTGCTCATCTATATCTTCGGCAGCCGCTATCTGCCGCCTGAGCCGCCGCGCGTTGCCCCCACCCTGACTCTCCCCCGCCCTGCGGCAGAGGGAATGGAGGGGGCGGGAATCGCGCGACGCTTCGCACTGCTTGCCGGCATTTGCGGCATCGTCGTGGTCTTCCGTGGCGCGTACGAGCAGATCGGCAACACGCTGCCGCTGTGGATCGAGCAGGTCGACCGCACGGTCGGCGCGTTCACGATCCCGATGACGTGGTTTCTGTCGCTGAACCCGCTGCTGGTCTTCACGCTGACCCCTTGGTTCGTCGCACGCTGGGTGCGACACGCACGCGAGGGACATGAGCTGACGTCGATCCGCAAAATGGCGGTCGGCGCAGTGGGGGTCGCCCTCTCCTATCTGTTGCTGGCGGCAGTCGCAGCGTTCAGCGCCGGCGGCGTCGTGGCCGAAGGCTGGATCTGGCTGGTGATGTTCTTCGTGGTCATGACGGCCGGCGAGCTCTACATCCTGCCCATCGGCCTGGGTCTGTTCGGGCGACTGGCGCCTGGCGGATTCCGGGCCACGACCATCGCGCTGTGGTTTCTCGCAGCGTTCTTCGGCAATCTGCTCGCGGGTGCGTTCGGCACCCTGTGGAGCAGCATGTCGCCGCCGCAGTTCTTCGCCACGACGGCGGGTATCGCTGCGTTGTCCGGCGCGTTGCTGCTGGCGTTCAACCGGCCCGCGCAGAAGGCCGAAGGGGAATCCGCATGAGCATTCGACTCCTGTCTGTCGCTGTTGCTGTCCTGGCATCGACCGCTGCGTTTGCGGACGCTCCGCCGCCGGAGCCCGCGCAGCTCACTGCTGCAGATGCCGCGGCATTCCTCGACGGCATGCTGCCGTCCGCGATGGCGATCGGCGACATCGCCGGCGCGACCGTTGCGATCGTCAAGGACGATGCGCTGTTGCTCACGCGCGGCTACGGCTTAGCCGACGTCGAAAAGCGCGTTCCGGTTTCTGCCGAACAGACGCTGTTCCGGCCCGCTTCCATCTCGAAGCTGTTCACCTGGACCGCAGTGATGCAACAGGTCGAAGCCGGCAAGCTCGATCTCGATCACGACATCAACGAGTACCTCGATTTCAAGATCGAAGGCTACGGCGGTCAGCCGATCAAGCTGCGACACCTGATGACGCACACCGCGGGCTTCGAGGAATCGCTGCTCGATCTGCTGGTCGAAGACCTCAGCAAGGTGAAGCCGCTGGACCAGGCGCTCAAGGACGGCATCCCGGCACGGATCTATCCGCCGGGCACGGTTCCTGCGTATTCGAACTACGGCGCATCGCTCGCCGGCTACATCGCCGCGCGCGCAGTCGGCATGCAGTTCGAGCAGTACATCGAAGAGCACATCTTCAAGCCGCTGAAGATGGAGCACTCGACGTTCCGGCAGCCCGTGCCGGACGGGCTGCGCGAGCACCTTTCGAACAGCTACGCGACCGCATCTTCGCAGAAGCCGGTGCCGTTCGAGTTCGGATCGGACGCGCCCGCCGGCGCACTGTCGGCGACCGCTCCCGACATGGCGCAATTCATGATGGCGCATCTGAACGGCGGCCTGCTGCCGGGCGGCGATGATGCCAATCGCATCCTGAAGCCCGAGACCACGGAGCTGATGCACAGCGTGGCAAACCGCCCTGCCCCCGGCGTCGACGCGATGGCGCACGGCTTCTATGAGCAGTCGCGCAACGGCGTGCACGCGATCGCGCACGGCGGCGACCTGACCGCGTTTCATAGCGAGCTGGTGCTGATCCCGTCCGCGAAGGTCGGCCTGTTCGTTTCTTTCAACAGCAGCGGCAAGGCGAACTCCGTCTACAAGTTGCGCACGGCTTTGTACGAAGCCTTCATGGACCGCTACTTTCCGCGCCAGTCGCCGCTGCAGGATCCGCCGGCGCCGGCCGACCTGAAAGCACACGCAGCTGCGGTCGCGGGTGCTTATGAGGCCAGCCGCCGCGCCGAGAAGAATCTCTTCAGCTTCTTCTACATGTTCGGCCAGTCGGCGGCGACGGCCAACGAAGACGGCACGATCCAGGTCGGCGGCCTGACCGGCCTCAACGACGAGGAAAAGAAATTCCGCGAAGTCGAGCCGTGGCTTTGGCGGGAAGTCGGCAGCGAGATGCGGCTCGCGGCCACGCACGACGAACAGGGCAAGGTCGTCAGCCTCGTACCCGACGGCTACGGACCGATCATCGTGTTCCAGCGCCCGCCGGCGTGGCGCGACAAGCGCTGGCTGCAGCCTGCGGTCGTCGTCGCCGGGTCCGTGATCGTGCTGGCTCTGCTGATTCGCGTGATCGCACCCCTGCGCCGCCGTTTCGCGCGCTCTGCCGCCACGGCTCCGGCAACGGTCGTCGATCCGAATCGCCGACGCTCGCTCGTGGCGATCCTGCTCTGCTTCGCGTTCATCGCCCTTGCGGTATCGGTGCTGCTGATGTTCTCCAGCGCGTCCTTCTGGGTCATCTCGTCCGACGCCCGCTGGTTCGTACGCCTGCTGCAGCTCTCGGCGCTGGCCGCTGTCATCGGAGCCGTGATATCGGTGATCGCCGCCGTCGACACGTGGCGAGCGCCGGCCCGCAAACTCTCGCTGTCGATCGGCAGGACGGTGCTGGCGGCCTCCTGCCTGGTCTGGGCGTACGTGGCCCTGGCCTTCCACTTCCTCGCGATCCGTTTGCAGTACTAGCTCGTTGTCGGGCTGAAGCCCGACAACTTCAGCTATCCTATGCGGCATGAAATCGAAACAAACGACGCTCGGCGCGCTGCTGCGTAAGCTCCGCGCACGCAACGACTGGACGCTCAAGGAAATGAGCGAGCGGACTGGCATCCCGGTCTCCACGCTCTCCAAGGTCGAGCACGACCGCCTCACGCTGACGTACGACAAGCTGCAGCAGCTCAGCCACCGGCTCAACATCCGCATGTCCGAGCTGTTCGCCGAGAGCGACATGGTGCCCGATGCGCCGGTGACCGCACGCCGCAGCGTCGGGCGCGTCGACCGCGCGATCCGCGTCAACACCAAGAACTACGACTACTACTACCTGTGCCCCGAGCTGCGCCGCAAGCGCATGATCCCGGTGCTCACGCGCATCCGCGCGCGCAGCGTCGCGGAGTTCGGCGAGCTCGTGCATCACTCGGGCGAGGAGTACATCTACGTCATCGAAGGCCGCGTGGAAATCCACACGGAGTTCTACGATCCGATCACGCTGGAGGCCGGCGAGTCGATCTACATCGATTCGAACATGGGCCACGCCTACGTCGCGGCGGAAGGCTGCACGGAAGCGACAGTGCTCGGGGTGTGCTCGAGCGCCGACGATGGTTTGATGCAATCGCTCATGAGCCTGCACGCCGACGAGCCCGTCGCCGTCACGGTCGACGACACGGAAGCAGCGAAGTCCGAACGACCGGTGGCGCGCGTGAAGCGGCCGAAGGTCAGGACAACGGCCACACGATCATGATCAGCGGCACGCCGAGCAGCAGGATCAGCAGCGACAACGGCGCGCCGAGGCGCGCGTAATCGCCGAAGCGATAGCCGCCCGGCCCCATCACCAGCGTGTTGCACTGATGCCCGATCGGCGTCAGGAAGTCGCACGCCGCACCGATCGCCACCGCCATCAGGAATGCATCCGGCTGGTAGCCGAGCTTCTGCGCGAAGCTCGCGGCGATCGGCGCCATCACCAGCACCGTCGCGGCATTGTTCAGGAACGGCGTGATCAGCATCGCCGCGAGCAACATCAACGCGACCGCTCCGTAGCCCGGCAATGCATGCGCGACACCGGAGAGTGCCGCGGCAATCACATCCGTGCCGCCGGTTGTGCGGATGGCCTCGCTCACAGGGATGAGCGCGCCGAGCATGATGAGAATCGGCCATTCGACCGTCTCGTACGCTTCGCGCAGCGTCAGCGATCCGAGCAGGATCGTCGCCACGCCGGCGGCGAAGAATGCGATGCCGACCGAGAGCGTGCCGGTGCCGGCAAGGACCATCGCGGCGATCAGCACGGCGACTGGAATCAACCCGCGGCGGACGCTGCCGAGCCGGAGCTGGCGAGCAGCGAGCGGCAGGCAGCCGAGTGCCCGCAGTTGTGCCGGCATCTGTTCCAGCACGCCTTGCAGCACGATGACATCGCCGCTGCGCAGCTCGATGTCGCGCAGCCGCTCCTTGAAGCGACGACCGCCGCGACTGACGGCGAGCAGGTTGACGTCGAAGCGGTCGTGCAGACCGAGGCGCCCCGCGGCCTGTCCAATCAGCAGCGAGCTCGGTCCGATCACAGCCTCGATGACGCCGATCTCGTCGCTCTTCGCCTCGCTACGGTTCAGCCGGTTCTCACCTTCCAGCTCGAGGTCCGAACGTGCGACGGCGCGCTCCAGCGCGGCCGGTTCGCCCTGCAACATCACGATGTCGTTCGGTTGCAGCTTCATGTTGGGCGACGGCACGGCCGTCTTCTCGTCGCGCACGACGGCGGTCACCATCACTTCCTGGTCGGCCTGTTTGCGCAGCTCGCCGACCGTCTGGCCGGCGATCTCCGAGTCTTCCTTCACGCGCGCTTCGGTGACGTAGTCACGGATGTCGATCGCTTCGCCGAGAACCGGCGACGCATGCCGATCCTTGGGGATCAGGCGGTGGCCGAAGACGAGGAACAGCACGCCGGCCGCCGACAGCCCGAGACCCACCGGCGTGAACTCGAACATGCCGAACGGCTCGCCGAGGATCTGCTCGCGTACGCGCGACACGATGATGTTCGGCGACGTGCCGATCAGCGTCATCGTGCCGCCGAGCAACGAGCCGAACGCCATCGGCATGAGCAGCAGCGAGGGCGAGCGGTTCGCGCGCTTGGCCATCTGCAAAGCGATCGGGATCATCATCGCGAGGGCGCCGATGTTCTTCACGAATGCCGACAGCAGCGCCACGGCACCGACCAGGATGAGAATCTGCACGCGCAACGAAGTAACGTGCGGCGCGATTGGCTGCAACGCGACCTCGATGATTCCCGAGCGCGCGACGGCCGCGCTCACGATCAGGGCACCGGCGACGATGACCACGATCTCATCGCTGAAGCCGCTGAACGCCTTGTCCGCCGGCACCACGCCGATGAGCACGGCCACCAGCAGTGCCACGCCCGCGACCAGGTCGTAGCGCAGTCGACCCCACACGAACAGGGCCATCGTGCCGCCAATGACCGCGAAGGCCAGGACCTGCTGCAGCGTCATCATTGGCGCTCAACGTGTGGGAATCGACTGGCGTTCCAGCGGTGCTAGACTCGCGAACATGAAGGCAACCACCACCCTCGGCTTGGCGCTCGCTGCAACGCTATCGCTGGCCGCATGTTCCAAGCAGCAACCCGAAGGCGCGCCGCGCCAGCCCGAGCCCACCACCGCGGCTCCGGCCGAGAAGGCGACGCCTGCCGAGCCGGCGAGCGAAGCCGTCGTGCAGGTCGCGCCGACTCAGGGCAATACCGTTACGGGTGCGCTGGCGTTGGGATCCTCGCCGCAGGGCGTGCACATCACGGGTAGCATCCAGGGTCTGAAGCCGGACGCCGAGTTCGGCTTCCACGTCCATGAGAAGGGCGACTGCAGCGCGCCCGACGGCAGCAGTGCCGGCGGTCACTTCAATCCGACGCAGGCCCAGCACGGCAATCCGACCGGCGCCAGCCATCATGCGGGCGACATGGTGAACATCCGCTCCAACGGCGAAGGCG
>Ga0209382_10001858_pt1 | contig 32223 bp, 26 predicted proteins | sample SoiMetdeltSBSDD5_FD_187599 | JGI IMG/M metagenome (GOLD analysis project Ga0209382, IMG submission 187599) | Bulk soil microbial communities from a Populus tree surrounding site in Tennessee, USA - Soil MetaG P. deltoides SBSDD5 (SPAdes) (version 2) | ecosystem: Environmental > Terrestrial >...
GGGTTCGAAATTCCGGGACAACGCAAGAGGCGGCGCCTGCGGTAAGAGCGCGGAAGACGAAGTCATCCGGGCAGAATCGCTCTGAAACCGGATCGTTGCCGGAAGCACGCCGAGCCGCGAAGCGGCGAGGTACAGGTCGTGGGGGTGCCGCCTCCGCCGGCGGCGACAAGACTTCCCCGCCGGCTCCGGCGAGCCTCGCCGCAGCATCGCGTAGGCGGGGGGCCCCACGACCAACGAAATAACGATGCGGCTGGCCATCACTCGCGAACACTTCACCCGTCTGGTCGAAGAAGCCCTGCGCGACATCCCGCGGCGCTTTCGTGCCGAGATGAAAAACGTCGCCGTCATCGTCGAGGACGAACCGCCGCCCGATGTGCTCGAGGAGCTCGAAGTGGAACCCGGCGACACGCTGTTCGGCCTCTACCAGGGCACTCCCCTGCCCGAGCGCAGCTGGAGCCACGGCAATTCACTGCCCGATCGCATCTCGATCTATCGAGGCCCGATTCTCGACGCCTGCGACACGGAAGACGAGATCCGCGATTGTGTGGCCGAGACGGTGATCCACGAGTTCGGCCACTACTTCGGGATGAGTGAAGAGCAGATCGAGGAGATTGAAGAGAAGTACTGGCGCGGCGACTCGCTCGACGACGACTGAACGATGCGTGCGAGGAAGCGATTCGGGCAGCATTTCCTCGAGCCCGCCTGGGCTGACAAGCTCGTGGAGGCGATCGGACCCGGCGCCGAGGATCGTTTTCTGGAGATCGGGCCTGGTCCGGGTGCGCTGACGCTCAGGCTCGCTCCTAGGGTTGCGCACCTTACCGCGATTGAAGTCGATCGTGACATCGCGGCCGAGCTCGAACCGCAGCTCCCTTCGAACGTCGAGGTCGTCGTCGCGGACTTCCTGGCCCTGGACCTGACCAGGGTGCTTCAGCCAGGACCCGTTCGGGTCGCCGGCAACCTTCCATACAACATCTCGACGCCAATCCTATTCAAGCTGATCGGCGCTGCCCGGGCACCGGCCCCCGAACCCGCGAACCCGCGAACCCGCGAACCCGCGATTCTCGATGCGACCCTGATGCTCCAGCGTGAGGTCGCCGAGCGCCTCGAAGCGCGGCCCGGCAGCAAGGACTACGGCGTCCTGTCCATCTCGGTGCAGCTGCACGCGGACGTTCGCCGGGTGTTGAGCCTGCCGCCGGGGGCGTTCCGTCCGGCGCCCAAGGTCCATTCCGCCGTGGTCCGGCTGACGTTTCGGCCGCCGCCATCGCCGCCGCGGGACGAGCGGGTGTTCGAAGCGATGGTCCGGTCGATGTTCACTCAGCGGCGGAAGACCCTGGCCAACGCGCTCGGGCCGTTCGCCGAAGCGCGCGGCCTTCGCGCCGCCGCCGCGCTCGAGGCCTCGGGGATCGACCCGTCGAGACGCCCCGAGACCCTCGAACTCGCCGAGCTGACCCGGCTCGCCGACCGGTTCTCGTACCCGGCCGTCAGGTCAACTCATTAATTTTCTGATGCTTCCAGCCATTCTCCGTGCTATCGTTCTGCCCGAGCTTCGGCAACCCGTCCCAGCGGGCTGCCGGAAAACACGGGTGAACTCGCGGTGCCCGCCGCCCCACGACACGGCCCATCCGCCCGGATGACTTCCGTTTCGTTTCCGTGTTCCAGGCTTCACGACCAGACCTCTGGCTGGGGATCCATTGCTGTTTCCTGACGGACGCTGCTGACGAATGAGTCCTGCTGAGCCTCCGGGCATCGACGTGCCCCCGCTCGAGATCGTGCCGCTCGGCGGTGTCGGCGAGTTCGGCATGAACATGATGGTTATCGCCTGCGGCGATACGGCCATCCTCGTCGACGCGGGCGTGATGTTCCCCGAGCCGGAGCTGCTCGGCGTGGACCTGATCATCCCCGACCTGCGTCCGCTCGAGCGCTATCGGATCTCGGCCCTGGTGCTGACGCACGGCCACGAGGATCACATCGGCGCCGTCGTCCACGTGCTGCCGCATTTCACCGGCAACGTGTACGGGACGCCGTTCACGCTGGCGCTGCTCGAGCCCAAGCTCGAATCCCTCGGTGATGCGGCGTCGTCGCGTCTGGTGAGGGTGAAGCCACGGGATCGCATCAGCATCGGGTCGTTCACGGTCGAGTTCCTCCGCGTCACGCACAGCATGCCCGATTGTGTGGCGCTGGCGATCGAGACTCCGCGCGGGATCGTCGTGCACACCGGCGATTTCAAGATCGATCAGACTCCGCTCGACGGCGAGCACGTGGACTTTCATCGCATCGCGCAGCTCGGCGCCGCCGGCGTGGAAGTGCTGCTGGCCGACAGCACCAACATCGAACGGCGGGGGTTCAGCGGCTCGGAGCTCGAGGTCGTCGATGCCTTCGAGGAGATCTTCACCAGCGCCCGCGGCAAGATCGTGGTCGCGATGTTCGCGTCGAGCATCTACCGGATGCAGATCCTGGTCGATCTCGCGGCGCAGTTCGATCGGCAGGTCGCGTTCGTCGGCCGGGGCATGATCGACAACTCGGAGACGGCCCAGCGGCTCGGTTATCTCCGGGTGCCGGCCGGGGTCCAGGTTCGCGACAGCGACGTGCGGTCTCTGCCGGCCCAGGACGTGGTGTGCATCTGCACCGGCTCGCAGGGGGAAGCACAGGCGGCGCTCTCCCGGATCGCGATCGACGATCACCGGCACGTGAAGCTCGGCCCCGACGACGTGGTGGTGTTCTCGGCGCGCGAGATTCCAGGCAACGAGAAGGCGATCGGCCGGGTCATGAATCACGTGGCGCGGCGGGGCGCCGAAGTCGTCTACGAGGGCACGCGTCACGTCCACGTTTCCGGCCACGGCAGCGAAGAGGAGCTCAAGCTCATGCTGTCGCTGATCAGGCCCCGCTTCTTCGTGCCGATACACGGTGAGTACCGCCAGCTCGCCCGGCATGCCCGGGTGGCGGCCCGGGTTTCCCCTTCGACCAGGGTCGTGCTTGCCGAGAACGGGGACCTCATCCGTTTCGACGAGACTGGCGGACGGGTCGCCGAGCGCGTCCCGTCGGGCCGGATCCTGATCGACGGCACGCGCAGCGGCGAAGTTGGTGACGAAGTGCTTCGCGACCGCCGTCATCTTGCCGGCGACGGTCTCGTGGTTCCAGTGGTGACGATCGGCAAGCAGTCGGGGACGCTCGAGGAGACCCCCGACGTGATCACGCGCGGGTTCGTCGTCGACGCGCGCACGGAGGCACTGTTGAAGGAGATCCCGTCGCTGCTCGCGACCAGCCTGGAGAGCGCGAGCGTCGAAGAGCGCACCGACCCGGGCCTGATCAAGGAACGGCTCCGCGTCGACCTGCAGCGGTTCTTCCGGAAGCGATCGGGCCTGCGGCCGCTGGTCCTCCCGGTCGTCATGGAGATTTGACGTGGCCGGATCCGCGCTCTCGCGCCGTTTCAGCGAAATCGTTGGCGTCGCGCTCTTCGCGCTGTCGCTCATCTGGCTGATCGCGCTCGCCAGCTATACCGCATCGGACCCGGTGTGGTTCTTCAACACCGGCGCAGACGTTCCCCCGGCGAACTTCGCCGGCCGGGTCGGCGCGTTCCTCGCCGAGCTGTCGTTCCAGGTGGTCGGCTATGCCGCGTATCTCACGCCGATCATCATCGCCGTCGTGGGCTGGCACTACTTCTGGTGCCGCTCGCTGGACGCGCCGTACACCAAGGCGATCGGTGGCGGCCTGCTCTACACCTGCAGCGCGGCGTTCCTGGCGCTGGTCTTCGAGGCCGATGCCGGCGGCAGGCACCTGCGCCCCGGCGGGTATCTCGGCTCCGCGATGGCCGGCGTGCTCTCGGAATACCTGAATCGCACCGGCTCGATCATCTTCATCCTCACCCTGCTCTTTCTCGGCATCATCCTGTCCACGCAGTTCTCGTTCGGCCGCCTGTTCGCCGCGATCGGCTCGATGATCGTGGACCAGTGGCTGGCGCTCGTCGGCGCGCTGCGCGCGCGCCGGGAGGAGAAACAGCGTGAGAAGCAGCGCCGCGAAGTGTTGAAGAAGCACCTCGGCAAACAGAGCCGCGAGGGGCAACCGACGATCGCAACGCCGGGCAGGAGCGCGCCCGAGGATCCCGCGCTCCTCGCCGCTGCGGCGCGCGCGGCCAATGCGAAGCCGCGCCCCCAGGCGCGCGAGAGCGACGAGCCGGCTCCGCAGAAACCGTCGCGGACCGCCGCGATGGTCGGCGCCGCGGCTGCCGCACTCAAGGCTGCGTCCTCGCGACCGACGCCGCCTCCGGCGATCAAGAAGCCGGTTCCGACGCCGGCGCCGTTGCCCCTCCCCGAGCCCGAGAAACTGCCGGCCGAACGGAAGAAGGGCGCCTATGCGTTCCCGCCCCTGGCGCTGCTCGACGCGCCCAAGACCGAACGCAAGATCGATGAGCGCGAGCTGATGGAAGGCGCTCGGCTGCTCGAAGACAAGTGCCGCGAGTTCTCGGTCGAGGGCTCGGTGGTACAGATCCATCCGGGCCCCGTCGTCACCACCTACGAGTTCAAGCCCGACGCCGGCGTGAAGTACAGCAAGATCACCGGCCTCGCCGACGACCTGTGCCTCGCGATGCAGGCCGAGTCGGTGCTGATCGACAGGATCCCGGGCAAGTCCACCGTCGGCATCCAGATCCCGAACCCGAACCGCGAGCAGATCTCGCTCCGCGAGCTGCTCGAATCAGACAGTTACCGGCGCTCGCAGTCGAGGCTCACCCTCGCGCTGGGGAAGAGCATTCACGGCGAGCCGTTCGTCTACGACCTCGCGACGATGCCGCACCTCCTGATCGCCGGATCGACCGGGACCGGCAAGTCGGTGAGCGTCAACGGGATGCTGTCGAGCATTCTTTTCCGTGCGAGCCCGGACGACGTGCGCCTGATCATGATCGACCCGAAGCGCCTCGAGCTCGGGATGTACGAGGACATTCCGCACCTGTTGACGCCGGTCGTGGTCGACCCGAAGCAGGCGGCGAATGCGCTGAAATGGGCCGTCCACGAGATGGAGGAGCGTTACAAGACCCTCGCGGCGGTCGGCGTCCGGAACATCGAGCAGTACAACCGGAACCTGAAGCTGGCCCAGGCCGAGAACAACGGTCCCGTGACCGACGAGGAAGGCAACGAGGTCAAGCCGCTGCCCTTCATCGTGCTGCTGATCGACGAGCTCGCGGACCTGATGATGGTGGCCGGCAACGAGGTCGAGGAATCGATCGCGCGCCTGGCGCAGATGGCGCGCGCGGTCGGCATCCACCTGATTCTCGCGACTCAGCGCCCGTCGGTCGACGTCATCACCGGCCTGATCAAGGCGAACCTGCCGGCGCGCATTTCGTTTCGGGTCTCGTCCAAGATCGACTCGCGCACGATCCTCGACGGCAACGGGGCCGAACAGCTGCTCGGCAGAGGCGACATGCTCTTTCTTCCGCCGGCCTCGTCGCGGTTCGTCCGCCTGCACGGCCCCTACATCTCCGAACAGGAAAGCGCGCGGCTGGCGAGCTTCCTGCGAAAACAGGGCAAGCCGACCTACGACGAGACGATTACGGCCGACGAGAAGCAGGGCACCGGTGATCTCGAGTTCGAGAAGGACGACCTGTACGACGAAGCCGCGCGCATAGTCGTCTCGAGCGGCCAGGCATCGATTTCCTACCTGCAGCGCCGGTTGCGCATCGGTTTCAGTCGCGCCGCGCGGCTCGTCGACATGATGGAGGCGGAAGGGCTGGTGTCCGCGTCTGTCGGAGGCAAGGCGCGCGAGGTGCTGGTGAAGAAGGACTACTTCGAAGAGGTGGACGCGCAGCTGCGCTGACGTTCGAGGGCATTATGGCTATGTTTACGCGCATCGCGCGGTCGCTGGCAGTCGGGGCCACGATCGCCGCCGTCGTTGCCGTCGTGGCAATGCTGGGAGCAGCCGCTCCCGCCGCCGCCGCCGGCGCGGACTCCGCGGAATCGATCTATTCCCGCGCCCTCGGCAGGGAGCGCGAACTGAGGGACGACATCAGTGGCGCAACGCTGGCCCAGCTGCGGTGGGTCGTCCGCAACTATGAAAGCGTGGTTCGCCGTTTTCCGAGGAGCGGCTACTGCGACAACGCGCTCTGGCAGGGCGCCAACCTGGCAGTGCTGATCTTCGAGCGATACGACAAGGGCGAGGATCGCCAGACGGCCATACGGCTGCTGAAGCTGTTGCGTGACGGGTATCCGTCGAGTCCGTTTCGCGCGCGCGCCGCGCAGCAGCTCCAGGAAATGGATTTGGTTCAGGCCCCGGCCCCCCAGCCCTTGCCCGGTCAGCTCATCGTCCCGGAGACCATCGTTCCAAGGAGCGCGGATCTCCCGGTACCGCCGCCGCCTTCGCCATCGGTCTCGCCGTCGCCCTCGCCGGCTTCCACGACCACTGTCGCCACCATCAAGGAGATCAGGCGCGTGGCGCTCCCCGATGGAGTCCGCGTGAGCATCGAGCTCGACGCCGAATCGATCTACAGGCACGAGCAACTCGAAAGGCCGCGGCGCGTTTTCTTCGATCTCAAAGGGGCGCGCACCACTGCCCCGCTTCAGGACGCCGTCCTCAAGTTTGACGACGACGTCGTTCGCGAGATCAGGCTGGGGCGCCATCCCCAGAACACCACGCGGGTGGTGATGGACATGGAGGCCGTCGAGGCCTACAGCGTCTTCACCCTCTACAATCCGTTCCGTCTCGTCATCGACTTCAAACGCGCGGCGTCGGCGGCAAAACCGGCTGCACCGGCGGCGACGACGGGACTGACCGCCGCCCTTCCAGGAACGCGGGTTCCGGCTGTCAGCCCGGTCGTCGACGAGAAGCCCATCCCGGCTGCAAAGGAGCCGGTCCCGCTCGTGTCGCGGCCCGCTTCGGCGCCCGCCACGGTGTCGCCGACGTCGCCGGCCGCCAACTCGAACGGCCAGTTCTCGCTGGCGCGACAGCTCGGTCTCGGGATCTCGCGCATCGTTCTCGATGCCGGGCATGGCGGGCACGACCCCGGCGCGCGCGGCAATGGTATGAACGAGGCGGAACTCGTGCTGGACGTGACCTTGCGCCTGCGCGATCTGCTCGAGAAGCAGCCGGGCATAGAAGTCACGCTGACCCGCGACTCCGACGAGTTCATCCAGCTCGAGGAGCGAACCGCGATTGCCAACCGCACCGGCGCCGATCTGTTCCTGTCGATCCACGCCAACGCGAGCCGGAATGCGCAGGCGCGCGGGGTCGAAACCTACTTCCTGAACTTCGCGTCGAACCCCGAAGCCGAAGCGGTCGCGGCGCGCGAGAACTCGGCGTCCGGCAAGACGATGCACAGCCTGCCGGAGATCGTGCGGGCGATTGCGCTCAACAACAAGATCGACGAGTCGCGCGACTTCGCCGACATGGTGCAGAAATCGATGGTGCGGCGGCTGTCGTCGAAGAACAGGACACTGCGGGACCTCGGTGTGAAACAGGCGCCATTCGTCGTGCTGATCGGCGCCGGCATGCCGAGCGTGCTCGCGGAGATCTCGTTCATCACCAACAAGCAGGATGGCTCGCTCCTGAAGACCGGCGCCTACCGGCAGCAGATTGCGGAGTCGCTGTTCGATGCGGTCATTCGTTATCAGCGGTCGTTGAAGGGTGTGCGAGCGGTCGCTTCCGCCAAAGACGAATAGCGCGACAGCCGCCCCTGACATTCACAGGAGGATAGGAGCTCAGGAGATTTCCTGGTCTTTAGAAGCCAGGAATTTCTCCTGATCTCCCGTCCTCCTGCAAAATGTCGGGGGCGGCTGTCGCAGCTATGGCGTGGAGGACGACGGCGTCACGCGCAGCGCGTCGTGGTCCGAGACGGTCTCGACCCTGTATTTCGCCCGGACTTTCTTGATCCAGATGAGCAGGCCGCCGAGCAGCGCGCCGAGGAGCAGCGCGGCGAGCAGCAGGACCCCGGTTATGCCGAGCGCGCCGAGGATGATATCCCCGACGCCCGTCGACTTGACGGGCTCGTCGATGACCTTGACGATGATCGGCTGGGCGGACTGCACGAGAGGTTAGACCCCCTCAAAGGCGGCCGAGTTCCCGCCTTCGCGCCGCTTCGCGGCGCTTCGGCGCGGCAGGCCCGTTGGGCGCCGCTTCGCGGCGCTTTGGCGGGCCAGCCTTCGCCCGCTACCACAAGCGGAGGCTGGCCTTATCCTCCCCATTCCGTGCTGGTAAAGGCGAGCTCTGCCAGCGTTCTGACGGCAACGCCGGTCGCTCCCTTGGGCATCCACGGCTTCGCGTCGTCGGCCCACGCGGTGCCAGCGATGTCGAAGTGGGCCCAGGGCATGTCGCCTACGAATTCGCGGATGAACATCGCGGCCGTGCAGACACCCGCCGGACGGCCGCCGACGTTCACCATGTCGGCAATCTCGCTCTTGAGCTGTTCGCGGTACTCGTCGAACAACGGCATCGGCCACGAGCGATCGCCGGCGCGATCCGCCGTGCGCCGGACGATCTCGGCGAACCGCGGCGGCTGGGCGAAGAGCCCTGATGCCGCTCGTCCGAGGGCGACCACGCAGGCGCCGGTCAGCGTTGCGACGTCGACCAGGTGAGTGGCGCCGAGCTTCTGGGCATACCAGAGACCGTCGCCCAGGATCAGCCGGCCCTCGGCGTCGGTGTTGAGCACCTCGACTGACTTGCCGCCCGCGCCGGTGATGATGTCGCCGGGCTTCAGGGCGCGGCCACCCGGCATGTTCTCCGTCATCGGCACGATCCCGATCACGCTGATCGGAGGCTTCAAGATGGCAATGGCCCGCATCGCGCCGATCACCGCCGCGCCGCCAGCCATGTCGTCTTTCATGCGATCCATGCCTTCGGCAGGCTTGATCGAGATGCCACCGGTGTCGAAGGTGATCCCCTTCCCCACCAGCCCCAGCGTCGGCGTCGCGGGGGCATGCGCCGCGGTGTAGCGCAACACCAGCATGCGCGGCGGCTCGGCGCTGCCGCGCGCGACCCCGAGCAGCAGTCCCATCTGGAGCCGGGCGATGTCCTCTTCGTCCAGGACCTCGACGTGCAGGCCGACCTTGTGGGCGATCTCGGCGCCGCGCTCGGCGAACACCGACGGCGTCAGGACGTTGGCGGGCTCGTTACAAAGATCGCGTGCGAGATTGCACGATTCCCCCAGCACGCGTCCACGCTCGACCGCCGTCTGGAGTCCCGCGTCCTGTGCCTGGCCGGCGAACACGAGGGCCTGGTCGAGCGGCGGGCCGGAGCGCTCACCGCTCTTGTACGCGTCGCCGCTGAAGTTGGCGAGAACCAGGCCCTCCGCAATAGCCTGAACTGCGTAGGCCGGGTCCGCGTTGCCGCGGTTCACGAAGACGATTCGCTTGACGCGGCGCTGCCGGGCGGCGAGGGCGCCGGCGGTGGCGAGCTTGCGCAGCCGCTCAGTATCGAAGTCGGCTGCCTTGCCCGCCCCGACCAGGGCGACCCGGGCCGCGCCCCAGCCGGTCAGCGGCGTCAGGAAGAGATCGCACATCCGGCCCCGGAATTCCCCGGTCTCGGTCGCTCGACCAACACTTCCGCCGGCCGCGTCGTCCAACCCGGCTACCGCTGTCGCGCCACTCTCACCCTCGAAGACAGGCACGACGATGAGATCGGTCTGGAGGTCCGAAAGCTTGCCGGGCGCCAACGCCACAGAGCCGGCAGGAACAGTCGTAGGCATCACGTGATTATAGTTCGTACCACTGCTGGTCCCGCCTTCGCGCCGATGCTTCGCAGGCGGCGCGGAGGCGGGTCGCTGATTCCTGCCGACGCAGCCGGTATAATCCGCGGGCCATGATTCAGACTCGCAGAGCTCTTGCCTTGTTCCTGCTGGCTGCTCCGGCATTCATCACTGCTGCTCCGAGGCAGGCAGTTCCACGAGCAGACCCTTCCCAACAGACTGCGCTCGATCGGTACGTCGCCGCGCCTGACCCGAACTTCTCCTGGAAAGTATTGAAGACGCTTCCGGTCGAGGGGGTCACCGCGACGCTGCTGGAGATGACCTCACAGAAGTGGCTGACCGAGCAGGAAGTGGAGCGGCCGCTCTGGACCCACTGGCTCACGGTCGTGCGGCCGCAGGAAGTGAAGAGCGACGTGGTGCTCCTCTTCATCACCGGTGGAAGTCTCGAGCGGCAGCCGCCGTCCGCGCCGCCGGCCTGGCTGGTCAGCGCGGCGAGGGACACGGGTACGATGACCGCCGAACTTCGGCTGGTGCCAAATCAGCCCGTGGTGTTCAAGGACGATCCCACCCGCAAGCCCCGCACGGAAGACGATTTCATTGCCTACACCTGGGACAAGTACCTCCGCACCGGCGACGAGAAGTGGCCGGCGCGGTTGCCGATGACCAAGAGCGCGGTCCGCGCGATGGATGCCTTGACCCAGTTTGCGGCGAGCGCCGACGGGGGGAGCGCCAAGGTCGCCCGGTTCGTGGTGTCCGGCGCATCCAAACGTGGCTGGACGACGTGGACGACCGCCGCTGTCGACAAGCGGGTCATCGCCATCGTGCCCGCGGTGATCGACATGCTCAACGTCGAGCCGTCGTTCATCCATCACTACCGTGCCTACGGCGCGTGGTCGGATGCGGTGAAGGATTACACCGAGCAGGGCATCATGGACTGGATGGGCACTCCGCAGTTCCGGGCGCTCATGAAAATCGAAGAGCCGTATGAGTACCGGGACCGTCTCACGATTCCCAAGTTGATGTTGAACGCCTCCGGCGATCAGTTCTTCCTGCCGGACTCCTCGCAGTTCTACTTCGACGACCTCAAGGGGGAGAAGCACGTCCGCTACGTGCCGAATGCGTCGCATTCCATGGAGAAGACCGACGCCCTCGAGACGGTGCACGCGTTCTACGCCGCCGTGGTCGCCGGCACGCCGCGCCCTGAGGTCAAGTGGACCTTCGAGAAGGACGGGTCGATCAAGGTCGTGACGAAGCAGATTCCCACCAGCGTGCAGCTCTGGCAGGCCACCAACCCCAAGGCCCGCAATTTCCGCCTGGACGTGCTCGGGCCCGCGTACACCAACACGCCGCTCCAGCCGAGCGGACCGAACACGTGGGTCGGCAAGGTCCCCGCGCCCGCAGAGGGATGGACAGCGTTTTTCGTCGAGCTGACGTTCCCGGGCACCGGGAAGTACCCTCTGAAAGAAACCAGCGGCATCCGCGTACTGCCCGACAAGCTGCCTTACCCCGCGCCGGTCTCCAAGCGCGCGGGTTCCGCGAGCCAGGCGGTGCGGTTCTGTTTCTTTCCCGCCGTCTCCTAATCTGACGTCACGTGCGCCCACGTTCCAGGGCAGCAATCTGCTCCGCCGGCTTCTGCCCGCTCGGATTCGCGTTGAACGCCGCTGACTGCCCCTTCGGAATGCTCAGTGACGTCCACGCACTGCCGGCGGCTTCACGCGAGAGGTAGACGATCTGCCCCACGTGGTAGCTGGTGTGGGCGAGCGACCGGTGCAACGCCTCGATCACCGAGAGCTTCTGCTGCCTGATGGTGACCTCGCGCGAAAGCACGTCGTCTGATAGCCCGGTCAACGCGGCGAACAGCGCGCTCCAGCCATCTTCCCACCTGGCCAGCAGTTCCTCACGCCCGACCTGGCGCGTGTCGAACTCCTCGTCGCGTTGCCGCCACGGCTTTTCGCCGTCGTCGGTGAGGAAGTCTGTGAACCGCGACTTGAGGTTGCCCGACACGTGCCAGCAGATCACGATGATGGAGTTGCTCTGATCGGACGCCATCGCCGCAAGCTTGTCGTCGGGCACTTGCGCGATTGCGGCTTCGGCGAGCTTCTTGTACCGCAGGTATTCACCCCGGACGGACTCGATGATTGACATGACCTCTCCTCGAGCTTCGATCTTCTCGATAGGCGCCAGCGCGAATCCCGCTGGCGTGAGCCGGTAGGCCGCCACCGCCTCCGCCGGCGGCACCGCCAGCGAGACGATCAGCCAGATGAAGTCCGAATAGTACGCCTCGCGACAGTCCGTTGGCGATGGAATCGCCGCCGAGTGTGGATGCGAGTGGTAGACGCCGATCACGCCACGGCCGCTGCCGCGCAGCCGCCGGTTGGCTGCGATATGGGCTGCGGGATCGATGCGATACCGGTTCGGATCCCGATCGACGTTGGCAGTGCGGATGCATTCGTCGATGGTGGTACCGGTGCCCACCAGCAGGCCGCAGCACTCCCGGGGTGCGTCTTCCCGTGCGTGCGCGAGCATCTCGGCACGCACGCGCGCCGATAACCGGATCGCCGGCATCGATCAGACCGTCTCGACAATCATCGCAATGCCCATGCCGCCGCCGACGCACAGCGACGCCGCGCCGCGCCCGCCGCCGCGCGCCTGCAGCGCGTGCACCAGCGTCGTCAGGATGCGCGCCCCACTCGCGCCAATCGGGTGACCGAGCGCGATCGCGCCGCCGTGGACGTTGACCTTGCCAGGATCGAGCCCCAGTTCGTGAACAACGGCCACCGACTGGGATGCGAATGCTTCGTTGAGCTCGATGAAATCGAGATCGCCGAGTGCGACCCCGGCACGTTCAGCTGCCTTGCGCATCGCCTGCACCGGCCCCATTCCCATGATCTTCGGGTCCACGCCGGTGGTGCAGTACGCGAGGATGCGGGCGAGCGGTTTCCTGCCGAGATCGTCGGCTCTTTTCCGGGTCGCGACGACGACGGCCGCCGCGCCATCGTTGATGCCCGACGCGTTGCCTGCCGTGACGGTGCCCTCTTTGGTGAATGCCGGGCGCAGTGCAGCGAGCGTGGCCAGGGTCGTGCCTGGGCGTGGATATTCATCCTTCGTGACTCGAAGCGCCGCCCCCTTGCGCTGCGGCACTTCCACTGGGACTATCTCGCGATCGAACACGCCGGAGCTCACCGCACGCTCGGCCCGGCGCTGACTTTCCGCCGCGAAGGCATCCTGCGCTTCCCGCGTGACCGAGTAGCGCCGGCTGACCTCCTCGGCCGTCATTCCCATGTGACAGCCCGCGATGGCACAGGTCAGGCCCTCCTGCAGCATCGAATCCACGACATCGGCGTTGCCCATCCGGTAGCCCCACCGGGCTCCCTTCAGCAGATGCGGAGCATTGCTCATCGACTCTGTACCACCCGCCAGAATCAGATCGATGTAGCCGGCCTTGACCGCCTCCACGGCGTGCACCACCGCCTGGAGGCCCGAGCCGCAGACGCGATTGATCGTTTCCGCGGGGACCTCGACCGGAATCCCTGCCTTGATCGCCGCCTGCCGAGCCACGTTCATTTCCGCGCCTGCCTGCAGTACGCAGCCCATGATCACGTCGCCGATGTCGGCGGCGTTGATCCCGGCGCGCGCGATGGCTTCACGGATGACGACGGCGCCGAGATCCGAGGCCGAGAGATCCTTGAAGGCCCCACCAAAGGAGCCAATGGGTGTGCGGCAGGCGCTGAGAATGACGGCGTGGTCCATGGGAAGATCGCTCTCAAGGGACAAGGGACCCTTGTCCCTTGTCAATTCTCCAACTCCCGCCGATTCCGGAAATGCTCCAGCGCCTCCGGGTTCGCGAGGGCTTCCCGGTTCTTCACGTCGCGTCCGTGAATGACGTCGCGAACCGCCAGCTCGACGATCTTCCCGCTTTTCGTTCGCGGAATCTCCGGCACCTGCACGATTCGCGCGGGGACGTGGCGCGGGGTCGTGCGCTCGCGGACCTGGCGGCGAATCGTGTCGCGGAGCTCGTCGGTCAGCTCGACGCCATCGCGCAGCCGGACGAACAGCACGATGCGCTCGTCGCGGTCCCGCTGCTGGCTCACGACGAGGCTCTCGATGACCTCCGGAACCTGCTCGACCTGGCGGTAGATCTCGGCCGTGCCGATTCGCACCCCACCGGGGTTCAGCGTCGCATCGGATCGCCCGTAGATGATCATGCCGTCGTGCCCGGTCAGCTCGGCGTAGTCGCCGTGTCGCCAGACGCCCGGATAGTGTCCGAAATAGGCGTCGTGATATTTCCGCCCATCCGGATCGTTCCAGAAGCCAATCGGCATCGACGGGAACGGTTTCGTGCAGACGAGCTCCCCTTTTTGCTCCCGCACCGAGCGGCCAGCTTCGTCGAACACTTGTACGGCCAGGCCCAGGCTTCTGGCCTGAAGCTCGCCGCGCCATACCGGGCCGCCGGGATTGCCCAGCGCGAAGCAGCCGACGATGTCGGTTCCGCCCGAGATGGAGGCGAGATGGACGTCCGGCTTGATGCGCTCGTAGACGAAGTCGAAGCTCTCCGGCGCGAGCGGTGAACCGGTAGACGTGATCGTCCGGACGCTGGAGAGATCGTGCGTGTACCGCGGCGACAGCGACGCCTTGTTGACAGCGTCGATGAACTTCGCCGACGTCCCGAAGAGCGTCATGCCGGTCGCGTCGGCGAAGTCGAACAGCACGTTGCCGTCCGGGTGGAACGGCGAACCGTCGTACAAGAGCAGCGTTGCGCCGCACGCCAGCGCCGACACCAGCCAGTTCCACATCATCCAGCCGCAGGTCGTGAAGTAGAAAACCCGGTCCCCCTGCCTCACATCACAGTGGAGCTGCAGCTCCTTCACGTGCTCGAGAAGCGTGCCGCCGGCACCGTGAACGATGCACTTGGGAACGCCCGTGGTGCCCGACGAATAGAGGATGTACAGCGGGTGATTGAAAGGCAGTTGTTCGAATCGCGGCTCGACCGAATCGGCTTCGAGGAACTCGTCCCAATCGATCGCAAGAGGACCGACGCTATTCGCCGCCGAGGTCCCGGCATAGTGGACCACGACAACGCGTTCGACACTCGGGAGCCCGCGAAGAGCCTGTTCGACTCGCGGCAGGCTGTCGTGAACCTTGCCGCCGTAGAAATATCCGTCCGCTGTGACGAGCACGCGTGGCTGAATCTGGCCGAAGCGGTCGAGCACGCCCTGGACACCGAAGTCAGGCGAACAGGATGACCACACCGCTCCGCTCGCCGCGCACCCGAGCGCCGCGATGATCGTTTCCGGCAGGTTGGGCAGGAAGCCCGCGACGCGGTCGCCCGCCCGAATGCCCGATTTTCTCAACGCCCCCGCGAAGCGTCCGACATCGCGGCGCAGTTCCCGCGCGCTGATCGTCCGATGCACCTGGTTCTCGCCATTGAAGATCAGCGCCGGTCCGTCGTCGGTCCGGCCGAGCAGGTTTTCGGCGAAGTTGAGTCGTGCGTCGGGAAAGAATCGCGCGCCCGGCATTTCCTCGAACCGCTCGGTGACATGCCCGCCCTTGGAGCCGCGGATGCCGGTGAAATCCCAGAGCGAGGACCAGAACGCCTCGGGGCGATCGAGTGAGAACTGATAGAGCGCGGCGTAGTCCCGAAGGCTGACCCGCCACTGATGTTCCAGCGTGTGCCTGAACGCGGTGATGTGTGTGGCCGCGATGCGCTCGCGCGAGGGAGACCAGAGAGGCGCCGTCACTCTCCCGGATTATATGACCCGGCGGCGGCAGGTCCCGGCCTGTAGGTCTCGCTGTGAAACGCCTTGAAGCCGCGCTTCAGGTAGTTCGGCAACGCCGCGGGATGATCCAGCGTGTTGGTGTGCAGCCAGACCCGCTCGGTCCCCGCGGCCCAGGCCCGCTCGACGGCGACGGTGAGGAGATACCCGCCGAGTCCACGGCCGGTGAACTCTGGAACCAGACCGAAATACGCGATTTCCGTCCCGCCGACGCGATCGCGCTTCAGCTCGAAGTATCCGGCCGGCGCGCCCCCCACGGTCATCAACCAGAGCGACACCTCCGGCTCTGCCAGGTAGCTGCGTATCTCGTCGTCCGTCCACGGCAGCCGGTCGACCCAGTGATAGGCCCGGCCGACCTCCTCGTAGAGATATCGCCAGAACGACGCGGGACACCCGACGACCTGCTCGACCCGGACGGAAGGATCAGGGAGTGGCGCGCGGTGAAGGTCGGCGATGTCCCGCATCTCGAGAAATGTGCGGACAGAAGCGGCGGGGATCACCAGTGCTCCAGGACGCCCTTCCATCGGGCTGCGGACAGGAACATGCGCTCGAGCGCAGGCGTACCTTCGGGGCTGGACGCTGCCTTCAGCTCTTCGAGCGCGGCGATGAGCGCGTCGATGGCCGTGCTGATGTTGTCGCCGTTGCTGGCGACGATGTCCCGCCAGGGTGATGCGGGGCTCGACGCCAGCCGCGTCGTATCGTGCAGTCCCCGCCCGGCGAGGGCCAGGCCCTCCGGACCGGTATGGTCGCCGACCACGTGCATGAGCGCCGTGACCGTGAGCTGCGGAAGATGGCTGAGGAACGCGAGGAGACGGTCGTGCTCGACCGCATCGATGACGCGCGGGATGGCGCCGAGACCGGTGACGAACTCCGTCAGCGAATCGAGCGCCGCGTCCGTGCTCGAGGCGCTTCGCGTGAGGAGCCATGGCCGGTCGGCGAAAAGGTCCGGCCGGGCGGCCTCCACGCCTCCCGCGGCAGCGCCTGACAGCGGATGTCCGCCGACAAACGGCAGCTCCGGCGGCAGCGCGCGGGCGGCCTCGACGATGGTCCGTTTGGTGCTGCCGACATCGGTGATCACCGCGCCCCGGACAACGTGGGGCAGCTCCTGCAGCGCGGCAGCGTTCTGCAGCACCGGCGCGGCGAGGATGACCAGCTGCGCTCCGTCGACGCCTCCGAGGCCGTCGCTGCCGCGGTCGATCACGCGGGTCTGCCGTGCCGTCTCGAGCACCGACTGGCGGTCGATGCCGACGATTTCAGCCGCCGGCCAGCGGCGCTTGACGGCGAGCGCGATCGAGCCGCCGATCAGGCCGACGCCAACGATCGCGATGCGATGAAAAGGAGGTTCGCTCAGACGCCCCATCCCCTTCTCGCGACCGGCTCGAGGCAGATGCCGCGGCCGATGGCCGGGGCGATGATTCGGAGCTCCGCCATCAGGCGATCGAACTGCGACGGGAACATCGACTGCGCGCCGTCGCTTAGCGCGTGATCGGGATCGACGTGGACCTCGATGATCAGTCCGTCGGCGCCGGCCGCGACGGCCGCGCGCGCCATCGACGCGACCATGTCCCGGCGCCCGGAGCCATGGCTCGGATCGGCGATGATCGGCAGGTGACTGAGCTTGTGGATCACCGGGATGGCCGAGATGTCGAGCGTGTTGCGCGTGTAGCTCTCGAAGGTGCGGATCCCGCGCTCGCAGAGCATCACGTTCATGTTCCCGCCGGCCAGGATGTATTCCGCCGACAGCAGCCACTCCTCGATGGTCGCGGAGATGCCGCGCTTGAGCATGATCGGGGTCCGCGTCCGTCCCAGCTCGCGCAGCAGCGTGAAATTCTGCATGTTGCGCGCGCCGACCTGGAGAATGTGCGCGTACTTCTCGACCAGCTCGATCTGGCTGAGGTCCATGACCTCGGAGACCACCTTCAGGTTGTGCCGATCGGCCGCGGCGCGAAGGATGCGCAGGCCCTCTTCGCCGAGGCCCTGGAAGCTGTATGGTGAGCTCCGCGGCTTGAACGCGCCGCCGCGCAGGATCTTGGCGCCGGCGCGCTTGACCGCCGACGTGGTGGCCTCGACCTGCTCTTCGCTCTCCGCCGAACAGGGGCCGGCCATCACGATGACCTCGTCGCCACCGATGCGCACGTCGCCAACGGTGACGACCGAGTTCTCCGGCTTGAAGGTGCGGCTGGCGAGCTTGTAGGGCTCGGTGATCCGCAGGACCTCCTGCACGCCGTCGAGCACCTCGAGCAGCCGCTGATCGAACTGCCGGTTGCCGCCGACGGCGCCGAGCACCGTCCGCAGCGCACCGGTCGACCGGTGCACGTCGAATCCCATTTCCACGAGCTGCGCAATCACCTTCTGCACCTGATCGTCGGTGGCGCGCTCCTGCATCACTACAACCATGATCTCTGCTCTCTTTTTCTGTGCCTGCGTCTTCGGGCGGGGCCTCTAGGCCCCGCCGACCTTGCCTTCCTCCGGCCCCGCTTCCCGTTCCAGTCGCCTCGCCTCGTCGATGATCCGTTCGAACAAGCGCTTCATCGACTCGTTGTTGAGCGGACCCGGATTGATCGCCTGCACGTGAGACAGCACGTCCGCCTCGCGCGACGGCTGGTAGATCTCCAGGCCCAGCAGCTTCTTCTGCCGGCCGATCTCGAGCGCGCACGCCGCGCGCGCGCTGAGCGTGCGCACCAGGAGCTCGTCGAGATCGTCGATCCGCCGGCGCAGGTCCGCGATGAGGTCTTCGGCGCGCTCCGGCTTTACAGCCCGCTCTTCAGCCATGCGACATACTTCTCCACGCGGCCGGCGAGGTCCGGCTCGCCGGCGTGCGACGCGATTTCCTGGACGAGCGCGCTGCCCACCACCGCGGCGTCCGCATACCGGCAGGCCTCGGCGACCATTCCGGGACTCGAGATGCCGAACCCCACCGCGACCGGCAGCGAAGCGTGTCTACGGACCCGTGCCAGCAGCGGCTCTACGTCGTCGGCAAGCGCTTCACGGGTGCCCGTGACGCCGAGCCGCGAAATCACATAGAGAAAACCGGACCCGAGTTCCGCCGATCGGGCGATTCGCTGGTCAGTCGTCGTGGGACTGATCAGGAATATCGGGTCCAACCCGGCATCGACCAGGACCTTTCTCAGCGGCCCGGCTTCCTCGACGGGGTAATCGAGCAACAGTACACCGTCCACTCCAGCGTCCCTGGCCTCTTGCGCAAAGGTGGCAGGATCCATCCGTACGACCGGGTTCGCATAGGTGAAGAGGACGATCGGCGTGTCGTGAGACTCCCGGAACCGCCGAACCAGGTCCAGCGAGCCGCGCAGCGTCATGCCCGAGGCCAGGGCGCGCTCGCTGGCGCGCTGGATCACCGGGCCGTCGGCCAGTGGATCGGAGAACGGCACACCCACTTCAATCGCGTCCGCACCGCCGCGCGCAACCGCGTCGAGGACCCGCGACGACCGCTCGGCGTCCGGATCGCCGGCCGTGACGTAGGCGACGAGCCCGCCCTTCCGGCCGCTCTGCAGCGCGGCGAACCGGACCGCGAGCCGGGACTGGCTCATGACCGACCGCTCCTCGCGTCGAGCGCTTTCTGCACGCTGAGCACGTCCTTGTCGCCGCGACCCGACAGATTCACGAGCAGCACGCCGTCGCGCGGCATCGTTGGCGCGATCTGGCAGACGTAGGCGATCGCATGCGACGATTCGAGCGCCGGGAGGATGCCTTCTTCCCGGCCCAGCCGTTGAAACGCCTCCAGCGCATCGGTGTCTCCGATCCACGCGTACTCGGCGCGGCCGGAGTCGTGAAGCCAGGCGTGCTCCGGGCCGACGGCGGCGTAATCGAGGCCGGCCGAAATGGAGTGAGTCAGCTCGATGTTGCCGTTCGCATCCTGGAGCACGTAACTGCGGGTGCCCTGCAGGACTCCCGAACTGCCGCCCGCGAACCGTGCGGCGTGCTGGCCGGGCGAGATGCCGTGGCCGCCCGCTTCCACGCCAATGAGCCTGACGCCGGCATCCCCGACGAACGCATCGAAGATGCCCATGGCGTTGCTGCCGCCACCGACGCACGCGACGATAACGTCGGGCAGCCGGCCGATCGTGTCGAGGCACTGCTGTCGTGCCTCGCGGCCGATGACCGACTGGAACTCGCGCACCATCAGCGGATACGGATGTGGCCCCAGCACCGAGCCGAGCAGGTAGTAGCTGTCGCGAACGTTCGTGACCCAGTCGCGCATCGCCTCGTTGATCGCATCCTTCAACGTGCGGGCTCCCGCATCGACGCGCCGGACCGTCGCGCCGAGCAGCTGCATCCGGAACACGTTCAGCGACTGGCGTTCCATGTCCTCGGCGCCCATGTAGACGTCGCAGGACAACCCGAGCAGCGCGCAGACGGTTGCGGTGGCCACGCCGTGCTGCCCGGCCCCGGTCTCGGCGATCACCCGCGACTTCCCCATCCGCTTCGCGAGCAGGGCCTGCCCGAGCGCGTTGTTGATCTTGTGCGCGCCGGTGTGTGCGAGATCTTCGCGCTTGAGAAAGATGCGCGGACCACCCAGCGAGGCGCTCAGACGTTTCGCTTCGTACAGCGGCGTGGCCCGGCCGACGTAGTTGCGAAGCAGATCCTGGAGCTCCCGCGAAAAGTTCGGGTCGGCGCGCGCCTCGAAATATGAACGCTCGAGCTCTTCGACCGGCGCCACGAGCGTTTCAGGGACGAACCGGCCGCCATACGCGCCGTAATATCCGCGCGCGTCAGGATCGCGCCGTCCGAATGCTGGACTGATGGTTTGCAAGAGACTAACCTTCCAGCGCCGCGAAAAACGCGCGCAACTTGTTTTCGTCCTTGATTCCGGGCGCCGCCTCGACGCCCGACGACACATCGACGGCGTACGGCCGGACTGCGGCCGCCGCCTCCTTCACGTTCTCGGGATTCAAGCCGCCGGACAGAATCACCGGTCGCACCCGGGCTGCGGCGGCGGCCACGGTCCATTCGATCACGCGGCCGGTGCCGCCCCGCCGGATTGGATCGTGCGCGTCGAGCAGCACCGTGACCTGCGATGGCAGGTCCTCGACGGCCGACAGGCTGAACCCCCTGCCAACCGGCAACGCCTTGATGAGCGGCACAGGTGCCGGGCCGAACTCGATCGCATCTTCGTCGCCATGCAGCTGCACGCTGTTCACGCCGGCGCGCGCCGCGGTCTCGAACACCTCCGCGGGACTCTGATTCACGAAGACGCCAACCCGCGTCACGAAGGCCGGCAGCCCTTCCGTGATCGCACGGACGTCGTCGGGTGTCACCGCCCGCGGGCTGCGGGGCCAGAACACGAACCCGAGCGCGGCGGCGCCGAGCTCCACCGCCAGCAGCGCGTCCACGCGCCGGCGGATCCCGCAGACCTTCACGCGGGTCATGCCGCGACGCCTCGCAGCGTCTTCAGTGCCGCACCGGGATCGGGCTCGGTCATCAATCGCTCGCCGACGAGGAAGGCGCCGTATCCCGCCGCGGACAGCCGCGCAAGGTCGTCCGTCGACTTGATCCCGCTTTCGGCGACGGCCGTCACCGAATTGGGCAGGAGCGTTGCGGCCGCATCCAGCACCTGCATGTCGACCGCAAGTGTTCTCAGGTTCCTGCTGTTGACCCCGACCACTCTCGCGCCGGCCTCGACCGCCCGGGTGATTTCCGCGGCATCATGAACTTCGACCAGGCAGGCGAGCCCCAGTGCGTGGGCGCGCGTGAGCAACTCGCGCAGCTGGCGATCGTCGAGCGCGGACACAATCAGGAGCACGGCGTCCGCACCGCTGGCGACGGCCTCAACGATCTGATACTCCGACACGATGAAGTCTTTTCGCAGGAGCGGAACCTGCACCGCCGATCGGGCGACGCGCAGATGTTCGAGGGCACCGTCGAAGAACGTTGGCTCGGTCAGGACCGAGATCGCCGCCGCGCCAGCCGCTTCGTAGGCCCGTGCGTGTGCCGCCGGGTCGTACTCGGCGCGCAGGATTCCGCGTGACGGCGACCGTCGCTTGCATTCGGCGATGACCCTTGGCGCCGCTGATTCGCGCAGCGCCCGCTCGAATGCGTCACCGCGGGGCTGACGTCGATCGTCTCTCGCCCGCTTTTTGAGAACATCGATCGGCGCTTCCTGCGAGCGCACCTTCACGGAGTGGCTGGTCGCAGCGACGATGGTCGCAAGGAGATCGGGAGGGCTGACGGCGGTGCTCATGCCGGTGTGGCCTCGGACGAAGTCGAGAGCCGCCGCAAATCTTCGAGCACAGCAGCGGTCTTGCCGTTGTCGATGACTTCGGCCGCCATGGCCAGCCCGTCCTGAATGCGGGCCACCCTTCCGGCGATCAGCAGGGCCGCGGCCGCGTTCAACAGGACGACGTCGCGCTGGGGGCCCCGCTCGCCGGCGAGGACTCTGCGGGCGATGGTGGCGTTGTCGTCAGCGTTACCTCCGCGCAAGGCATCGGGCGCGGACTTCATCAGCCCGACGTCGGTCGGATGGAGGTAGAAGGTGTTCACTTCGCCGTCACGGCACTCGGAGACCTTCGTGTAGCCGCCCGTCGAGATCTCGTCGAGCCCGTCGGCGCCGTGTACGACCCACGCCCGCTCGGTGCCGAGCAGTGCCAGCGACCTTGCGACGAGCTCGGTCAGTTCGGGTCGAGGTACGCCGACCAGCTGGCGGCGCGCGCCGGCCGGGTTGGTCAGCGGGCCGAGCAGATTGAATGCCGTCCGCAGTCCCAGTTCCCGCCGGGTCGGTCCGGCATGCCGCATCGATGGATGAAACGTCGGCGCGAAGAAGAACGCGATGCCCGCTTGTTCGAGGCAGCGCTCGACGACGGGAGGCTCGGCGGCGACGTTGACACCGAGTGCTTCGAAGAGATCGGCACTGCCACAGCGGCTCGAGACCGACCGGTTGCCGTGCTTGGCGACCCGGACGCCGCATGCGGCCAGCACCAGCGCCGCAACCGTGGAGACGTTGAAGGTGTGAGCGCGATCGCCGCCGGTCCCGCACGTATCGAACGCCGGGGCGTATTCACGCGACAGCTTCGTCGCCCGCGATCGCATCGATCGCGCGAAGCCGACGATCTCCTCGGGGCGCTCTCCCTTCATGGCCAGGCCGACGAGCAACCCGGCGATCTGCGACGGGGGGACGCGGCCTTCCATGATCTCGTCCATGGCTGAGGAGGCCTCCTCAGTCGACAGGTCTTCGCGACGCAGCAGTTTCTCGAGGAGGTTAGTCAACTCCCAACCTCCAACTCCCAACTCCCAAGCCCCTTGGCTCGAACGAGCGGGATGAAAGGCGTCCGCATATCTCCCGTCGGAGGTCTTCCAGCCAGAGGTTTCGAAAGACTTCCGTTGGGAGTTGGAAATTGGGAGTTGGGAGTTGACAAGAAGAGATCATCGCCCCATCTCCAGGAAGTTCCTCAGCACCTGTTTCCCCTCCCCCGTGAGCACCGACTCGGGATGGAACTGCACGCCGTGGATCGGGAACTCCCTGTGCCGCACCCCCATGAGCGTGCCGTCGTCGGTTCTTGCCGCCGCCTCCAGCACGTCGGGCAGCGGGTCCCCGACGATCAGGGAGTGGTACCGTCCGGCGACGAAGGGCTGCGAGACGCCCCGGAAGACGCCGCGACCATCGTGCTGGACGGACGAGACCTTGCCGTGCATCAACTGGGGCGCGCGAATGACGGCGCCGCCGAAGGCGAGGCCGATGCCCTGGTGTCCGAGGCAGACGCCGAGCAGCGGCGTGTGGGGACCGAAGCGGCGGATGGTGTCCACGGTCACGCCCGCGTCCTCGGGGCGTCCGGGCCCGGGCGAGATCACGATGTGCGTGGGGCGGAGCGCGTCGATCTCGTCGAGGGTGATTTCGTCGTTGCGGCGGACGCTGGGTGGCGCGCCGAGCTCGCCGAGATACTGGGCGAGGTTGAACGTGAACGAATCGTAGTTGTCGATCAGGAGGATCACAGGCCCTCCTCCGCCATCGCCAGCGCCTGGAGCAGCGCGCGCGCCTTGTCGCGCGTCTCTTCGTACTCGGCCGCCGGGTTCGAGTCGGCGACGATCCCGGCTCCGGCCTGGACCCGCGCCTTGCCGTCGCGGATCGTGATGGTGCGGATCGCGATGCAGAAGTCGAGATTCCCGGCGAAATCGATGTAGCCGACCGCGCCGGCGTACACATCGCGCCGGGTGGGCTCGAGCTCCGAAAGAATCTGCATCGCGCGAATCTTCGGTGCGCCCGAGACGGTGCCGGCCGGGAAGCACGCGACCAGCGCATCGAGATGGTCCTGGTCGTCGGCGAGGGTGCCATCAACCGTCGACACCAGGTGCATCACGTGCGAGTACCGCTCGAGCGCCATGTACTGCGGCACCCGCACCGATCCGAACTGACACACACGCCCGAGATCGTTCCGGCCCAGATCCACGAGCATGACGTGTTCGGCCCGCTCCTTCTCGTTGCGCTTCAGTTCCTCTCCGAGACGCAGGTCATCTTTCTCGTTCGTGCCTCGGGGCCGCGTCCCCGCGATCGGATGCGTTTCGGCGTGCCGGCCTTCGACCCGCACCAGCATCTCCGGCGACGATCCGACGATTGAGAGCCCGCCCAGCCGGATGAAATACATGTATGGCGACGGGTTCACGTGACGAAGCGCGCGGTACACGGTGAAGGGATCCGCGGTGATGTCCGCTTCGAAGCGCTGCGAGAGCACCGCCTGATAGATGTCGCCGGCGGCGATCCGCTCCTTGATCGTCCGCACGCCGGTCTCGAAGTGGTCGCGCGTCTGGTTGGATTGGACGTCGGGTGCACCATTCCCCGCCGCCTGCCGTTGTGACAGGCTGCGTTCGAGCTCCCGCTCCAGGAACTGAATCTTGGCGCACGCGAACTGATACAGCGCGCTCAGGTCCTCGTCGGCGGTGATCCGCGCGTTGGCCACGATCAGAATCCGGTGCTTCACGTGGTCGAAGACCAGCACCGTATCGAACAGCATGAACCCGGCATCGTCTTCTGCCGGACCGGATGCCCAGCTCGCCTGTTGCCAGGCCTGCTGCAGCGCCGGCTCGAAGGACGGCGACGCGTCGTAGCCGATGAAGCCCACCGCCCCGCCGGTGAATCGCGGCAGGCCGGGCACGTAGGGTGCCTGGAACTCGGCCATCATCCGGCGAACCACGGTGATGAAGGGTTCGTCCGTCTCGGTCCGCACGCCGGAGCGATCGATCGAGGTCCTGCCCTGGCGGGCCTTCAAGACCAGAAAGGGATCCTTGCCCAGGAACGAATACCGCGCCACACGCTCGCCGCCTTCGACGCTCTCGAACAGGAACGCGTAGTCGGAGTGCTCCGCGATCTTCAGGAACGCCGACACCGGCGTGAGCAGGTCCGCGATGATTTCCTTCACGACCGGAACGAACGTCCCTCGTCGCGACAGGTCTACGAACTCTTCGAAGCTTGTCTCTTTCATACCGGCATCTGTCCTGCGACCTGCTGGAAGAGGCCGCCAGGCGGCGCCTGCCCCGTCCAGATCTCGAACTGTTGTTCTGCCTGGGCCACGAGCATCTCGAGGCCGCCAATCGTCGTGCACCCGGCGGCCTGCGCATCCGCCATCAGTCGGGTGATCGCCGGCACGTAAAGGAGCTCGTAGACCAGCGTTCCGTCGAGCACTGCGCCGGGTATCGGGCTGTTCGCCGCAGCGTCGCCGTCCGACGACGTGCTGTTGACGAGCAGGTCCCAGCTGCCCGCGGCAGGCGGGAATGGTCCGACCGCGCCGCCTGCCAGATCGGCCAGCTCGCGCGCCGCCTCGGGGCGACGCGCGCAGACCGTCACGTCCGCGCCGAGATCCGCGAGGGCGACGGCGACTGCGCGTGCAGCCCCGCCGGCGCCGAGGATCGAGGCGCGCAGATGGTTCCTTCCGGCTTTAGCCGGAAGATCATTCAGCCTCCGAAGCAACGGCTCCGTGAACCCATGAACATCCGTGTTGTACCCATACCAGCGTCCGTCACGCATCGCGAGCGTGTTGATGGCGCCAACCCGGCGCGCCAGCGGATCGAGCTCGTCGGTGGCGCTCATCAGCGCTACCTTGAAGGGCGCGGTGATGCTCACCCCTGACAGGCCAAGGCCTCGTGCGAACGTGAGGACGTCGTCGGCGTCAGCGGCCAGCAGCGGGAGATAGACGGCGTCGATCCCGAGACACTTGAAGCCGGCGTTGTGCATGACCGGCGACAGCGAGTGCATGACCGGATTGCCCACCACCCCATACACGTCCGCGTCCGGCCCGAGGTCGCGGAAACGGAATTCATCGAGGAGGCGTGAAAGCGAGATTTGCCCGGGCGCGACGTTGTCGCCGGCGTAGGTCCAGGCATTCCCGATCCGCGTGGCGAGGATGCGCGAAGCGACCCCCATATCCCCCATGGCGATCAGGACGTGGCCCTGCGGGCCCTCGCGGCTTCTCGCCGGTTCAGCGAGCGTCATCAGCCGCAGCGTGTCCGACAGCGACCGCGCTTCGACGGCGAGCTTGGCGATCTCGGCGCCTGAGGCCCGCAGCGTGGCCCATCGCGATTCGAGGTCGTCCGGCATCGATCCGAAGATGTGGGACGAGAGAACGAGTCCGCGGCCTCGCCGCTCGCGAATCACTTCCCCGGCAAAGCCGGCGCGAGCCTCGATATCGACGTACTCGGCGCCACCCGCCAGGGCCGCTTCGAGGACCCGCCGGCGCTCTTCCTCCGAACCCTTGAAATACCCACCCTCCCACTCCGCACGGCACGTCACGATGACCGGACCACGGCGGCCTTCGAGCGCACCGGCGGCGTCGGGACGGTCGACGGTGTCGAGCCGCATCTCCACCAGCTCGGCGCCGCCGGCGCTCTCGGCGGCATCCCGGTTCCGCCGGATTTCGCTCATCGTGCGGCCGGTGACGGCCACGCACACTCGAGAATTGGCCATAAAACGAAAAAGCCCCCTCAGCCGAAGCTGAGGAGGCTCGTGAATGCCTATCCGCACGCCAGTTGGCTAGCGGTCTGCCCCCTCAGTAGAGCTGCGCCGCCACCAATAGGACATCGTCGCGGGACAGCCAGCGATGGAGAGGGTAAACATGTGGCGCAAAGTCCGGCCACGATAGCACCTTTGTCCTTGACCTGCAAGCGCTTGCTCTCTATAAGAGATTGAGGCGGCTCATAACGACTGGTTGTCGCGTTGACGGACCTGCCGGCAGCCGCCAGTGCCCTCTCCAGCGTCAAAATGGATATGACGATTCGAACTGCTGCGGCAGCGATAGCCCTCGCTGCGCTGGTTGCCTCCGCACCCCGCGCCGCTACTCCGATCATGCCAGTCACCGAGATCCGCACCGGGATGACCGGTGTCGGCAAGACCGTGTTCGAGGGCTCGGAGCTTCAGGAGTTCAAGGTCCACATCCTCGGCGTGCTCCGGAACGTCCAGGGGCCGAACCGCAACCTGATTCTCGCGCGCCTCGAAGGCGGACCGCTCGCGCAGACGGGCGTCGCGCAGGGGATGAGCGGCAGCCCGGTCTACATCGACGGCCGGCTCATTGGCGCCGTCTCGTACTCGATCGGCGCCTTCTCGAAGGAGCCGATCGCGGGCATCACGCCGATCGAGGAGATGAAGGACGCGACCGCGATGCCGCGTGCCCGGGTCCCGAGCCAGGCGCGCCTGGAGCTGCCGGTCACCCGCGAAAACCTTGCCGCAGCGCTCACCGCAAGCTACGCCCGGCTGGCCCCATTTGCGGCCCGGCCGGCCGACATCCAGACGATCGGTCTTCCTGCGGCCGCGGGCGCACAGCTCGGTGCGATGATGCGGCCGATCTCGACACCGTTGCTGATGGCCGGCTTCGAGCCCGAGATCGCGGACTTCGTCGCTGGCGCATTCCGCGATTCAGGCTTCACGCCGATCATCACCGGCGCCGCGTCGAACGAAGTCGAGGCCCCGACCGGCCCCTTGCGTGAAGGAGATGCGGTCGGCGTCTCGCTCATCTCCGGCGACCTCGAGATGGGCGCGACCGGCACCGTGACGCACATCGACAACGATCGCGTCTACGCGTTCGGCCATCCTCTCTACAACCTGGGCCCCGCCGCGTTCCCGCTGACTCGCGCGCACGTGTACACGATGCTCCCGAGCCTCATGACCTCGTTCAAGATCTCGAGCCTCGGCGAAACGATCGGGACGATGCAGCAGGATCGGGCGACGGCGATCGCAGGAACGCTCGGCCAGGGACCGTCGCTGGTGCCGATGACGATCAGCGTGGTCTCGGAGCGGGACTCTGGCACGCCACCGCTCACCCGCACGGTCAAGCTGAATCTCGTCAACGATCAATTGTTCACGCCCCTCCTCGCCTATGTGTCGATGTTCAACACGCTCGGCGCCTACGAGCGTCAATACGGTACCGCGACGCTCGCGATCAAGAGCCGCGCACGCCTGAAGGGACACGGCGAGCTGACGCTCGAAGACGTGTTCGCGAATGAGAACCCGATTCTCGGCGCGTCAACCGCCGTGGCCGGCCCCCTCACGATGATGCTGGGGAACAATATCGAGGCGGTGACGCTCGATCGGCTCGATGTGACCGTCACGGCGACCGAAACACCGCGCACCGCGACCATCGAGCGGGTCTGGCTCGACGACATCCGGCCCCGGCCCGGCCGGACGGTTCCGCTGAAAGTGCTCACCCGCTCGTACCGCGGCGAGGAAAAGATCTCGACGCTGCCCATCGAGATTCCGTCGAACGCGCCGAAGGAGATCACCGTGCTGGTGACCGACGGCCGCCAGCTGAATGCCATGGAACAACGTGAGCTGCGCGGATCGCTGCAGCCTCAGACGATCGCCCAGCTGGTCCGCGTGCTCAACGAGGCGCGGCGCAACAACCGCATCTACGTGCGCCTGATCACCGGGCGCGCCGGCGCCGTGGTCAACGGCGAAGCGATGGCGGCGCTGCCGCCGTCCGTCCTGTCGGTCCTCGAAGCCGATCGCAACGGCGGGAGCTTCACCCCCATCCGGAACGCGACGCTCGGCGAATGGGAAATCCCTGCCGACGCCGCGGTGACCGGATCGCGCTCCCTGACCATCAATCTCGAGGCGCGGTAGCGCATGATCACACGTGTCCTTCCACGCCGACTGGCGTTCGTCTGCGCATTCGTCTGTGTCCTGACCGTGGTCTTGATCGGCGCCAGCCCGACGTTCTGGACGGTGTCGTCCCAGGCGGACTTTCTGAAGGGGGATGTCGAGGATCTGTCCATCGACAGTGACGGCCGCATGTTCCTGGGGCCGGCCGCCTCGGTCCTGGGCGAGACCTCGGCACCGTTCCTCTGGTCGATCGTGGCTGCACCCGACGGCTCGCTGTGGGCCGGCAGCGGGAACGAAGGAAAGGTGCTCAAGGTCGCGAAGGATGGGAAGGTCACGACGTTCTTCGATGCCGCCGAGCTCGAGGTTCATGCCATCGCACCGGCGCCACAAGGCGGCCTGTATGTGGCGACCTCACCCGACGGGAAGATTTATTCAGTGGCCGCCGACGGTTCCTCGAAAACCCTCTTCGATCCCGAGGACAAGTACATCTGGTCTCTCGCTTCCGATTCGGCCGGCACGCTGTACGCCGCCACTGGCGACAAGGGGGTCATCTACAAGATCACGGCTGACGGGAAGGGCACGCGCTTCTACAAGACCAGCGCGACGAATGTCGTGTCGCTGGCCGTGACCAGGTCCGGTGAGCTCGTCGCCGGCACCGAATCTCCAGGCCGCGTATTCCGAATCGATGCCTCCGGGAAAGCATTCGTGCTCCTCGATTCCCCCTATCGCGAGATTCACGCGCTCCGAATCGGCGGCGACGGCACCATCTATGCGGCGGCCGTCAGCGCGACGCCGCCCTCGGGAGGCAGCGATCGCCCCACGGAGCCCTCGCCAATCGACGCCGGCCGTTCGGTCGTGCCATCGGTCTCGACCGAGATCACCGGGATGACCGTGGTCGAGGGAGGTCTCGGCTCCTCGACGCCATCGGCATCCAGCCGATCGCCCCGGCGGCCGGGCCGCGGCGCGATCTACCGGATCAGGACCGACGGTCTCTGGGACACGGTTTGGGAAACCAGCGAGGACGCGCCGTACGACATCGTCGTCGAGGACGGCGGCAGTCTGCTGGTCGGAACGGGAACCGACGGCAAGATCTTCCGGCTGAGCGGCAATCCGGCTCGCGCAACGCTCCTGGCCCGCGCGGCGGCCCGCCAGGTCACCGCGCTCCTTCGCGAACCCTCGGGCCGCATCGTCGGCGCCACCAGCAATCCCGGAAAGGTGTTTGCCCTCTCGTCGGCTCCGGCGCGCCGCGGCACCTACGAATCGGACATCCGCGATGCGGGAACCGTCGCGAGCTGGGGTGCGATCCGCTGGCGGTTCACGGGTCGTCCCGGCCAGGTGCAGATCGTCACGCGATCCGGCAACACGGCAACGCCCGACGAAACGTGGAGTGCGTGGTCGAAGCCGCATACCGCTGCCGAGGGTGAACCGATCGGCAGCCCCAACGCCCGCTATCTGCAGTGGAAGGCCACCATCAGCAGCGAGAGTGGTGAGGGGCCGGTGCTGACGTCGGTCACGGCCGCCTACCTGCCCCGGAATCTCAGGCCGGAAGTGACCTCGATTACCGTCCACCCGCCGGGAGCCGTGTTCCAGCGGCCGTTCTCGACCGGCGACATGGAGATTGCCGGCTTCGAGGACAACACGTCGGATGGTCGTCAACCGACGCAGTCCGCCTCGTCTTCCAGTACCACTTCCCCGGCGACGCCGGCGCTGGGCCGGCGGACCTATCAGAAGGGGTTGCAGACGTTCGTCTGGAAGGCAGACGATCAGAACGACGATCGCCTGCAGTACGACGTCTTCTACCGTCGCGAAGGGGAGACGTCGTGGAAGGCCCTGAAGCGCGCGTTGTGGGATCCCATTACCGTCTGGGATACGACCTCGGTGCCTGACGGCACCTACGTGCTGAAGATCGCCGCGTCCGACGCGCCGTCGAACTCTCCTGCGACGACCCTGATCGCTGAGCTCGAGAGCAGCAGCTTCGAGATCGACAACTCCCCACCCCGCATCGAGCTCCAGCCCGCGGCACGTGCGAACAGCCGGACGGTGATCTTCACGGTTCGCGACGAGCAGTCCTCAGTGCACCGGGTCGAGTATTCACTCGACGGGAGCCGGTGGCGCACCGTGTATCCCAAGGACGGCATCGCCGATTCCCGCCGGGAGGACTTCGAGATCCTGCTCGAGGAGAGCGAGATCGGCCGCAGCGTGCTGATCCGCGCCACGGATGGCATGAGCAATGTGGCAACGGCGGTGACTGACGTGACGCGGTAGGCGTCTTTGAAACGGGAAGATCTCTTACAAGAGGGCCAGGAGATCAGGAGTTTTTCGGTACAAATCCTCCTGGTCTCCTGGCCCTCCTGTAAAAGGAAAGTCTTACGTCGTGCGCGGCGCTTTGGCCTTGACCGTGGTGTGCGCCAGCAGCCACACGAGTTTGACGGCCACGGGCGAGGCACCCATCCGGCCCGGTTCGAAGCGGGCGCTGGAGAGCACCTTGAGAATCGGGTTGACCTCGCGAGGATGGGACTCCGTGCTCAGCACCGACAGCCCGGACACCCTGCCGTCCTGGGTCACCACCGCATTGAGCGCGAGGACCACCTCGTCGCGGGTCATCGGCTGCGCCAGCATGAACTCTATCGCGCCGCGCTCGGGCACCGTAGGCACCTGCAGGAACTTGTCGAAGTTGACCGGGTTGAGATCCGAACCGGTCGGGGCTGAGATCACCTGGATCATCGAGGCCAGTGAGTCTTCCCGTTCGGGCGAGGCGAAGTGCACCAGGCTCAGCGCGGCCGCGCCGCAGACGATCGTGGCGACCGCGGCGGTCAGGCCGATCCAGACCAGGTGCAGGTCATCGAACATGCGGCGGGTTCTGGCCGTCCATGATTCGTGCTCTTCCGCCCCCATCCGGCTGATCACGCCCGACTGCAGGCCGGTCCAGTCGTCGGCCGGGCCCGGGGCGGCCGCCAGGCGCAACATGTTCCCCACGCCGCGCAGGTCTTTCAGCTCGCTGGCGCAGGGTGCGCAGTCGCTGACGTGCGACTCGATGGCAATGAGCTCGGAGATCGGCAACTCCCGGTCATGGAAGGCTGGAAGACGCCGCCGCACCGACGAGCAGGTGAACAACGTCATACGTCCCTCAATTGCGAGCGCAGGGCTTCCCGCGCACGCGCCAGGCGGGACTTCACCGTCCCGACCGCGATCCCGAGTGAGAATCCGATTTCATCGTAGCTGAGCCCGTCGATCTCGCGCAGGACGACGGCCGTTTTCTGATCGAAGGGCAGGAGATCGAGCGCGGCCCGAATGCGGTCGGCGAGCTCCTTGCGCCCGAGCATGCGGTCCGGGGACTCGAGATCGTTCTGCTCCGGGAAGTCGCCGTGGTCGCGCAGGTGCTCGTCGAGCGAGACCTGCTGCGAGCGGTGGCGCCGCCGCCACCAGCGCTGCCGGTTCCGCGCCTGGTTCACGACAATGCGGTAGATCCAGGTGCGGAGGGTCGACTGGGCCCGAAAACTGTGAATGGTCCGGAAGACCCTCAGGAAGACCTCCTGGGAGAGATCGAGGGCCTCGTTATGGTCCCCCAGCAGGTTGAGTGACAGCTGGTAGACCATGCGCTGGTGCTCGCGGACGAGCTCGGCGCAGGCGTCCTCGTCGCGGACGGCACAGCGCTGAATGAGCCCGGCCTCGCGCCCGTCGACGTCGGTCCATGTAATGGCTCGAAGCGGCTTCACCGACAAACCCTCTGCCATCTTACACCCGCCGCCAAC
>Ga0209382_10001859_pt1 | contig 32222 bp, 30 predicted proteins | sample SoiMetdeltSBSDD5_FD_187599 | JGI IMG/M metagenome (GOLD analysis project Ga0209382, IMG submission 187599) | Bulk soil microbial communities from a Populus tree surrounding site in Tennessee, USA - Soil MetaG P. deltoides SBSDD5 (SPAdes) (version 2) | ecosystem: Environmental > Terrestrial >...
CCCATCCCGCTTGCGCACGATGAGCGGAGGCTCCCCTTCGAACCCTTGCGGGAAAAGGCACTTGGCGCCGCCGCTGTCGACCAGCAGTCCGCTGTGCTCCAATTCGGAGAGCAGCGCATCCAGCATCGGCTGGTAGAAGGACTCCCCCAGAAAGTCCTCATCGGACAGCGCCACGCCCAGCTTCTCGTACACCTCAAGGATGTACTTCTCCGACTCCGTCGCCACCCGCCGCCACAGCGCGACCGTCGCCTCGTCGCCCGCCTGCAGCGCCACCACCCGCAGCCGCGCCCGCTCGGCGAACCCCAGCTCGATGTCGAACCTCACCCGCGCCACGCGATACAGCTCGTTGAGGTCATCGAGCGCGGGCTCGACCTCCATCACGTGCTCCAGGAGCATGCCGAACGGGGTGCCCCAGTCGCCCAGGTGGTTCATCCGCCGCACGTCGTGCCCCAACCACTCCAGCAACCGCGCGATCGCGTCGCCGATGACCGTCGACCGCAGGTGACCCACGTGCATCTCCTTGGCCACGTTCGGCCCCGAGTAGTCGATCGTCACGACCTCGGTCCGGGCCACCCTGGGCACGCCAAGCCTGGGATCGCCCGCCATCTCGCCGACGGCCCGGGCCAGCCATGCATCGTCAAGCGTCACATTGATATAGCCCGGCCCGGCGACCACCGCTCGAAACCCTTTCGGCGCAATGCGCTCCAGCACCCGCGCCGCCAGCTCCCGCGGCGGCAGGTCCAGCTCGCGCGCCAGCCCCAGCGCCCCCTCGACCTGATAATCGGCGTGCTTTGAGCGCCGCACGCCTGGATCCACCGCCCGCCCGGCGACTTCGGCGAACGCGGACGCGAAGACTTCGGCAATCGACTCCATGAAAATGATCCCCATCAATGACGACACGAACAATCGGACGGTGCGCTCAGCAACACGTCCTTCGTCGTCGCGGCCGAACCCGCATGGAGACCATGCCGGCGATGATAGCCCGTCAATAGTTTTGCTGCTCGGGTTTTGTGGTGAGGCGCCACATCGCCCCCGCCGCCCCGGTCAGGATGGCGATGAAGAAGGCGTAGGTGCGGAAGCCGAGCGAGTCGAACGTGAAGCCGACGGCGATCGCGACCATCTGGGCGGCGATGAGGCAGGCGCACAGGTGGCGGTCGGCGAGCTGGGTGGCGCGGCGGTAGGCGATGGCGGACAGGACGATGGCGGCGATGTGCAGGGAGGCGAGGGCCGCCACGCCGACGATGCCGCCGCCGACGAGCTGCTGGAGCCACTGGTTGTCGAGCCAGGTGTACTCGGTGGGGATGAAGGTGCCCTGCCCGCGGCCGAGGATCCAGTGCCCTTCGAGCCAGCCGCGCTCCATGATCAAATTCCAGTCCTCATCCCGGCCCTGGACGCTGGCGTCGTTGTCCCAATTGCTGAAAAGGCCGATGAGGGTACCCAATAGGCCTGGCATGGCAAAGACAAGCGCGATGAGCAGGCCGATGGAGGGGATGACCAGGTTGAATCGCATGCGCCAGTTCCACGCGGGCACCATCACGATGAGCGCGACGGCGGCCGCCACGATTCCGGTGCGGGACAAGGCGATCGGCAGCGCGAAGAACATCAGTGCGCCCGCCACCGCGCACCATTGCCGCATCGGCCGCGAGGGAGCGAACCGTCCCATATGGACGGCGAAGGGCAGCATGAGCCCCATGATGGTGCTGAACTCGATGTAGTGACCGGTGGTGCTGGCGACCCGGTAGAGCGCGCCGCGCGACTCGAGGCCGTTGAGGTTGCCGTGGTATACCAGCCCCGGGATCTGGATGTACTGGGTGATGTCGAAGACCAGCACGGCCTGCATGATGCCGATGATGGCGATGACACCCCCGCCCAGCAGCATCACGCGGATGATGCCGTCGAGGCGCTCGCGCTGGTGCACGCCGTCGGCCGTGGCGAGGATGAGGCCGAGGAAGGCGAACGAGCTGATGATGGCACGGATCGCGGCATTGTCCTCGATGGACGGCATGCCGCGCATGAGCCCGGCCGCGTAGGAGGCCAGCACCGCGACGAAGAAGAACATGACCGCCCACCGCATGGGCTGCGGCCCGTGGGTGGCAAGCCGGGGGTGGGTGCGCGACAGCGCCCACCCGCCGAAGATGAACAGCGACATCAGGGTCGCGGGGTGGCCCAGCTCGCTGAAGCCGGGCACGGCAAGCGGCGAGGGGATGACGCAGAGCACGATCACCATGGCGTTGATGACGAAGCCGACGTCCACAAGGTGGCGCCGCTGCTGTGTGGTGTAGGTTCCGCCCTCCACCAGGGCCGGGGTGACCACGGCCGTTACTCGCTCGGGGTTTCACCCGGGGCGTCAGCGACCCGCTTGCCCTTGGAACTGGTCCACGCGACGCCGGCCAGCGGCAGCACGATGGTGCTGTCGTTGTCTTCGGCGCCCTCGACCGGCACCGTGGCGGCGTTGGCCGCGTTGGGCATCAGCGGCGGGAAGGGCCCGCTGTGCCCGGCAGGGGCGGGTGAGGAGGGCGCGGGCGGCATGGGCACGGCGAACCGGGCCGGCGGGGCCGCCATGCCGCGGGCCTGCCTGCGCCGTACGAGTGCATCGACCCACAGCGATACGGCGACGGTGATCAGGATGCCGACGCCGACGATGACGATGAGGGTGCGCTTTCCCACCGTGCGCACCACCACGATCTCCTCACCGGCGTTGAGGACCTCAGGGTTGATCCTCTTCTCGCTGGGGAGGTTGAACGCGTCCTGCCGGTGTCGGAACTCGCCCCGCAGCATCTCGATCAGGCGCGCCAGGGTCTGGGTGGCCTGGGGGACCGTCTTGGCCATGACCTTGATCTCGATCAGCGCCAGGTTGAACGTCTCCATGGTGATCTCGTAGTCGGGCGAGAGCCCCTCGGCGGCCAGCTGCCGCTTGGCCTCCGGCCGGTCGAGGTAGAGCGCGGTCAGCTGGCCCAGGCTCACCACCGTGTACGGGTTCTTCGGCCGGACCGGCCCGCCCACCGGATCGTCCGCCGCCGCCGGCGGGGTGAGCGCCACCTGGCCCGTGACGGTGTAATCCGGCGGCACCGTCAAAAGCGCGAAGACTGCCGCGACCACGCTCAACAGCAGTAGCGGCAGCGCTACCCAGCGCCGTCGCCACATCACCTTCGCGACATCCCAGAGATCCATGTCGCCCTTTCGTCGCATTGTCCTCGTAGAGTCTGACGGTCGCCGTCAACCCCTGGCAATGTCCGTACGGTCCAAATGATGCCTTGGTAAACGGCGAGACCCTGGCTTTGAGCACGGGCCTGTCGGGAAGCCGACCCGCGCGGTGCGACCGTTCGCACCAGAATGACCTTCATGCGCATCGGATTCGCCTGCCTCTGGGACCGCGACGCCGCATCGACTTGGTCGCGCACGCCGTGGGAGTTGCGGGCGGCGATGCGCTCCCGCGTCGATTTGAATGCCGACGTCGTTGATGCCGGCGTACGAGTCCCGCTGCCCATGCGACGGTTGCTTCAGGCCGCCCACCTCACGATCCGGAATGGACAGCTCATCTCCCTTTGGGAGCAGGGCTCGCTGACCGACCGCTACTGCCGGGCGCAACTGTCCAAACGCAAAGATCTCGACGTGATGCTGCAGATGCAGGATCTGGCCGCGGTCGACGTCCCCTTCTTCCTCTACCAGGACATGAGCTTCGATGCGCTGCTCAAGTTGCGCGACGCCGGTGCGGACGTCTTCCGCGTGCTGACACGCGACGAGATGCGGCGAAGGCGGGAACGCCAGCTCGGCATCTACGACAAGGCCGCCGGGGTGATCGCCATGAGCCGGTGGCTGGCGGACAGCTTGATCAACGACAGCGGCCTGCCGCCCGGCAAGGTGCATGTGGTCCACCCGGGGCTGGTGGCGGGCAACAACACTCCGATAACCAGGCGGCCCGGTCCGAGACGCAAGCTTCTGTTCATCGGCAGGACATTCGCGAGCAAGGGCGGCGACCTCGTCCTTAAAGCCTTGGCGTACTTGCGCAAGCAGGTCAATCCGCGGATCACGCTCACCATCGCGGGCCCGCCGGCCATGCCCGAGGTGCCCGACGGGGTCAACTTCCTGGGAGCGTTACCGAGCCGCGAGGTCGCGGAACTCTATGACACGCACGACCTTTTCGTGCTGCCCACGCGTATCGACGGGTTCGGCATCGTCTTCGCCGAGGCGCTGGCGCGGGGCTTGCCGTGCATCGGGCGCAACAACTTCGCCATGCCCGAGATAATCCAGCCGCCCCGATATGGGTCGCTTGTGGACGGTGACGACCCCAAAGAGCTGGCAAGGCTCATCGCGGAGGCGCTGGCCGACGACGAGCTCTACCGCCGGTGCGAGGACGACGCCGAAGCCACAAGGGCGTACTACTCCTGGGACAGGGCGGCCTTGGAAACCATTCGAGCCGTAACGCTTTAGCCGAACGGCTGAACCATGTCAATAACAAGACATAGGGACACCGCTATCCGACCTTGCTCCGGTTCACCGGCCGTGAGCGAATGGTGGCTGTGTCAGCAACACATGTGACGATCTTGATTGCCAATCTCCCGGCCGAACGGGATCGGCGCGTCATCCGCGAATGCCTTTCCCTGGAAAGCGCCGGTTTCGAAGTGACGGTCATCGCGCCGCGGGGGGACCGTTCGCTGACCACCCTGCCAGGCAGCCGCTCGACCCGGCTCAAGCCGTATCCGGTACCCATCTATGGCTCCGGAATCTTGTCTTTTGCCCTTGAATTCTTCTGGTCCTTCTCGTGCATAGCAGTGCGGCTCATGGGCGAGATCCTGGCCGGGCGGGCGCAGGCGGTGCAGGTGTGCAACCCACCGGATGTCTACTGGCCCTTGGCTTTGCTGGTGCGGGCCCTTGGTCGGCCTTGGGTTTTCGACCATCACGACCTGTGCAACGAGGTCTACGCCACCCGCACCGGTGGCAATCCGAAAACGACGGTCTATCGCCTGCTCGAGCTGTTCGAGTGGCTGACGATGCACACGGCCAGCGCCGTCTTCTCCACCAACCAGTCCTTCCGCGAGATCGCCCTAATGCGCGGGGTGAAGCCGGAGAAGGTGACCGTGGTACGCAACGGCCCCTCCAAAAACGAGATCAAAGCCGCCCGCCGGCACACGGACGAAAAGCTCATCGTCTACTTAGGAGTGCTCGGCCCGCAGGACAACGTGCACGGCGCCGTGCTCGCCGCCGAGGAGCTGGCGCAGCTGCGCGGGCGCGAGAGCTGGCGCATGGTGATCGCGGGCGACGGCGAGGAGCTGGCCAACCTGAAACAGCTTGCGGCGCAACGAAAGCTTGACGACATCGTGGAGTTCCCCGGATGGCTCGGCCCGCACGGCGTCGATGACCTGCTCAGCCATGCGACCTGCGCCATCCAGCCAGACCTGGCGACCCCGATGAACCAGCTGTCCACTATGGCCAAGACGGTGGAATACCTGGCCCGCGGGGTGCCGGTGGTCGCGGTCGACCTGCTGGAGACCCGCCGCACCGCCGAGGACGCCGCGCTCTACGTGGCCACCGGCGACCCGGCCGAGTTCGCCAAGGCCCTCGACGAGCTGCTGCGCGACGAGGCCAAGCGGGCGCGGATGAGCGCCACCGGGCTGAAGCGTTTCGAGTCCTTCCTGGCCTGGGAGCACCAGGCGTCGGCCTACCTCGAGGTGTGGAAGCGCCTGCTGCACAAGAAAATCCGGACCGAGCTGTGACAAGCATCATCGTCCCCGCGCACAACGAGGCGAGCCGCATCGGCGGCAACCTGACCCTGCTGACGCTCGGCGCCGAGCCCGACGAGTTCGAGATCATCGTCGTGGCCAACGGCTGCACAGACGCCACTGTCGAAGTGGCGCAAGGCATCCCGGGTGTGAGGGTGATCGGCCTGCCGGAGCCGGGCAAGGCGGCGGCGCTGCGCGCCGGTGACGCCGCCGCGACCCGCCTGGCCCGCATCTACCTCGACGCGGATGTGGCGCTCTCGGCGCACGAGGCACGGGCGCTGACCACGGCCGTGACGCAGCCCGGCATCCACGCCGCGACCGGTCGGCGCCGCATCGTCACGCGCGGCTCAAGCGTGGCGGTGCGGGCGTTCTACGCCGTCAACCGGCGCCTGCCCGTCTATGACGACGGGCTGTTCGGCCGGGGCGTCATCGCGGTCGGGCCGATCGGCCGCGCCCGCTTCGAGGAGTTCCCCGACCTCATCGCCGACGACCTCTTCCTCGACTCGCTGTTCTCCCCCGAGGAGAAGTGCCAGGTCGACGACGTCGTGACGAGCGTCGTCGCGCCACGCAGCACCGTCCAATTGGTACGGCGGCTGGCACGCGTGCGCTCCGGAAACCGTGCCGTGCGCCAGCTTTCCAGCGCCCGGCCGGCGTCCAGCGCCTCCTGGCTGCGCCACGTCGTGCTGCCCCGGCCCTGGCTTTGGCCGGCGGGCGTGTGCTACGCCGCGGTTGTCGTCGCGGCCGAGATCATGTCCCGCCGAGCCGGATTGACCTGGGGGCACACGTGATCGACGTCAGCATCGTGATGGTTTCGTACAACACCCGTGAATTGACGCTGGAGGCCTTGCGCGCCTTGCCTTCCGCGTGCCAGGGTGTCACCTTCGAGATCATCGTGGTGGACAACGCCTCCGCCGACGGCTCGGCCGAGGCCATCTCCTCCCAGTGCCCGTCGGTCCACGTCCTGCGCAGCGACACCAACCTCGGCTTCGCCCGCGCCGTCAACCTGGCCGCCGCCCGGGCCGCGGGCCGCTACCTCCTGCTGCTCAACCCGGACACCAAGCCTGATGGGCCTTTCGTCTCCGAACTCGTCGAGTTCGCCGGCAAGCACCCCGATTGCGGGATCTACGGCGGGCGCACGGTGCGCGAGGACGGCCGTGACTATCTTGCGGGTTATGAATTCCCTAGCATCGTGGGGTACCTGCTGTTCGCGACCGGGATCTCCATCTTGCACAATCCCGAGGAGCTTCCGCGCCTTGACCGTTCGCAGCCGGTGGCTGTGCCCGCGCTCTCCGGATGCCTGCTGATGATCGACAGGGATCTGTTCGTGTCGCTGGACGGCTTCGACCCCGAGTTCTTCATGTACTGCGAGGACGCCGACCTGTGCTGGCGCGCCACGCGGGCCGGCGCCCAGCCGACGCTGGTGCCGGCGGCCCGTATCGTGCACCTTGGCGGCCGCGCGTCGACCTCGTCGGCGCGCAAGGTCGAGATGCTGATGAAGGGCAAGATCTCGTTCGTGCGCAAGCACTGGTCGCCGCCGAAGGCCCGTCTGGGCCGCCTGCTCCTCCTGACGGGCGTGTTCGTGCGGGCGCTGGCGCGGCGGGATCCTTGGCTGTCGGCGTGGCGCACCCGCGCCTCTTGGCGTGACGGCTGGCCCGCCCGCTGAGGAGCGGACGGGCCAGTGGCATGAGCCGCAGCCTATGGCGACGACGGTAAACGTCAGTCGGCGAGATTGGTGATGGACTGTGCCCAGCGGAAGAACTTGTTGGTGCCCAGGTCGCGAACGGTCTTGATGTTGAATGCCTTGAGGAGGAGCTCGGCGTCGCCCTCGGAGACGCCCTGGATCGCCGTCACCGGTGCGTCGGCGATATCCTTGGCGCTCTTGCCTTCATAGGCCTTCGACAGCTTGGTTTCCAAACCCAGCATTGCATGCCTTTCGTGTTAGATGGACAGCAGGACACTCAGGTTGAGGATGAAGTCGACGCTTGCCGCCTCCGCCTCGATCGCCCCCGCGAGCAGTCGGTCCAACCAAGACTGGTTGATCAGCTCGGTCTTGGCCACCGGCTCCAGCAGCTCCGGGTTCTCCCGCCAGTGCTGAGCCACCAGCTCCGCCAGGACGGGGGCGCCGACAGCATACCTGCGCATCCCCCGCCGGTGCCGGATGATCTTGCGTCCTGCCCGCCCGGCGAACTTGTGCAGCGGCGTCTCGCCGATCACCCGGGTCACCGCCCCCGGACGGCGCAGCGTCACCGGCTTCATGCCCGAGCCCAGCGGCAGGTTGGCCAGCTCCGGGTCGAGCTGCGAGAGCACCTCCACGGCCTGCTGCGAGCTCCACCGGCGGGCGTGCGGCAGCGACATCATGATGGTGAGCACCTCCCTGTCCAGCAAGGGATTCAGGGTCACCCGGTGCTGGCAGCCGTTGGTGATGGTGGCGCCGCCCCAGCGATGCAGCCGCTCCCGCAGGAAGAACTGGTCCATCGCGCTCATCCAGTCGACGTTCTCATACGCCGCAAAGGTTTCCCGGACCCGTCGGTAGCCGATCTCGCGCGACCGGGCCGCGAACTCCGGCGACAGGGTCGAGTCGGGCACCCCATAGTTGTTGGCGAACCACATGTTGAAGAAACGATCGGCCAGCTGGGGTGTCTGCTTTGGACGGTTGGGCTGGAGCAGGTAGTAGCCGACGCGGGCCAGCTCCCCGCCGTGCCCGGACAGGCGCGGCCCCTCAGCCACCGGCTCCTCCGCCCACTCGAACACCGCGGCCGAGAGCGGCGCGCCCATGCCATCCTGGTGCACAGCGGCCTCATAGGCTCGCTTGTACGCCGTTTCCGGGTCGAACCCGCTGATGTCGTCGAGGTTGGCCTCGAAGTGTGGCATGCCATAGCGCTGCGCCAGCATCCGCGCCACCGGCCCGTCATTGGACCCCTTGTGCACGATGGTGAACCCGGTGATCTCCTTGCGCCGCTCCGGCGGCACCGCCGCGAGGATCAGCCGGCTGTCCATCCCGCCCGAAAGTTCAAGCACCACACCGTCATGCTCGTCCAGGAAACCGCAGATCAGCTCGCGTAGCCGGGTGGCATGCGCCCGCACGATGTCGCGGGTGGTGTCCCTGCCACCGAAATCGACAAAACCGATTTGTGGGTACCGTTGCGCGTGCAGAACCCCATCACGGAGGCGCCAGAAGTGTGCCGCCGGCAGCTTGCGCACCCCGACATACGCCGTGTCGTCGTTCAGGTGATGGCCGACCATCCGCTGCACCGAAAGCGCTTCCAGATCCAGCTTCGCGCCGATGCGGACCGCCAGGTCGCGCGCTGACGTCGCCGCCGCCGCCCAGCCGGCGCGCTGCACACCGTAAAGGTGGCGGAAGCCGACATGGTCCGCGGCGATAGTCGCCTCATCGCCGTCGATCAGCATCGCCGCGTGGGGCGCGCCAAGCGACTCAAGACCGGACCCGGAGCGAAGCCTTCCCGCCAGATCGGCCGGGGTCACCGGATGCCCATCGGCATCGACGACGCCGCGGCAAAGCAACGTCACCCCAGCCCGCAACCCCTGTGTCTCAAGGGGTCTGCCCGTGGCCGAAACGACCAAGGGCCGATCATCACTCTGCACCGCCTCAGGTTATCGACGTCATGGGCCAAAAGACCCCGTCACCCCCTGTAGACAACCCGACAGCGCTGTTTTACAGAACCAAAAAGTCGATGGGCTTAAGGGTCCCGTTGTTTGACCCCTCCGCGGAACATGCCGTGAGGCCGACGACGACGTCCATCTCGGCGCGCAGCTCAAGGTAATCGCCTGGCTTGGACAGTGGCGGCCGGATGTCCAACTTGCCCTCTGCGGTTACCACCACGTTCATGAAGGCGTTGAACGTCGTTCCGATGCGGTCGGGCGCCACGCCATGCGGAGCAAGGGCTTTGGACAAGTTCTCGAAACAGCTCGGGTGGTAGCCCTCCCAGTCCGGATAGAGCAGATCGAATGTCTCCTGGCTGCACGGCGTGAGCAGGAAGTCGTGGCGCCCCACGGTGTCACGGCCGATCCGCAGCATCGGCACCGACCGGTTGCTATAGAGGATGTCCCCCTCGGTCAGCCAGATCCGTTCGGCGTAGTCGAGCGAACGACCGGAGGAAAGGACATGGGCGGGATCGCCATTTTCCACCGCGTAAACGTCGGCGACCTGTTCCCCGAACGGATCGATAAGGCGCAAAGTGGCGCCTTTCGGCAACACCACCGCGGTCCCGGTCTGCCGCTCAATTCTCGTTGGAGTCATCGCTCTTCCTCCTAACATGAAGGGGGCATTTCCAATCTGGTTCGACGACCCGCCCCCCGTACTGCTTGGCCTCGGACTGCGACCCGTAGTCGGTCAGAGCTGGGTTGGGGCTGCCCTGCAGGCGCGAGTCGCGCCGGCGGATGGTGCGCTGCAACGACTCGAACCGGCCCATCCGGCGCAGCTCCTCGAACTGCGCGTGGGCGTTGAAGACCAGGGTCGGCCAGGCCAGCCGTCGTGTCCACCGCGGCGAGGCGGGATGCATCCCGACCACGAAGAAGGAGCGGCCGTGGAAGCTGAACGAGAACTTGACGTCCTCGGGGTCGGACGACACTGTCGGATCCCAGTCAAGCTCATCGAGATCGTGGAGGCTTTGAAGGGTATCCCACAAATGCTTTTCAAATTCGATGGCCGACATGCCGGACGGGCCCCGAAAAGACGCGATGAAAGACGCGAAACGGTCGGGTGACAACGGGAAATCGGCGATGAACTCCCGCAGATCTATGGCCAGTTTTCGGGCACTTTCGGGCGAACCGAGTTCGTCATAGCCAAGGAATCGATAATTGTCGGCGCGCACCGCTGCGGCGCCGGCGACGCAGGCAAAAGCCCTGCTCAGCGCGACGGCATGGAACCCGTCGTGCGCGAGCATGGCCGCAGCCTCAAGGGAGTGCTCGGCCCCGTGGAACATCTCGTCGTGCGCCTCGGATGACACCGCGTCAGGCTAGCCACAGCACGCGTTACGCACTGTAGGTAACTTGACACTGTTCCTCGATTTCATGAGCGACGGAACTGATACCGTGACACGGCGTGACGACACTCTTGGTGACTGGCGCGGCCGGATTTATCGGGTCCAGTTTTGTCCGATACTGGGTTCAAGAGCACCCTTCTGACCAGATTATCGCCCTCGATGCGCTCACCTATGTGGCGTCAATGGATGCCCTTTCGGAGGTGGAAAAGGCCATCACTTTCGTCAAGGGCGACATCCGAAATCAGGATCTGATCGAGCACCTGCTGCGCTCGTACGGTGTCGACATGCTGGTGAATTTCGCCGCAGAATCGCACAATTCGCTGGCCATTCTGCGGCCCGGGGAATTCTTCTCCACCAACGTGATGGGGGTGCAGTCGCTGGCCGAGGCGTGCCGCCGGGTGGGCGTCGGCCGCTTCCACCAGATCTCGACCTGCGAGGTCTACGGCGACATGGAGCTCGACGACCCGGTCGCCTTCACGGAGGACTCGCCTTACCTGCCGCGCACGCCCTACAACGCGGCGAAGGCCGGTGGCGACCACGTCGTCAGGTCCTACTTCCACACCTACGGGCTGCCCGCGACGATCACCAACTGCTCCAACAACTACGGCCCGTTCCAGTTCCCCGAGAAGGTCATCCCACTATTTGTGACAAACGCGTTGCGAGGCAAGGCTTTGCCGATGTATGCCTCCACCACCAACCGCCGCGAGTGGCTGCACGTGGTGGACCACTGCCGCGCCATCGACCTGGTGCTGCACCGGGGTGTCGTGGGCGAGACCTACCTGGTGGGCAGCGGCGTCGAGGCCGACATCGAGACCATCGCCGACCTCATCCTCGAGGAACTGGGCCTGCCCGAGACGCTCAAGACGATCGTGCCTGACCGCCCCTCGCACGACCGGCGCTACCTGCTCGACTCCTCGAAGATCCGCAGCGAGCTGGGCTGGGCCCCTCAGGTGGAGTTCAGGGACGGGCTGCGCGAGACCGTCAAGTGGTTCCGCGAGAACGAGTGGTGGTGGGAGCCGCTGCTGGGCCGCAGCCCGGTCAAGGAGTCCAACTGGCAGTGACCCGTCCAGGAACTCCTTGGCAAGTCCCAGCGGGCAGACGGCACAACGACGGGCTCACTCGATGGATTACACGTCGATGTGTGAGCCCATGATGACGGTGCGGTCGCGTGGCAGATTGAAGTGCTCGGCGGCGTCGGCCGTGATGTAGGACGTGGCTATGAACAGCCGCTTGCGCCACAGCGCCATGGTTGGTTTGTCGCCACGCTGGAGCTCGATCTTCGACAGGAAGTAAGACGCATCGTGCAGTCGCAGCTCTCCCTCGGTCTGTGCTGCGTCAAGCGTCCGTAGCGCCGCGGGCACGTCCGGTGTTTCCATGTAGCCGTAGCGTGCGGTGACATGGATGATCCCGTCGTCGGCGTAACCGAGGTCGTCGATGTTTATCCGCTCGTTCGGCGGGACACGGGGCACCGGCTCGGTCTGGATCGCCATGATCACGACATGTTGGTGGCGGACGTGGTTGTGCTCGACGTTGGCCCGCATGGCCAGCGGTGCGGTCTGGATGCCGCGATTGAGGAAGATAGCTGTGCCGGGCACGCGGCGGATCAGCGACTTGCCGTTGTGCAGGTTCTTGACGAACTCGCGCAATGATCCCTCGCGCCGTTCGCGTTCGGCGGTGACAATTGCACGGCCCCGTTGCCATGTGGTCATGATGGTGAACGCGATGAGCCCGATCAGCAGGGGCAGCCACGCACCATGGACCAGCTTGGTCAGGTTGGCCGCGAAGAAAAGTAGATCGACGGTCAGCAACACGGTCGCACCGATGACCAGCAGCCACAGCGGCGTGCGCCACTTGGCACGGGCGACGTAGAAGAACAGCAAGGTCGAAATGGTGATCGTCCCGGTCACCGCCATGCCGAACGCGAACGCCAACGCCACCGAGCTGCGGAAAGCAAAGACAAGGGTGAGTACCGAGACCATCAGCAGCCAATTGATCCATGGCACGTAGATCTGCCCAACGGTCGACTCCGACGTGTGTGCGATCCGTAGCCGCGGCAGGTAGCCGAGCTGTGCGGCCTGTGAGGCAACCGAGTACGCGCCCGTGATCACCGCCTGGGAAGCGATCACCGTCGCCGCCGTGGCCAGCAGAACCATCGCCAGCCGTCCCCACTCGGGTACGAGCAGGAAGAACGGGCTGCCGATGTTGGCCGGGTCCTCGAGGATCAGCGCGCCCTGGCCCAGGTAACTGAGGATGCATGCGGGAAACACCAGGATCAGCCAGGCCCGCGCGATCGCCCTGCGGCCGAAGTGCCCCATGTCGGCGTACAACGCCTCGGCGCCGGTGACCGCAAGCACCACCGCGGCAAGCGCGAAGAACGCGGTACCGAAGTGGCCGACCAGGAAATCCAGCGCGTAGGTCGGCGACAACGCTTTGAGGATGTCCGGATGGCGGGCGATGCCCAGCACTCCAAAAGCGGCGATGGCCCCGAACCAGACAATCATCACCGGGCCGAACATGCGGCCGACCACCGCTGTTCCCCGGCGCTGTACCAGGAACAGGACCACGATGATCACCGCGGTGATGGGGATGATCAGCTCTTCGAACGAAGGGTTGACGACCTTGAGCCCTTCGACCGCGGACAGCACAGAGATCGCCGGGGTGATCATGCTGTCGCCGAAGAAAAGCGCGGCACCGAAGATGCCCAGCGCCGCCAACACGGCCGCTGCCCGCCGGCCGCCCGCAGCACCCCACCGCCGCAGCAACGTGATCAGGGCCATGATGCCGCCCTCGCCATCGTTGTCGGCACGCATCGCCAGCAGCACATAGGTGACCGTCACGATGATCACCACCGACCAGAACACCAGCGACACCACGCCGAATACATTGCTCGTACTGACCGGGACCGGACGGGGGTCGCTGGGGTTGAACACCGTCTGCATGGTGTAGATCGGGCTGGTGCCGATGTCGCCGAACACCACGCCAAGAGCGCCCACCACCACCGCAAGCCGCACTACGTCACGCGCGGCCGGACCATGTCCTGCAGCAGACCCCGGCCCAGCGGGGCCCTGCCCGGTCATTTGCTGCCGGTTGGTCACGCAGATTCCCCCTCCAGACGGCCCCCGCGCCGATGATCGGCCCGTCCAGCCGAACAATACCGGTCCCGCGATCTCCAGCGTGGGATGCGGCAGCGGAGCCCGGAGGGGACGGATCGTGGTGACGCAGGCTTGAAGACCGCCCTTGACCTCGCAGCGAGCGCCACAATGATCAGGGTGTAACGCGAGCGGCGCAGGCGGGGCTCTCGCTAGCGGTGGAACCAAGCCCAGCTGCGGGCGCGGCCATGGGCGAGCGAGTCACCCAGCGACCGCCCCTGAAGCCCGCGCTCCCACAATCCCGAAAGCATGAGCGTGGCCAGTTTGGCCCGGTCGATGTCGGGCGGCGGTCCGTCGTCGGCGCCGTCGTCCGGGCCGGCGAAACCGTCGTGCGCGAGCAGGATGCCGCCTCGGGCACAACCGTCGAGGGCGTCGGCGGCCAGCTGGGTCTCCGGAATCGAGGGGCGCCAATCGCCCGGCGTCGGGCCCCAGCCGACCGGCATGAGCCCCGCCGCCCGCACCGCCGTCCAGTGCCGGGGCAGCAAGGCCCCGTACGGCGCGCGGAACCAGCGAACCCGGCGGCCGATCAGATCCTCCAGCTCGCAACGGCCGTCGCGGCAGCGGCGCAGCACCGCACGCGCGGAGAAACGGGTGAGGCGGGCATGGTCGATGCCGTGCAAGGCGACCTCGTGCCCGGCGGCGAGGATTTCGGCCAGCAATGAGGGGTTGCGCCGGGCGCGCGGCACCAGCACGAAGAAGGTCGCGGTGGCGCCGAAGGCGGCCAGCGATGACAGCACACCCGGGGTGGCAGCGGGATCGGGGCCGTCGTCATAGGTCAGGATCAGGTGGGGCCGGGAGGTGGTGACGGCGCGCACCGTGCCGACCGGCCGGGTGACAAAGCGCCAGACCGGCCGAGCCAAGGAGATCACGGTCACCACGGTAGTTCCACTGAAACTCGGGCGGCTGTCCACTTTACGACCGTCGCGCGCGGCAGACTGGTCAGGTGACGCAAATCCGTGCGAACTCGATCTTGCCCGCGGTCCGCGAGGACATCGAGCTGCAGACCGCCGACGGCCTGACGCTCGTCGGTGAGCTGGCCCTGCCGGAGCACGGCAAGCCGAACGCGACGCTGATCTGCTTCCACCCGCTGCCCACGCACGGCGGCATGATGGACAGCCACATCTTCCGCAAGGCGGCGTGGCGCCTGCCGGCCCTCGCCGACCTGGCGGTACTGCGGTTCAACACGCGCGGCACGAGGTCGGTACGCGGCACCAGCGAGGGCACCTTCGACGGCGGCGTAGGCGAGCGCTTCGATGTGCACGCGGCGATCGAGTTCGCTGAGTTTCACGACCTGCCCCGCCTGTGGCTTGTGGGCTGGTCGTTCGGCACAGACCTGGTGCTGCGCTACGGCGGCGATCCGGCGATTGAGGGGGCGATCCTGCTTTCGCCGCCGCTGCGCACGACGACCGACGACGACCTAAGGGCCTGGGCGGATTCACGCATTCCGCTGATCGCATTCATCCCCGAGTTCGACGACTACCTCCGTCCAGAGGAGGCCCGCCGCCGCTTCGCGGTCGTGCCGCATGCCGAGATCGTCGCCGTCCCCGGCGCCAAGCACCTATGGGTTGGCGACGCGGAAGAGGTGCTCGACGAGATCGTCGGCCGCATCGTCCCCGATGTACCTACCCCACTTCCGTCCATATGGGACGGTCCGATGGAGTTCGGCGACGCGAGCCCGTACAGGGACAGAACAGTTGCTGCCTTTGAGCAGATCGCCGGCGCTGCTTGGGAATGATCGCCTTCAAGTGCACGCGCCGGGGCGGCAGTCGGATTCTCGACAGGGCCAACCTTACGGGTGGTAGCCCTGATCGTCGGTAGCCTGGGCTGGTGCAGATCGCGAGCCGCGCGCTCATCTCATCAAAGCGAGGAGAATCGATTCATTCCAGCGACGTCGGCACGGGTGTGACGGCCTTGTGCCGCGGGGTTATCGATTCCAACGGCGCTCCCGTCGCCGACCTCGCCGAACGGCTGCGCTCGGTCGACCGCCTGAGCCAGCTGGGCGCGCCGTTCGCGGCCGTGCTAGTCGAAGATGAGACGGCGACCATCGCCGCCGATCATGTCGGCTTCCGCCACGTCTATGGCACGCAAAGGCCGGATTGGGCGGCGGTCTGCACCTCCGCGCGCGAGCTGGCCGACCTCTCCGGTGCGGGCCTTGACCATTGCGCACTGAGCGCCTTTCGATTGACCGGCCACTATCTTGACGATGAAACTGCCTATTCGGGGGTACCCAAACTCGCTCCCGGGCACTTCTTTCAGTTATTCGATGGGCAGTTGCGCGTCGGACGGTACCCCCAGAAAGAAGCAATGACCCCCGATGACCCGGCGGCCGCCCACGCGCAGCGGCTGCACGAGCTTGTCGCGGGCTTTCTGGAGCATCATCCCGACGCCATGCTTGAGCTTTCCGGTGGCCTTGACAGCCGGATGGTGCTCGCGGCGGTGCCGCGGCCGCACCGCAAGAAGCTGACGGCTTTTACCATCGTCAATGCGGAGAGCAATGACGGAAGCGTCGCCGCGGCCCTGGCTCGCCGTTACGGGATGCGCATCCGCTCCATCGACATCGCGGGGCTGAGCGCGCTTGAGCCGCAGGCCGCTTTCGCATTGGCGCGCGCCGCCGCGTGGCGGCTGGATGGTCTGGGGCGGCCCCTCTCGGCGGCGGCTTTCCAGTGGGTGGAGTCGCAAGTGGAGCAGGCTCCACGGCTCAGTGGCCACGGCGGCGAGATGGCGCGGGCGCTCTTCGGGCCGGGCGTCGAATTCGAGCGCCCCCACACACGCGTCAAACCGGAGGTTGTGGAGGCTTATATCCGCCGCTGGATCATCTCCAATGATGCTGTCCCGGACGAGGTGCTGACGCCCGAGTTCGCGGCCGAATCGCGAATGATGGCGATGAAGCGATTGTGGGAGGTTTTCGACCGGCCGGACACCGACTGGCTCGGTTCGCTGAGCGAATTCTATCTGCGGCAAAGGATGCATCGCTTCGGCGGGATCACCATCACCGATGGGTGCCATTCGCGCCTGACCCTCAATCCGCTCAGCGATTCCCACGTGCTCGCGCTCGCCAGCGCCGTCCCGCCCAAGTTGCGCGCGGGTTCGCGCTATGCGGTGCGCGTGCTGGATCGCCTCGATCCGGAGCTGGCGCGCATCCCGCTCGGTTCGGGGCTGCGGCCGATGGTGCTCGACCGGCCGATCACGCTGACGCGGCGGTTGGGGGAGAACACGGTCCGCGGGTTCCTGCGCAAGGCCGCCAAGAAGGTGGTGCGCACGCTCAACTCGCAGCGGCGGGCGGCCGCCGGGGCGCCGCTGCTGGCCGCGCTTGTGGTTGAGCATTGGCGCGCGCAGCCGGAACTGCTTGCGTCCGTGGCGAACACTGGCCTCATCAGTGAGTCCTATCTGGACAGTTTGCTGCAAGGCGAGGCCGAGCCGGACACCACGACCGTCGACTTCCTGCTCAACCTCTGCGTCATCGCCGCCACGGGCGCAAGGCGATAGCAGTCGCCTCGCGCAGCTTCTCGCGCGCTTTCACCGGATCACCCTCGCCCTCAAGCAGGACCTGCAGAGCCCCGCTGACCGCGCCGATGAACGCACCAACCAGCGCGGACGAGCTGACCTCGTCAAGCTCGCCGGGGTACGCCGCGTGCAGGTGAGCCGCGATCTCGCGCTGCGCGTCGAGCTGCAACCGCAACGCGCGCCCGCGCACCGCCGGGACCGTCTGGGCGAGCCGGGTCCTAAGGGCGGCAAGGGGACTGAGCATCTCGCCGCTCGCCTCGCCGACGTCGTGAAGGGCTCGCAGCAGCACATCGGCCGGACCGTCGCCGGGCTTGCGCTCCTGGATGGCCTTGACCGCCGCGCGTACCCGATCGTCGCTTTCGGGGAACAGCAACTCCTCCTTGCTGGCGAAGTAGCTGAAGAAGGTGCGGGGAGCGATGTCGGCGGCGGCCGCGATGTCGGCCACCGTCGTCTTGTCGTAGCCGCGCCGCTCGAACAGCTCCACCGCGGCGTCGATCAGCGCCCGTCGTGTGCGCTCCTTCTTCCTCTCCCGCAAGCTCACGTTTTCAGACTACCCGAACCTGCATCGGTTGCAGAATTGCACTCAGTGCAGATATTGTGGAGGCATGACCACAGTGCTGATCTCCGGGGCCGGGATAGCGGGGCCGACGCTGGCCTATTTCCTTGCCCGCCAAGGGTTCCGGCCCACCGTCGTGGAACGCTCGCAGGGCCTGCGCTCCAGCGGCAGCCCGGTCGACGTGCGCGGGCGCGCCGTCGCGGTCGCCGAGCGGATGGGCATCATGCCGCGCCTGCGCGAGGCCGCCACCAACGCCCGGACCCTGTCGTTCGTCAACGCCGCCGGCCGCCGGGTGGGGCGCATCCCTCTGCGCGCCTTTAACAGCGAGGTGGAGCTGCCGCGCGGCGACCTGGCGCGCATCCTGTTCGAGGTCGCGCGCGACGACGCTGAGTTCCTCTTCGACGACACGATCACCGGCCTGGCCCAGGACGTTGACAAGGTCGAGGTCACCTTCGACCGGGCCGCCCCGACCGCTTTCGACCTCGTCATCGGCGCCGACGGACTGCACTCGGCCGTGCGCCGCCTCGCCTTCGGCCCCGAGGAGGAGTTCGTCGAGCACATGGGGGTCTTCGTGGCGACCCTGCCGCTGCCCGGATTCGAGGCCGACCCCACCGACGTCGTCATGTACAACAGCCCCGGCAAAGCCGTCACCATCCACCCCTCGCGCGGAAAAGCCTTGGCAGCATTCATGTTTCGCGCGCCGATGATGGCCGGCTTCCATTATCGGGACACCGAGCGGCACAAGCGGTTGCTTATCGACGCTTTCGACGGTGAAGGCTGGCTTGTCCCTTCTCTCCTTCAGCGGGTATCCACAGCCGACGACCTTTACTTCGACAGCGTGAGCCGGGTCCGGGTCCCCTCCTGGTCCCGCGGCCGGATAACGCTCGCCGGCGACGCCGCCGCGGGCGTCTCCCTCTTTGGTGACGGCTCCAGCTCGGCGATGATCGGCGCGGCTACGCTCGCGCGCGCCCTGACTTCGGGGTCCTCCACTTTGGGGTCATTCGGGGCGGCGTTTGAACGCTATGAGGCCGAGCACCGGCGTGTCGTGGAGCCGAGGCTGCGGGGTGTCGCCCCGGCGTCGAGGCTGCTGATCCCGGCGACCCGGACCGGGATCGCATTGCGCAACGCCGCCACCCGCAGCATTTTCTGCGCGCGCAAAGCAACGCGCGGCGCTAATCGGCAAGGGTGATAAACCGCACTTCGGCGCGTCCAGCTCGGCATGGCAGACTCCTGGTGTGGATAGGGATATCGATGCGGCTGCAATCAGTAGGGTCGCAGTGGTCGGCCTCGGGACTATGGGCGCTGGGATCGTAGAGGTCTTCGCCCGCAACGGTTTCCCGGTGGTCGCGGTGGAGGTCAACGACGCCGCGCTGGAGCGCGGCCGCTCGACGCTGGCGGGATCGACCGACCGTGCCGTCGCGCGAGGCAAGCTGACGGAGGCCGACCGCGAGGCGCTGCTGGGCCGCGTTGACTTCCGGGTCGGCCTGGAGTCGCTGCGCGACGTCGACTTCGTGATCGAGGCGGTGCCCGAGCACCTCGACCTCAAGCAGGCGATCTTCGCCGACCTCGACCGCATCTGCAAGCCGGAGGCGATCCTCGCCACCAACACCAGCTCGCTGAGCGTCACCGAGATCTCGGTCGCCACCCACCGGCCCAACCAGGTGATCGGTGTCCACTTCTTCAACCCGGCGCCGGTGATGAAGCTCGTCGAGATCATCAAGACCGTCGTCACCGAGCCCGAGGTCGTCGCCGACGTCGAGACACTCTGCGCCCGGCTCGGCAAGGTCGACGTCACCATCAGCGACCGGGCCGGCTTCATCGCCAATGCCCTGCTGTTCGGGTACCTGAACCATGCCGTGACGATGTTCGAGGCGCGTTATGCCACGCGCGAGGACATCGACGCCGCCATGAAGCTCGGCTGCGGCCTGCCCATGGGCCCGCTGGCGCTGATGGACCTCATCGGGCTCGACACCGCATACGAGATCCTCGACACCATGTACCGCCGGGGCGGCCGCGACCGCCGCCACGCCCCCGCTCCCCTGCTCAAGCAGATGGTGACCGCGGGCCTGCTGGGCCGCAAGTCCGGTCGCGGCTTCTACGCCTATGAGAAGCCCGGCTCGCCCGTGGTCGTCCCCAACGCAGTCGCGGCCGAGGCGGACACCGTCGACCCGCGACCGGTCACGACCGTCGGCGTCGTCGGCTCAGGCACCATGGCCACCGGCATCATTGAGGTGTTCGCCAAGGCCGGGTTCGAGGTGCTGAGCGTGACCCGCGGCGCGGAGAAGTCCACCGCCGTCTGCGAGGCGCTGAAGACCTCGCTCAACAAGGGCGTGGTCCGCGGCAAGCTCACCGAGGACGAGCGCGACAACGTCATCGGCCGCATCACCTGGTCCACCAACCTCGACCATCTGTCCGATGTGGACCTCGTGGTGGAGGCGGTCGTCGAGGAGCTCTCTGTCAAGAAGGCGCTCTTCGCGTCGCTCGACGAGATCTGCAAACCGGGCGTCGTCCTCGCCACGACCACCTCCAGCCTGCCGGTGATCGAGTGCGCCATGGCCACCCAGCGCCCCGCCGACGTCATCGGCCTGCACTTCTTCAACCCAGCGCCGATCATGACCCTGGTCGAGGTGGTCAAGACCATCCGCACCAGCCCCACCACCGTCGCCACCGCCAACGACGTGATCGCCCGCGTCGGCAAGACGGCGGTCGGCTGCGCCGACCGGGCCGGCTTCATCGTCAACGCGCTGCTGTTCCCCTACCTGAACGATGCGGTGAAGATGCTGGAGGCCAGTTACGCCAGCGCCGATGACATTGACAACGCCATGAAGCTCGGCTGTGGGTACCCCATGGGGCCCTTTGAATTGCTTGACGTCGTCGGCCTTGACGTCTCCCTGGCCATCCAGCGGGAGCTTTACCTGGAGTTGCGCGAGCCCGGCTTCGCCCCGGCACCCCTGCTCGAACACCTCGTGACCGCGGGCTACCTGGGCCGCAAGGCCGGCCGGGGGTTCCGCGACCACACCAGCCGCTAGATGTCGCCTGAGCGGAAGCCACGGGTCGGGTAGCTCGACAACCCGAGGTGGCTCAACGCGTTCTGCAGCCCGACATGCGCCGGCAGACCGGTGAGGTAGGAGCTCCACAGCCTGCGGTCCTCGCTCCAGGCGCGCATGTAGTCGACGCACAGCTGCGGTGTGATCAACTTATGCACCCCAAGAGCGGCCTTTAGCGAATCGACCAGCTTCGTCCGCTCGGCCAGATCCATCCGCACCTCGTCCACCCCGGCCAGGAGGCGCTCGAGCAGGCCGCCCCGGTCGCCGAGAAACGCCTCCCAGAAGCCGATCTCCATGGCTGCCGAGAGGGGGATCCCGTCGTCGAGCAGGGCGTACAGACCTTCACCGAGGCTGTCGCCGAGTTCCTCGATGCGTGCGCGCTCCGGTGACAGGAACGGGTCATAGCTCTGCTGCGCGGCCTTGCCGATCGCCGCGATCTGCTTGGGACTTTCCCCGTTCAGGACGCCCAGCATGAAGAACCAGTCCTCGTTGTAGATGTTCGGAAAGAACGAGTCGATCCGGTTCGCCGCGACCACCATGGCACCGCCGCCCACGAAGCTGTCCTGTGCGAACCCGACCACCCGCCGCAACCGCCGAAGGGCATGGCAGACAACGGAGTTGTCCGGATAGCCGACATTTTCCAGCGTCACGATCAGATGGGTGTCGACCAGGGCGGCGGCGGTCTTGATGTCCTGCGGGTCGACGTCGGTGATGTCGTCGTCGAGGAAGACGAGGCGCTGCCATCCCGCCATGCGGGCCAGCGCCAGGCCCAGGTTGCGCTTCAGGCTCAGGTCGCTCTTGTGGCGGAATCGCTTCCCGAGCGTCGTCGCTGTCCTGAACTCGGGCCATGACTCGATGCCTTGTGTAAGGTCAACTGCGATCAGCTCGGTGCTGAACGATTCGGCGAGAGCGCGGGCGCGATGCGGGGTCGACCATCCGCTGCACAGCGCGATGACCGGACGTCCCAGCCGCTCGCCGAGCTGAAGCGCGTCCTGAAGCACAACCGCCCGCCGGATCGTCGGCACGACGATGGCGTCGACGTGGGCCTGGTGCGACGGCCTGACCGGGCGGTAGAGAAGCCCGCTGTGAGAGGGATGATGGGCCGGCTTGTAGCCCTTACTCGCAGCCGCGCCACCGGTCAACGTGACCGCCTTGGCCACTCGTGAAGCACCGTCCCCGCATTGGTCCAGTCGGGAGTGATGACCTCACCCTCGACGACGAGGACCCGGCTAAGGATGCTGAAGGCTTCGTCCGAGCTGAAGCGGTCGCGGATGTACTGGGCGTTCCGGTCGCGAAAGCGCGCGTCCGTCAGGGTCCGCACGATGCCGTACACGCCGCGACCGAACATCGCATTGCAGATCGTCACCGTTCGCTTCTGGTTGAACGGGTTCGGTCCGCGGTAGAAGTGCGCGACATCCTCGACGAGGATCCGGTGGCCCTCGTCATCGACCCCCAGCACGGGGCGGAAGACCGACCGCTGGTCGCCATCCACGACCGCGAAACCGGGATCACCGGGGTCGTCGTCGCCCCGATGACTTTGTGTGACCGGAACCGTCAGCACCTCAAGAGCCTTCCTCGCTATCGGATTCCAGTCGACTCCGCCCAGGATGACCATGTGAGTGGTCAGCTGGTCTCGCGTCGCGTTGGCGGCGAGAATGAAGTTGACTTGAGACTCGGGATTCGCTGCCCTGACATGCCCGTGCAGCTCGAAGAGCGAATCGAGGTCCGCATAGCTATAGAGTTCAACGTAATCGGGGCTATAAGGACTCGCGTAGGACTCGTCGGCTCGCAGCTCGGCCGGCAGCTGAGCGCACATGATCGTGATCGTTGCGCCATCGGCGAAGTGCCAGGGGCCGTCCGAGGGCGGGCCCGTGCGCCCAGTCGCCGGCGAACTCGCATGTGTATGGGAGGTCGCGGCATGCAGGCGGTGAAGCTCGTCGGCCAGCTCGTCGTGGCGCCGCCGCTCGTCGGACGTGAGTTCGTCGACGTCCAGTAAGCGACTTTTCCCCCCGTCGAGTGAACGCGGGGTCGAGAAGAACAGCGCATAGCCGTCGAGGCGCTCGCTTGGCGGGGGGACAGGTTGGGTCTGGTTCTCCCACGACGAGATCAGCGGTGGGGTCACACCCAGGGCCTTGGCGACTTCCTTCTGGGTCACGCGACGGTCGGGAAAGGACTCGTCGCGCAGCTGTCGCAGCCGCGTGGCGAGGGCAATGGCTTCGGTCGACGCCATCGTATTGATCCCTTCGCCTCTACATGGGATGAAAACGTGAATGCTTTGTTCATGCCCTGGACAGGGCTTCGGCGGTTGTTCAGCCTTGCTTCAGCGTCTTGCTGAAGTCTAGCCTAGGGACAAGTGAATTTAACTTACGTTAAGTTAAGCCCTGAATCGAAGGGCATCGTATCATGATCATCGCTCGACCGCCAGACCGGCGTCAGATTGGACACTCGGAGCGCTCGCCCCCGAGCCCCATGGCGAGATCGCCCGACAGACGCGGACACCCCTGGATTGCGCCCAGGGGTGCCTGAAGCGGTAAATCCCTGCTCGAGAAAGCCGAGGTACCGCTATGTTCACCTTAGCCTTCAGCCAGGTCGCGGCGGAAGCACCGGACGGTTTGTTCTTGGTTGTTGCGGTCCTGATCGTGGCGTTCTGGGCGATGTGGAGCATGCGAGCACTGGGCAATGCGCTAGCGACGATGCTAGCGATGTTGCGGGTTGCTGCTACCACTGTGGGTACGACCCTGTTGGTAGCCCTCGTTCCCCTCGTGCTCCTCGCTCTAATGATCATCACCATGCGTTGATCAAGCCACATAGGAAGGCCTGATTGTGCAGTGCCGAGTGACCTCGACATCCGCGTGGCAGAGCACACGGACATGCCTCGGATCGAGCACAACCTCGGCGCCAATCAGGCCTTCTTCTACCGCAATCGGCTCACGCAGCGGTGCCTTGTCTTAAGCGCCTGGCTGCACGGCGAACCGGTTGCCGCCTTGTGCGTTTCCTTTGAGGACGCGGAAGAGCAGGAGATCCGCGAGCACCTGCCCGGGGTCCCGTTGCTTTACCGGCTCTACGTTCGCGACGATCTCCGGAGCCGGGGCATCGGCTCTGCGCTGCTCCGCCACGCGGAAGATCTACTCACGGGGCAAGGGCATACCGCGGTTGCTGTCGGTGTCGACGTGACGAACCATCGCGCCATCAAGCTTTACAGCGGGCGCGGTTACGCCGAATGGGATCACGGTGAGATCGCGACGGTCCTCGAGTCGTACTCCGACGCCGGTGAGCTGGAGACGCTGCCCGATCTTTGCAAGGTCTTCGTCAAACGCCTGGCCACGTGATGTCGATCCGGGCCGTGGCCCGTTCGTCATACCCACGGAGTATGAAAGTGACTTGGGACCGCTCGCGGCGCGGTCCGGCTCGACCGATGAATTTGGGCCGGCGCGGCGGTCTGACAGGCGAAGGCATCGCACACCGACCGGAAGGATGAGGGGTATGAGCGGAGTACGGGTACTGGTCGGCACGCGCAAGGGCGCGTTCACGCTGACCTCGGACGGCAAGCGCGGCGACTGGACGGTCGATGGGCCCCACTTCGGCGGATGGGAGATCTACCACATCAACGGCTCCCCGGCCGACCCGAACCGGCTGTATGTCTCGCAGTCCGGCGGCTGGTTCGGGCAGGTGATCCAGCGCTCCGACGACGGAGGCAAGACATGGACGACCGTGGGCAACGACTTCGCTTATGAAGGCGAGGTCGGCGACCATCTTTGGTATGACGGCACCCCACGGCCATGGGAGTTCAAACGGATCTGGCATCTGGAGCCGTCGCACGACGACCCCGACACGGTCTACGCCGGCGGCGAGGACGCCGCGCTCTACGTCTCGACGGACGGCGGGCAGTCGTGGAAGGAGCTGACCGGCCTGCGGCAGCACAAGACCGGACCGTCCTGGCAACCGGGCGCCGGCGGCCTGTGCCTGCACACGGTGATCCTGGACCCGGTCAACAAGGGCCGGATCTTTGTCGCGATCTCCGCGGCGGGCGCGTTCCGCAGCGACGACGCGGGCGCGTCCTGGCTGCCGATCAACCGGGGCCTGCGCTCGGGCGAGATCCCCGACGACGACGCCGAGACGGGCCACTGCGTGCACCGCATCGCGCAGCACCCCGCTCGTCCGGACACGCTGTTCATGCAGAAGCATTGGGATGTCATGCGCACCGACAACGCCGGGGAGAGCTGGCGCGAGGTCAGCGGCGACCTGCCGTCCGACTTCGGCTTCCCGATCGCCGTGCACGCGCATGAGCCGGAGACCATCTACGTGGTCCCCATCAAGAGCGACTCGGAGCATTTCCCACCGGAGGGCAAGCTTCGTGTGTATCGCAGCCGCACCGGCGGCGACCAGTGGGAGCCGCTGACAAGCGGCCTGCCGCAGTCCGACTGCTATGTCAACGTCTACCGGGACGCCATGGCGGTCGACACGCTCGACCCGTGCGGGATCTACTTCGGCACCACCGGCGGCCAGGTCTACCACTCGGCCGACGACGGCGACACGTGGCAGCCGATCGTCCGCGACCTGCCGGCCGTGCTCTCGGTAGAGGTCCAGGTCCTGCCGTGATCCGCGTTGTCCTCCCGGCCCACCTGAAAAACCTGGCCCACGTCAGCGGCGAGGTCAAGCTGGAGGTTCACGATCCGATCACGCAGCGGGCGGTGCTCGACACGCTGGAGGCCCGGTACCCGATGCTGTGTGGCACCATCCGTGACCGCCAGAGCGGCAAGCGCCGCGCATTCATCCGCTTCTACGCGTGCGAGGAGGACCTCTCCAACGAGTCCCCGGACACCCCGCTGCCCGCCCGGGTCCTCGCCGGCGAGGAGCCGTTCATCATCCTCGGAGCGATGGCAGGCGGCTAACCGCTGGTTGGCGGCGGTCGGCCTTCTGAGCCGTTTGATGTGAGGCTGGGCCGCCGCCAAGCGGGGCCGTGCGTTGGACCGTCAATGGCGGTGCGCGCGGTGATCATTAAGCTTGGAGGGTGCCCCGGAGAAACAAGCGCCGCGACGACCCCCTGCCCGTCAAGCAGGGGTCGACTCGGCACGAGCATGTCGAGGGCGGTTTCCGGGTGCGGCATCTGACCGGGGAGACGAGCACCAAGACCTACCGCTGCCCGGGATGCGATCAGGAGATCCGGCCGGGGGTGCCGCACGTCGTCGTCTGGCCGCTGGAGGAGATAGGCGAGGGGGAACGGCGGCACTGGCACGCCTCGTGCTGGAGGGCGCGGCATCACCGCCGCCCAACCCGGTGAAGACCTTTCGTATTACTTATGAGTAGGTCTAAACTGCGGCCGTGACCGTCACGACGATTCCCGGTTCCAGCACGGTAGATGCGGGTGAGCTGATCTCCACCAGTCCGACCACGGGTCAGGAGGTGGGACGGCTGCCGGTGGCCTCGGAGGCCGACGTCAAAGCGGCGGTCGCGCAGGCGCGGGAGGCCGGGCGGTGGTGGGCGGGGCTGGGCTTCGCCGAGCGCAAGAAGCGGCTGCTGCGCTGGCGAGCCGCGCTGGTGGCGAAGATCCACGAGCTGGCGGACCTGACCAACCGGGAGGGCGGCAAGCCGGTCGACGAGGCGATCCTTGAAGTTTTCGTGAGCGTCGACCATATCGCCTGGGCGGCAAAGCACGCGCGCAAGACGCTCAAGAGCCGGCGGGTGGGCGGGTCGCTGATCCAGCCGGAGTACTCGGGCCGGCTCGAGTATCAGCCGTACGGAGTCGTCGGCGTCATCGGGCCGTGGAACTTCCCGATTTTCACCCCGATGGGAAGTATCGCTTACGCGCTCGCGGCCGGAAACGCGGTGGTGTTCAAGCCGAGCGAGTTCACGCCCGCAATTGGACAGTTCTATGTGGACCTTTTCGCCCAAGTCGTACCAGAGCGGCCGGTGCTGCAGATCGTGCACGGGATGGGCGATGTGGGTGCGGCGCTGTGCCGGGCCGGCGTCGACAAGATTTCGTTCACCGGCTCGCCGGCGACGGCCCGTAAGGTGATGGCGGCGTGCGCGGAAACCCTGACGCCCGTGCTCATCGAGGGCGGCGGCAAGGACGCCGTGATCGTGGCGGAGGACGCGGACGTCGATGCGGCGGCCGAAAGCATCGCGTGGGGCGCGAACTTCAACGCCGGCCAGGCATGCGTGGGCATCGAGCGGGCCTACGTGCACGAGCGCGTCTACGACCGGTTCCTGGCGAAGCTGGTGTCGGAGTCCCAGAATATCAACCCCGGCAAGGAGATCGGACCGATCACGATGCCCGGCCAGCGGGAGATCATCAAGCGGCACATCGACACCGCGCTCGCCAGCGGCGGGCGGGCGGTGCTCGGCGGGCCGGACTCGGTGAAGGACCAGTTCGTCAAGCCGACGATCCTCGTTGACGTGCCTGAGGATTCGGCGACCGTGCGGGAGGAGACCTTCGGCCCGACGCTCACGGTCGCCAAGGTGTCCACTGTGGACGAAGCGGTGAAGCTGGCCAACGACACCGATTATGGCCTGGGTTCGGCGGTGTTCTCGCGGCGCCACGGTATGGAAATTGCGCGGAAACTGCGCACCGGCATGACATCGATCAACTCCACCTTCTCCTTCGCCGTGCTGCCGAGCCTTCCCTTTGGCGGCGTTGGCAATTCGGGCTTCGGGCGGATCCACGGGCAGGACGGCCTGCGCGAGTTCGCCCGCGCCAAGGCGATCGCCAAGCGCCGCCTGCCCAGCATCCCCGCGCTACTGACCTTCCACCGCACTCCGGGCGGGGTGAAGCTCGGGTTGCGGGTAATCAAGATGCTCCACGGCCGCGGCTGACCGGTAGAAGAAAATCACGAGAACCGCGCCGAGGAAAGCACCCGCGGCGCAAGCGAGCATGACACCGTCCATTCCGGACAGAAATGCCTCCCGGGCGGAGGCGGCGAGCGCCGGGTCGCCCATCCGGACTGCGGCGACGATCGACTCGCGGGCGGGCTGGGGTGCGGTTTCCGGCAGGCCGGCCGTGTAGATCGAGTTGAGCAGGCTGCCCAGCCCGGCCACCCCGAAGGCGCCCGCAACCTGCCGCAAGGATTGCACCAGTCCCGATCCGGTGCCGGTGCGCCCCGGCGGCAGCGCCGCCAGCACCGCGTCCATCGCAGGGACCATCGCCGCACCAAGACCCAGGCCGACCACCGTGAGCCAGGCGGCGGTCCACGGGTACCCCCTGGTGAAAGAAGCCAACAGGAAACCGGCTGAAAGCAGGAGCATCCCGAAAGTGATCGTCGCTCGGTGACCGATCCTTGCGGCCAGCGGCGAGGCCAGCCTCCCCGTGATCATGATGCCGGCGATCAGCGGGATCAGCCGCACGCCGGTGGCCATCGCGGAGAAGCCGTCGACCGCCTGGAGCCGCAGCGGCAGCGCGAAAAGCACGCCCATCAGGGCCAGGGCGGCGAAGACCGTGGCGACCGTACCCCAGGTGAAGGCCCTATTTTTAAAGAATTCGCGGGTACCCAATGAGTCACGAACCCAAAACCCAATAAGGGCAACGATTCCGGCGCCGATCGAGCCGAGCGCCTTCGCCGAACCCCATCCCGCGACCGGCGCCTCGATGACGCCGTAGACGAGCAGGCCCAAGCCGCCCATGGAGAGCAGGATGCTGATGATGTCGATTTTGGACGGTGATGGGTCCCGGGATTCGGGCAGCAGCACGGCGGCGGCGACGATGGCGACGGCCGCGACCGGGACGTTGATGAGGAAAACCGAGCCCCACCAATAGTTTTCGAGCAGCCACCCGCCGACGATGGGCCCGAGTGGCAGGGCGAGCGCGGTGCCGACCGTCAGGATGGAGATGGCGCGGGAGCGCTCATGCTCGGCGAAGATCGTCGGGAGTGCCGACATCGACAGCGGCATGATGATCGCCGCGCCGACGCCCATGACCGCTCGGGCGGCGATGAGCATGGCGGCGTCGCCGGCGAAGGCCGCGAGCACGCTCGATGCCCCGAAAAGCGCGACACCGGCGAGGAGCAGCCGCTTGCGGCCCCATCGGTCACCGGCGATGCCCGCGGGGAGGAGGAAGACGGAGAAGGTGACGAGGTAGGCCGCGACGATCCACTGGAGCTCGCCGGTCGTGGCGCCGAGATCGGCGGCGAGGGTGGCGAGCGCGACGTTGAGCACCGTGCCGTCCAGGCCGATGACCAGGACGCACAGCACGAGTGCGCCGAGGGCGTACCACCTTTTGACAGTCGACATGAAATGATAGTAGCTCTCAACTTCAAGTTTCTGTCAACTGGTAGAGTGTCGTATATGGCGGGACTGCGGGAGCGCAAGAAGGAGAAGACAAGGCGCACCATCCAGGAGGAGGCGCTGAAACTCTTCGCCAACCAGGGTTACGACGCGACGACGATCGATCAGATCGCCGAGGCTTCCGAGATCTCGCCGAGCACGTTCTTCCGCTATTTCGCCACAAAAGAAGACGTCGTGCTCCAGGACGACTACGACCCCGTGCTGATCCGCATGTTCGTGGAGCAGCCGCCCGAGCTAGGCCCGGTCGCGGCCCTGCGCAAGACGTTGCACGACATGTTCGAGGCCCTTTATCCGGCCGACCGGGAGCAGCTGCTGCTGCGCGCCAAGCTCCAGCTCTCCACGCCCGCGCTGCGCGCCCGCCTGATGACGACCCAGATGGGCACGGCCAACGTCCTGGCAGGCGCGGTGGCGCAGCGCACCGGCCTCGACGAGGATGACCTCGAGGTGCAGGCCTTTGCCGGCGCCATGATCGGTGCCGTGCTGCCGGCGCTCGTTCGCTGGGTCAGCAGCGAGGGCAGGGCCTCGCTACCGGAGCTTGCCGACATCTGCCTTGCCCAGCTGGAGTCGGGCTTCGCGGGTATGACCGCGTAAGTGCTGTTTTAGCCTCATTCCGTCCCACCGGTGCCGTGTGCCGTGATACGCAGGTGGCATGACCACTGAATTGCAGATCCAGAAACTGGACAAGGCATTCGATCAGTTGGACGTGAATCATAACGGGCAGATCCAGCGCGACGATCTGATGGCGCTCGGGACGCGGCTCATCCTCGGCTTCGGGCAGCCGGCCAGCTCGGAGAAGGGCCGCAACGTACTTGAGCTGTGCGACGCCCTGTGGAACGAGATCGCCGAGGAGGCCGACGTCGACCTCGACGACTCGATCTCGCCGGCCGAGTTCCGGGACGCGATGGTCTCGGCGTATATCGACGGCGACAAGTTCGACAAGACCTTCGAGCCGACGACCCGCTCGTGGGCGGCGCTTGCCGACACCGACACGGACGGCTTCGTCGTGCCGGTCGACTTCCGCACCATGCACCTGGCCTTCGGCGTCGAGGACGACGACACCCGCGTCGCCGTCGCCGCCCTTGACCTGCAGGGCGACGGCCTGCTCGCCGTACCCGTCATCGTCCTGGCCGCGCGCGAGTACTACACCAGCGCCGACCCGGCCGCGCGGGGCAACCTGTTTTTCGGCAACCTGTAAGTTGTCGGAGCCTGTAACGCAATTAGAACAGCGTCAGCTCGTCGCGCTCTATGCCGCGAAGGCGGTCGTAATCGACGACCACGCAACGGATCCCGCGGTCTTCGGCGAGCACGCGGGCCTGCGGCTTGATCTCCTGGGCGGCGAAGATGCCGGTGACCGGGGCCAGCAGCGGGTCGCGGTTGAGCAGTTCGAGATATCGGGTCAGCTGCTCGACGCCGTCGATCTCGCCGCGGCGCTTGACTTCCACGGCCACATGGGCTTTGGACCCGTCCCGGCACAGCAGGTCGACCGGGCCGATGGCAGTCATGTACTCGCGCCGGACCAGGCTGTAGCCCTCGCCGAAGGTGTGCGGCGCCGCAGCGAGCAGCTCCTGCAGGTGGGCCTCGACACCGTCCTTGCGCAACCCGGGATCGGGGCCGAGCTCATAGGACGTGTCCTGGAAGATCTCGTCGAGGGTGATGCGAAGCTCCTCGCCGCCCTTGTTGACCACACGCCACACGCCGGGCGCCTCCTCGATGCGGCACGGCGGGCTCATCCAGTTCAGCGGCTTGTACGCGCGATCATCGGCGTGGATGGAGACCGAGCCGTCCGCCTTGACCATGATCAGCCTGACGGCGGGCGGGAGGTGGGCGGCGAGGCGGCCCATGTAGTCGACGGTGCAGCGGGCGATGATGAGGCGCACGGGGACAACCCTAGCGAGCGGCCTCGGCGTAGCGGCCGGCCAGGTCACGCAGCAGGGCGCGCAGCTCGGGCGGATCCAGGACGGTGAAAGGAAAGTCGAGCCGGCCAAGGTAACCGGCGAGGTCGTGCAGGGAGTCGCCGCCGGTCTCCAGCAGGCACGAGCCCTCATCGATCGGCGCGACCAGGCCGCCCGCCGCGGTGACGCGCTCGACCACCGCCTCGGCGGGCGCGTGCAGGCGGATACGGGCTGGGTGCTTCCACGCCAGCGAGCCGGCACCCCGCACGACACGCGCGGCAACTTCCTCATCGAGCAGCTGGCGCGGGGCGAAACGCGGGCCGGTGGGCGGGAGCGGCGTGATCCGGTCGGCCCGGAAGGTCCGCCAGTCGTCGCGGGCGGTGTCCCAGGCCAGCAGGTACCAGCGGCGGCCGGTGTAGACGAGCCGGTGCGGCTCAACCGTGCGGGTGCTTACCGACCCGTCATGGCCGCGATACTCGAAGCGCAGGCGCTCGTGGCGATGTGAAGCCCCCGCGATGGTGGCAAGCGTCGCTGCATCGGCGGTGGGGCCGCCGCCGGCGGCCGAGACGGTTGTGGAGCGCAGGGCGTCGATCCGCTCCCGAAGCCTGGCGGGGAGGGTCTGCTCGAGTTTGGCCAGTGCCCGCACGGAGACCTCTTCGATGCCGGTGACCGACCCGGCGGCCGCGGCCCGCAGGCCCAATGCCACCGCCACGGCCTCGTCGTCATCGAGGAGCAGGGGCGGCATCCGCATCCCCGCGCCTAGACGGTACCCACCGGAGATCCCCGTGCTTGAAGAGACCTGATACCCAAGGATGCGGAGCCGCTCGATGTCGTTGCGCACTGTGCGGCTCGTTACGCCCAAGCGCGAGGCGAGCTCGGCGCCGGACCAGTTGCGCCGGGCGAGCAGCAGGGAGAGCAGCCGCAAAAGTCGCACCGAGGTCTCCAGCATTAAGGCATCGTACGTTCCACAAAGCCCCGTAGTGTGATCTCCATGAACAACTTGCGAGGACTAGCCACCGTCAGCTTCTGGGCCGCCGACCACGCCGCCGCCAAGGCCTGGTACACCGAGCTTCT
>Ga0209382_10001860_pt1 | contig 32207 bp, 31 predicted proteins | sample SoiMetdeltSBSDD5_FD_187599 | JGI IMG/M metagenome (GOLD analysis project Ga0209382, IMG submission 187599) | Bulk soil microbial communities from a Populus tree surrounding site in Tennessee, USA - Soil MetaG P. deltoides SBSDD5 (SPAdes) (version 2) | ecosystem: Environmental > Terrestrial >...
ACGGCCAGATCATCGCCGAGCACCAGATGGTGCAGCAGGCCATCGCCGACTCCTACGCCGAGATCAACATGCTGCGCCTGCTGGTGCTGTGGACGGCGTGGACCATCGACAACTCCTCCACCCAGGCGTCCCGCACCCAGATCGCAGCCTGCAAGTACACCTGCGCCAAGGTGCTGCGGGAGGTGTCCTACCGGGCCATCCACGTCTACGGCTCGCTGGGCGTCACCGACCTCACCCCGCTCCAGGCCATGTGGGCCGGCGCGCCCACCATGGCGGTCATGGACGGCGTCGACGAGGTGCACAAGGTCACCGTGGCCCGCAACGTGCTCAAGTCCTACCGGCCCCACGAGGGCCTGTGGCCCACCGAGTACTACCCGCACAAGCGGGCCGCGGCGTGGAAGAAGTTCGAGCCGATGCTGGCGTCGGACCCCGATCTGAAGCGCTACGCCGACGGCATGGCGAAGTACATGGCCGGCCGTAGCTGATGGAGCTCGCCGGGCGCGTCGCCGTCGTCACCGGCGGCGGCGGGGGCATCGGCGAGGGCCTGTGCCGGGCCTTCGCCGCCGAGGGAGCGCGCGCCGTGGTGGTGGCGGACATCGACGGCGACGCCGCCGAGCGGGTGGCCGCCGACCTGGCGGCCGCGGGCACCACCGCGCGGGGCCTCCGCGTCGACGTGGGGTCGGAGCCCGACGTGGTCGAGCTCGTGCGGCGAACCGAGGACGACTTCGGTCCCATCGACCTGTTCTGCGCCAACGCCGGGATCATCGTGATCGGCGGGGTCGAGGTCCCCGACGGCGGCTGGGAGCGCATCTGGCGGGTCAACGTCCAGAGCCACGTCTACGCGGCCCGGGCGGTGCTGCCCGCCATGCTGGCCCGGGGCGAGGGCTACCTGCTGCACACCGCGTCGGCCGCGGGCCTGCTCACCCAGCTGGGCTCGGCGCCCTACTCGGTGACCAAGCACGCGGTGGTGGGCCTCGCCGAGTGGCTGGCCATCACCCACGGCGACGCCGGGATCCGGGTGTCGTGCCTGTGCCCCCAGGCGGTGCAGACGGCCATGACCGGCGGCGGCCCGCGGGTGGCGGGCGACGCGAGCTCGACCTCCCGCCGCGACGGCGTGCTGCTGCCCGAGGAGGTGGCCCGCGTGGTGGTGGAGGGCCTGCGCGACGAGCGGTTCCTCATCCTCCCCCACCCCGAGGTCGCCACCTACGAGCAGCGCCGCGCCGGCGACCGCGACCGCTGGCTCAAGGGCATGCGCCGCATGCAGGCGGCCATGGTGGCCGCGTGGCGGTCCTCTACAACCTGACCGACTTCTTGCCGAAGCGCGCCATGTAGGGCGAGGTGTCGATCACGTCCAACGGGCGCTCGCCCGCCATCACCTCGGCCTTCCACTCCTCGTGGACGGGGACGTTGGCGTGGAACTCGTCCATGACCTCGGCCGCGAACAGCTCCAGGCTGTCGCTGATGTCCTCGTGGGTGTTGCGGCCCGCCTGGTTCAGCAGGATGACCTGGTCGATGTTTGAGGTCTCGAACTTGCGGAGCTTGCGGCGGATGGTCTCGGGCGAGCCGATGAGCCCACCCGACAGCGCCCGCTCCGCCGCCTCGGGGTTGGCGTTCTTCCAGGCCGAGTACTCGTCCCACATGTTGACCTCGCCCGGATCGGGCCGGCGGCGGTCGGCGCTGTTGTAGTAGCGCAGGCAGAACTGGAAGAAGGTGGCACCGTCGGCCCTGGCCCGGGCCTCCTCGTCGGTCGGCGCGCACATGAACATGCTCACCAGCGCGATGTTGGGGTTGACCGGGTAGTCGCACAGCCGGTCGAGCCCGTTGGTGATGGCGTTGTAATAGGCATGGACCCAGGCTTCGGCCGCCTCGGCGCTCACGAACTGGAAGCCCAGCGCCCCCAGCCCGCGCCTCCCCGCGTACTCGATGGTCTCGATCTGGCTGCACGCGGTCCACAGCGGCGGGTGCGGCTTCTGGCGGGGCTTGGGCAGCACGTTGCGGAGCGGGAAGTCGAAGTGGGGGCCCTGGTACTCCACGCCGCCGTCGCCGAACATGGGGATGGCGCAGCGCACCGCGTCCTCCCAGATCTCCCGCTTGTCGCGGAAGCGCACGCCGAAGGGATGCAGCTCGGTGATGCTGGCGCTCTCCCCCATGCCGAACTCGACCCGGCCGTTGGACAGCAGGTCGAGGGCCGAGATGCGCTCCACCGCCTTGGCCGGGTGGTTGGTGGTGAGCTGCATGATGCCGTGGCCCAGCCGGATGCGGGACGTGCGCTGGCTGGCCGCGGCCAGGAACACCTCCGGCGCCGAGGAGTGGCTGTACTCCTCGAGGAAGTGGTGTTCCACCACCCAGGCGTAGTCGTAGCCGAGCTTGTCGGCCAGCTCGAGCTCGTCGAGCGCGTGGTGATAGAGGCGCCACTCGCTGTCCGGCTCCCAGGGACGCGCCAGCTGCAACTCGTAGAACACGCCGAACTTCATGATCCCCCCTGTCCCGCTGATCGTACGCCGCCGGGCAAGTTGAGGAGCAGCCCGCCACCACTGCCGGGACCAGCGGGCAGCGGGCCGCTCCTCGATCCGTCAGAGGTTGGTGAACAGCAGCAGGTTCGGCGTGGCCGGGATGCAGGAGAAGAACCCGCAGCGCTGCCCGGTGCCCGAGATGCGGTTCGGCGTGGCCGTGTTCCGCAGCGTGGTGGCCACCTGGGCCGGCGTCAGGGTCGGCTGGTTCTGCAGCAGCTTGGCGGCCGCCCCCGCGCTGTGCGGGGACGCCATCGACGTGCCGGAGATGGTCATCGTGGCGGTGTCACTGGTGGACCAGGCGCCCGGGATCTGGTTGCCGGGCGCGATGATGTCGACGCAGTTGCCCCGGTTGGAGAACGAGGCGAGGGCGTCGTTGATGGTGCTGGCGGCCACGGTGATGGCGGCGGGCACGCGGGCGGGCGACGAGTTGCAGGCGTTGGCGTTGGAGTTGCCCGCGGCCACGCTCACGCTCACGCCGTCGTTGACCAGCCGGTTGATGGCCGCGTCGATGGCGCTGCTGGCACCGCCGCCGAGGCTCAGGTTGGCCACCGCCGGCTGGCCGGCCTGGTGGTTGCCCACCGCCCAGTCGATGCCGGAGATGACCGAGGAGCTGGAGCCGCTGCCGTTGCAGTCGAGCACCCGCACCGCGATGAGCTGCACGCCCTTGGCGACTCCGAACGTCGTGCCGCCGAGGGAGGACGACACGTGGGTGCCGTGGCCGTGGCAGTCGTCGGCCGTGCCGCCGTCGATGGCGTCGAAGCCGGACACCGCCCGGGGGCGGAGGTCGACGTGGCTGAAGCGCATGCCGGTGTCGATCACGTAGGCCCGCACGCCCGCGCCAGTCGCGGTGTAGGTGTAGCTCGCGGACAGCGGCAGGGCTGCCTGGTCGATGCGATCGACGCCCCATGGCGGGTTCGCCTGGGTCACCTGGATGGTGACGACGCCATCGGGCTCGATCGAGGCCACCTGCGGGTCGGCGGCCACGGCCGCGGCCTGGCTGGACGTCATCGGCGCCGCGTAGCCCTGCAGGGCGTTGGTCCAGACCCGGGTGGGCTGGGCCACGGCCCCGGCCGCGCTGAGCTGGCTCGCGGCCACCGCGGCCACCGGTGTGGTGGTGGCTCCCGGCTTGAGCACAACGATGTAGTTGGTGGGTTGCTCGGCCCCTCCGGCCCTCGGCGTTGCGGACGCGGGCACCGCGAACGCCACCAAGGCGGCGGCCGCGGCGGCACACGCGAGCCAACGAGCTGGTCTCGACACGCTCATCAGTCCCCCAATGCTCACGCGGGAGTCGGGCGGTCGACTCCCCCCTGTTGCCTACTATACGTGAACGTCAACAGACGAGGAGTAACTTCTCCGCGGTCAGGCCGAGCGCTACCGACCGCAGTCCTAAGCTCCACGGGACGTGACCCTGCGCGAGATGGCCCCTCCGTCCGAGCCGTGGCTGAGCGACGCCGATGCCGTCGCTCGCGAGCTCGACACCGACGTCCGGAGCGGGCTCGACGGCGCCGAGGCCGCGGCCCGCCTGGCCCGCTACGGCCCCAACGAGCTCGAGGCGGCCGAGCCGGTGCCCAAGTGGCGGCGCTTCCTCGAACAGTTCGCCGACCCGCTGGTGTATCTGCTCGTCGCAGCCGTGATCGTGTCGCTGGTGGCGTGGCTGCTGGAGGGCGCGGACGAGGTGCCGTTCGAGGTCCTCGTCATCCTGTTCATCATCGTGGCCAACGCGGTGCTGGGGTACGTGCAGGAGGCGCGGGCCGAGGAGGCGGTGGCCGCCCTGCAGCGCATGGCCGCGGCCTCGGCCGGCGTGGTGCGCGACGGGCGCGAGCAACGCATCCCCGTCACCGACGTCGTGCCCGGCGACCTGATCACGCTGGCCGAGGGCGACGCCGTGCCCGCCGACGCCCGCCTCACCGAGGCCGCCGCGCTCAAGATCGCCGAGGCCTCGCTGACCGGCGAGAGCGAGGCGGTGCTCAAGGACGCCACCACGCTCGCCGAGCCGGCGGGCCTGGGCGACCGGCTCGACATGGTGTACAGCGGCACGGCGGTGGCCAGCGGCCGGGGCCGGGCGGTGGTCACGGCCACCGCCATGGACACCGAGATGGGGACCATCGCCCGGCTGCTGGGCAGCACCGAGGAGGAGCCCACGCCGCTGCAGCGGGAGGTGTCCTACATCGGGCGCGTCCTCGGCATCGCGGTGGTGATCATCGCCCTGGTGGTGGTCGCCGGCATCTTCGTCACCTCCGACATCGAGGACGCGAGCGACGCGGTCGAGGTGCTGCTGGTCGGCGTGTCCCTGGCGGTGGCGGCCGTGCCCGAGGGCCTCCCCGCGGTGCTGTCGGTGGTGCTGGCGCTGGGCGTGCAGCGCATGGCCAAGCGCCAGGCCATCGTCAAGCGGCTGTCGTCGGTGGAGACGCTGGGCTCGGCCTCGGTGGTGTGCTCGGACAAGACGGGCACGCTGACCCGCAACGAGATGACGATCCTCAAGGTCGTCACCGCCTCGGGCGAGGTCGACCTGTCGGGCAGCGGCTACTCGCCCGAAGGCGACGTGACCCGCGGCGGCCGGCCGCTCGGCGCCGGTCCCGACGACGAGGGGCTGGCCGACGAGGTCCGCTACGTGCTGGGGGGCGGGAGCCTGGCCAACGACGCCGTGCTCTCCCAGGACGGCGACCAGTGGACGGTGCAGGGCGACCCCACCGAGGCCGCCTTCCTCGTAGCCGAGCGCAAGTTCGGGGTCACCGAGAACCGCGAGGCGCGCTTCGAGCGGGTGGGCGAGATCCCCTTCACCTCCGAGCGGAAGCTGATGAGCACGTTCCAGGCCGACGCCGAGGCCGGCGGGCAGGTGGCGGTGGTGACCAAGGGCGCGCCCGACGTGCTACTGGCCCGGTGCACCCACGAGCGCGTGGCCGGCGAGGTGCGGCCGCTGACCGACGCGCGCCGGTCCGCGGTACTGGCCGACGTCGACCGCCTGGCGGCCGATGCCCTGCGCACGCTGGCCGTCGCCTATCGCCGCCTGCCCGAGGGGCAGCCCGCGCCCGACAGCCCGGAGGCGGACGAGTTCGAGCACGAGCTCGTGTACATCGGGGTGGCCGGGATCATCGACCCGCCCCGGCCCGAGGCCCGCGACGCCATCGCCGAGGCCCACGGCGCCGGCGTGCGGGTGATCATGATCACCGGGGACCACCCGATCACCGCGGCCCGCATCGCCGCCGACCTCGGCATCGTCGAGCCCGGCGCCCGCACGCTCATCGGCACCGAGCTCGAGGCGCTCGACGACGACGGGTTCCGCCGGGCCGTGACGGACGTGTCCGTCTACGCCCGGGTGGCGCCCGAGCACAAGCTGCGGATCGTCGACGCCCTCCAGGACCAGGGCGCCATCGTCGCCATGACCGGCGACGGGGTGAACGACTCGCCCGCGCTGCGCTCGGCCGACATCGGCGTGGCCATGGGGGTCACCGGCACCGACGTGACCAAGGAAGCGGCCGACATGATCCTGGCCGACGACAACTTCGCCACCATCGTCCATGCGGTGGAGCAGGGCCGGGCCATCTTCGCCAACATCCGCAAGTTCCTCCGCTACCTGCTGTCGTCGAACATCGGCGAGGTCCTCACCATGTTCCTGGGGGTGGTCGGGGCCGGCGTCCTCGGCCTCAGGGACACGGGCGAGGCCGTGGCCGTGCCCCTGCTCGCCACCCAGATCCTGTGGATCAACCTGCTGACCGACACCGCGCCCGCGCTGGCCATGGGCGTGGACCCGCCGCCCGACGACGTGATGTCCCGCCCGCCGCGCGGCCTGCACGACCGCATCATCGACCGGGAGATGCAGATCGGCATCGGCTTCGTCGGCCTGGTGATGGCGCTGGCCACGCTGGTGGCGCTCGACCTGCGCCTGCCGGGCGGGCTGATCCACAACGGCGGCGACATCGTGGAGGCCCGCACCATGGCGTTCACCACGCTGGTCCTGGCCCAGCTCTACAACGCCTTCAATGCCCGCTCCGGCCGCGAGAGCGCCTTCCACCACCTGTTCACCAACCCGCTGCTGTGGGCCGCCATAGGGACGTCGCTGCTGCTGCAGGTGGCGGTGGTCCACCTGCCGCCGCTGAACCACGCCTTCGACACCACTCCGCTGTCGGCGAGCGACTGGCTGATCTGCGCCGCGCTGGCCAGCTCGGTCCTCTGGGCCGAGGAGCTGCGCAAGCTGATCCGGCGGGTCCGGTACTGGCGCTAGCGAGCCGCGGCGCCGCGCCGCGTGGAGGGCAGGCGCTTGGCCGCCTTCACCTCGTAGAGGGCGGCGTCCGCCTGCTGCACCACCTCGGTCGCCGCAGCCGAGGCCAGGCCCACGCTGGCGCTCACCATGATCGTGCCCCGGTCGGTGACCACCGGCTCCTCGATGGCGGCCACGATGCGCTCGATGGACGGGGCCGCCCCGTCCCGGGAGGTGCCGTCGGCGAACACGATGGCGAACTCGTCTCCGCCGAAGCGGGCCACGAGGTCGTCCTCCCGCACGGTGCCCATCAGGCGCTGAGCCACTACCTGGAGCACGGCGTCGCCGGTGTCGTGGCCGTAGGTGTCGTTGACCGGCTTGAAGTCGTCGAGGTCGACCAGCGCCACGGTCACGTTGCCGGTCACCCCCTCGAGCCGCTGGCGCAGGGCCGACCGGTTGCCGGCCCGGGTGAGCGGGTCGGTCACGGCCTCGCGCCGCAGCGTGTGGTGGCGACGCTGCTCGCCCAGCACGAGGCTGGCCAGGCGGGTCGCCTGGTGCAGGCTGTGCTCGGTTCCCACGCCGTGCTCGATGCGGCTCGTGACCCACACCATCACGCAGCCCAGCAGCGTCCCCGAGCTGGCGTCGGGGAGCGGGATGGCCCAGGCCGACACGAAGCCCCGGGCGCGGGCCACAGCCTTGAGCTCCGCGGGGAAGCCGGCGAAGTCGGACAGCGTGCGGGCCCGCCCGTCGGCCAGGGTCGGCCGCCACCAGCGCTCGTCCGCCACCAGCTGGGCGGCCGGCGACGCCTCGTCCACGCCCACCACCGGGCGGCCGTCCACGGTGCCCACCACGGCAGCCGCGCCCACGTAGTCGGGCACGATGCGGGCGCAGGCGGCCAGCACGTCGGGCAGGGGCGCCTCGGCCACCAGCAGGTCGACGACGTGGCTGACGTTGTCGAGCACCCCGCCGGTGGGCCGCGAGATGATCAGGAGGCCGTTCACGATCGGGTCGCTCAGCAGGTTCTGGACCATCGCCTCCATGGCGATCCAGGTGCCGTCGCGGCGCCGCTTGCGGTAGCGCAATGGCTCGATCACCGGCGGGTCGCTTCCACCCTCGCGGGCCGCCGCCCGGAGCTGGGCCAACCCCTGCAGCAGCTTGGGGATGTCGTCCGGGTGGACCCGTTCCATGGACTCCCGGCCCATGCGGCCGTCGGGGTCGGTGTCGATGACCCAGTCGGCCGACCCGCTGATCCAGCGGGTGGTGAGGTCGGGATCGATCAGCGAGATGACGGCGGAGGGGGCCCGATCGAGCGCGCGGAGCAGCCTGACGGCCACGTCAGCTGGTATCGAGCCCGCCGCGGGCTCGTCCGACAGCGCCGTCATGCTCCTTTACCCATGATCATCCCGTCCCCCTAGCGATCGACCGGCCGCAACCGGTCGTTCAGTCACAGCGTACGCCGTCGAGCGCGTGCGGTGCCCGCGTATCGGCACGCTCTGTGCGCCGACGGTCTGCGAGCGTGGTCAGCCGACCCCGACAAGGTCGACGACGAACACCAGCGTCTCGTCGGGACCGATCACCCCGCCGGCCCCCCGGGAACCGTAGGCGAGCTGCGGCGGGAGGGTGAGGCGGCGCTGGCCCCCGACCCGCATGCCCTGCACGCCCCGGTCCCAGCCCTCGATCACCTGGCCGGCACCGAGCCGGAAGCTGAACGTGTCGCCGCGGTCCCACGAGGCGTCGAACTGGCGCCCGTTCGACCACGCCACGCCCACGTAGTGGACCTCGACATCACGGCCCGCGGTCGCCTCCTCTCCCACCCCGACCACGAGGTCGTCGATGACGATGTCGGCGGGCGGCTGGGCGTCTGGGACGGTGACTTCGGGCTTGGCCATGGAGCCCACGGTAACGGTGCAGGCCGACCGGCGTCGGCTTGACATCTCGGCAAGGATGGGCCGGACGCGTAGCAGGAGGCAGCAGTGAGCGACTTCAGCGCGGAGGAGCGGAACGGGCCCAACGGTCCGAGCCCCTACCCCGCCCGCACCGACGAGGGCCTGCGCCCGGCGGTGACCGCGACGCCCGGAGTGGCCGAGCGGCCGGCGGCCGTGCCGCCCCGGCCCGCCACCCCGCCGACCCAGGCGCCCGCCGCCGCGGCGACGCCCCGGCCGCGTGAGCTCAAGGGCCGCATCCACATCGCCGACGAGGTGGTCGAGAAGGTCGCGGGGCTGGCCGCCATGGAGGTCGAGGGCGTGGTCGACCTGGGCGGCGACTTCGCCCGGGCCCTGGAGAGCGTCCGCGAGCGTATCGGCATCGGCAACAAGCGGGGCGACCAGGGCATCAAGGCCGACGTGCAGGGCCACCAGGTGGCCATCTCGGTGACGATCATGGTCGAGTTCGGCCACGTAGTCCTCGAGGTCGCCCGCCAGGTCCAGGCCAACGTGGCCCTCCAGACGCAGCGCATGCTGGGGCTGACCGTGGTCGAGGTGAACGTGACGGTGGACGACGTGCGCACGCCCAAGCCGCCCCGCCGCGAGCAGGAAGAGGCGGAGAGCCTCGCCTGATCCTCACGGGGGCAGCCGGTTGATGGCGTGGACGCCGGTCCCCCACAGGTACTGCACGGCATAGGCGCGCCACGGGCGCCAGGGTTCCGCCCGCTTCACCAGCGCGGCCGGCGTGGCCGGCAGCCCCGCGGCCCGCGCCGCGAGCCGCACGCCGAGGTCGGTGGGAGCGAACGCGTCCGGGTCCCCCAGCGCGCGCATGGCGATCAGCGACCGGGTCCAGGGCCCGATGCCGGGCAGGCCCGCCAGCGTGCCCAGCGCCTCCGTCCCGTCGGCCAGGGTGCGGGCGAGGGTGAGCACCGCGGTCCGCCGGCTGGCCGGCATGGCCAGCACGGCCGGGTCCACCGCGGCGATGGCCGCCGGGGTGGGGAACAGCCGCGTCAGCCCACCCTCGGGGTCGTCGACCGGCTCACCGGCGGCCACGGCCAGGCGGGCCGCGAGCGTGCCTGCCGCGGTCACGCTCACCTGCTGGCCCAGCACGACCCGCAGCGCCATCTCCGCCCGGTCGACGGTGCGGGGGACCCGGCGGCCGGGAGCCGCGGCCACCAGCGGCGCCAGGACCGGGTCCGCAGCCAGCACCGCGCCGATCACCTCGGGGTCCGCGTCGAGGTCCAGCAACCAGCGGCAGGCTGCCACCGCCACCGGGACGTCGGCCTCGTCCGCCACATGGAGGCGGCATGTCACGTGATCGGCGTACGGGTCTTCGTGCGGAGTGAGCGCGACGATCCCCGGCCCCGACGGCAGGCGCAGCGTGCGCCGGAAGGCGCCGTCGCGCCACTCCTCCACTCCCGGCACGGCCGTCGCCACCAGGTGGCCGAACAGGCTGTGGGGCCACAGTGGCGGGCGGTAGTCCAGACGAAGCTCGCGCAGCACGCTTCGAGGCTAGCGTTGACATGTGACCAAATGGTCACCTATCTTGGCCGGGGTGAGCGACGACGACCGTGTGTTCAAGGCGCTCGCCGATCCGACCCGCCGGCTGCTGCTGGACCGGCTGTTCGCCCGCGACGGCCGCAGCCTCACCGAGCTCGAGTCGGACCTGGAGATGACGCGCTTCGGCGTCATGAAGCACTTGCGGGTGCTCGAGGACGCCGGGCTCGTGGTCACGCGGCGGTCAGGCCGGGAGAAGCTGCACTTCCTCAACCCGGTGCCCATCCGCCTCATCCACGACCGGTGGATCGACAAGTACACGGAGCGCCAGGTGACGGCGCTCACCGACCTCAAGCGACAACTGGAGGCAGAGGCATGACCAGCACCGAGACCGAGACCGGCACCGACACCCTCACGACGGTCCAGGTGTACCGGGTCTACATCCGGGCCACGCCCGAGCGGGTGTGGGAGGCCATCACCAGCTCGGAGTGGACCGAGCGCTACGGCTACGGCGGCACCGTCGAGTACGACCTGCGGCCTGGCGGCGAGTTCCGCTCCAAGGCCAGCGCCGCCCTCAAGCAGTTCGGCGCCCCCGACGTGATCGTGGACGGCGAGGTGCTGGAGGCCGACCCGCCCCGCAAGCTGGTGCAGACCTGGCGCCTCCTCATGGACCCCGAGGTGGTGGCCGAGGGCTTCACCCGCCTCACCTACGAGATCGAGCCCAGCCCGGGCGGCCTCACCCGACTGACCGTCAGCCACGACCTCACCAACGCCCCCAAGCTCGCTCTGCTCACCGGCGGCCTCACCGAGGGCGAGGGCGGCGCCGGCGGTTGGCCGTGGATCCTCAGCGGGCTCAAGACGCTGCTGGAGACAGGCGAGGCCATGGTCGTAGGGGACGCCTGAAGCGGCGGGGCGTCCCCACGAGGGGCGGCGGCAGAGGCCTGCACCCCACGGGCCTCCGCCGCCAGCCCCATGCCTGCCCGATCCCAGCCCCCCGCAAACGGCCCGACATCCGCCCGGCCAACAGACCCGCTCGCCATGCCCATTCGCCCCCGAGCCGACCACACCCCGCGGCTCCCACACCACCGACAGAACCCTTGCCTCATTCCCCCAGCCACCCCGACCCCCGCAGCGCCCGCACCACTGAGAGCATCTCCTTGCGTGGCCACTTCACCCCCCGACCGCCCCATCCCGCGGCTCCCGCACCCGCAGAAGCCATGAGAAAGTCCAGCGAAAGCGCTCCCATACCCTTCGCGCTGATGACACAATCGCCTCTCGGCCCCCTGGGCCCGTCCCACTACCCCCGGGGCTCACGGGCCGCCAACAGCAAACGCCCTAGCCTCCGCCGGCCGCCGAGGCGCGCTGGCGATGACTTTTTCGACCGCCTGACGTCAAACAGCCACCGCCGCAGTACCTGTCCCCCAAACCCCAGGAGCTAACACCCGTGTTCTCCCGACTGGGCACCTGGTGCCACGATCACCGCAGGCTCGTGCTCGGGCTGTGGGTCGCCGTCGTCGTCCTCGGCTTCGCTGTATCCGGCGCCGTCGGCAGCGCCTTCCGCGACGAGTTCAACCTCCCCGATGTCGAGTCCCGTGAGGGCTTCGACATCCTCGACGACCACTTCGGCGGGCAGGGCACCGGCGCAGTGGGCACGATCGTCTTCATCGCCGACCAGGGCGTCGACAATCCCCAGGTCCAAGCGGGCATGGAGGACCTCTTCGCCCACGTGGCCGAGATCGACGGCGTCACCTCGGTCGAGAGCCCCTACGCCGAGGGCAACGAGCGCCTGATCTCGTCCCGGGGCGACGGCGAGGGCCGCATCGCCTACGCCAACGTCGAGATGCCCGAAGACATCGACTTCACCAAGGCCGGCGAGATCCGCGACGAGATCCGGGACGAGGTGCCCGAGATCGACGGGCTCCGAGTCGAGCTGGGCGGCTTCATCTTCGCCGAGTTCGAGCAACCCTCCTCCGAGCTGCTGGGCCTCGCCTTCGCCATCATCATCCTGATCGTGGCGTTCGGCTCGGTGCTGGCCATGGGCCTGCCGGTCGGCGTGGCGCTGTTCGGCATCGGGCTGGGGACCGCGATCATCACCGTCCTCAGCAACGTGCTGACCATCCCCGACTTCGCCACCTTCCTGGGCATCATGATCGGTCTGGGCGTCGGCATCGACTACGCGCTGCTGATCGTCACCCGCTACCGGGAGCAGCTGCACGCCGGCCACACGGTGCGCGAGTCCATCGGCATCGCGCTCGACACCGCCGGCCGGTCCGTGCTGTTCGCCGGCACCACCGTGGTGATCTCGCTGCTGGGCATGCTGCTGATGGGCGTCACCTTCGTCCAGGGACTGGCCGTCGGCGCCGCCTCGGTGGTCGCCATCACGGTCGCCGCCTCCCTGACCCTGCTGCCCGCCTTCCTCGGCTTCGCCGGCGAGCGGATCGAGCGCACCCGGTGGCGGGGCCTCATCGCCGCCGGCCTGGTGGCGGTGGCACTGGTGGGCCTGGGCCTCGACTTCGCGCCGCTCATGATCGGCCTGCCGCTGGCCCTGGTGGTGATCGTCGCCGGGTTCTTCTGGAAGCCGCTCAAGCAGGAGGTGCGCCTCCGGCCGCCCAAGCCCCGCGACCAGACCACGGCCTACCGCTGGAGCCGGATCATCCAGCGCCGGCCCTGGGCCTCCGCCCTCGTCGGCGTGCTGGCCCTGGTGCTGCTGGCCCTGCCGACGCTGAGCCTGCGCCTCGGCTTCTCCGACGAGTCCAACTACGCCGAGGAGACCTCCACCAAGCAGGCCTACAACCTGCTGGTCGACGGGTTCGGTCCCGGGTTCAACGGCCCGCTGCTGCTGACAGCCGTGCTGCCCGAGGGCACCGACCCGGGTGACCTCGACGCCATCCAGGAGGCGGTGGCCGACGATCCCGGCGTCGAGTCGGTGTCCGACCCGCGTCCCAACGACCCCGAGACCCCCACCGCGGTCATGTGGCAGCTGATGCCCACCAGCGGCCCGCAGGACGAGGCCACCACCGACCTGGTGAGCCGGCTGCGCGACACCGTGCTGCCCCCGGCCGAGCAGGCAGCGGGCGTCGAGGTCATGGTGACCGGCAACGTGGCGGTCAACGTCGACTTCTCGCACTTCCTCACGTCGCGGCTGCCGTACTTCTTCGCGGCCGTGCTGACGCTGTCGTTCCTGCTGCTGATGGTGGTGTTCCGCTCGCTGCTGGTCCCGGTCAAGGCGGTGATCATGAACATGCTGTCCATCGCCGCGGCGTACGGCATCGTGGTCGCCCTGTTCCAGTGGGGCTGGCTGTCCGACATCACCGACGTGCAGCCGGCGCCCATCGAGCCGTGGATCCCCATGATGCTGTTCGCCATCGTGTTCGGCTTGTCGATGGACTACGAGGTGTTCCTGCTCTCCCGGGTGCGGGAGGAATGGAAGCGCACGGGCGACAGCCGCACCTCGGTGGCCGACGGCCTGGCCGCCACGGCGAAGGTCATCACCGCGGCCGCCGCCATCATGGTGCTGGTCTTCGGCACCTTCATCCTGGAGCCGGAGCGCACGGTCAAGCTCATGGGTGTGGGCCTGGCCTCGGCCATCCTGCTGGACGCCACCATCGTCCGCATGCTGCTCGTGCCGGCCACGATGGAGCTGCTGGGCGACCGCAACTGGTGGCTCCCCCGCTGGCTGGACCGCATCCTGCCCAACCTCGACGTCGAGGGCCATGCCGAGCCGCTCCCCGAGCTCCCGCCTGAGCCCACGCCGGCCGACGAGCGGGTGCCCGCCGGCCGACGTTGACATGGCGCACCGCCCCCCGGGACGACAAGCTGTCGTCCCGGGGGGGCCGGTGAGGGAGGCGACGGTGCGCGCAACCGACGAGGCGGTCGAGGCGTTCCGCCGGGACGGCTACGTGGTCCTCGACGGACTGCTGGACGGCGAGGAGCTCGATCGCCTCGGGGCGGCAGTGGACGCGGCCGTGGCCCGGCGCAAGGCGGCCGACACCCGCACGCTGGGCGAGAAGAGCCGCTACGAGCAGTCCTTCCTGCAATGCCAGAACCTGTGGGAGGACAGCCCCGGCGTCCGGCCGCTCACCTTCCACGCCCGGCTGGGCGAGGCGGCCGCCACCCTGCTCGGCGTGGACACGGTGCGGCTGTGGCACGACCAGGCGCTGTACAAGGAGCCCGGGGGGCGGGAGACCGACGCCCACCAGGACCAGCCCTACTGGCCCATCGCCGAGGCCCGCACCGTCACCGCCTGGGTCCCGTTCGACGGGGTGACGCTGGACGGCGGGTGCATGGGCTACGTCCCCGGCTCCCACCGCCTCGGCCTGGATCGCTTCGTGGACATCTTCTCGGGCGAGCCCGAGGACCTGCTCGTCGACCCGGTGCTCGCCGACCGGGCACCGGCGTTCGTGGCGCTGCCCCGGGGAGCGGTGGCGTTCCACCACGGGCTCACCGCCCATCTCGCCCGGCCCAACCGCACCGACCGGGTCCGCCGGGTGCACACGGTCATCTACTTCGCCGACGGCTGCACCCGTGCGGCGGGCGGCAGTCACCCGTCGGTGGACCGGGCCGGCATCGGCGCCGGCGAGCCCATCCGCAGCGACGTGACGCCCATCGCGTGGCCACGCCCCGCGGGCGAGGCGCTGCCCGAGCCGCCGCCCCCCATGCCCGGAGCCCGCAGGCTCAAGCGGCTGGGCGTCCTGCCCGGCGATCCCGACGAGCCCGCCGACCCGAAAGTCACATGACGGTCTGACCCGCCGCCCCTTACCGTCGACGGAATGCGCGTGACGGAGCCCGGCGGGGCCTCCCCCTTCTCCGCTCGCGTCGCCACGTTCCTGGTGGGCGAGGCGCTGAGCGCCATCGGCTCCTGGGCGACCATCATCGCCGTCTGGGTCTATGCGGCCTACGAGTACGACGCGACGGCTGGCGACGTGGCCCTGTTCGGCTTGGCCTTCGTGCTGCCGGGCATCGTGCTCGGGCCGGTCACCGGGTTGGTCATCGACCGCATCGGGCCCCGGCCCACCCTGGCCGCCGCCAAGGTGGTGGGCGTCGCCGCCTCGCTCGCCTTGCTGGGGGCAAACGACTTCCACACCCTGGCCCTGATCAGCGCGCTGCACGGCGCCTCGATGGCGTTCTCGCTGCCGGCCTTGCAGTCCATGCCGCCCCGCCTGGTCGCCGAGCAGCACCTGGCGCGCACCAACGCGCTCGTCTCGCTCACCGACGAGCTCGCCATCGTGGTCGGTCCCGCGGCCGGGGCCGGGGCCATCGCCCTGTTCGGGTTCCAGGGCGCCTTCGTGTTCGATGCCCTGACCTACGCCCTGGGGCTCGCCATCCTGCCCCTGGTGCACCTGCGCCCGGCCGCGCCGGCCGACGGCGACGAGGGCGCCCCGCCTGTCGGGCTGCGGGCCGCGCTGGCGGGCTGGCGGCTGATCGCCCGCACCGGCATCCTGCGCCGCACGGTGACCTGCACCTTCGCGGTCCACCTGCTGTACGGCATGGCGCTGCTGTGCGAGCCGCTCTACGTGAGGGACGTCCTCGGTCGCTCGGAAGGGGTGTTCGCCGCGCTGCAGAGCGCGTTCGGCATCTTCCTGGTGGCGGGCGGTCTCCTGGCCGCCCGCCTCGGCGACCGCCTGGCCTCGTTCCGCTGGGTGGCGCTGGGCGTGGGGGCGTCGGGCGTGACCGCCATCATCTACCTGGGCACGCCCTGGGTGGTGGTGGCGTTCGTGGGCGTGGGGCTGTGGGGCGTGGCCACCGCGGTGATCTCCGGCCCGTCCCGCACCCTGCTGCAGCGGTCGAGCCCCGAGCGCACCCACGGCCGCATCCTGGCCGCGGACCTCGTGGCCGGCAGCACCGCCGAGCTGGCCGGCGTGGGCCTGGCCGGGGCCCTCGTCAGCCTGTTCGGCGTCCCCTGGTCCATCCTCGGTGTGGGCTCGGGCGTCGTCCTGGCCGCCGTGGCGCTGGCGGCGGGCGACCGCCGCGACCGCGTGCGCGCCACGACGCCGCCCGTGGCGGCCGACGCCGGGAGCGAGCTGGTCGCCTGACAGACTGCGGGGTGTGGAAGACCTCCTCCCCGTGCTGGCCGAGCACGGGATGCTGCTGGAGTCAGCGCGCGGGCCCATCCCCAACGGCGCCGAGCTGGCCGCCGGTGAGCCCATCCGCGGGAGCTGGTGGGCGCATCCCGCCGCCCACCAGATCTACGACGTGCTCAACGGGTTGCGGGACTCGCCCGACGTGGTGCGCCTGCGCCTGATCAACGGCAAGGTCACGCTGGTCCATCGCCGGGTGTGGCCGGCGCTGGCCCGGCTGGAGGCCTGCTTCCCGCCCGAGGCCCTGGCCCGGTTGGACGAGGTCCACACCGCCTCGGGCCGCCACCGCGTCACGGCGATCCCGTTCGCGGAGTGGCTGCCCGCGGCCGAGCGCGGCGCGGGCGAGGCGCTCGGCCGGGACGAGGCCGTCGCGCAGCTGCCCGATTGCCTCCGGGCTCAGTGTGACGCGCCGGAGTGAGCGCGGTCAGCCGGAGCCGTTCGCCAGCACGTCGCGCTCGTAGTCGACGACCGCCTCGATCTCCTCGTCCGTGAGCGTGTCCTGCCAGGCGGGCATGTTGCCCTTGCCGTCGCGCACCACGGTGACGTGCTCGTCGCGGCTGAGCCGCTCGTCCACGTCCACCATGCTCGGGCCGCTGCCGCCCTCGCCCGAGCCGCCGTGGCAGGCCGCGCACCGCTGCCGGTACACGGTGGCGCCCACGTCGTCGCCGCTCTCGGCTTCGGCGGGCTGGCTGGTGGCGGGCGCACCGTCGGCCGGCACCGCGAAGGCGATCACGCCGCCGTCCGGGTTGTCGGGCGCGCCGGCCAGCCACCACCCCCACCCGGCATAGATCACGCCGTCGACCACCGCGATCCCACCGGCGGCGGGGAACGGCACGGAGTAGGACCACAGGCGTGCCCCGTCGGCGGCGTCGTAGGCGGCGATGCGGCCGGAGTCGTCCGATACGTACAGCACGCCGTTGGCCCAGGTGACCGGCCCGGTTATGTGCGCGCCGACCTCGACCCGCCATTGCTCCTCGCCGGTGTCGACGTCGAGCGCGACCATGTCAGCCTCGCGGGACGCGTCGTTGGAGGTGACGTACACCGTGCCGTCGGCCACCGCGGCGGAGGCCATGACCCCGCCCTGCGTGCCGCCCGCCGTGAGCGGCGCCTCCCACAGGATCTCGCCCGTCTCGCGGTCGAGCGCCCGGTAGGTCCCGGCCTTGTCGCCCACGCCCACCGCGTCCTTCCCGTCCACCTGGAACAGGTTGGGCATCGCGCCCACGTCGGCGTCGAGCCCGGTGGGCTGGGTGAGGGTCCACGCGTCGTCCGCGGTGAACTGGGTGTGCCACACCTCCTGACCGGTCTGCAGGTCGAGCGCCAGCAGCGAGTCGCTGAGGGGCGACGCCGGCAGCCCGTAGGACTGGCCGGTGCCGATGTAGACCACGCCGCGGTCGGTGTCGATGGCCGGCGACGACCAGATGGACACGCCCGCGGCCTGGGTGGCGTCGCCCGCGGTCACGTAGAAGCGCCACTGCTCGGCGCCGGTGGCGGCGTCGAGGGCCACGATGTGGCCGCGGAAGGTGTTGGGGTTGCCGGTGGCGAACACCTCGAAGCTGGCCACTCCCACCACCACGAGGCCGTCCACCACGACCGGCGAACCGAAGATGACCGCCTTGGGGTGGTCGCCGACCTGCGTGTCCCACACGGGCTCACCGGTGGCGCGGGAGAGGGCCACGATGCGCCCGTCGAACGTGCCCGCGTAGACGTTGTCGCGGTCGAGGACGACCGATCCACCGATGTAGTTGTCGCCGAGCTGGCGGTTCCACACCTCGGTGCCGTCGTCGGAGCGCAGCGCCCGCACGTGCCCGGTCCAGTCGCCGAAGTAGACGACGCCGCCGGACACGATGGGCGTGCCGCTCATCCCGTTGAGGCCCCGCATGTCCCACACCGGCGCCAGCCCGGCCACGCTGTTGACGTCCAGGGCGGTCTCGCCGGTCACGGCCCGGCTGTTGGCCAGGTCGAGGCCCACCCGCACCCACTCGGCGGGATGCTGCTCGGCCTCGGCCGGGCCCGCGGCGTCGCCGCCGTCTCCCCCGCCGCCTCCGCCGCCGCACGCCGCGGCTACCAGCCCGGTCACGGCCAGCAGCGCCCCCAGCCGGGACGCGCCGTGCCGGCCGCGCCGGCCAGAGTGCAGCTCCCCAAGTCTCCCCACGATGGCACCGTAGCCGCTCACCGCGTGCACCAAAAGTGCACTTCAGGGTGCGACAATGGAGTACATGGGCGCGCGCACTTTAGAGGGCATTGACGGGCCAGAACACGCGCCGTAGTTTTCCCTCTCGGCCCCACAAGTTACCCGTCGGTTCGGGGCCCGGCTCAAGGACGCGGTGGGGCTCTTGGTAGCCGCCGATCTGCTCGTCGGCCGCTGCACAGGGGCCCCGCCGCTCAACTGGGCCGTCACCTTCGGCGGCCCTGAGGCCGCCCGGCGCTGGGGGCGGGCGGCCTTGACGGGTCGCGGCCTCACGGGTTGAGGCAGGTCGAGTCCCGGTCGCCCAACTCCTCGAGGGGGATCTTGTGGTAGGTCCCGTCCGGGCAGGTCACCTTGCGGTTGAGCTCGGTGAACATGCCGTCGGGCGACTCGTAGCCCGGCACGCTCCAGACATGGACCATGTAGCCGGTGAGGGCCATGTACGTGCCGCCGGCGGCCTCGCACAGCTGACCCGTCACGCCCTCGAGGTCGGCGCCGAAGGGTGTGTCGATCGTGCCGTCGGGCTGGAACACGATGCACACCCGCTCGTGGTAGTGCCAGTGGTCGTTGGGCCCGGCGAAGCCCTCCGGCTCGCTGGAGGTGCCGTAGTTGATGTACATGAAGCCCGCCAGCGGAGCGTCGGGGCCGAGGCCGTCGAACACCAGCATGGGCAGGGCGCCGACGTCGGGGCCGAGGCCGCCGCTGGGGCCCTGGTAGTGGGTCCCGAGACCCGGCGAGAACGGCCCCGCCCGCCGCCAGCCCGCGGCCTCGGCCGCAGCGATGGTGGGGAATCGCTCGACCAGCTGGGAGGTCGCCGCGATCTGCGCCGCCAGCGTGGCCGTCTCCTCCGGGGTGAGTGCCTCGTCGTTGCCGTGCTCGTGCTGGTGGCCGTTCGACAGGGCGCCGAACCCGAGGTCGTCGTCCGACCCGGTGGCCCCGGCCGTGGTCGCCATCTCGCCGTGGTCGTGCGCCGGGGTGGCGGCGGCCGCATCGCCGTGGTCGCCGTGGCTGGCCGCGGCATGGTCGCGCGCCGCCGGGGAGGTCACCGCGGCCGTGGCCACCAGGAGGGCGCCCACCGCCCCCGCGGCCGCCAGGCCCCGCGCCTGCGCCAGGCCGGCGCGGCGCACGCCGAGCAGGAGCGCACCCGCCAGCAGCAGCGCCGCGACCTCCAGGGCCACGCACGCGCCGTCCACGAACGAGACGGTCTCGGGATGGCCGGAGTGCGCTCCGAAGGGGAGGCCCGCAGTCCGGCTCAGCACCCACACCGCGATGCAGGCCGCGCTCACGGCCACGACCGCGTACAGCATCACGCGCCGGGGCCGGACCAGCAGCCCCAGGGCCAGCAGGATCTGGGCCCACGCAGCCAGCATGAAGCCGGCGCCCTCGACCCCGGACTCGCTCAGGTGGGACGGCACCATCGCCAGGTGGATGGCCCCCGCGCCGAGCAGCAGGCCGGCCAGCAGCCAGTGAGCGGGCAGCGGGCCTGCCTCCCGCGCCGGGGTCGGGGTGACCGGCGCGGCCGGAGCCTCAACCCGTGGCGCGCCGGACGCGTCGAGCAGGTCGGTCATGACTCCCCCTTCGGGCGGCGCCACCCCGGCCCGCCACGCTCACAGCGTAGGTGAGATGCGCGTATCTCCGGCGCCTCAGCGCGCTCTCATCAGCGTCTCCGGTCGGGCGGCTGCCTAGGACCGGCCCCGGCCGTCGAGCCGGATGGTCCAGCGGTCGACCGAGCTGAGCACGAGGTGCGTGCCACTCCAGGGGTCCCGGCCCAGGGTGGTGCGCACCTCGTCCTCGCCGGCGGCCTCGACGGCCAGCACCACTCGCTGCTCGTCGGCCAGCGGCCCGCCGAGCACGACGAAGCCGGCGGCGACGAGCCCGTCCATGAAGGCGGCGTGCTCGTCCCAGCCCTCCTGCTGCTCGACCGCACGGTCCGGGTCCCAGCGAGGCCCGGTGCGCCGGAGCACCACGTAGAAGGTCACCGCGGCGTTCTAGCGCAGGGCTACGGGCGGTAGTAGGGGTCTTCCTCCACGATGGTGTGGCGTCGCCGGCCGCCGCTGAACCCACCCCAACTGTTCCAGAACACGAGGGAGGCAATGATGCCGATGCCCCCGACGATCATGAGGATCACGCCCACCGCGTCGAGGTCCAGGCCCTGCACGCTCACGTTGACGGCGAACGTGAGGATGGCGCCCACGGCGAGAAGGAAGAGACTGGTTCCGAAGCCCATCGTTGGTTGCTCCTTGGGTGCGGACCCTCCCCGGATACCCCGGCGGCGCCGGGGCTAGACGAGCCGCGGTGCAGGCTTGGGGGCGGCTACGCCTCGCAGGTCGCCGTCCTCGTCGTGCCAGGGCTCGCCCGGCTCGAAACCGGCCGCGGCCAGGCTGGGGGCGAGCGCGCGGTCCTGGTCGCCGCCCACCTCCACCAGCAGCCAGCCACCGGGCCGCAACAGCCAACCGGCGGCCGCGACCACCTGCCGCACCAGGTCCAGCCCGTCGTCGCCCCCGTCGAGCGCCCGGCGGGGCTCGTAGCGCTGGACGTCGGCGGGCAGGAACCGCAGCGCACCGGTGGGCACGTAGGGCGCCACCGCGGTGACCAGGTCGAACGCCCCGGGACGCAGGGGCGGCCGCCCGAGGTCTCCCACCGCGGCAGGGACGTGATTGCGCCGGGCGCAGGTCGCGGCCCGAGGGTCGAGGTCCACGCCCACCACCGCGGCCCCGGGCACCTCGGCGAGCAGGTGGGCGGCGACCGCGCCGGCGCCGGTGCACAGATCGACCGCCCGGCCTCCCGGGGCTAGGCGCGACGCCGCCCGCACCGCCAGCACCTCGGTCTGGTACCGGGGGACGTACACGCCGGGGTCGACCCGCACCGGCCGGCCGCAGAACCAGAGGGTCCCGGTGATCCAGGCCAGGGGCTCACCCCGCTCCCGGCGCCGGATCCACGCCTCCAAGGTCGCCGCGTCGGGCGCGGCCGCCACGAGCTCGGCGGCCTCCTCCCCCGCCGCGACGCAGCCCGCGGCCTCCAGGCGCTCGGTGATCACGGCCCGGTCGATCACCCGGGCGCGGCCGCCACCGGCCAGCACACCTCGGTGCTGGTCGCGCTGAGGTAGTGCTCCCGGATGGGCCCGGCACTCGCCACTCCCATCTCGGCCACCGCGGTGCCGAGCGCTCCGTAGGCCCGGTCCAGGTCGGCGAACGGGCCCTCGTGCACCAGCACCGCCGCGGTGGTCGCCGGCAGCTCGACCGCCTCGGGCCCGCCGCCCGCCACCGGCACGAACGCGGTCACTTCGCCCACCCCCGCCTCGAAGAACGCGTCCGAGTACAACGCCCCGTCGGCCCCGGCCACGGTCAGGCCCCGGGCCTCGACCCCGGCCCGGAGCCCGTCCAGCGCGGGCGGGAGCCAGTCACCGCAGTCGTCGAAGACCACCTCGGCACGGGCGACCACTGCCTGCGTGGCCGGCAGCCGGCGGATGTCCACCCGCGCGCCCCGCCCCGGGCCATCGCTCAGCAGGGACTGGAGCGACGCCACCGCCGCCTTGGTCTGGTCGAGCTGGCGGTGCATGCGCTCCAGGTGGACCAGGATGGCCCGGTTGCGGCTGGCCTCGTCGGGCGCCTTCAGCAGCTCGCGCACCTCCTCGACCGGCATCTCCAGGTCCCGGAAGCGGCGGATGGCCTGGGCCGTGCCCACCTGGTCCACCGCGTAGTGCCGGTAGCCGGTACCGGGATCGACCAGCGCCGGCTCCAGCAGGCCGACGTCGTGGTAGTACCGCAGCGCCTTCACGCTCAGGTAGGTCATCTTGGAGAACTGCCCGATGCTGAGGAGCACGTCCATGACCGCCCGATCCTCTCACCCGGCGAGCGTGCGGGCGATGGCCACGGCCCCCTCGTCCATGAGGCCGTCGATCACCGGGCCGAGGGCGTCGGGCAACACATCGGTCGTCCACACCAGGCGGCAACCCCCGCCGTCCGGCTCCTCGTGGACCTCGGCGGAGGCCTGGTGGTGGGTCGCGCCCAGCCCGCTGCGCACCACGGTGTAGACGAGGCGACGGGCGGCGGCGTCGGCGGTGACGAGTCGCTCCTGGGCCTCGCCCCCGGGAGCGAACGTGACGATGCGGTCCTCGCCCTCCGGGCGCGAATCGGTCACGAAGCCCGGGGCCACGCGCTCGTGGACGGCCTGGAAGTCGGCCAGCGCCTCCCACACGGCCTCGGGAGACGCGCCCAGCGGGATGACCTTGCGGATGGAAGCCATGCCGCGATCCTCGACCCTCCTGTGACGGGAGGGTCAAGGCCCTGAACCCGATGATTTCGGGGCGCGCCGCCGGTCAGTACTTGGTGTGGGGCGAACCCGCGCGCCACGCGCTACGCAAGGAGCTGCTCGATGAGCCTTCCCAGGATCGCCAGCCGCGACGAATGGCTCGCCGCCCGCAAGGACCTGCTGGCCAAGGAGAAGGAGCTGACCCGCACCCGCGACGCCCTCAGCACCGAGCGCCGCAACCTGCCCATGGTCGAGGTGGAGCAGGACTACACCTTCGAGGGCCCGGACGGCCCCGTGCACCTGTCCGACCTGTTCGACGGCCGCCGGCAGCTCGTCGTCTACCACTTCATGTTCGACCCGACCTGGGAAGAGGGCTGCCCCAGCTGCACGGCCGGCACCGACGAGGTGTCGCCCGGGTTCCTCCGCCACCTCCACGCCCGCGACACCAGCTACGCCATGGTGTCCCGGGCACCGATCGACAAGCTGGAGCGCTGGAAGAAGGCCCGGGGCTGGGACATCCCCTGGGTCTCGTCCTACGGCACCAGCTTCAACTACGACTTCGGCGTGACGATGGACGAGTCGGTGAAGCCCATCGAGTACAACTACCGCACCCAGGCCGAGTTCGAGGCCCGGGGCGACGGCTTCGACACCAGCCAGTCCATGGAGCTGCCGGGCCGCAGCGTCTTCCTCCGGGTCGACGGCCGCATCTTCCACACCTACTCGCAGTACGCCCGCGGGCTGGAGTCGACCGGCGGGTCGTACTACTTCCTCGACCTCACCGCGCTCGGCCGCCAGGAGGACTGGGAGGAGCCCAAGGGGCGCAGCGAGTCGGTTCGCTCCGCCACCCCGGACTTCGCCACCTGACTCACTCCGGTCCCGGCGTCGACGGCGTCACAGGCGTCGTCGGCGCCGAGGTGGGCGGCAGGTCCACCCCGCCGCCGGGCCTCGACGACCACACGACGGCGGATGCCTGCCCCGCGCCGGCGGCGTTGTAGGCGACGAGCTCGTACCACCGCGGGTCGCTGCCGACGTCGATGAGCTCGAACCACGGAGATCCGTCGGGGGCCGTCAGGCCGGGGCCCTCGGGCCGGTAGTTGTGGTTTTCCGACCAGATGGTCGTGACGTCGGCCGCCTTGCTCACCGCCCCGGTCGTGACGTTGATGTCCGCCGCGACCACGTAGGAGCCATCGGGCTCGTCGCACCGCAGGATCCGGTAGCCGGTAGCTCGGGCGGCCGGGCCCCACCGGACCGCGATCTCACCCGAGCCGCCGCCTGGTCGGGCCTCGACGTTCGTGGGTTGCCCGGGCACGCGCAGCCGGGGCGCGGTCGTGGGCGGAGCGGTCGACGGCGCGGTGGTCGTCTCGCTGCTCGACGTGGTGTCGGGAAGCGTGGTCGTGGTGCTGGGCGGCGTCGTGGTCGTGGTCTCGGGCTCCAGCGGGTCCGAGACCGCGACGGTGCTGCCGCCGTCGTCCCCCGCCCACGTCCACGCGGCCAGGGTTCCCGTGATGAGCACGGCAGCCACCGCCGCGCCCACCACGATCTTGTGCTTCGTCGTCCACCACTGTCCGAGCCTCATGGCCTCAGGGTGCGCCGCAACCGCGAGCGTGGTTAGAGGCGAAAGACCCCGACAGGGGCCTCAATCACCCCTTGGGGGCGTAATGCATGGCGGTGATGCCGCACTCGAAGGGCTGGGCGGCGACCAGGGTGAACGGCTGGTTGGCGTCGAGGTTGGCGAACACGGGCAGTCCGTCGCCGATGGCGCTGGGGTTGACGAACAGATGGAGCTCGTCCACCAGGCCGGCGGCGATGAGGCCGCTGACCAGCGTCGACCCGCCGTAGACGATCAGGTCGCCGCCCGCTCGGTCCTTGAGCTCACCGACCGTCTTGGTGAGGTCGCCGCCGGCCACGGTCGCGTTCTTCCACGGCGACTCGGCGAGGCTGTTGGTGATCACGACCTTGGGCGTGCTGTTCATCCAGTCGATGGAGGCCTGGTCCTCCCCGGGCGGGCCGGACTCCCAGGCGGGGATGAACCCCTCGGCCAGCTTGCGGCCGAGGACGATGGTGTCGACCGACTCCATGAGCCCGTCGATGTAGGCCCCGATGTCGTCGGTCCAGGGGAAGGTCATCCAATCCATCTCGCCGTTCGGGCCGGCCATGTAGCCGTCGATGGAGGTCTGGACCTGGAGCTTGAGCTTGCGCAACTGGCTTCCTTTCCGGATTGGCTTGGCTGATTCGTGACCTGGTGCGGGCGGGTCTCAGCCCGCCAGCACGGTGTCGGCCTGCCCGACCGCCAGCTGGAAGGCCTCCACCGCGCCGAGGTCGACCACCTGCTCCATGTGCTCGAGCGAGGCGAAGATCGAGCGGATCTCCATCCGGGTGACCCCCTCGTGCTCGGCGAGCTCGACCCGGATCGCGGTGGTCGGCAGCTCGTCGCTGGGGGTCCCGTCGTGGTCCGCGAACCCGTCGACGAACTCCAGCGACCGGGGCGGGTCGACCGACGCGATCCCCCACCGGCCGCGGCTCCGGTCGCCGTCGGGCCCGGTCATGAAGTAGGTGACCTCCCCGCCGGGTGACAGGTCGTGGCGCTCGACCGTGGCCGGGTAGGCGGGCGGCCCCCACCAGCGTTCGAGCTGGCGCGGGTCGGCCCACAGCTGCCAGACCCGCTCGATCGGGGCGGCGAACTCGGCGACCACCGTGAGGCTCAGGTTGTCGACGTCCTTGTCGACGCGGATGACTGTCAACGCTCTCGTCCTCTCTGGTTCTTCGGGGAGCTAGGGGCTGGGGGGCGGCGCCAGCAGCCCGGACATGCGGTCCACTCGCTCGCGCCAGGCCATCTCCAGCTGATCGAGCGCCCGCCGTGCGCGCAGCACCGCCTCGCGGTCGGTGCGCACCAGCTGCTCCCGCCCGCGGCGCTGCTTGGTGACCAGGCCCGCCCGCTCCAGCACCGTGACGTGCTTCTGGACCGCGGCAAAGCTCATCGGATACGCGTTCGCCAGACCGGACACCGACAGCTCGCCCCCAGTGCAACGACGCACGATGTCCCGGCGGGTAGCGTCCGCCAGGGCATGGAACAGCACGTCGACAGCCCTGTCGTCGAGCTCCCCCAGCGTGTCGAGTGCGGCCCCATCTACAACCATTCGGTTGTACGTTAGCAAGCCCTTGGTCTCAGTCCGCGCCGGTCTGGTGATGAGGGGCGTGGACCGGCTTCGACTCGGACGAGCCGCGCTGGCGAAGGTAGACGCTGAGCACCACCAACGCCCCGACGGCCATGAACTCGGACTGCCAGTTCTGGAACGACTCGAACCAGAACTGGGCGCGGAACAGGTAGTCGAGCGCAGAGACCCCAGGTTCGCCGTGGGCGACCTCCTCCGCGCTGAAGGCGCGCGCACCGGTGACGAGGTGCCCCAGGAACGCGAGCGCGAACATGCCGAGCAAGGCGATGCTCAGCGAGTGCTCGTAGAGCCGGAGCACCCACCCGCCGCGGCGGACGGGCCAGGGTGCGTCGGGATCGTCCCGGTGGTCGCGGGGATCGGCCTCTAGCGCGGGATCGCCCTCGGGAGGCTTGGACTCGGCCGAGCCTCTCTGGATCAACCAGGCCGTGAGCAGGACGTACACCCCCATCTGGAGGAACTCCGACTCCCAGTTCTCGAAGGTTGCCTCCCCGAACTCCGCCCGGGTGAGGTAATCGGGCAGGCTCACCGTGGGCTCACCGTGGGCGCGCTGCTCCTCGTTGAACATCCGGTGGCCGGTCAGCACCTGGCCGCCGAGCCAGAGGAGGAGGAAGACCGCGAAGGCGACGACCGCCAGGCTGTGCTCTCGGAGGAAGCGGCGGAAGCCCCTTCGGCCCGGCTTCGGCGTCTCCTGGGCCCGGCGGTCAGCCACCCGCACGGGGGCGCGCACGGCGGTCATGGACATCTGCCTACCCGGCCAGGCCGCGGGTGTAGCCACGGGCCGTGGCGGGCACGCCTGTTAGGTGACCCTCGTCGGCTACCACGCCTCCCACGAGCAGCTCCCGCCCAGCGTCCTGCTGGAGGCCGCTCGGGCGGCGGCCGAGGCCGGCTTCGGGGCGGTGTCGTCGTCGGACCACGTGACTCCCTGGAGCCGGGCGCAGGGCGAGTCAGGGTTCGCCTGGGCGTGGCTCGGCGCCGCCCTGCAAGCGGTGCCGGTCCCGTTCGGGGTGGTCAACGCCCCGGGCCAGCGCTACCACCCGGTCATCATCGCCCAGGCCATCGCCACGCTGGCGGAGATGCACCCGGGTCGGCTGTGGGTGGCGCTGGGCTCGGGAGAGGCGTCGAACGAGCACGTCACCGGCGAGCCGTGGCCGGCGAAGCCCGAGCGCAACGCCCGGCTGCTCGAATGCGTCGAGATCATCCGCCGCCTGCTGCAGGGCGACGAGGTCAGCGCATGCGGCCGGGTGCACGTGGACCGCGCCCGACTGTGGACCCTGCCGGACCGTCCGCCCCCGTTGATCGGTGCCGCCCTCAGCGAGTCGACGGCGGCGTGGTGCGGCGGCTGGGCCGACGGACTCATCACCGTGCACGCGCCGCCCGAGCGCCTCCGCCGGGTGATCGAGGCGTTCCACGCCGGCGGCGGGGAGGGCAAACCGGTGCGGGTGCAGGTGAAGGTGGCCTGGGCACCGAGCGACGACGAGGCGCTCGTCGCCGCCCACGAGCAGTGGAGCACCAACGTCCTGGACCCGGTGCTCATGGCCGATCTGGAGACGGTCGAGCAGTTCGAGGCGGCCGCGGCCCACGTGCGTCCCGACGACATGCGCGGCGCGGTGCTCGTGTCCTCCGACCCCAAGCAGCACGTGGCCTGGCTGCACGAGATCCTCGACTGCGGGGCGGACGAGCTGTTCCTCCACCACGTCCCCCGGGATCAGCAGCGCTTCATCGACACCTTCGCCGCCGAGGTGCTCCCCGAGGTGGCGGTCCCGTGAGCCTCGCCTTCACCAGCGACCAGTGGTGGAAGAACGGGGTCGTGTACTGCCTCGACGTCCAGACCTTCCACGACCACGACGGCGACGGCATCGGCGACCTACCCGGCCTGGTCGAGCGGATCGACTACCTGGCCGGGATCGGCGTGTCCACGCTGTGGTTGATGCCCTTCTATCCGACGCCCGACCAGGACGACGGCTACGACATCAGCGACTTCTACAACGTCGACCCGCGGCTGGGCACCCTCGGCGAGTTCGTGGAGGTCGTGCGCACCGCCCGCGATCGCGGCATCCGGGTGATCATCGACCTGGTGGTCAACCACACGTCCGACCAGCACCCGTGGTTCCAGGCGGCGCGGTCCGACCCCGACTCGCCCTACCGGGACTGGTACGTGTGGGCCGACGAGCGGCCCGAGGACCCCGACCTCACCGAGACCTTCCCCGGCGACCAGGGCGGCGTGTGGACCTACGACCGCAAGGCCCGGAAGTACTACCTCCACCGCTTCTACCAGACCCAGCCCGACCTCAACATCGCCAACCCCGCGGTCCGCGAGGAGATCGCGCGCATCATCGGCTTCTGGCTCCAGCTGGGGGTCAGCGGGTTCCGGGTGGACGCGGTGCCGTTCCTCATCGAGCTCGACGGCATCGACGGCGCCCCCTCGGTCGATCCCCACCGCTACCTGAAGGACATCCGCTCCTTCCTCGAGCGGCGCCACGGGGAAGGCATCCTGCTGGGCGAGGTCAACCTGCCCCCCGAGGACCAGCGGACGTTCTTCGGCGACGAGGACGGCGACGAGCTCAACCTGGTCTTCAACTTCCACGTCATGCAGCGGATCTACCTGGCCCTGGCCCGCCAGGACGCCACCCCGGTCGAGCAGGCGCTCGCCGAGCTGCCCGACGTCCCGTTCGACTCGCAGTGGGCCACGTTCCTGCGCAACCACGACGAGCTCACCTTGGACAAGCTGAGCGACGAGGAGCGCCAGGAGGTGTTCGACGCCTTCGGGCCCGACCCCGACATGCAGCTCTATGGCCGCGGCCTCCGCCGCCGTCTGCCGCCCATGCTCGGCGGCGACGGCCGGCGCATCCGCATGGCCTACAGCCTGCTGTTCTCGCTGCCCGGCACGCCGGTGCTGTTCTACGGCGAGGAGATCGGCATGGGCGAGAACCTGGCGGTGCGCGACCGCCTGGCCGTCCGCACGCCGATGCAGTGGTCGGACGAGCCGGGCGCCGGCTTCTCGACCGCCGATCCCGCCCGCTTCCCCCGGCCCCTGCCCGAGGGTGCGTTCGGCCCGCTGGCCGTCAACGTCGCCTCCCAGCGCCGCGACGGGGGCTCGCTGCTCAACTGGTTCGAGCGGCTCATCCGCCGGCGGCGCGAGACCCCCGAGCTCGGCCTGGGATCGTGGACCGTGATCCCCAACGACCAGACCGGCGTGCTGGCCCACCGGTGCGACTGGGACGGGTCGACCGTCGTGGCCGTCCACAACTTCGGCCCCGAGCCCTGCCACCTCGACCTGCCACTGGACGGGATCAAGGACGCGGTCGGAGCCGACGACCTGCTCGACGGCGCCGCGGAGCAGCCGCTGCGCTCGGGTGCGTTGAGCCTCAAGCTCGACGGCTACGGCTACCGGTGGCTGCGGATCCGCCGCAAGGGCCAGCGGGCCACGCCCTGACCGGCGCTAGGCGGCGATCCCGGCGAGGGCGTCGAGCAGCCGGTCGACGTCGCCGGCGTCGTTGTAGTGGACCAGGCCGGCCCGCACTGCGCCGGCGTCGCCCAGCCCGCACCAGTGCGACGTCTCCCAGGCGTAGTTGGTGCCCGCCCACACCGCGATCCGCTGCTCGGCCAGGCGCCGGGCCACAGTCTCGGGATCCAGGCCGGCCACCGTGAACCAGCGGGTGGGCGCGTCGCCGGGCCGGCGTTCACCCAGCACGTGGACACCGTCGATGGCCCGCAGCCCCGCGTCGAGCTTGTCACCCAGGGCCTGTTCCTCCTGCCATCCCCGGGGGATGACGCGGTCGAGCATGAACCGCCCCGCGGCCTGCGCCGCGGCCAGCTGCTCGAACGGGAGCGTGCCCAGCTCCCAGCACTCCGGCACGGTGTCCGGCGAGGGCACCAGCTTGTCCGGGCGCGCCTCGGCCAGCAGGGCCGGGTCGGCGCTCAGCACCCCCACATGCGGTCCGTACCACTTGTAGGCCGAGCACACGACGGCGTCGGCGCCCCAGCCCCGCCGGTCGACCGGGCGGTGGGGTGCGGCCGCCACCGCGTCGACGTAGGTCCGCGCCCCGGCCTGCCGCACGATCTGGCAGATGGCGGCCACGTCCGGCGCCGTGCCGACGACGTTCGAGGTCGCGGTGAAGGCCACCCAGCGGGTGCGCTCGGACAGCACCGCGGCGATGTGCTCCGGCTGCAGCGCCAGCGTGGCCCGGTCGGGCTCGGCGAAGCGCACGACCGCCCCGGCCCGCTCGGCCGCGATCACCCAGGGCCGCACGTTGCCGTCGTGGTCGAGCCGGGTCACGACCACCTCGTCCCCGGGCCCGAGGGCCCGGCCCACGGTGGCGGTGAAGCGCATGGTCAGCGAGGTCATGGACTCGCCGAACACGATCCCGTCGGCCTCACCCCCGAGCAGCTCGCCCGCCACCTCGCGGGCCGCTCCTACCAGCGCGTCGGTCGCCTGCGCCTGGGGGAAGGGACCGTGCGCGTTGGCGGGATCGCCCGACCGCCACCACGTCGTAGCCGCGTCGATGGCCGTGTCCACCGCCTGGGTGCCGGCCGGCCCGTCGAGCCGCACCCAACCGTCCTGCAGCCCGGGGAAGCGCTCGCGATCCACGCCGCCGAGGGTACGGCACCCGGCGGCGGGCAAGAATGCGATCCCGTGACACCCTCGCCGAGCCCCGCCATCCGCCGCGAGGACGACGGCCACGTGCGCCGCCTGGTCCTGTGCCGGCCCCGTGAGTACAACACGATCACCCCGGCCCTGCGGGACGAGCTCGCCGCCGCGCTCGACGAGGCCGAGCGGGATGGCGAGGTACGGGTGGTCCTGCTGTGCGCCGAGGGCCCTGCGTTCTGCGCCGGCTTCGGCCTCGACTGGTCCACGGCCGGCGGTGGCGGGCCCCGTGACCGGGTGTGGGACACGGTCGCCGACGTCGAGATGATCGGCACGTTCGGCCGCACGTTCGCCCGGCTGCACGAGATCTCCAAGCCCACGATCGCGGCGGTCCAGGGCTGGTGCATCGCCGGCGGCACCGACATGGTGCTCAACGCCGACCTCATCGTCGCCGGCCGCTCCGCTCGCTTCGGCTACCCGCCGGCGCGTGTCTGGGGGGTGCCCGAGGCACCCTGGGTCTGGGTCGCCCGGCTGGGCCTCGAGCGGGCCAAGCGCTACCTGTTCACCGGGGACGAGATCAGCGCCGAGGAGGCCGCGGCCATGGGCATGATCCTCGAGGTCGTCGACGACGATCAGCTCGACGACCACGCCGCGGACCTCGCCCGCCGCGTCGCCCGGCTCCCGCTCAACCAGCTCAAGATGATGAAGTGGATGCTCAACGACGTCGCCCGCCAGCAGTACCAGCCGGACACCAGCCGGCTCCTGGGCTTCATCTTCGACGGCGTCGCGCGGCACACGCAGGAGGGCCTCGACTTCGTCCGCCGGGCCCAGGACATCGGCTGGCGGGAAGCCGTCCGCGAGCGGGATGCCCCCTTCGGCGACTACGGCGAGCGCGGCCGGCCGCCCGCCCCTGACGTCTGAGGAGCGGGCGGATCACCCGGCGGCCGGGACAGGGCCGTTGGCCCGCACCACCTCGGCGAACCAGTGGCCGCTCGGCTTGAGGGCTCGCTCGAAGGTGGTGGGGTCGACCGTGGCGAGGCCGAAGCGCGGGCGGTAGCCGAGGGCCCACTCGAAGTTGTCCAGCAGGGTCCAGTACGTGTAGCCGAGGACGTCGATCCCGTCGTCGAGGCACCGGGCCAGGCCGGCGAGCGCCTCGCTGACGTACTCGATGCGGGTGGCGTCGTCGTCCGCCGCGATGCCGTTCTCGGTGACCAGGATCGGCAGGCCACCGGCGGTGACCTCCCACGCCCGGCGGACCGTGGCCTCCAAGGCCCAGGGCCAGAACTCGTAGCCCATCGTCTCCACCAGCCGGGCCCCCGGATCGGGCGCGACCGCGCCCTGGGGCCCGACGCGGGTGCGGCTGTAGGCCTGGACGCCGAGGAAGTCGTCGCCGCCGGTCGCGGCCAGGAACTCGTCCTCCATGCGGTGCCGTATCTGGGCGAGCTTGGCCTCGCCCCCGTCGACCGGCTCGTAGGCGCTCATGGCCAGCGTGAGCCCCACCGGGACACCCGGCGCCCCGGCCCGGACCGCGTCGACCGCCAGCCGGTGCGCCTCCGCCAGGACCGCGTTGGCCCGGCGGCGGGCTTCCACGTCCCGGCGGCCGGGCGGGAAGGTGCCCGCCAGGTAGCCGCCCACGGCCACGATGTTGGGCTCGTTGAGCGTGCACACCCGGCGCAGCACCGGCGCCAGCTCCGCGGTGGCGCGTTCGCAGTACGCCGCGAACCGCCGCGCCGTCTCCGGCTCCTCCCACCCGCCGCGGGCCGCCACCCAGCGGGGCGTGGTGAAGTGGTGGAGGGTGACGACCGG
>Ga0209382_10001861_pt1 | contig 32177 bp, 36 predicted proteins | sample SoiMetdeltSBSDD5_FD_187599 | JGI IMG/M metagenome (GOLD analysis project Ga0209382, IMG submission 187599) | Bulk soil microbial communities from a Populus tree surrounding site in Tennessee, USA - Soil MetaG P. deltoides SBSDD5 (SPAdes) (version 2) | ecosystem: Environmental > Terrestrial >...
GGTCCCGCACGACGTCTGGAACCCGCATCAGCGCAAGGTCCGGCTGGCGGCCGGGGTTGGCCTCTGGGATGGCGAGGCCGGCCAGTACCTGCTGCCCGGACCCTCCGCCTCCGACAGCACGAAACGGACCTCGGCGAGGACCTTCAGGTGCTGCGACACGGTGGACTGGGCAAGGCCCATGGCCGCCACGATCTGGCCCACGCTCATCGGCTCAGCCGTGCGCGCGAGCAGTTCGACGAGCTGCACGCGTGACGGATCGGCCAGCGCCCTGAACCAGGATGCGTACTCGGCGGCGATGGCGCGGTCGAGCAGTTCCATGGGTAACCCCTAGATCATCGTCAATCGGCGATAGACGATTAAATCTTAGGCTCACGATCGGCTCCCTGTCTAGATGACTTTCTAATCAGCCACTGGATGCCAGCTTGCCTCCTGTTTTGAAATCTGTCAACCTAGAGGAATGTCGAAACAGCTTGTGGTCCTGGACACCTCCACCGGCGCCTGCTGCGAACCCCTCGCCGCGGCGGCGCTCGACGCCGCGCAGGCCGGGACCCTGGCTCCGATGTTCAAGGCGCTCGGTGATCCGATCAGGCTCAGGCTGCTGTCGATGATCACCTCGGCGAAGGCGGGCGAGATGTGCGTGTGCGACCTTACGCCGGCCTTCGACGTCTCCGGCCCGACCATCTCCCACCATCTCAAGGTGCTGCGCGAGGCCGGGCTGATCGAAGGCGACCGCCGAGGCACGTGGGTGTGGTACCGGCCGCTGCCCGACGCCATGCGCGCCCTCGCCGAGGTCCTCAACGTATGATCAGAGCGTGCTGATATCAGCTGACAATGATGTAACCAGGGTGATCGGCCTGATGGCCGACCCGGTGCGCGCCCGCATCGTCGAGGTGCTCGCCCGGGGCCCGGCCTGCGTCTGCCACCTGGTCGACGATCTGGATCTGAAGCAGCCCAACGTGTCCAACCACATCCGGGTGCTGCGCCACGCCGGCCTCATCAGGGGCGAGAACCGGGGCAGATTCACCTTCTATCACCTCAACACCGGAGCCCTGGACGCCGCGGCCACCCACCTCGCCGGGCTCGCCGACCACGCCCGGGCCAACGCCGGCAACTACCGGGAGTGCGCGTGAACGGGGTGCTGCTGAGGCACGCCGCCGCCGAGCTGACCGGCGCCGCCGCCCTCGTCACCACCGTGGTCGGCTCCGGCATCATGGCCCAGCGGCTGTCCCAGGACGGGGCGGTCCAGCTGCTCGCCAACTCCACCGCGACCGTCTTCGGCCTGGCGGTGCTCATCGCCGTGTTCGGGCCGATCTCGGGCGCCCATTTCAATCCCGTTGTGTCCCTTGCAGATTGGTGGCTGGGTCGCCGGATGGGCACGGGACTATCCCTGCCGGAGGTGGGCGTCTATGCCGCCGCTCAGACGGCCGGGGCGATCGCCGGAGCGGTGATCGCCAACCTGATGTTCGCCATCCCGGCCGTCACGTGGTCGGGGACCAACCGCACGGGTACCCACCTGTGGCTTGGCGAAGTCGTTGCCACGGCAGGGCTTCTCGTCGTGATCGTCGGTCTCGTGCGCGGCGGCAGGACCGCCGCGATCCCAGCCGCCGTGGGCGCGTACATCGGTGCAGCATACTGGTTCACCTCATCCACGTCGTTCGCCAACCCGGCGGTGACGATCGGGCGGGCGTTCACCGACACCTACGCCGGGATCGCACCCGCGAGCGTGCCCGGATTCATTGCCGCGCAGCTGGTCGGCCTGCTGGCCGCCCTCGGGCTGATCGCGGTGTTCCACCCGGCCGGCCCGGCCGAAACCGCCGCCGTCACCGCGATGTCCGATGTGGACGACAACCGTGTCGCCGAAAAGGAGCCTGAGCACACAGCCGCCAGGTGACGGCCATCGCGGTGAGGCCGATGGCGCCGAGCCCCGCGCCGCGGGTGATCGCGAGGTAGACGGAGCCTTGGAGCAGCCAGTAGAGGAAGCCGATCGCTGCCGGGCACAGGACCGCCAGCCACGCCAGCGCGCGATAGGGCAGCGCCATGGCGGTCGTGCCGGGTCGCTCGGGCGCTCGACGCCACCAGACCATCACCCAACCCGCGACGATCGCGAGGCCGGCGATGTCGCTTAGGTGCTGCACCCACTCCCATCCCATCAGCGGGCCCTGACGCATTGCCAGCCAAGGGATGTAGGCATGCCCCCACATCCAGTCGTGGGTGAAGCTGTCCCAGACGAGATGGGTGAGGGCGCCGATCAGCAGGGCCGCGATGGCGAGAGCGGCACGGTCCCACCGTCCAAAATGGAACCGGAGCCCGGCGGGAGCCCGGTCCGGAAGGCGAGCGCGCAACGCCCTCGGCGCGGCGGCGACCACGACCGGAGCGAACAACGCCTGCCACAGAACAAAACCCACCAGGCCGATGCCGAGGTCGACGGTGACGAGCCCCGGCGCCGTGTGGGCGAGATGCACGATCGCCGGGATCGGCAGCATCTGCGTCAGGTCCGGCGCGATGCTGCCGATCACCAGGGCCGAACCCGGAAGCCCCCATCGGGCAAGGAAGACCACGGCGGCCGGGTGACTTGCCGTGAAGGGCATGCCCGATTTTAGATCATCGAGGCACGGTACCGGATCCACGCTGAGCTGCGGCCCTGAGCCCGGCCTGACAGGGGGCTTAGGGCGCAACGTTTCCAGCGGCCCGGCCGTTTTGCGCGGCCGGGCGGCGGGTAGGAAGCGGCCATGCGCCCTGCCGGAACCGATCGTGTTTGACTGGCGCCACGTCGCCCGCCGCACGGTCGCCAGCGGCGCCGCGGCGGCTGGCTGCTTCACCGTCTTCTCGATGCTGTGGTTCGGCATCGGCGCAGAGGGCTTGTGGCGCCCGCTGAACCTGATCGCGCACACCCTCTGGCGGGGCGCGCCGACCGGCGGCCGGTGGCATGCCGGGGCGGTGTTGCTGGCGCTGGTGGTGTTGCTGTTGGTAGGGGTGGTGGTGATGGCCCCGTTTACGTTCCTCGCCATCGGCGCTGGGTTGGGGCCGGCGGGGATGGCTGCCGGAGGGGCGGTGTACGCCAACGTGCTGTGGATCTTCGGTAACTACTGGATCTGGCCGGCCTTCGACCCTCTGGCGGCGCACGAGTTCTCTCCCGGCGTGGCGTGGGCGGGGCACATGGTCGCCGGGCTCGCCGGCGGGTCGGTGCTGGCTCTGACCGAATACAGTCCGGCTTCCATCGTGGCGATGGTCAGACAGTAGTCAAGGGGTAAGGATGCGGCTGGAATCACGAGTCTTCAACGTCATCGGCGCGGCCCTGCTGCTGGCCGCCGGCATCTACGCGTGGTGGACCGACAAGGACGGCCCGTCCGTCGAGTGGGTGGGCACCCTGGCGCTCGTGCTGTCCGGGGTGCTGGCCGTGATGTGTGGCCTGTACTTCGGGTTCGTCGCCCGCCGCATCGAGCCAAGGCCCGAGGACCTCCCCGAAGCCGATATCGCCGACGGCGCCGGCGACATCGGGTTCTTCAGCCCCGGCAGCTACTGGCCGGCGGGGATCGCGATCGCGGTCGCGTTGGCGGGAATCGGCATCGCGCTCGAGATGGTGTGGTTAACCGCCGTCGGCCTCATCGGCACCACGCTCGGCGCGTGCGCCCTGCTGTTTGAGTACTACACCGGCACCACCCGCCGCGGCCCGCTCTGACCGCCGCAACCGGTGGCTATCGGTGCCGAACTTGGCGTCGAACGCGGGGCGTTCGGTGCGGATCTTGGGCAGGCGATCGAAGTTGCGCAGCGGGGGCGGGCTCGTGGTGGCCCACTCGAGCGAGTTGCCGAACCCCCAAGGGTCGTCCCCGGCCAGGCGCCCGTACCTGTACGACTTCCACACGTTCCAGATGAAGAAGAGTGTTGACGTGCCAAGGATGAACGATCCCACGGTGGACACGGTGTTCAACGTGGTGAAGCCGTCGGTGGGCAGGTAGTCGGCGTAACGGCGCGGCATGCCCTCGTTACCCAGCCAGTGGTGCACCAGAAACGTGGTGTGGAAGCCGACGAACATGGTCCAGAAGTGGAGCTTGCCCAGCCGCTCGTCGAGCATCCGCCCGGTCATCTTCGGGAACCAGAAGTACGCCCCGGCGAAGGCGGCGAACACGATGGTGCCGAACAGCACGTAGTGGAAGTGCGCCACGGCGAAGTAGGTGTCGTGGGTGTGGAAGTCCAGCGGTGGGCTCGCCAGGATCACGCCCGACAACCCGCCGAGCAGGAAGGTCACCAGGAAACCGAGCGCGAAGAGCATCGGTGTCTCGAAGGTCAGCTGACCTCGCCACATCGTGCCTATCCAGTTGAAGAACTTGAGCCCCGTGGGTATCGCGATCAAAAAGGAAAGGAAGGAGAAGAACGGCAGAAGCACCTGGCCGGTGGCGAACATGTGATGCGCCCACACGCTCATCGACAGCACCGTGATGCTCATGGTGGCCAGCACCAGGCCGGTGTAACCGAAGATGGGCTTGCGGCTGAAAACCGGGATGACCTCGGAGATGATGCCGAAGAACGGCAGGGCGACGATGTAGACCTCGGGGTGGCCGAAGAACCAGAACAGGTGCTGCCACAGCAACGGCCCGCCGTGCGCGGGGCTGAACACCTGAGCATCAAGAACGCGATCGGCCAGCAGCACGGCAAGCGCCGCGGCCAGCAACGGGAACGCCATCAGCACCAGCACGCCGGTGAACAGCATGTTCCACGTGAAGATGCTCATCCGGAACATCGTCATGCCCGGCGCCCGCAGCGTGACGATGGTGGTGATGAGGTTGACCGCGGCCAGGATCGTCCCCAGACCGGAGATGAGCAGGCCCACGGCCCACAGGTTGCCGCCGACACCCGGCGAATTCTCGAAGCGGCTCAGCGGTATGTAAGCGGTCCAGCCGAACTCCGGTGCCCCGTTCGGGGTGATGAAACCGGAGATGGTCAGCAACCCGCCCACCAGAAAGAGCCAGTAGGCGAACGAGTTCAGCCGCGGAAAGGCCACATCAGGGGCGCCGATCTGAAGCGGCACAAGGTAATTGGCGAACCCGAAGACGAGCGGCGTGGCGAACAGCAGCATCATCACCGTGCCGTGGGCGGTGAATAGCTGGTTGTACTGCTCGGGTGAGAGCACTTGTAGGCCCGGTCGGCCCAGCTCGGCACGCATCAGCATGGCCATCACCCCGGCGACGAGGAAGAACCCGAACGAGGTGGTCAGGTACAGCAGGCCGATCTGCTTGGCGTCGGTGGTGCGCAGCAAGCGGGTCAGGGCGTTGCCGCGCACCGGCCGGCGCGGCGGTCCGGGATAGGCCACCCGCGCGGGCGCGACTGGACCGGTGATTTCCGGTGAGGTGTCTAGCACGTGCCGTTTCTACCCCAAAGCGGACAAAAGAAACGATGTCACACGCCGGTGGGGTAGGTTTCAAGCTCTCCGGGTGCCGGCTGGGTGTGCAGCGGGTGCACCGCATCGGTCTGCTCGTGCCAGATGAAGGCGTCGTAGCGCTCCCCCAGGATGGTCGGCACGTAGTTGCCCCACTGCTCCACCTCCGGGTGGTAGACCACGCCGATGGCCCGGTGCGCGGTCTCGCGTTCAAGCCACGCCGGGCGCGCGCGCAAGGGGAACACCATCACCTGCTCAGGCGGAAAGTGGTTGTGCATCAGGTCTTCCAGCGAGCCGGGCCGCGCCGGCGGCACGTCCATCCGCTGCCACGGGTCACCCCACCGGGGTGAGGCGATCACCTGGCCGCGGTGGCAGCCGAACCCGACGAGCACCACCTGATCGTCGCCGTAGCGCTGCCGGGCCAGCTGCCCGATGTTGACAATCCCGGCGTCGGCCATGTCGGTGGCCCGGGCGTCACCCACATGCGTGTTGTGTGCCCACACGACCGCTTTGCTTTGCGGCCCATAGTGATCCAGCAGCCGGTCCAGCGTGTCCATCATGTGCGTGTCGCGGATGTTCCACGACGCCGAGTCGCCCTGGACCATGGCCCGGTAGTACCTCTCCGCCCCCACGACCACATTGATGTTCTGCCACACGTCGAAGTCCAGTTGCTGGGAGCGGGCCTGCGCCAGCAACCGCACCACCTCGGCCTCGCAGCGCTCGGAAACGAAGCGGGTGGCCAGGGCGTAGCGCTGCGGATCGCGTTCATAAGGCTCAAAACACCGGTATGCCTGCCAGACGGCGTCGAGGTTGCTCGCGTCGTGCTCCCGCACGTAACGGGCGATTTCCTCCATCGATTCCCACAGGGAGTACACGTCCAGGCCGTGGAATCCGGCGCGTTCGCTCTGCCGGCGGTCGAGGTTCGAGTCGCGCAGCCACCGGCAGAACCGCGCCACCTCGGCGTTTGCCCACATCCATGTCGGCCAGCGGGCGAAGCGCCGCAGCGCTTCATCGGTATCCCCGCCTCCTGTAACCGCTTTATTGACGTGGTCGCAGTCGGGCCAGTCGCCCTCCACCGCCACGAACGAGAACCCGCGCTCGGCGATGAGCCTGCGGGTCAGCTGCTCGCGCAGCCGGTAGTACTCGTGCGTGCCGTGGCTGGCCTCACCCAGCATGACGATCCGCGCGCCGTCGATGCGATCAACCAGTGCGTCGAAGTCCATGTCCAGCCTGTACCCACCAGGTGGGTTAAAGTCCGGGGGTGCGGCGCTGGATTATCTGGATCTTAGTGGCTGTGGCGCTGGCGGCCGCCGGCGTCGGGGGCGGGCTCACGCTGTACCGCCAGATGACCTACGGCAACAGGTATGACGAGAGCCGGCAAGACATCACAGTGCCATCCGGGACGGTTTTCAGCTTGGTGGTACCGGATAGGGGCCCGTCGGTCGGCGACAAGTGGACCGCGGGCATCTACGGCGACGCCGAGATCACGCAGGTTCACTCGACCCTCATCGCCGACAACCTGTTCGACCGCTGGTTCGGCCCGGCGCCCGGCGGTGGTGGCGGTCAACGGGTGATCACGTTCCGCGCCGACACCCCGGGCACGGCGACGATCACCCTCGAAAACTGCTACCGCGGTTGCGACTCGGAGCGCAACCGGACCGAGTCCCGTTCGGTCAGCTGGGACGTGACCGTCTCGCGCTGACTTCACTTGCTCGAGATGACCAGATACGCCATCCTGTGGGGGTGCGCGCCCGGCTGTGGTGGAGGTTGCTCCTTGTGCCGAGGCTGGTCCTCGCTATGGGCGTCATCATCTGGGCGCTGCTCAACGTTCTGCTGACGCGACGGCGACGGCTACCTCAGCTGGTCCGCCTGTCGCCCACGTCCGATGACCCGGTCGTGGAGGCCCTCGCGGATGCCCAGCCCGTGCCTCGGTTCGCGGACGAAGAGCTCGATCTCGATGTAAACGACCTGCGCTGGATCATCAGCGTCGAGGAGCTGGAGTTGGTCGACGAGGGCGGGTGCAATACGGTCGTCGGTCTGGACGACACGGTGTGGTCATACGCTGACGTGCTCGCTGATGGGCTGGAGGACGCCTTGGCCGACCAGCCGGGCATCGACGCGGTGCACCACACGGATCGCGAGGTGGTCCTTGTGCGGAGCGCGCTCTCGCTGCCGGACGTACATGCGGCCACTATCCGGGCACTGCTTGCGATCAACCGAAACCCGCGGATGCCCCGAGACCGGCCGCTGCAACCGGCAGTGATGAGCACAGTGGCAGACAGTGTGGCCAGCATCATGGCCCACCATGGGTTCGTCGGTCGACTGCGGATGAGCCTCGAACATGACGAGTCCGACATCGGCCCGAACGACCTGCGCTGCCCTGGCTTCTACCGGGTCTTCGCGCAGGATCGCCTCGTCCAGGTGGTGGGGCTACGGGACGGCGTCGGCTACCACAACGATGATGGCACGATCGTCAACGCCCGCCTCAGGTTCACCGTCGAGGTCGTCGAGATCGCGACGACCGACGCGGCCGAGTCCATCGAACTCGAGCGCGGGTGCGAAGTCGTCGCCGGCGAGCGCATCCTGTCCGCGTCCTACGACTGGGTGCCGGCCACCATCGACGGCATTGAGCACGTCCTCGTGAGCAAAGCCCTGCCCTTGTGCGATTCCACCACGTCGCGGGCCGCCATCGTCAACCGGTGGGTCAGTGGCCTGCCGTGGTCCGTGCCCGACAGACTGTCCTGGGAAGCTGCTGATACGGCCGCGCGCTGGGGCTTCCGCAAGCATGCTCGGGACCTGTTGAAGCACAGGCCCCGGCGACTACCGCAGTCCGCCGCGGTGGCTGCGAAGCACGGCCTCTAAATCGATCGCGAAGACATGATGCGTGGCGGCGAACGCCGGCGCGATGGTGTCCCATGTGGACTTCGTCTGGCCGCCGCTGTGCAGCAGCAACAACGGCATGGCGCCAGGCGAGGAGTTCCCGCCGCTGCGTTCGCCGCAAATGATCGTCGATGCGGTACACCGCCTTGACGACAACGTCCAAGCGGTGCTCAACCTCGTCGATGGCTGATCGTCTACCCACGCCGACCCTCGCTAGGCCAGGCGGGTGATCTCCACGGTCACACCCAGGTGCGAGCTTGGTGCTCCGCTGTAGACGCCCTTGAGCGGGGGGACGTCGGCGTAGTCGCGGCCGCGCGCCACCAGCACGTGCCGGTGGTCGGCCGGTGTGCCGTTGGTCGGGTCGTGCCCGTGCCAGCCGTCCGCCCAGTACTCGACCCAGGCGTGCGACTGGCCCTGGACCGTGTCGCCCACCTGGGCGTCGCCCATGGGATACAGGTATCCAGAGACGTAGCGGGCCGGGATCCCAACGGCGCGAAGCAATCCCACGGTCAGGTGGGCGATGTCCTGGCACACGCCCTTGCGCAGGGCCCAAGCCTCCTGCGCGTTCGTCCGTACGCCCGTCGAGCCTGGCACATAGGCAACGTTCGCCCGCACCCAGTCGGCCAGCGCGACCGCCGACTCGGCCGGGTTGGCGCCGTCGATCACCTGTGCGGCTTGGCCGACCAGCTCGGCGCTGACGCGCGTGAGCGGGGTGGCGGCCAGGAACTCGACGTGATCGTCCTTTGCAGACGATGCGTCCATGGGCAATGCCGCCAAGCCGGTTTCCACGAGGCTTGTCGCCGACACCCGCAGCTGATCGTGCCCGCGCTGGAGGTCGAAGACGGTGACATGCGTTCCCCAATAGTCGATGTACCGCCACGTGGCGGCGCTGGGCTGGATGTCGACAACGCTGTGCAGGGTGGTCTGCTGGGGCAGCGTCATCGGGGTCATCCGTGCTTCGTTGTAGGAGGCGTGGGCCGTGCCGGCGTAGCTGAAGCCGGTGATGTGCCTGATTCGCAAGCGCCAGCCCATGTTTCACGCGTCCTCGAGCGCCCACGCCACCGGCGTGGACTGGACGAAGAAGCGGGCCGTGACGGCGGCGCTGGCGGCGGCGGTCGCCTTCTGCAGCATGCGCAGGTGATCGGGCAGGTCGTGCAGGAGCGTGGCGATGTCGGCATACTCCAATCTGGTGCGCGCCTGGCCGATCGGGCGGCGTGCCGGGTCGGTGACGCCGGCGCGTTCGGTCAGAGGCGACAGGGCTCGCAGGCAGTCCTCGGCGGTGGTCAGCGCGTGCAGGGCGGATCGCGGGAAAAGCCTGTCCAGCAAGAGAAATTCGGCCACACGCTGGGGATGCACCTGCACGCCGTGCGTGCGCAGGAACGACTCGTCGGCGCCGCACGCGCGTAGCATCGTGCGCCACTCCGGCGCCGCCTCAAGGGTTTCGGCCTGGATGGAAAGCTGCCGCGCGGTCATGTCCACGCGCTCAAGGCTGCGGCCGAGGACAAGGAAGCGCCAGGTGTCGTCGCGGCTCATGGTCGACTCGGCCAGCCCGGCGAGCACGGCCGCCCGTTCCCGGACGAAGCCGAAGAACAGGTGGGGCCCGAGGCGTTCGGCGGCCTTGCGACGCGACGGCAGGCTGTGCCAGGTGACATTGAGGCACTCCCACATCTCGCTGGAGATGATCTCCCGCGCGCCGCGTGCGTTGTCGCGCGCGGCGGCGAGCGCACCGGCGATCGCGCTCGGGTTGGTGCGGTCGAAGGCCAGCAGGTCCAACGCGTCCCCGGTCGACAGCCGCCCGTTGGGCGGTGCGGCCACCCCGAGGATCGCCAGCAGCGAGCGGCACGCCGCGTCCTCATCGGCCCAAGGGTCCTCAAGCATGTGGGCGAGGAACGCGTCAAGGATGCGGGCGGTGTCGTCGGCGCGCTCGACGTAGCGGCCGATCCAGAACAGGGACTCCGCGATGCGGCTGAGCATGCCGGATCTCATTGCTGGCTCGCCATCTGCGCTGACGCCGGGCCACTGTCGCGAATGGACACCGCAGGCGGCTCGTGCACGGGCACAGTCCTTGAAAAGGTCGGCAGCTCCTCCAAAGCGGAGGCGATCACCCAGGTGTCCTTCGAGCCGCCGCCCTGGCTGGAGTTGACGACCAGTGCGCCCTGCGGCAGCGCGACCCGGGTCAGCCCGCCGGGCAGCACCCACACGTCGTCGCCGCTGTTGACGGCGAACGGCCGCAGGTCGATGTGGCGCGGCGCCACCTCGTCGCCGATGAGGGTGGGCGAGGTCGACAGCGCCACCGGGCGCTGCGCCATCCAGCCGCGCGGGTCGGCGGCGACCGCGACCCTGAGCTCGGCAAGGGTTTCGACGGTCGCTGCCGGGCCGATCACGATACCCTTGCCGCCCGCGCCGTCGACCGGTTTGAGCACCAGCTCGTCGAGGTGGTTGAGCACGTGCGCGAGGACATCAGGATCGTCGAGCCGGTAGCTGTCCACATTGGAGAAAAGCGGCTCCTCGGAGAGGTAGTACCGGATCAGGTCGGGTACGTAGGTGTAGAGCAGCTTGTCGTCGGCCACGCCGTTGCCGATCGCGTTGGCCAGCGTCACGTTCCCCGCCCGCGCGGCGTTGACCACACCCGGGCAGCCGATCGCCGAATCGGGCCGGAAGTGAAGCGGGTCAAGGAAATCGTCGTCGATGCGGCGATAGATGACGTGCACCGGACGCTCCCCCTGCGTCGTGCGCATGGTCACACGGTTGCCGCGGCAGACCAGGTCGCGCCCCTCGACCAGCTCCACGCCCATACGCCGGGCCAGCAGCGCGTGCTCGAAATAGGCGGCGTTGTAGACCCCGGGCGTGAGCACGACGACGCACGGGTCCGAGATACCTTCGGGCGCGGCGGCGCGCAGCGCCGCAAGCAGATGCGCCGGGTAGTCGTCGACCGGCCGCACCCGCGCCTCGGCGAAAAGGCCCGGCATGGTGTGCGTCATCACCCGGCGGTTCTCCATCACGTAAGACACCCCGGACGGGATGCGTATGTTGTCCTCAAGCACACGAAACTCACCCTGCTCGTCACGAACAAGATCAACCCCGCTCACGTGTACCCTTACGCCGTTCGCCGGTTCGATGCCCCACGCTTCCCGGTGAAAGTGGGCGCTGGTCGTGATGAGCCGGCGCGGCACCACGCCGTCGCGCAGCGCGTGCCCCGGCCCGTAGACGTCCGCGAGGAAGCGCTCCAACGCCTGAACCCGTTGCCGCACAGCGCGAGTGACGAAATCCCACTCGGCGGCGTCGATGATGCGCGGGATCAGGTCGAGCGGGAAGGGCCGCTCCTCCCCCGCATAGGCGAAGGTCACGCCGCGGTCGGTGAAGACCCGCGCGAGCTGGTCGGCGCGCATGCGAAGGTCCGAACCGGACAGTGGCTGGAGGGCGGCGAACAACGCACGATAGGGCGGGCGCGGGTGGCCGGGCGCGGCGAACATCTCATCCCAGGCCGCCGCCATGGGGTATGCGTCGAAGACGTCCGCCATGCGCGGATCTTAATCGCGATCAATTTCGAACATGTTACGAACGTGCGGGTTATCCATAACGCACTGGCGCCGGATACGCTGACAGCGAAAGCCCCTGCCTGTGTGCCGCGCTCACCGGTATACAGGACCTATGCCGGACTCACCGGACTCGCCGCACCCGGCCGACAGCGGCGGCGGCGGCCGCAGATCTCGGACGTTGCTGCGGTTCGTGCTGGGCGACGCCTTGCGGCGCGCCCGGTTGGAGCAGGGCCGCACCCTGGCGGATGTCGCCGTGACCGCGAGGATCTCGATGCCCTATCTGTCCGAGGTGGAGCGAGGGCGCAAGGAGGTCTCCTCGGAGGTCCTTGCCGCGCTTTGCGACGCGCTCGGCATCGACCTGGCCGATCTGCTGGTCGCGGTCGTCTTCCACCTGAGCAGCGACAGCGCCGTGGCGACGCTTGGTGGCGGCCGCCGCATGACCGTCGGCGGGCCGCGGCGTTCCGCCGGCACCTCCGTCAACCCCGTGGCGCCGCCCGCCCGCCGCCCCGGCGACACCTACGCGCTCGCCGCCTGATCTCGCGCCCGCTCCCGCGATCCCGCCGCCCGCTCCCGCGATCCGGGCCACGCCACGGTGGTCGCTGCCTGATCATCAGGCGTGGATCAAGCGTTGATGAGCTCCTTCCCGGTATCCATCTTGACGGTGTTGATGATCTGATCGGCCAGACCGTAGGCGACGGCCTCCTCGGCGGTGAAAGTCTTGTGCCGGTCGATATCACTGCGGATCTTGTCCACCGGATGGCCGGTGTGCCTGCTGAGAATCTCGTCCATCTCGGCTCGCACCCGGGCCACGTCCTTGGCCCGGATGGCCAGATCGGGAAGGCTACCCTGGGCGACGTCGAACCATCCCTCCTCTGTGGACGGTTGGTGCAGCACCACCTTGGCGTGCTTCAGCATCGAACGCTTGCCCGCCGTGCCCGCCGCCAGCAGCACCGCCGCGGCCGAGGACGCCTGCCCGACGCAGAAGGTCGCGATGTCCGGCCGCACGTACTGCATCGTGTCGTAGATCGCGGTCAGCGCGCTGTACGAGCCGCCCCTGGAGTTGATGTAGAAACCGATCTCCAGCTCGGCGCTCTCGGCCTGAAGATGAAGCAGCTGTGCGATGACCACATTGGCCACGTCATCGTTGATTTCGGTGCCCAGAAAGACAATCCGCTCCGACAGCAGGCGCGAGTAGATGTCGTAGGCTCGGTCGCCGCGAGAGGATCGCTCCACCACGGTCGGTATCGTGTACTGGCCCATGCTGCTACATCCCCATCCTGCGCTTGGTGACATTCGGCCGGACCTCATCGATCTGCTCGACGATGTGATCGATGATCCCGTAGGCGAGCGCCTCCTCGGCGCTGAACCAGCGGTCGCGCTGGCCGTCGTTGATGATGGTTTCCACCGCCTGCCCGGTGTGCTCCGCGGTAAGCGCGCTCATCACCTTCGCGAGGCGGTCAAGCTGGCCGGCGTAGATCTCCACGTCGGCGGCGGTCCCGCCCAACCCCGCCGACCCTTGGTGCATAAGGATTTGCGCGTGCGGCAGGGCGTACCGCTTGCCCGCGGTCCCGCCGCAGAGCAGGAACTGCCCCATGCTGCCCGCCAGTCCCATCGCCACCGTGATGACATCGTTGGGGATGAGCCGCATCGTGTCGTAGATCGCCAGGCCCGCCAGCACCGAGCCGCCGCGCGAGTTGATGTAGAGGGCGATGTCGCGGCGGGGATCCTCCGCGGACAGGAGCAGCAGCTGGGCGCAGATCCGGTTGGCGATCTCGTCCTCGACGTCGACGCCCAGCACGACGATCCGTTCGTGCATCAGCCGGTTGGTCAGCTGGTCATCGAGCTTATCCACCGGTGCGGCGGGCCCGGCCAGGCCGGTAACCATAATGGTGATCTCCTTCTGTCGCGGAGGGACCGGGGTACCCGGTTCGCTCTCCACGGTGATCCGGCCCGCGCGGCGCACCAAGGAAATCTGCTGACAGCGACTCTGCCGTGGGCAGAGCCCTACTGCGAACGTTGCTAGGAGGACGCCTCCACGAGCCGGGCAAGGTTGGCCAGTGCCATGCGTGTTCCGGTCTCGTTGTCGGCGGCGGGCACCGCGTCGGGTATCCCCTCGTGCACGATGAAGACGTCGGTGCCGCCATCGGCATCCGTCAAAGTCGTCGTCATCGTCATCGTGCCGCCGAGCGCCGGTTCGCCGGTCTCGAACTCCAGCACCTCGACCACCTGTTCGTCGGGCACGAGCTTGCGGAAGTAGCCGTGGTAGGTGTCGGTGTGCGCGGCGGACTTGCCGGTCGCGTCGGCCGTGTCGTAGGTGAGCGACACGCGAAACGCACCGCCCTCCCGCGCATCGAATTCATGTACATGACTGCTCATGCCCTGCGGCACCCGCCACCTGGCTATCGCCTCGGGGTCGAGAAGAGCCCGATAGACGGCCGGGCGCGGGGCGTTGACGTGACGGGAGACCCGGGTCGAGTACATAGGGCGAAACTATCAAGCCGGGCGGGGGCGACAGGCGCGATGCCGATTTACGATCTACGGTCTTCTGCTGAGTCCATTCCCGGCAAGGCAACCATGCCGAACAGCACGGCCAGGAGATAAAGCAGAGGACTGGCGTAGCCATTAAGCCAACCGCGTGCTACTAACTTTGACGAGAGTGCTTGCCGGCCGCATTACATCATCCTTCGCTTGGCAATGAACTGCTCATAGGTCAAGATGCCGGGAATGGCTTTTCGGTTGGCTGCTATGTCAGCCCGGTAGCCGTGCTTGCTGAGCCAGGTGAGCATCTTGCCGAGGTCGCTGTTGTTGGCGAACAGCCAACCCGGCAACTTCATGCTTCTCGGCGTTACGCCATACACCTGTCGGTAGGCAACGATCATCTTGTCAAACGTAACCTCATCGCCGGCACCGTGTGGCGTTGTCTCATCAAGCACCTGACCCGCCGGCAACGCGATTGCGCCCAAGCGCTCGCGCACCTGCTGGCCGCCGAGCCGCGCCGAGCCAGCGGGACAGCACTGGACGAGGGCGCGACTCTGCCCGGATTCAGGGTGGCGCAAGCCCTTGCCGGCCAACGGTTACGCCTCACCGGCCACCACCGGTTCTCCGACTACGAGCTGCGTCTGTTGCTTACCACCCAAGCCGACGGCACGACGGTCAGCGCGCAGACCTACGCCGAGTTTCCGGGACTACACGGATGGGTCTATCGCCAGCTGGTCATCGGTTCCGGCGCCCACCGCATCTTCGTCAGGCGCCTGCTTGAAGCGGTCAGGCGGTGCGCCGCAGCTCAAGGAAGCGATAGCTGAGCAACCCGTTGAGGAGCGCGCATTGCAGGGCGTTGCCGCCCACGAGCGATCGCCAATAATCGCCGGAGGGACGCAGGACGCGGCCAAGCTTGAGCATCACGCTGATCCAGCGATCCCTGGGCCGGCGCAGCTCCAGATAGGCGGTCAGATCCAGTTCGCGCGCGAGGGTCAGGCCGTGGCTGGCCGCCAGGGTGCGGACCTCCTCGACGGTGAGCAGCGAGCCGGCGTGCCAGCCCGCCCGGAACTCCTCCAGCCGGCGTGCGCCTTGGGGTGTGTCCGGCGCGGAGGCGCAGGTGAGGAAGTCGTCGCAGAGGACCAGCTTGCCGCCGGGGCGCAGGGTGCGCGCGGCCTGCTGGAAATACCGATCGGGGTCGGGGCTGTGGATGAACGCCTCGATGGAGAAGGTCAAATCCGCCTTGCCGGCCAGGTCGTCCGGCAGCGAAAGGTAGTCGCCTTCGCGGCAGCGCACCCGCTCACCCACCCCGGCCTCGGCGATGATCTGGGCCGCCCGCGCCGCCTGAGACGCGCTGATGGTGATCCCCTCGCCAGTCATGTCGATCTGGCCGGCCAGGTAAAGCAGGCTGGCGCCCAACCCGCAGCCCAGGTCCACGATGGTGGGCTTGGGCAGGTCCGGCGGCACGGTGTCGAGGATCAGCTCATCGACATGGTGAAATGCCTGCGCGCGGGTGGACACTCCCGGGCCCCAGACCGCGCGGTGGATGCAGGCGCCGCCCTGCCCAAGCCGTTCGAAGGCGGCGGCATTGTTGTCGTAGTAGCGCCGCACCCGCTCGCTGAGCGCGGCCGCTTCGGGCTGAGGGGTCACGGCCGCCCACTGTAGACGATCCTATGAGAACTCTATGTGACAGCGGGCACCTTGATGTTGCCGTACCGGTCCCAGCCCTGCGTGATCCGCGTGTAGTACAGGTCGGCCTGGTTGGCGTCGATGACCCAGTTCCACTCCCCCGTCGCGGCCCGATCCGGGTACGCGCGCACCAAGGCCGCCACCTCCTTGGCTTCGAGCAGGCCGTCCCAGATGGTGCGCTGCAGCGCGGGCGTCTGCAACGACGGGTCGCGCACCCAGATCCGGTAGCCGAAGTACGCCTTGGACACCGACCTGTGCAGCCGCACGGTCAGCAGCGTTCGCTCGAAGTACGCCTTGAGCTGCCGATAGTCGTCCGGGTGCAGGTTCGGGCGGGCCGCTTCGATGTCGGCCAGCGCCGCCTCGGCCTCGCGCACGCTCCAGTCCTTCTCCGCCATCACGTAGTCGAGGTAGGGCTGCTCCATGTTGTTGCCCAGCCGCACCCAGCCGTTGTCGAGCACATAGCCGGCCTCGCGCCGCAGCACACCGTCGGTCTTGCACGCTGCCGGGCCGAGGTGGTCGACGACGTCGATCCAATAGTGGAAGCGCCGGTTGACGTCGTGGCCGACGGTCACCTCGGGCGGGTCGAGCCACTTGCCGGAGACACTGCGGTGGTAGCTGGAGCAGTACGGCTCGTAGTCCAGGCGGGAGTGGTTGGCGGTGTTGGTGCCCAGGCTGTACAGCCCGGAGGTGACGATGTCGAACGAGCGGGCCAGGGCGTCGCGCACGTGCGGGGCGGCCCGCCAGCCGTAGGTGCGCACCGCGAACTCCCAGTAGATCCGCTCGGCGGTGACGTGCCTGTCCTGAATGGCCCGGTAGAGCGCGTACAGATTTATCTCCGTCGGTGTCCCGATGATGCGGGACTCGTCGTAGCGATCGGTGCGAGCGGTGTAGCCGATGACATTGGGCAGTGTCTGGTAGTAACGCCACCGGTCGACGTGCTCCTGCGGCCAAGCCCCCGCGATCTTGCCTTGCCCGTTGTACTCACCGGCGGCATCGAACTCGATGATGGTCGGGCGGTCTATCGTCTGCACCCATCGATCGTTGGGGTGGGTGAGGAAGAAGTCGTGCGGCGTGGCCTTTGCCATCACCCGCACACCGCGATGCTGCACGAGCTTGATGGCGTCGACGGTCCGCTCGATCTCGGCCGGGAAGTAGCCGAACGTGCGCAGGTACAGGTTCTGGTGGCGCTCGCTGACCACGACCGAGGCGACCTGATCCACCAGATAGGCCAGCTTCTCGGCCTCGGTCTTGAGCCTGACCGAGTACTGCCGCTCGACCCGCGCACCCGTCTCGATGAACGTCAGGATCACCGCGTTGGTATCCGGTACCAGATCAAGCATCTCCCGATAATCCTGCTTGAACCACTCCCAGAACTGCGGGTTGTCCAGGTCGATGGTCCCGTCCGGGCCGGTGCGGAACTGCGCCGGGTAGTACGACAGGTCGTAGAGCGCGTGGTCCCAGACTGCGACCTCCTTGATGCCGGCCCGGTGTGCGGCGGCGGTCAGCCGGTTGGTTTGGGCCAGCTTCTCGGGGCTGCGCAGCTCGCGCAGATCATGCACGATCTGATGGCTGAGCTGGAGATGGTTTATCTGGTACCGCCGAGCCGCCGCGATGACCTCATCGGCACCGGTGTCGCTGTTGGACAGGATGGTCCAGCCGCGGACCCCGCCGGCATGCTGTGCCTCAATGTCCTGGCCAGCGGTGGCGGAAGACGCTCCGCCCCACACCAAGGTCGCCACCAGGACGACCGCCCCAACCCACGCCTGCACGGAGCGCATCTGGACGCGCATGTGGAAGCTCCCTCCCGCACGAGCGAGACATCGGATGTATCAGCCCTGCCATGCTAACCACAATGCCCGTGAATGGGAAAGTTGACTGACGATTCATCGGATCAGCGGTTACCCGATCGCCAGCATGACCAGCGTCTGGTTGTGAAAACCGTTGATGCCGCTGGTGCGCGCGATCTCGCCCGCGGTGTATAGCCCGCCGACCGGCGCGTCCCCGGCCACCTCGGTCATCCGGTCCACCTCGGCCCGGATCCCTTCCGCCCCAAGCATGCTCGCCCGCGAGACGCAGTCGAACGCGAGGAATCCCAGCGCCCGCGCGCCGCCGAGCGCCTCGGCCGCGTCGCGGCAGGCGTCGCCCGCGGCGTGCACGACGGACTCGTCCTCACCCTCCATAATCCACACCACGCCGCCCTCCGGGACCTTGGCGCCGGCGCGCAACCAGCCGTCATCGAACCCGGCCGTTGAGTTGACGGTGCGCACCTCCTCACCGCTGCGGCGCCTGATGCCGATCGGGCGGGTGCGCGAGAACTTCTTGAAAGCATCGGGATCTGTATATGTCTCGTGGGGCGCGTCGAGCCGCTGCAGGTAGGCGCGCAGCGCCGGCCGGTCGTTGAGCGTGAACACGTCACGGCCCTCGCTGCGCGTCACGAGCATCGGCTCGCCCACCTTGCGCCAGCCGTGCCCGACGCCGATCCCGAACGGGCCGTCCGAGGAGATGGCCGCACCCACCACCGCGCCCGTAAGGACCTGATCGCCGTAGAGCTGGAAATTGTACCCGGTCGACCAGTCCGGAGTGGACGATCCGCCGACCAGCGGCATGCTGGCGCCCACCACCCGGTACACGCCCGCGAGCACATCCTCCTGCCTGCCCGCCATGCCATCGGTGATCAGCAGCAGCACCTCGTGCGGCAGGTCCTGCCGGTCCGCCGCTTGCCCCTCCACGATGCCCTTGGCCACCTCGGCGCCCGCCTCGCGCGGCTGCTCACCCACTCCGGTGGCGACACCGGTCGAGACCGCCACACCCGCGCCGCCCAGCCCGATCACCACCACGCTCTCCTGGCTGGGGCCGCCCGGTGCGATCACTTCGCGCGCGGAGCACCCGATCACCGGCACTCTCCCACAGACCTCATTGACGCCCGCCAGTACCGCCTTGGGGTCCAGCGGAAGCGGGCAGAAAACCAGCATCAGGCGCGCATCGGCCCGCCCATCCAGAGCTTGTGACGCCGCCGCCCGCCCGGACCGCTCCGGGTCCGGTTCGGTCGAGTCACCCACCGACAACCAGCGCCGACCGTCCGCTGACACACTCATCGATCCCATGGCGCTTTAGCTTAGAGTGAGACCGGGACACTGGGAGGTCAATGTGGACGGTCGATTGAGTCGCCGGAACTTCCTCAGCGTGGTGGCGCTGGTGGGCGTGAGCGGCTGCGACAAAGACGAACCGGGACCCGCCCCCAACAGCGGTCCCAAGACCATCCAGATGAGCTGGTGGGGCAGCACCGACCGGCACAGGCGCACACAGGAGGCGCTGGACGCCTTCACCAAGCGCCATGCCGACATCAAAGTCACCACCCAGTTCTCGGGCTGGGACGGGTACTGGGAGAAGCTGGCCACCCAGACCGCCGGTGGTAACCCTCCCGATGTCATCCAGATGGACTACTCCTACATCGGCGAGTATGCCCGCCGCGGTTCGCTGCGGGCCCTTGACGACCTGGTGCCCAAGGTGCTGAACCTGGCCGATTTCAGCGCGGAGGCGCTCGCCGGCGGGAAGATCGACAACAAGCTGTACGGGGTGAACGCGGGCATCAACTCCATGGCCCTGATCGCCAACCTCACCCTGCTCAAACAGACCGGCCTGGAGCTGCCCGACCAGACCATGACGTGGGCCGGTTTCGCCGACCTCACGAAGACGATCGGCACGAAGTCGTCATCGTCCGGCGTCTATGGCTGCGAGTACGCCGCTTATGACGGCGCCGCGCTCGAGTGCTGGCTGCGGCAGCGCGGCAAGGAACTGTTCACATTGGACGGAGCGATCGGGTTCACCGCGCCCGATCTCGCGGAGTGGTTCGCGTTCTGGGAGGACCTTCGCAAGGCCAAGGGCACAGTCCCCGCCGACGTGCAGGCCACCGCCGTCGGCGATGTGCAGAACACCATGGTGGCGCGCAAGAAGGCGATGTTCGACTTCGCCCACTCCAACCAGCTGACCGCCTACTCCAGCATCGTCAAGGATGAGCTGGCCCTGCACATGTATCCGCAGGGTCCGGCGGGGTCCAGGCCCGGACAGTACCTCAAGCCCTCGCAACTGATGAGCGTATCGGCGCGGACCCGGTACCCCATGGAATCGGCCAAGCTCATAGGCGCCTTGCTGACCGATCCAGAGATCGCGGCGATCCTCGGCTCCGAGCGCGGCATCCCGCCGTCGCGCGGGGTACGGGGCGCGCTGAAACCGAAGGCGAATCCGGTGGAGCAGAAGACGTATGACTACGTCGAGTCCGTCGGCGACAAGGTCGGCGGGTTGCCGCCGCCGGCCCCGCTGGGCGGCGGCGAGGTGGTCAACAAGGTCCTGACCTTCGCCGGGCAGCAGGTGTCGTTCGGCAAGGTCACCATCGACCAGGCGGTCGCTCGGTTCTTCGAGGACGCCGCGACGGCGCTCAAGAAGTAGCCCCGCGGTGAAACGAAAGGAGAACAGCGTCGCCTACCTGTTCCTCGCGCCGTGGCTGGCGGGTCTGGTTCTACTGACGGCGGGTCCGATCCTGGGCTCGCTTTACCTGTCCTTCACCGACTTCGACCTGCTGACCGCGCCGCGCTGGGCCGGGCTGGACAACTACCGCCGGTTCGCTTCGGATCCGCATCTGCTCAATTCGCTGCGGGTCACGACCGTCTACGTCCTGGTATCGGTGCCGCTGGTGATCGCCGCCGCGCTGGTGATGGCGGCGCTGCTCAGCGGCGGCCGTCGCGGCCTGGGCGCCTATCGGTCGGCGTACTACCTGCCGTCGATATTGGGCGGTAGCGTCGCGGTCTCCATCATGTGGCGGCAGATCTTCGGCGACGACGGTCTGGTCAACTGGGTGCTGGCCAAGTTCGGCATCATCGGGCCGAGCTGGATCTCCACACCGGAGTATGCGATTTATACGTTGGTCCTGCTGCATGTGTGGCAGTTCGGCTCGCCGATGTTGATATTTTTGGCCGGGATGAAGCAGATCCCGCAGGAGTTGCACGAGGCGGCGACGGTCGACGGCGCGGGGCCGTTGCGCCGCTTCACCAAGGTGACCCTGCCGCTGCTGACGCCGCTGATCCTGTTCAACGTCGTGCTGCAATTGATCAACTCGTTCAAGGCGTTCACACCGGCGTTCATCATCAGCGGTGGCACAGGTGGTCCCGCCGACGCCACCCTGTTCTATACGCTGTACCTGTACCAGGAGGGCTTCGCCAACTTCCGGATGGGTTACGCGTCGGCGATGGCTTGGGCACTGCTCATTGTCATCGCCCTGTCCACGATTGGCGCGTTCGCCACCTCTCGGTACTGGGTCTACTATGCCGACCTGGAGGGGCCCCGATGACGCGCCGGTTCTCCATCCACCTGCTGTTGATCGGCGGGGTGCTCGTGATGCTCTATCCGCTGCTGTGGATGGTGTCCGGCTCGTTCAAGGCGGGCGAAGAGATCTTCGACGGCGCCCACCTTTGGCCCACCCGAGCCACGCTCAACAACTACCGTGACGGCTGGGTCGCGCTCGGCGTCGGCTTCGGCGAGTTCTTCGGCAACTCCGCGGTGATCGCGGTCGCCGCCGTCGCGGGAAACGTCGTGTCGTGCTCCATGGCCGCCTATGCGTTCGCCCGCCTGCGCTTCACCCTCAAGCGGCTGTGGTTCGCGGCGATGCTCGCCTCCATCATGCTGCCGATCCACGTGCTGATCGTCCCGCAGTACACGCTCTTTCACCGGCTCGGCTGGATCGACACCTTCCTCCCCCTCATAGTGCCCAAATTCCTTGCCGTCGACGGGTTTTTCATCTTCCTGATGGTGCAGTTCATCCGCTCGCTGCCCCCCGAGCTCGACGACGCCGCGCGCATCGACGGCTGCGGGCCGATGCAGATCTACCTGCGGATCATCCTGCCCCTCATGGCCCCCGCGCTCGTCACCACCGCGATCTTCACGTTCATCTGGACCTGGGACGACTTCTTCGGTCAGCTCATCTACCTCAACGACATCGCCCGCTACACCGTGCCGCTGGCGCTGCGCGCGTTCCTGGACTCCAGCGGCGAGTCGAGCTGGGGGCAGATGCTGGCGATGGCGACCCTGTCGCTGATCCCCGTGCTGGCGTTCTTCCTCGTGTTCCAGCGGCGGATCACCGACGGCATCTCGACCACGGGATTGCGGGGCTGATGATGTTGCGCCAGGTCGAACAGGAGCTGCGGTCGACCACCACAGCCCTTGCCACGCAACAACTCGCCGAGTTCCTCGCCGCCGTCTCCTCCGCACCCGACACGCTCTCGGCGGTGCAGATGACCACCGAGCAGGCGGCCAGAGCGCTCGATGCCGAGGCCGCAGCGGTCCTGCACCACGACGGCGCCGTCATCGACATCGTCGGCTTCCGCGTCGGGAGCGTACCCACCGCCGACCTCAGGGCGATCGCGGCCGGGGACCGTTACACCCTCGACGTCCCTGGCGCCGGGCCGTGCCGCACCGCGGTTGTCGGGCTCGACGGCCAGATCCGCGGCCACCTGCTGGTCGCCCGCTCCGGCGAGGACGGGTTCGGCGTCGACGAGCTAAGCCTGCTGGGCGGGATGGCACGCGTGCTCGAACTGACCGCGCAGACGCTCAACGTGTTCGAGGCCCAGCGCCGGGAGGTCGCCGAGAAGGAGCAACTGCTCGCCTCGTTGCAGCAGCGGCACCAGCTTCTGGAACAGCTGTCGCAGGTGCAGCGGGCGATCACGCGGCGAGCCCCGCTGCAGCAGACCCTCGACGCCATCACCTCCGGTGCGGAAGCGCTCTTCGGCGACGAGGTCGCCTGCCTGCGCCTGTTCGACCCGGACGATCCACGGATGATGCTGCTGGTTTCATGCACGGGGATCGCCAGCGAGCTGATCCGGCAAGTCTGGCGGGTACCCGCTGAAGATGCCGGTGTCACTGGGCAGGCCGCGCTGGGCGACCGGCTCGTGGTGCTGCCGCGGCGTCCGGAGCTGGCCGGTGTCGGGGTGCAGGCCGCCATGGCGGCGCCGGTGCACGACAAGAGCACCGTCGTAGGAGCCCTTGCCGTGGCGTCCTACCGGTCCGAGCGCGTCTACACCGCACGCGATCAGCAGCTGCTGCGGGTGTTCGCGGAGCAGGTCAGCTTGGCGATCACCGACGCCAAGACCCACGAGGCGATGCAGCAGGCGTTCCACGACTCGCTGACGGGCCTGGCCAGCCGGGCGCTGTTCATCGACCGGCTCGAGCACGAGCTGGCGTCGGCCATGCGCGAACGCACCCGGCTCGCCGCCCTCTTCATCGACCTCGACAGGTTCAAGATGATCAATGACTCGCTCGGGCACACCGCGGGCGACGCCGTGCTCGTCAGCGTCGCCGAACGGCTGCGCTCCTGCCTCGGCCCCGATGACACGGCGGCGCGGCTGGGCGGCGACGAGTTCGCGGTGCTGCTGCACTGCCTCGGCGAGGATCAGGCCGTCGCCATCGCCGACCGGATCATCACCGCGCTGCGGGAGCCGTTCCTCGTCGAGGGCCGGCAGGTCTATGTCAACGCAAGCATCGGGATCGCGTTCAACACCGGCCGGGTCTCCGACGGCCAGACGCTGCTGCGCAACGCCGACATCGCCATGTACCAAGCCAAGAAGAACGGCAAGGGGCGCCACGAGATCTTCAAGACGGCGATGAGCACCATGCCCATCCGCCACCTCGATCTGGAGTCCGATCTGCACCGGGCCTTGGCGGGCAACGAGTTCGTGCTGCACTACCAGCCCATCGTCGAGCTGCCCGGCATCCTGTCGGGCGAGGCGATGCACCGCCCGGTCGCGGCGGCGGAGGCGCTGCTGCGCTGGCAGGACCCGAGGCACGGGCTGATCGGGCCGCAGAAGTTCATCCCGCTCGCCGAGGAGACCGGGCTCATCGTCCCGATCGGCCGCTGGGTCATCCATGAAGCCTGCCGGCAGGCAAGCGCGTGGAACAGCCGCCGCCCCGGGCAGCCGCCGCTGACGGTCAGCGTCAACCTGTCCACCCGCCAGCTCCAGCAGGCCGACCTGCCCGACATCGTCTCCGCCAGCCTCGCCGCGACCGGCCTGCACCCGAACTGCCTGATGCTGGAGATCACCGAGTCCATGCTGCTGGGCGATACCGAGACCACGGTGCGTGGGCTGCGGCGGCTCAAGGAACTGGGGGTGCGGCTGGCCATCGACGACTTCGGCACCGGCTACTCCTCGCTGACCTACCTGCGCAGCCTGCCCATCGACACGGTGAAGATCGACAAGTCGTTCCTTGACGACATCGCCACCGCCAAAGGGTCCGCGCTCGTCCGCGCGATCGTCCAGTTCGGACAAGCGATGGAGCTGACCACCATCGCCGAAGGCATCGAAACCCCCGACCAGCTCGTGCAGCTGCACCGCTCAGGCTGCCACCTGGGCCAGGGCTACCTGTTCGCCAAGCCCCTGGAGCCCGGCGAGATCGAAGAGCTGCTTGGCATCGACTGACCGGGGCGGGATTTCTGCTGTTCCAGCCGGTTTCGTTCTCGCGCCCGAGGGTAGCCGGGGTCTGGGAGGCGATGGCGGTGCAAGCAGTGACCTGGCACGGCAAGCGCGACGTGCGCGTGGAGCCGGTACCCGACCTGGTGATCCGGCTGCCCAACGACGCGATCATCAAGGTGATCTCCACCGGTATTCGCGGCTCTGACCTGCACCTTTACGAGGTACTCGGGCCGGTGAAGATCCTGCTGAGGCCATAACATGTACCGCTTCCTGCTCGACCAGCGAATGCGCCGGGGGACCGACGTTTTCGAGCTGCGCCTGCCGGGCCGGCGGGTGATCGGCATGGGCGGCGCCCAAGCGGCGCAGCTGTTCTACGACCAGACACGGTTTTCCCGGGAGGGGGCGATTCCCAAGGCGGTACAGAAGGCCCTGGTCGGAGTCGGTGGTGTGCATATGCTTGATGGGCTTGAACACGGTACCCGCAAAGCAGCTTTCATCGAGGCCATCAACGAAACCTCCGTGTCGCGGCTGGCCGAGCTGGCCGCCTGGTCGTGGAACGATGCGATCCGTGAGTGGCGGGGCAACGTCGTGCTCTTCGACGAGGCGGCGAAGGTGCTGGCGCGGACCGTGACCCTGTGGGCCGGCGCGCCCTTCCCCACCGCGGGGCCCGATACCTTGGCCACCAAGCTGATCGCGATGGTGGACGGCTTCGGCACGCTCGGCCCGCGGCACTGGCGGGGCCGGATCGCCCGAGCCGAGACCGAGATGTGGGCGACGAAGGTCATCGTCGATGCTAGGGCGGGGCGGATCTACGCCCCTGCCGACTCCGCCGTGCAGATCATGGCGTCGCAACCGCTCGCGCCGCGTGTCGCCGCGGTGGAGCTGCTCAACATCATCCGGCCCACGACGGCCGTCGCCTGGTACATCACGTTCATAGCGCACGCGTTCGCGATGCACCCCGAGTGGCGCGAGAACCTCAACGAGTCCAACGTGAACGCCTTCGTGCAGGAGGTCCGGCGCTACTATCCTCTCGCGCCCTTCATCGCCGCCCGGGTCAGCCGCGATTTCGACTGGAACGGTGTCGCGTTCCGGCGCGGAAACGTTGCGCTGCTTGACATTTACGGCACCAACCGCGACCCGGACCTGTGGGAGCGGCCGGACCGGTTCTCGCCGGAGCGCTTCCTGCTCGGCCACGCGCACACCGGTTTCGGCTTCATCCCGCAGGGCGGCGGCGACGTGGCGACGGGGCACCGCTGCCCCGGCGAGCCGGTCACGCTGGCGCTGATGGAGCAGGCCGCGCTGCTGCTGTCGCGATTGGACTACGCGGTGCCGCCGCAGGATCTTGCCATCCGCCTCAACCGCGTCCCGGCCCGGGTGGAAAGCGGCTTTATCATGTCATTGGGCCAGGCAGTCGGTCGCACCCGGCTGCCAGGTGCGGTTGAGCCCCCTCGACCATGGTGATGAACCTGACGATAGGGCTCGCCTAGCGGACTCGCATAGCGGCGCCTGATCATGGACGTGCCGGGCGCGAATATCCGGAAATGACCCATTGGCGACTGATACTCGCCATACGATCCCGTCATGAGCGATTCCCCTCAGTCGGACCGGCCCCTTTCGGAGACGGAACGGGCCGAGCTTGAGCGCCTGCGCGCCGAGCTTGCCGCGCGCGGGCAGAGCGGGGCTCGCCCAGGCCGCGGGGGGCGGGCCGGGCGCTGGGTGGGGGCTTGCGTCCTGATGGTGCTCGCCTCCCTGGTCGGCCTGGCATCGGTGGCCGCCGTGTGGCTGCGTGCGGAAGTCGCCGACACCGGCCGGTACGTCGAGACGGTCGCACCGCTCGCATCCGACCCGGTGATACAGGATGCGGTGTCCGCCCGGCTCAGCGATGTGATCGTGACGCAGCTCGACGTGCAGGGGCTGGCTACATCGCTGGTGGACGAGCTGGAGGACCGGGGCGCCCCGCGACGGCTCAGCGAGCTGGTCCCGCCGATCGTCTCCGGCATCAAATCGTTCCTCGACGACAGGATCAAGGAGGTGGTGGCGAGCGAGCGGTTCGCCCAGTTCTGGGCCAACGCCAACCGCACGGCACACGAGCAGGTGAACGCGATCCTGACCGGCAAGGACTCCAACCTGATCTCCACCGACAACACCTCTATCGTCGTCGATCTCGGCCAGGTGCTGGAGATGGTCAAGCAGCGCTTGGCGGAGGCAGGGTTCACGGCGGCGCAACGGATCCCGCAGCAGTCGATCCCCTACACCGTCGCCGAAATCGACGAGCTGCCCAAGGTGCAGCGGGCGACGGAGGCACTCAATAAGGCCGGTTGGGTGCTGCCCGTCCTGGCGCTGCTGCTCGGCGCGGCGGCCGTTGCCGCGGCACCCAACCGCCGCCGAGGGCTTCTGATCACCATCACGGTGTTCGCGGTGACGCTGTTGCTGGGGCTGGGGGCGATCGCGCTTGCCCGCCAGAGCGTACTGTCCAGCCTGCCCGACTCGGTGCGCTCGCCTGAGGCCGCCGCAGCCCTATGGGATACCCTGATCAGGTTCCTGATCGACGGGATCAAGACCCTGATCGTGCTGTCCGCGATCGTCATCCTGCTCACCCTGCTGGCCGGGCCGAGCCGGGCGGCACACGCCATCAGGCACGGCCTCAACCGCCTGCTGGACGGGATCGCGGGGGTGCTGGCCCGGACGGGTCTCAAACTTGGGCCGGTACCAAGGGTTCTGGCGGGCAACCGGGTCGCGATCCGGGTCGGCCTGGTGGTGCTGGCGTTCATGAGCCTGGTGGTGTGGCGGTATCCCGGCGTCGAAGGCACCCTCTGGGTCACCGCCATCACGCTGGCCGTCCTGGCGATCATCGAGATCATCGCCCGCCTCCCGCGGCCGGCCCAGACCGCCACTGCCTGAAACAACGCGCCCGCGCCGCAACGAGGCCGGCCCGGCTCCACGGGGGAGCCGGGCCTCGTTCTGTTACTTCGCAGCCATCGCTTCGACCTCCAGGAGCAGCTCGGCGTCGCGTACTTGCTCATCTCCCACGACGCCGGTGTCATCAACCACCCGTCGCACCGGACTGCGCTGCCACAAGGCGGGAGGCTCGACGCCGGACCCGGCCGACCCTTGCGCTGATCAGGCCCCGCACCACCGCCTCGTCCGCCGTCCCGTAGTCGGCGATGTGCTCGGCGCCCGGGAAGATCTGCCGAAGTCGTTGCCGCGCAAGGGGAACCCGGCTCATCCCACCCACGGTCAGGACGAAATCGACCCCCTCGGTCACACCCGCGAGCCGAAGGGCCCGCTCCACCTCGGATTCAGCCTTGTCCATCATGACGCCGAAAAGATCATTCAGCCTTTCCCGGGGGTACCGCAGCGGAGCCAGCTTCTCCGCCCCAAGGATGCGTGGGTTGGGAAAGATGTCGTGGCTCTCATCGGTGGAGAGGCGAATTTTCGTCTCGACGGCGGCGTTGAGCAGGTGCTGCGCGGCACGCATCGGCTCGGCCATGGACGAGAGGTCCAGCTCGTAGTGCGCGATGATGTCGTGGTAGATGGCTTCGTCAAGGGCGTCGCCGGCCACGGTCGTGCCCGCCGAGGCGAGCACTGCCACGTCCATCCCGGTCATCTCCACCACGGCGATGTCAAGCGTCCCACCACCCATGTCGAACGCCAGCAGGCGCCCGTTGACCTCCCGCTCCCTGGCGGCCTGCCGCTCCAGCCACTCCAAGGCGGCCGCGACCGGCTCCTCCACCAACTCGGCGCCCTCGACGGGTATCCCCGCCGCGTTCGCCAGATCGAGCATGAGCAGGCGCTGGTCCTGGCTCCACTCGGCCGGGCAGCCGAGCCGCAGCGCCCGGGCGGCCCGCAGGGACGCCCCGTTCTGCCGGGCGCGCGCCGCCACCTCCTTGAGAATCGCGGTGATCACCTCGTCTCGCGAGCAGGTGGTGGCGGTGGAGTAACCGCTGCCCACCATGAGCCGATCCCGCCGGTCGGTGATGGCGCGCTTGGCCGACCGGACCAGGCGATCCGGCGGCAGCACCGCGGCCGCCTCCCCGACCAGCAGCCGCTGGTCGAGGACGCCCGCGATCGAGGGAAGGTACGCCGTCCGCGTGCCCAGGGGCACGATGCCGTCCTCCGGTGTGGCGACGAACGATGTCGTGGTGCCGAAGTCGATTCCGATGATTTCTGTTGCCTGCGCCATCCCGCTCCCCGCATCCCGCTTTCTCTAGGCCTTGGCCACCAAGGCATGTTCGATAACTGTCACTTCGTCGCCGTGCCGCCAGCTATAGCCCGGGCGCAGGATGAACACCGGCGTCCCCGGCCTCGGGTCACCGAACTCGAGCCGGTGCACGGCCGGATCGAAGACGGTGTCCTCGCCCGCCGAGCCGATCGGCGTCAGATCCTTGTGCGCCAAGGAGTTGCGGACGCGCTTGACTATCTGCTCGCCGTTCGCGCCGTTGCGCGCGATCTCCTCCACCTCGATCGCCACCTCGGCGGCGGCGCGCATGATGCCGATCCTCGCCTGCCGTTCCTGCGCCGCCCGTAGACGGCTGACGGCCCCACCTGCTTGGCGCTTCCTGGCAAGCCCGGCCGCGACCACCTCGCGCCACGCCTCGCGCAGCCATTGCGGCGCCTCGACCCGTTGCGCCAGCCGGGAAAGGGCGGTCTCCGCGCTGACCGGTTGGGCCCATTGGTAGCGCTTGGCCGCTCCCGTTCCCGTGACGGCGACACAGGGGTGCAGGACGATCAGGTCTTTCAGGCCCGATGCCCATGCCCTCCACGTCGAGGGCGGCTGCCCTGCCTCACGGATCGCACGGTGCAGCTCGCGGCCGCCGATCGGCCTTCCAGCCTCGCGGATCGCGGCGATGAGCGCATCGTGCGGCTCGGCAGCCCGTGTCACAGGGAGCACTCTAAACGCGACCGGCCGCGGGGCGCTAACCCCTGCGCGGGGGAGCCGGGCCTCTTGACTTGCTATTTCGCCGCCATCGCCTCGACCTCCAGCTTCCAGCGCGGGTCGAGCAGCTGGCAGCAGACGACCGTCGATGCTGGACAGTGGTCGCCGAGGTATTTCACCCGCAGGCGCACATTGGCCTCGTCGTAGCTCGGCTCGGCCAGGTAGGTGCGCAGCGAGACGATGTCGCCGTAGTCCATGCCGGCCGAGCGCAGGATCGTCCCGATGTGCTGCCAGATGAGCTCGCCCTGCTCCTCGAAGGAGGTCGGCATGCTCCGGCCGTCGGCGAGGAACCCGTTGAGTCCGCTGATGACGAGCACGCGGGCGTCACCGCGGATCTCGGTGACATGGCTGTAGTTGCGGTAGGGCGGGAACACGCCCTCGGGGTTGTGGCTGATGCTTGGCATGGTGGCACGGCTCCTATCCCTTATCTGCGTGACGGCGGGGCACCACGCACCGGCTGATACCCCGCCGGGCTCGATTCGAGCACACCCTCGCCACCGGTCAGGTGCGGCAGCCGCGTGTGCAAACCGTGAACCGCGGCAGCGGGCAGGACGGCTTCGATCGTGACGTCGTCGCCGTGCTGGGTTTGCGCCTCGATGGCGGCGCCGGCTCCGGTCAGCGCCCGCAGGATGGCGCCGAGCGTTTCGGCGGGAGCCTCGATGCGGATGCGCAAAAGCGGTTCGCAGACGGCAGTTCGGGCGCGCTGCAGCGCCTGTGTCAGCACGATCGGGGTGAGCTTGCGGAAGTCGGCGGCGGTGCTGAGCGGCCCACGCGTGGCGGGTGGACCGTCCGGGGAGCTGTAGTTGCTCGCGGTCATGGTGACGATGCAATCGCTGACCGGCCAGCCGCGTAACCCCTCCCGCAGGGTGTGCCGCACGTACTGCTCCATGCTCGAGGCGAAGTGGTCCAGGTTGCCATAGACGAACAGCGGTACCGCGCGGAAGTCCACCTGAAGGCGGAAGTCGATGCCATCGCCCGGCGAGGCGGGTTCGACCCGCAGTCCGACCGTGGCGCGGTAGGGATTGCCGTGCGCGTTGAGCAACTCCACCGCCTCGCCCGTGCCCACCGGCCGTTCGATGTAAAGCGTCGTGGTCTCCCGGAACGTGACGTCGACACCGAAGTCGGCGGCGAGCGTCGCCTGGATGACCTCCTTCTGCACCTCGCCATAGAGCGAGACGGCCAGCTGCGCGTCGCCGGAACGCACGTTGATCAGCGGATCCTGCTCGGCCAGCTGAGCCAGGGCGGAGCGCAGCGCCACGTGGTCCTGTTGGCGGACCGGCTCGATGACGGCCTCCAGCGTTGGCAGCGCGAAGTGGTGCTGTGCCTGGGCCGTTGCCGTGCCAACGCCGATCGCCTCGCCCACCTTCATGTGGCCGAGCCCCCACAGCTTGCCGATCTCGCCCGCGCTCACGGCGTCGCGCCTGACCCAGGCGCCGTCGTCGAAGACGCTGATCGCGGTGACCTTGTCGTCGCTCAGGCGGTCGCGGGTGCGTACGGTGCCGGAGAACACCCGCACATAGGCGACCTTCTCCCCCGCCGCGCCGCGCTCAATCTTGAAGATGCTCCCGCTGACCTGCCCATCGGTATCGCAAGTGGCGGCCGGAAGCAGGCGCGCGATGCCGTGCATCAGCTCGTCGACGCCGGCTCCAGTGACAGCCGAGCCCGCAAAGGCCGGATACACCAGCGCCCGCTTGGTCTGCGCTGCCAGCTCGGCGAGCAGCCGCGAATCGGTGAGGCGCGCCTCGTCCTCGACGTAGGCGGCGAGGAGTTGGTCGTTGCGCCCGGCCAGCGCCTCGATCCACGCCATCCCGGACTCGGCGGGCGTGATGTGGGCCTTACGGGTCCTCTCGTCGTGCACGCGGCTCATCGGGACGGTCGTGACCTGGAGGCGGCGAGCGACCTGTGCCAAGGTGCGCTTCACATCGGCGCCCGCGCGGTCAATCTTGTTGACGAACAGCAGGGTAGGCACGCGCAGGCGCTGAAGTGCACGCATCAACACGCGGGTCTGCGGCTGCACGCCCTCCACGGCCGAGATGACCAGGACGGCACCGTCGAGCACGCCCAAGACCCGGTCCACCTCGGCGATGAAGTCCGGGTGGCCGGGCGTGTCGATCAGGTTGACCGAAATGCCGTCGACCGGCAGCGACACGACCGCCGATCGGATGGTGATCCCGCGCTGCCGCTCCAGCGCCAGCGAGTCGGTCTGCGTCGTGCCGTCATCGACCCGGCCCGGCTCGCCGATCACCCCGGCGGCGTAGAGCAGGCGCTCCGACAGCGTCGTCTTACCCGCGTCGACATGCGCCAGGATCCCAAGGTTCAAGGTGTTGCGGAGCAAACGTCATACCCTTCGAGCAGGCGGACAGATCCTTTTCGATAGCGATGAACGTCGCTCGCATTGCCGTACCTCGATTCTCAGTGGTCCACTGGGGACAGCCAAGCACGGCGCCAACCTTTGCGCGACCGATTTACCCGTGGGCCGAGGGCAACCCGGCGCTTGTCGCCCTGTGCGGCGCCGCCGCCGGTTGCCGGGTCACCTACACGATCACCCATCAGTGGCCGGGCGGCTTCGGCGCGGCCGTGGACATCGTCAATCTCGGCGACCCCGTGTCGTCGTGGAACCTGGTGAGCGGCGGCACGGGCACGCTGCCGTCGAGTTTCCGTTGGCGCTCAAGCGGTATCCTCATGAGCCCCAAGTCCGAAGCCACGGCGAGATGATCCGCGACGGCGTCGACCAGGCGCTGACCATCAAACCCGGCCAGATGTGCTACCTGTACCAGGGCATGGACCCGTCGGCCGGTGGTGAGTATTCGCAGCTGCCGTGGGCGCCT
>Ga0209382_10001862_pt1 | contig 32172 bp, 32 predicted proteins | sample SoiMetdeltSBSDD5_FD_187599 | JGI IMG/M metagenome (GOLD analysis project Ga0209382, IMG submission 187599) | Bulk soil microbial communities from a Populus tree surrounding site in Tennessee, USA - Soil MetaG P. deltoides SBSDD5 (SPAdes) (version 2) | ecosystem: Environmental > Terrestrial >...
GACGTTGGCGAGGAGGAGATCGCGGGAGAAATAGCGCTCCACCTCTCCCGCGGGGTCCGTCCACGCCCGCCACTTCTCCACGATCCACGCGGCCAGCCCCGCCGGCGAGTCGTGGAGGCCGTAGGCGAGCGTCTGCGGACGCGTCTCCTGGATGGCGTTGTAGCCCGCTTCCTCGCGCATCCAGCGCGCCTGCACCTCGGCATGCGCCCGCTCGGCGGCGCTGAGCGGCTGCGCGTCCTCGCCGATCACCGGCGAGGGAAAGCCCGGCATCATGGTGTGCAGCGCGATCAGCCGCTGGGGAAAATCGTAGGCCAGCCAGCCCGAGATCACCGCGCCGATGTCGTTGGCGTGCGCGGCGTAGCGCGGATAGCCGAGGCCGTCCATCAAGCGCGCCCAGAGCGCGGCCACGCGGCTCCGCGTCATGCCGCGGCCGGGCCGGTCGGAAAAGCCGAAGCCGGGCACGGACGGCGCCACCACGTCGAAGGCGTCCGCGGGATCGCCGCCGTGGGCGCCGGGGTCCGTGAGGAGCGGGATGATCTGAAGCATCTCCACGAACGAGCTGGGCCAGCCATGCGTGACGAGCAGCGGCATGGGCGCGGGCCCGCGGCCGCGCGCGTGGATGAAGTGAACGCCCACGCCGTCCACCTGGGCCCGGAAGTGCGGGAGCGCGTTCATGGCGCGCTCCTCCCGCCGCCAGTCGAAGCCCGTCTCCCAGTACTTCACGAGCTCCCGCATGTACGCGAGATTGGCGCCGTAGTCCCAGCCCGCGCCGTCCACCTCGTCCGGCCAGCGGGTGCGGGAGAGACGGGCCCGCAGGTCGTCCAGCGCGGGCTGCGGCACGTTCACGGTGAAGGGGCGGATGTCCATGGCGGGCCTCAGTCGGTCTGATCCTCAGTCGTAGATGCCTTCGAGCAGCCAGGTGGAGCCGTCATGCGCGAGCCGGCCCAGCGTGCCGTCGGCCAGCTCCACGTCCCACTCGTCGGAGACCCAGCGGCTGTCGAGCCACCATTCGCCCGAGGTACGCCAGGGGCCGGCGCTCGCCACGATGGACCCAGCCAGGCCCTCGGCGCGGAGATGCACCGGCCGGCCGCCGATGAGCCGTACGCGCGCCGGCCGCGGCGGGCGGCAGCGCCGCAGCGTGAGCACGCCGCCATTCCCTCTCCCCTCTGGGGGAGAGGGCAAGGGTGAGGGGGTGGCGCTGAGCGGGTCGAGGCGGATGGCGCCGGGGCGATGGGAGTCGAGCAAGACGGGCACGCCGAGATTCCCCGGCCCCACGAGCGCGATGACGCGCGCCACCGTCTCGGCGAGCGTGCGCGGGCTGGGCCTCCCCTCGCCGTCCAGCGGCTCCTGGGAGGCGGCCACGCGCACCGGCTGCGCGCGCAGCACGAGCGCGGTCACCGCGGCGGGCGGCGGCTCCGCCGCCAGCGTGGCGCGAAGCACCGCCATCACCGCGCGCGCCTCGCGCGTGGGCACCGGCGGCACGAAAGCACCGGCAATAGTCTCCCCCCCGCGCGCGGCCAGGCGGCACGACCACTCGAAGCGATCGGCAGCGAGCGCCTGCGCCTCGAGCCGCGCGCAGAGACGATCCGCGCACTCTGCAAAGAGCGCGAAGAGGGGTTCGAGATTGTCGAGCGCCCAGTCGAGCTCCCGCGTCTCCTCGAAGCGGGGCGGCGGCCGCCAGGGGTCGAGCGGGCGCGGGTCCTCCCCGCGCGCGAGCGCCTGGAGCCGCGCACCCTCGGGGCCGAGCCGCTCGTAGAGGGCGCGGCCGGGCAGATCCGCCAGCTCGCCGAGCGTGCGAATGCCCCAGCGGGCGAGGCGCCGCGCCATCTCGAGGGAGAGATCAAGGAGCGCGATCGGCGCCCCGCGGAGATGCGTGGCGTCGGTGCCGGGCGGGACGCAGACGAGCTCCTCGGCGCGTCGCGCAGCCAGCCGCGCAGCGACACGGCTCCCCGCCAGCCCGACGCGCGCGGACAGGCCGGCGATGCGGGCGCGCGCGGCCAGCCGCCGCGCCAGCGCCGGCTCGTCGCCGAAGAGGGCGCCGAGGCCCGCCGCGTCGAGATACACCTCGCCCGGCCCTGCCTCCTCGACGCGAGGCGAGTGCACCACGGCTACTTCCAGCAATGCCTGCTGCGCCGCCGCTTCCTGCGCCGGCACGCGCTCGCGACAGAGCACCACGCCCGGCCGCGCCTGCGCCGCCGCCTCGGTCATGCCCGGCAGCACGCCGAGCGCGCGCGCCTCCGCGCTGGCCTCGATCACCAGGCGCCCGGGGCGCGCCTCGTCGAGGATGGCCAGCGGCCGGCCGCCCAGCACGGGCTCGGCGCGTACCGCCGCCGCGGCGGCAAAGCGCGGGACGAGGAGACAGCCGATGCGTCTCACAGCCGCCACGCGACCTCCCACGGAGAGGGCTGCGGTGAGGGTGGGCGGGAGCGCACGACCTCCACCCGCGAGCCGATGCCCTCGAGCCGCGTCGGTCGCGGCGCCCCTGCCCAGCGCGCGGAGCCGCGCGCCACCTCGAGCACGAGGGCGGCCGCGCTGCCTGCGAGATGCCGCGAGGCGTGGACGACGAGGCGGGTGGGCGTGTCGCGCACCGCGCGCTGGAGGCGAATCCAGGTGGCGGGCCCAAGCGCAGGGGCGGGCCGGTGCGCCGGCGCCGTCGGATCCGCGGCCAGGTCGAGCACCACCCAGGCGAAGCCGCCCGAGCGCGCAAGCAGCTCGGCCGCGCGGCAGGCGTGATCGAGCCGACGGCCCGCGCGCACCCAGAACAGCGAGCGGAGCGCGGCGCCGGCGGCGGCGGCACCCGCGGGATCGAACGCATCGGCGCCGTCGACGAGCGCCGCCAGCTCGCCGGCCGCGGTCGCGTGGGCGAGCAGGCCCGTGACGAGGCTGCTCCCTCCCGCGGACCGGGGGCCGACGATCTCGCTGAGCTGGCCTCGGGGAAACGCCTCCAGCAAGGAGGCGGCGGCGCTTCCCTCGAGACCCCACCCTGGCGGGGGCAAGGACTCTGTCGTTATGGCCATTGATCGGGGCTCGGTCGTGCTGAGTGGCCGTATTACACATCAGATGTTGAGTGTAGGCAATATTCAAGATAATGGGGAGGTCGACCAATGATCCCCCAAGATATGGGGGAAAGAGCCCCCCTTTCCGCTCATGCTACCCTCCGATCCATGACCAAGCGCCAGCGCGTGCTGGCCGCGCTCCACGGCAAGGTGGTCGACCGCGTGCCGCTGGCCTTCTGGCTCCACAACTTCGCCGCCGAGAATTCGGCCAAGGGCCTGGCGGAAGAGACCCTGCGCCTGCACCACCGCTTCGATTGGGACTTCCTCAAACCGCAATCGCGCGCCCAGTGCTTCGCCGAGATGTGGGGCCTCACCTACGCGCCGTCCGACGACAAGGCGCGGCCGTACACCGTCACACGCACGCCGATCAAGGATGCGGCAGGCCTCCGCGCGCTTCGCCCCGTCGACCCGACGACGGGCGCGCTGGGCGAGCAGCTCGAGGCGCTGCGCCTGATCCGCGCCGCCGTCGGTCCCGACGTGCCGATCATCTGGACCATCTTCTCGCCGCTCATGGTCCTGCCCTTTCTCGTCCAGGGCGGCCGGGACGCGGCGCTCGCGCTCGTGCGCTCGGCTCCGCGCGAGACCGCGGCGGCCTTCGACGCCATGACAGAGACGCTCGCCGCCCACGCGCGCGCCTGCCTCGCGGCCGGAGCGGACGGGCTCTTCTATGCCACCAACATGGCCACGAAGAGCCTCGGCAGCCCGGAGGAGTGCCGGCGCTGGCAGCGGCCGTACGATATCCGCGTGCTGGAAGCGGTGAAGTCGGCGCCGTTCAACCTACTCCACGTCTGCGGCACCGGCATCCACTTCGACGAGTTCGCCGACTATCCGGTGACGGCGTTTTCCTGGGCCACGGTCGATGGCAACCCGAGCCTCGACTCCGTGCACGCGCGCACCGGCAAGGCAGTGGTGGGCGGGCTCCCCGCCAAACCCGAGATCGCATCGATGAAAGCAGAGGAGCTGGTCACGCGCGCGAGGCGCGCGGTGGACGAGATGAGCGGGCGCTGGCTGCTGCTGGGGCCGGATTGCTCCATCAATCCCGAGACGCCGGAGGCGCTGATGGCGATCCGCCCGTGACCAACTTTCACGTCAACGGCCGCGCGGTGCAGGTGGCGGTCGACGCCGACACCCCGCTGCTCTGGGCGCTGCGCGACGAGCTCGGGCTCACGGGAACCAAGTACGGCTGCGGGGCCGCGCAGTGCGGCGCCTGCACCGTGCACCTGGACGGCCAGGCCATCCGCTCCTGCGTGACGCCGATCACGGCCGCGGAGGGCCGCCAGGTCACCACCATCGAGGGCGCGACGGACCGGGTGGCCCGCGCGGTCCAGGAGGCCTGGAACCGGCTGGACGTCGTGCAATGCGGCTTCTGCCAGCCGGGGCAGATCATGTCGGCGGTGGCGCTCCTCACCGGGATCCCCCGCCCCACCGATGCCGACATCGACGCCGCCATGACCGGCAATCTCTGCCGCTGCGCCACGTATCAGCGGATCCGCGCCGCCATCCACGAAGCGGCGAAGGGCCTCTGATGCCGAGCCGCCGGGGATTCTTGAAAGGAGCGGCCGCCGTCGGCGTGGGGCTCGTGATCGACTTTCGCCTGGAGCCGGCCGGCGCCCAGGCCACGTCGCCGGCGCCGAGCGTGCTCGCCCCCAACGCCTTCGTCCGCATCGCGCCGGACAACACCGTGACGATCGTGGCCAAGCACCTCGAGATGGGCCAGGGGGTCCACACCGGCCTCGCCACCCTGCTGGCCGAAGAGCTCGACGCCGACTGGAGCCAGATCCGCGTCGAGGCCGCGCCCGCCGATGCCAAGCGGTACAACAACCTGGCCTGGGGCCCGCTCGTCAGCGTGCAGAGCACCGGCGGGAGCACTTCCATCAGGAACTCGTGGGAGCAGCTCCGGCAGGCCGGCGCCACCGCGCGCGCCATGCTGGTCGCAGCCGCCGCGCAGCGCTGGGGTGTGCCCGCCGCGGAGATCACGGTGGATCGTGGCGTGGTGGCGCACGCGGCGAGCGGCCGACGCGCTTCGTTCGGCGAGCTGGCCGCCGATGCCGCGCGGCAGACGCCCCCCGCCAAGGTGCAGCTGAAGGACCCGAAGGACTTCAAGCTCATCGGCCGGCATGCGCCGCGCGTGGACTCGCGCCCGAAGACGGACGGGTCCGCGGTGTACACCCTCGACGTGCAGCGTCCGAACATGCTGACCGCCGTCATCGCGCGGCCCCCGCGCTTCGGAGCGACAGTACGTTCTTTTGACGCCACCGCCGCGCGGCGTGTGAACGGGGTGACCGACGTCGTGCAGGTGCCGTCCGGGGTCGCGGTGGTGGCGAAGGGAACGTGGGCCGCGATAAAAGGACGGCGAGCGCTCCGCATCGACTGGGACGAGAGCAACGCCGAGCGGCGCGGCACCGAGGAGCTCTACGCGCACTATCGCACGCTCGCCGTGCAGCCGGGGGCGGTGGCGCATTGGCTCGGGGACGTGCCGGCGGCCATGAAGGGCGCCGCTCGCGTGCTCGAGGCGGTCTACGAGTTCCCCTACCTCGCCCACACGCCCATGGAGACGCTCGACTGCGTGGTGGAGCTCGGCCCCGACCGCTGTGACATCTGGATGGGCTCGCAGGCCCCCACCCTCGATCACAGCACCATCGCGTCCGCGGTCGGCCTGTCACCGAGCAAGGTTCACCTGCACACGATGCTCGCCGGCGGCAGCTTCGGCCGCCGCACCACCGCGCGCAGCGAGCTGGTCCTCGAGGCGGCCAGCGTCGTCAAGGCTCTGGGCGGCGCACGGACGGTGAAGCTCGTGTGGACCCGCGAGGACGACGTGCAGGGCGGCTTCTACCGGCCGCTCTACACGCACCGGCTGCTGGGCGGGCTCGACGCCGCGGGCAACATCGTGGCGTGGGAGCACCGCATCGTCGGGCAATCCATCGTCGCCGGCACCCCGCTCGCCCCCCTTCGCATCCGGGGCCGCGTCGACCTCACCTCGGTGGAGGGCGCCGCGAACCTGCCCTACGCCATTCCCAACATGCTCGTCGATCTCCACTCGCCCACCGTCGGCATCCCCGTGCTCTGGTGGCGCGCGGTGGGGAGCACGCACACCGCATACTCCACCGAAGCCTTCCTGGACGAGCTGGCCCGCGCCGCCGGGCGCGATCCGCTGGACGTGCGCCGCGCCATGCTGGGTGGGCATCCGCGTCATCGAGGCGCGCTCGATTTAGCGGCACGCCAAGCGGGATGGGGCCAGCCCCTGCCCGCGGGCCGGGCCCGCGGCGTGGCCGTGCACGAGTGCTTCGGCAGCGTGGTGGCCGAGGTGGCCGAGGTGTCACGCGGCCCGGACGGCCTGCCCCGCGTGGAGCGGGTGGTCTGCGCGGTGGATTGCGGCATCGCGGTGAACCCCGACGTGGTACGCGCCCAGATGGAGGGCAGCATCGGCTTCGGGCTGGGCAGCGCGCTCTGGAGCGAGATCACGGTGGTGGACGGGCGGGTGCAGGAGTCGAACTTCCACGACTTCCGCATCCTGCGCATCGACGAGATGCCGCGCGTGGAGGTGCACATCGTGCCCTCGGCGGCCCCGCCCACCGGCGTGGGCGAGCCCGGCGTGCCGCCCATCGCGCCCGCGGTGGCCAATGCTTGGCTCGCGCTCACCGGCCAGCCGATCCGCCGCCTGCCCTTCTCCCGCCTCGCCGGCGGCGCGAGATCGTGATGCCCGCGCGCAGCCGGTGGTGGCGCGTGGCCGGCGCGGCCATCCTCGTCGCCGGGCTCGCCGCGCTTGCTTCGGGCACCCCGCCCCGCCCCGCTCGCGCGCAAGCCAATGCTACGCTGCGCGCACCCGACGCCTTCGCTTCTATCCCCGACCGCGCCCAGCGCTCGATCGCTCTCTTCACAGAAGCTGGCAAGGTCCTCCAGCATCCCCGCTGCCAGAACTGCCATTCCGGCGATGACCATCCTCGGCAAGGGGAGGGCCGTTCGCATCAGCCGCCGGTGCGGTTCGGCAAGGATGGAGACGGCGTCCCGGGCCTGCGCTGCGCCGCCTGCCACGGCGAGGCGAACTACGACGCGACGGGAATGCCGGGGGTCGCCGACTGGCACCTCGCGCCCCGCTCGATGAACCTGCGCGCCACGCTTCCCACGATCTGCGCCCAGCTCAAGGATCCCGACAAGAACGGCAGCCGCAGCCTCGAGAACGTGGTCAAGCACGTGGCGAACGACCCGCTCGTGGCCTGGGCGTGGGAGCCCGGAACGGGACGCCGCCCCGCCCCCGGGACCCACGCGACCTTCTTCGCCCTGCTCCGCGCCTGGGCCTCGACCGGTGCGGAGTGCCCGGCGGCTGGGAGCTAGCCCAAGGCTCCGGCGAACACGGGGGCCGCTGACCCGTCTCGCCTCTGCGCAGTCTCCCGCCTTGCTGCACAAGTCCGTAAACCCCGGCCCCGATCACTCTCCCGACCGGCCAAAGGTCAGTGAAATCGAGTATCCTCGGGCCCGGGGGAGGACAGCCCACGATGCTATCCAGACCGCGCCTGCTGGGTCATGAGCCCGTCCACCGCCGAACGTTTCTATTTGCGACAGCCGCGCTTCTCGCCGCGTCCCTCGCCCACGCGCAGCAAACGGAGAAGGTCAGGCGAATCGGATACCTGTCCTTTGAAGCCGCCGAGTCCGAACCGGGACGTCGCAATCAGCGGTTGTTTCGCGAATCCCTCCGGCGTGTTGGCTACGAGGAGGGACGGAACCTTACGATCGAGTGGCGCTTTGCCGAAGGCAAACCTGACCGCCTGGATGAGCTTGCGCAGGACCTTGTCCGCCGCGATGTCGAGCTGATCGTGGCCCTCACGAACGCCCCCATTCTTGCAGCGCAGCGCGCGTCCTCCACCATCCCCGTGGTGATGTTCATTGGAGTGGTTCCGGTTGAGCTTGGCATTGTTGAGTCCCTTGCCCGCCCGGGTGGTCAGGTAACGGGAACTGTGTGGACCTCGCCCGAGATGCCCGGAAAGGTTGCGCAGATTCTCAAGGAGGCAGCGCCCGGAGCGGCTCGGGTCGCATTGCTTTGGAATCCCTCTTCCCCCGTGAATAAGGTCTACGAATCGGAACAGCAACGCGCCGCGCGGACGCTCGGAATGACCTACCAATATTTCGACGTCACGCGAGCCGAGGAGGTTCCCGCGGTACTGAAACGGATCGCCGCGAGTCGAGCCGACGCACTCCACGTCTTGTATGACCCGGTAGTCGGAGGCCGCTTGCGCGAAATCGTCGCCTTCGCGATCCAGCACAAACTGGTGTCCATCGGGTCCGCCAGGGCAGTCGTCAACACGGGTGGGCTTCTGTACTACGGGCCCGTTGCCTCCGACATTGCGGACCAGACGGCCGGCTACGTTGATCGAATCCTGCGCGGGGCCAAACCCGCCGATTTGCCTGTCCAGATGCCCAGGAAATACGAGCTTGTCATCAACGCGAAAACCGCGCGTGCGATTGGCTACAAGATTCCGCCGTTTCTCGCCCTGCGCGCTGACGAGACAATCGACTGAGATGCAGGGGTGTGTGATCGAGTCGGTGGCCGACGATTGACCGCTCCTCGCCGTGTGCAGGGATTTGCGGCCGCCGATCATCGTCGTTATGGTGGCTCGCCTGGTGATCGAGTAGTGCACCGACGTCGCTTCCTGACGGCGCTCGCATTGGGCGCCTTGGTTGCGCCTTCGAGCGTTGGCGCCGATGAACGTCTTCGCCGAGTGGGCTGGCTCGAGCTTGGGACGGCTGCTGACACGCGGGCGCGAGAAGCTGTTCCCGCGCGGATGCGCGAGCTGGGATGGGTCGAAGGAAAGAGCATCGCGTTCGACTGGCTGTACGCCGACGCGAAGCCCGAGCGTTTGTCACCACTCGTGGCCGAGCTGCTCCGGCGAAAGGTCGACGTCATCGTAACGCGGGGCACCACCGCCATCCGTGCCGCTCAGAGCGCGACCACTACCGTCCCAATTGTCATGGCCGGCGGTGGCGACCCTGTGGGAGCGGGGCTGGTCCAGAGCCTCGCTCGTCCCGGCGGCAACGTCACCGGTGTGTCCCTACTCGGGCAGGAGCTCATGGAGAAGCACGTCGGGCTCCTGAAGCAGCTGCTGCCAGCGCTCAACAGGGTAACTCAGATCCAGGCGGCAGCCAATCCCGCGAACCGCTTCTTCGCTCAGTACATGGACGCCGCCGCCAGAAAGCTCGGCATGCAGCTCGTGATCCTTGAAATCCGTGGTCCGGACGATCTCGAGGCCGCGTTCGGCCGCATCACCACGGACGCCGCCTTCATGCTGCTCGATCCGATGTTTTTCGCGCACCGTCACCGCATCGCCCAGCTCGCGATCCGGCGACGGCTACCGCTGACGACAGCCGAGCGCACGTACGCCGAGGCCGGGTTCCTCATGACCTATGGGGCAGGCGCCGAGGTCCTTCGCCTGACTGCCGTGCTCGTGGACAAGATCCTCCGTGGCGCGAAGCCCGCCGACCTCCCCGTCGAGCAGCCGAGCCGGCTGGAACTCGTTGTCAATCTCGCGACTGCGAAGACGCTGGGCCTGAACATCCCGCGAGAACTCCTGTTGCAGGCAGACCAGGTGATTGAGAAATGAACACTGTCCATCTCGGTGACGGCTCGGAGGCCCCACGGGCCAACCTGAGGAGGAGCCATGCTAACTCGACGTGAATTCCTCGTCGTCGGTTCAGCGATCACGGCTTGCACGGCCCATAACGCGGGCGCGCAGCAGCCGGCCTCGAGCGCCAAGCCCAACATCCTCTTCATCGTCGCGGATGATCTGGGCTGGGGTGATCTCAGTTGCTACGGCCGACCTGACTACACGACGCCGGTCCTCGACGATCTCGCCGCCCGCGGGATCAGACTGACGCAGGCGTACGCCAACTCCTCGACGTGCAGCCCAACGCGAGTCGCGCTCATCACCGGGCGATATCAAACTCGCCTGCCCGTCGGCTTGTACGATCCCCTGCCAGGTGGCGCGCCGGCGGGCCTTCCGCCACAGCATCCAACGCTCCCGAGCCTGCTCAGGACGGTGGGATATCGGACGGCGCTCGTCGGCAAGTGGCACCTAGGCTTCCCACCCGCGTTCGGTCCGTTGAAGAGCGGGTACGACGAGTTCTTCGGCTTCCTCGGTGGTGGGATGACCTACTTCACCCATAAGAGCGGTCCCCCCCGCGGCGCGCCGACGGTGCACGGGCTGTACGAGGGAGAGACCCGCGTCGAGCGTGCGGGCTACTCGACCGATCTCTTCGCCGACCGCGCGATCGACGTCATCAAGGGCGCCGATCCGAAGCCGTTCTTCCTCAGCCTCCACTTCAACGCGCCCCACTGGCCGTGGGAGGGCCCGCAGGATCAGGGAAAGGCCGCGAGCATCCGCGAGATGGCGCACTACGAGGGCGGCTCTCCGAGAGCGTTTCGGGTGATGGTGGAGAGTCTGGACGCCGCCGTGGGACGCGTCCTCAAGGCACTGGAAGCGTCGGGACGCGCTGGCGACACGATCATCGTGTTCACGAGCGACAACGGCGGCGAGCGCTACTCATACCACTGGCCGTTCCGCGGCGAGAAAGGCTACCTGTGGGAGGGCGGCATCCGCGTGCCGGCGATTGTCGTCTGGCCGCGCGTGCTTGCGGCCGGCAAGGTCTCGAGTCAGCTCGCGATGAGCATGGACTGGCTGCCGACGCTCCTGTCGGCAGCCGGCGGGAAGTCCGATCCCGCCTATCCGGCGGATGGCATCGATCTCATGCCCGTCCTCCGCGGCCGTACGCCGGAGTTCGAGCGCACGGTGTTCTGGCGCACGCAGGACATGGTGGCTGCCCGCAAGGGCGACTGGAAGTACGTCCGCTGGGACACGCGCGAGTACCTCGCGAACCTCGCCGAGGACGAGACGGAGAACGCGAACTTCAAGGTGAAACACGGAACGATCTTCGAACAACTCAAGCGCGCGTACGAGGACTGGGACAAGCAGATGCTGCCGATCCCTCCCGAGGTCCGACGCGGCCCGTGGGAGAACCAGGTGAACCGCGCGCGCGACCTTGAGCCGGTGCGGCCTTAGGTGTTTACTCTCTGGTCGCCGTTCGCCGCGCAGCCGACCAACGCTTGCCGGATCAAGGGCGCTCGGCCTCACGATTCCTCAACCGGTGCTTCTTCGAACGGACCAACTCATTGACTAAGTGGGTCGAAGACGCCTCCATTGAAGGCTCAGGGGATCCGCGAAACCGCGGAGACCGCGTAACACCTATGCACGCCAACAAGCTCATCGTCATTCTCCTGGTGGTGGTTGCTCTCGGAGTCTTCTCCGCGCCTTTCGTCAGTGATGCGCAGGAGCCGGGGAAGGGGAAGGTTCCCCGCGTCGGGTTTCTTGGGCCGAGGAATCGTTCGGATGGGCCCTATGTCGGCGCATTCCTGCAAGGACTGCGGGAGCTGGGCTGGGTCGACGGTCAGAATATCGCCATCGAGTATCGATTTGCCGAGGGTAAGCTCGACCGTCTGCCGGACCTCGCGGCCGAGCTGGTACGCCTCAGGGTTGACGTCATTCTTGTCACGTCGACGCCGCCAGCCTTGGCGGCCAAGAATGCGACGAGAACGATCCCCATCGTCATGGGGACGAGCGCTGACCCGGTAGGCACCGGCCTCGTCGCCAGCCTTGCGCGTCCCGGGGGGAATGTCACCGGGCTATCTTTCAGCGTTGGCCTGGAGGTGGTTGGCAAGGAGCTGGAGCTGCTCAAAGAGACGGTCCCCAACGTCCGCCGGGTGGCGGTCCTCTCGAACCCGGGCAATCCGGGCAACGTGCGCTCCCTCGAGACCGTGAAGACCACCGCCCGGGCGCTGGGCGTGCAGCTCCAAATCCTGGAGGCGCGAGGTCCCGCCGAGTTCGAGGCGGCATTCGCCGCGATGGCGCGAGAGCGCGCTGGGGCCCTCCTCGTGGTGCCGGATTCGGTGTTCGGTTTCCACCGGGCGCCACTCCAGGTCCTTGTGGCCAAGAGTCGCCTCCCGGCGATGTACGGCTTGCGGGAGCACACGGAGGCCGGTGGCCTGATGAGCTACGCGGTCGACCTTCGTGATAGTCTCCGTCGCTCCGCGGCGTACGTCGACAAGATCTTGAAGGGGGCCAAGCCTGCCGATCTCCCCATCGAGCAGCCGACCAAGTTCGAGCTGGTCATCAATCTGAAGACCGCGAAGGCGCTCGGCCTCACGATCCCACCGTCGGTGCTCGCGAGGGCGGATGAGATCCTACAGTAGGCCACCATGTCGGGACGACGCTTCGCGCCGCCGTTCCGGTTAGAGCCTGAACCGGGCGCGAATCTCCTCGGGCTTCTCCGAGTAGGGCGGGATCTCCTCCCCCGCGTCGAAGGCAATGGGTACGACGAGCAGGGCCGGCGCCGCCGCCCGGCGTGCCGCCGCGAGGGCCGGCGCCATTGCCGCGGGCGTCTCCACGGTGGTGACGTGCGCGATGCCGGAAGCGCGGACGAGCGCGGGCCAGTCCACGGGGGCGCCGGGCAGGGCCTGGCCGCCCGACGACTCGTAGTGCCCGTTCACCCATAGAATGCTCGTGAGGTTCGTCGGCCGCGCCGCCGCCACCGTGGCGAGCACGTTCGGGCTCATCAGGAGCGAGCCGTCGCCCTCGAGCGCCACCACGTGACGGTCCGGGCGCGTCAGCGCGATGCCGAGGGCCAGCGGAATCGCCGCGCCCATCGAGTCGCAGAGGGCGAAGACCGGCGCCGCCACCTGCATGTGCGGGAGCCAGCGCGCGTTGGCGCCGAGGCACGACACGAGCACGTCTCGCGGCGTGAGGAGCGCCACGAGGGCGTCGAGGAACGGCTTCCGCGGGGTCACGCGAGGTCCTCCCCGCTGATGAGAAGCACGTAGGGCCCGCGCGACTCCTCCGCCTGCGCCACGCCGCGGCGCACCTGGGCGGCGAGGTCGCCGGCGCGATCGGCGATCGCGTGGGGGAGACGCCAGGCCTCCAGGGTCGCCACGGTGACGCGGCCCTTCGGGACGTGATAGTGGATGGGATCGCGGTGATCGCCACGGAGCGACACGATGAAGAAGCACGGCAGGCGGTAGAGCTCCACCAGCCCCGCGAGGATACCGCCGCAGTTGAGCAGGCCGGCGTTCTGGATCAACACCGCGCCGCGGCCCCCCGCGAGGTTGGCCCCGCAGGCGATGGCCACCGCCTCCTCCTCGCGGGCCACGTCGAGCGCGCGGATCGTGCGCGACCCGCGCACCGTCGCCATCAGCTTGCCGATCCAGGTGTCGGGCACCGAGGCAACCAGGGTCACCCCGGCCTCCTCGAGCCCCCGAACTATCGCCTGCGCGCCGCTCACCCGATCACCATGAAAGCGTCCGCGGGCAGGTGCAAGCGCACCCGCTGCCCGGGCGCCAGCGGGATCGGCGCCGGCTCGGTGACGAAGACGCGCACGCGCTGGCCGTCCGCGAGCTTCGCCGTCAGCTCAGTCTGGGCGCCCTGATAGACGAGGGCGTCGATCTCGGCCTCCACGACATTGTCGCCGGGAGCCGTCGCCAGCCGCACGCGCTCGGGGCGTATGGCGAGCTCCACCTCGGCGCCGACCTTGAGCACGCGCCCGACGGCGACGCGGAGGGCGACACCCCCGGTCACCGTGACGAGCTCGCCGCTCGCCGCGCGCCCGCGTAGCATGGTGGACGCGCCGATGAAGTCGGCCACGAAGCGCGTGGCCGGCCGCTCGTAGATCTCGCGCGGCACGCCGAGCTGCTCGATGCGCCCGCCCTGCATCACCGCGATCCGGTCGGAGAGACCCAGCGCTTCCGCCTGATCGTGGGTGACGAACACCGTGGTGATGCCCACCGCGCGCTGTATCGCCCGCAGCTCGTCTCGCATCTCTTCCCGGAGCCGCTTGTCGAGCGCCGCGAGTGGCTCGTCCAGCAGCAGCACGCGGGGCCGGTAGACGAGCGCCCGGGCCAGGGCGACGCGCTGCTGCATGCCGCCCGAGAGCTGCGCGGGCCGCTGGCGCTCGCGGCCTTCCAGGCGTACCAGGGCCAGCGCCTCCTTCACCCTCTGCGCGATGGCCCCGGCGGGCACGCGGCGCTCCCGAAGGCCGAAGGCCACGTTCTCGAACACGGTCAGATGCGGGAACAGCGCGTAGGACTGGAACACCACACCGAGGCCGCGGAGATGCGGCGGGCGGCCCGTCACGTCCTCCCCGTCGATCAGGATGCGGCCGGCCGTGGGCTCGACGAACCCCGCGATGAGGTTGAGCGTGGTGGTCTTCCCGCAGCCGGAGGGCCCCAGGAGCGAAAGAAACTCGCCCTCCAGCACCGCCAGGTCGAGGGCGTCCACCGCCCGCAGGGCGCCGTACTCGCGCGTGCAGCCCCGCAGCTCAACGACCGGGCGCGCCATCTCAGTGCTGGAGGAACACGCGGCCAAGGTCGAGGAAGCGGTCGGCCAGCCAGATCACCAGGAACGTGGCGGCGATGAAGAGGCTCGACAACGCGGCGATGGTCGGGTCGGTGTAGTTCACCACGTAGTTGAACATGGCCACCGGCAGGATCTCGGTGACGCGGTTCGAGATGAACAGCGACACCACGAACTCGTTCACCGACACCACCACCGCGAAGAGGAGCGCGGCGAAGAGGCCAGGGCGCAGCAGCGGCAGCGTCACGCGGAAAAAGATGCGCCGTGGCGAAGCCCCCAGGCTGGCGGCGGCGCGCTCGAGGGCGGGATCGAGGTTGCGGACGCTGACCCACACCGACCGCACCACGAAGGGTAGCACCAGCGCCACGTGCGCGACCACGAGCACGATGCGGCTCCGGAGCAGGCCTAGGGCCGCGGCCAGGATCAGAAAGCCGAGCCCGGCGGCGACGCCAGGCACCACCAGCGGCGAGAGCAGCGCCGCCGCCCAGAGCGCCCGCCCGCGCAGCCGCGCGCGCTCGAGGGCCAGCGCGGCCAAGGTGCCGATGGGCAGGGCCAGCAGCACCGCCCCGCCTGTGACCACGAGGCTGTTCCACGCCGCCCGCTGGAACTGGGGATACGTGAGCACGTTCACGTACCAGCGCCAGGAGAAGCCGGCGGGCGGGAACGAGAGGATGGCGGTCGGGTTGAACGACACCGCGATCACCACGACGGTCGGCAGCGTCATGAAGGCCAGCAGGAGCAGCACGGCCAGGCGCAGCCTCACGCGGGACGGCTCCCGGTGAAGCGGCCGGCAGCGGCGAGCAGCGCCAGCGTCAAGGCCAGCGCCAGCATGGCGAAGGCGGCGGAGCCCGGCCAGTTGAAGGAGTCCAGCCCGAGATCCTTCACCACGTTGGCGATCATCTTCACCTTGCCGCCGCCGAGCAGCTCGGGCGTAGGGAAGGCGGATAGCGTCCACGCGAAGACAATGAGCCCGCCGGAGACGATGCCGGGCATAGAGAGCGGCAGGGTGACGCGCCAGAATACGCGGGCCGGGCGCGCCCCGAGGCTCGCGGCGGCGCGCTCGTAGGCGGGGTCGATGTGGCTGAGCGCGGCGGCCAGGATCAGGATCATGGTGGGCATGGAGAAGTGCACCAGCCCCACGAGCACCCCGCGCTCGGTGAAGAGCATGGGGATGGGCCAGGTCATCACCGTGTTGCCTAGGACGAGCACCCAGGCGTAGGTGCGCACGATGGCCCCGGTGAAGAAGGGCGCCAGCGTGAGCACGAGCAGGGTGGAGCGGACGGCGCGCGACGGCGTGCGCGCCAGCGCGTACGCCACCGGGTAGGAGGCCAGGAGCGTGAGGACGGTGGTCAGCGCGGCGAGGATGACAGTGTCGCGCACCGCATGGAGGTACTGCGGCGCCAGCACCGCCCGGAAGTTGTCGAGGGTGTAGCCGCCGGGAACCAGCGACCCCGGGATGAACTCGAGGAGGCTCCACCGGAACAGCGCGGTGAGCGCCGCCGCGAAGACGGCGAGCACCGCGATGGCCGGCAGGAGCAGGAGCTTCACGCCGCTCCGGTCACTTCTTCACGATGTTGGCGGTGAACCACTCCCGCCACCCGGGGAGGTTCTTGGCCCGCGCCTCGTCGTTCATGATGTAGCCGCGCTCCTTCCACTCCGCGGTGGTGGCGAAGATGCCGGGCTGCCCCTTGAGATTGGCGGGCACGGGCGCGCCGAGGTTGACGGGGCCGGCCCGCAAGGCCTTCACCAGCTCCGCCTGGATCTCCTTCGACAGCGCGAGGTCGATGAACTTGTGAGCGGCGTCCGATTTCTTGGTGCCGGCCATGACCGCCATGGTGTCGATGCCGACGATGCCGGGATAGTCGGTGGGCTGCACCAGCTTTACCGCGATGCCCTGCTCCTGGAGGTGATACGCGTTGACGGAGAGCATCACCTGCACCGGCGCCTGGCCCGTCTTCATCAGGTCCTGGCTCTGGGCGTCGGTGGAGAAGAAGGCGGCGATGGACTCCTTGAGCTGCTTCAGCTTGCCCTCACCCTTCTGCCAGTTCACCTCGTTGCCGCCTTCCATGAGGGCGGCGATCGTGATGATGTGCGACGGGTCGAAGTCGGGCATGGCGATCTTGCCTTTCAGCGAGGGCTTCCAGAGGTCCGACCACTTCGTGATGTCCTCCTTCACGAGGTCGGGCCGGTACACGACCGTATAGACGTAGGCCCAGGAGCCCACGTGATAGTCGCTGCGGATGGCCTCCTTTGCGATCTCCTTGGCGTTGGGAATCTTGGCCATGTCGAGCTTTTCGTAGAGGCCGTCGGAGATATAGAGCCGCGCCACGTGGGTGGTGGTGAAGTTGAGGTCCACGAGCGGGTTGCCCTTGGCCACGCGGGCCTTGGCGAGGCGGTCGATGGTGCCGCCCACCTCGAACTCCACCGGCATGCCGGTCTTGGCGGTGAAGGCCTTGCCGATCACCTTCTCGACGGTGTCCTTCCAGTTGCCACCCCAGACGCTGACCACCAGCGAGTTCTGGGCGTGGGCCGGTGGGGCCCCGACGAGCAGCACGGCGAGAGCGCACGTAAGCGCGAGCAAGGCGATGGTGCGAATGCGCATGGGAGCCTCCTGGTCAGGCGGGTTTCGGACGGACGACCGCGCGCGCGGCGGCCTCGACCGCTTCGACGATGAAGTGGTAACCGGTGCAGCGGCAAAGATGACCCGCGAGCATCTCGCGGATCTCCTCGTGGGTGGGCTCGGGATGCTCGCGAAGAAACGCGTGGGTGGCGAGGAGAATGCCGGGCGTGCAGTAGCCGCACTGGAGCCCGTGCTTGTCCTGGAACGCCTGCTGAAGCGGGCTCAGCCCCTCGTGCGGGGCAAGCCCCTCCACCGTGGTGACCCCGTGGCCGACGGCCTGTATGGCCAGCATCAGGCACGACCGCACGGGCTCGCCGTCGAGCAGCACGGTGCAGGCGCCGCATACGCCGTGCTCGCAGCCCACGTGGGTACCGGTGAGGTCCAGCGCGTCGCGCAGGCAGTCTGCCAGCGACGTCCGCGGCTCGACCCGGGCGGTGTGCTCCCGGCCGTTGACGGTGAGCCGGATCTCGCGCGTCATGGCGTCTTCCGGCAGCGTTTCCAGGCTTCGGCGAGGGTGCGCTCGGCCAGCACCGCCGCCACGTCCTGGCGATAGCGCGCGGAGGCATGCAGGTCGCCCTCCGGTTGGAGCACGGCGGCGGCGGCGCGCGCGGCGGCGACAATGCGCTCCGTGCTCGGCGTCTGCCCCGTCAAGGCCGTCTCGGCGGCCGTCCCGCGCGTGGGCGTGCTGCCCACGCCGAAGAAGGCCAGCCGCGCACCCGCCACCCGTCCGCCACCGTCCAGCCACAGCAGCGCGGCCGCGCCTACCAGCGCGAAGTCCCCATGGCGCCGCGCCACCTCCGCGAAGCCCCAGCCCGCCTCGGGGCGCGGCAGCGTGAAGCGCGCCTCGGTGACCAGCTCGTCCGCGGCCACCGACGTGGTGAGCGGCGCGCGGTAGAGGGCGCCCGCCGGAATCACCCGGTCGCCCCGGGGCCCCCGCGCCACCACGTCACCGTCCAGGCAAAGGAGCAGCGCGGGCAGCTCGGAGGCGGGATCGGCGTGGGCGACGCTGCCGACCACGGTGCCGCGATTGCGGATGGCGAGATGGCCCACGTGCTTGAGGGCGGTGGCGAGCAGCGGCAGGCGCTCCCGCGCCCAGCGCTCGACGGCCGCCTGTCGCCTGATCGCGCCGATGTGAACGCGCCCGTCGGTCTCGCGGAGATAGTCCAGCTCCGCCGCCCGGTTGATGTCCACGAGCACGGCCGGGCGCGCGAGCCGGAGGTTCAGCATGGGCACGAGGCTCTGCCCGCCCGCCAGCAGCTTGGCCTCGTCACCGTGCTGGACGAGCGCCGCGATGGCTTCCTCGGCGCTGGTGGCGGCCAGGTAGTCGAAGGGGGCGGGCTTCACGGTTGCCCCTTCTTCGCCCGCGCGGCGACGATGAGGCTCCGCACCGTATCCGGCCCCAGCGGCGCGCGGGTGACGCGGACGCCGAAGGAGGCCAGCGCGTCCTCCACGGCGTTGGCGATGGCGGCGGGCGGCGAGATGGCGCCGCCTTCACCGATGCCCTTGATGCCCAGGGGATTGCGCGGCGACGGGTACTCGAGGTGCACGGTCTCGATGGGCGGCAGCTCCATCGCCGTCGGCACCAGGTAGTCCATGAAGGTGCCGGTGAGGAGCTGCCCCTGCTCGTCGTACACCATCTCCTCGAGCAGCCCGCCGCCGATACCCTGGGCCACGCCGCCGTGTATCTGCCCCTCCACGATCATGGGGTTGATGAGGCGGCCGCAGTCGTGGGCCACCATGTAGCGCAGCAGGCGCACCGCGCCCGTGCCCGCGTCCACCTCCACGTGGGCGATGTGCACCGCGCTCGTGTACGTCACCGTGGGCTGATGGTGATACACCGTGGCCTCGAAGTCCGCCGTCACCGCCCCGGGCTTGGCGAAGGTCGGCAGCGCGGAGCGGACCACACGCTCCAGCGACACCGAAGAAGCCGGCGCGCCTCGAACAAACGCCTGGCCGTCGTCGATCTCGATGTCCGACGGCGCCGCCTCCAGCAGGGCGGCGGCGGCGGCGGCCAGCTTCTCGCGCACCTTCCCCGCCGCCACCAGAATGGAGCTGCCCGCGTTCACCGCGCTGCGGCTCGCGAAGGTCCCGATGCCGAAGGGGATGGCGGCAGTGTCGCCGCCCACCACGGTGACCCAGTCGAGCGGGATGCCGAGGGCGTCCGCGGCCACCTGGGCGAACGAGGTCTCGTGCCCCTGCCCCTGGCTGCACGCGCCGGTGGCGACCACGGCCCGCCCGGTGGCGTCCATGCGCACCGTCGCGCCTTCGTAGGGCCCGATGGCGGTCCCCTCCACGTAGCCGGAGATGCCGATGCCGCGCAGGATACCCCGCTCCGTCCGCGCGGCCGCCTGCTCGGCCCGGAGGTGATCGTAGCCGATCGCGTCCAGCGCCGCGTCCAGGTTGGCGCGAAAATCGCCGCTGTCGTAGACGAGCCGGTTGCCGTCGCGGTAGGGAATGTCCAGCTCGTAGGGCAGATCGGCCGCCGAGAGATAGTTGCGCCGCCTGAGCTCGGCGGGATCCATGCGGAGCTCGCGCGCCAGGCAATCCACGATGCGGTCCATCGCGTACACCGTCTCCGGCCGTCCCGCGCCGCGGTAGGGGGCGTTCGGGGTCTTGTTGGTCACCACCGCCCGGCACTCGACGTCGAGGGCGGGCACGCGATGGGGGCCGAGGAGGTGCGCCACCGTGTTGTAGGGCAGCACGATGCCCCAGGAGTTGTACGCGCCGAGGTCCACGCAGATGCGGTCGCGGACCGCCAGCATCGTGCCGTCCCGCCGCGCGCCGATCTCGATGTCGTGCACCTGATGGCGCGCATGCGCGGCGGCCATCATGTGCTCGCGCCGGTCCTCGGTCCACTTCACCGGCCGGCGGCAGACGATGGCGGCGGCGGGGACGAGGAGGTCTTCGGGATAGCCGGTGGCCTTGGTCCCGAAGCCGCCGCCCACGTCGGGAGCGATGACACGAATCTTGTTCGCAGGCAGCCCCAGGGCCGCGACAAGCCCCTGCTGAACGAAGTGCACGACCTGGGTGCCGTTCCACGTGGTGAGGCTCCCGTCGCGCGCGTCCCACTGGGCGACCACCCCCCGCGTCTCCATCGGCATGCCGACATAACGTTGTACATAGAACCGCTCATGCACGCGAACATCCGCGGCCTTCAACGCGCCGGCGGCGTCGCCGAAGCCGGTCTTGAAGCGGAGGGCGACGTTGTCGGGCCATTCGCTGTGGATCAAGGGGGCTCCGGGCTCGGCTCCCGCGAGCATGTCCACCACCGCGGGCAAGGGCTCGTAGTCCACCTCCACCAGCTCGGCGGCGTCCTCCGCGAGCGCGCGGCTGGCGGCCACCACCATGGCCACGATCTCGCCCACGTGGCGGACACGGTCCCGCGCCATGGCGAGCTGGGCGACCTGCTTCATGGTCACGTCCACGCGCGCGGCCAGTCCCGGGGGGATGGCGCCGAAGAGCGGCAGCGGCTTCATCCAGCGCTCGAGATCGGCGAAGGTGAGCACGCGCGCGACCCCGGGGCGCGCCGCCGCCGCCTCCGTCCGGATGGCGGCGATGGTGGCGTGCGCGTGGGGGCTGCGCACGAACGCGGCGTGGAGCATGCCGGGCAGCTTGATGTCGTCCACGAAGCGCCCCTCGCCCCGGAGCAGGCGGGGATCCTCCCGCCGGGGAACGGACGCGCCGAAGAGCTTGGCTCCCATGGTGTCCGGCTAGCCTCCCAGGTAGGCGCGCTTCACGTGGTCGTCGTCGAGCAGCTCGCGCGCCGGGCCTTCCCGCGTGATGCGCCCCGTCTCCATGACATAGGCCCGCGTGGCCATGCGGAGGGCCATGTAGGCGTTCTGCTCGACCATGAACACGGTGGTGCCGTCCTTCTGGATCTCGCCGATCGCCTTGAACGTGGTCTCCACCACGGTGGGGGCGAGCCCCAGCGAGGGCTCGTCGAACATGACCAGGCGCGGGCGGGCCATGAGGGCGCGCCCGATGGCGAGCATCTGCTGCTCCCCGCCGGACAAGGTCCCCGCCGCCTGCCGCCGGCGCTCGCCGAGGACCGGGAAGTGCGCGAGCACGCGGGCGAGGTCCTGCGCCACCGCCTTCGTGTCCTCGCGCACGTAGGCGCCCATCTCGAGGTTCTCCTGCACGGTGAGGTGGGGGAAGACGCGGCGGCCCTCGGGGCAGTGCGCGATCCCTGCGCGCAGGATATCTTGAGGCTTCCAGCCCTGGATCTCGCGATCCTCGAAGAGGATGCGCCCCGCCGAGGGCCGGAGGAGGCCGGAGATGGTCTTGAGCGTGGTGCTCTTGCCGGCGCCGTTGGCGCCCACGAGACAGACCAGATCGCCTCGCCGCACCTCCACGCTCACGCCGGACAGCACCGGCGCGCGGCCGTAGCCCGCGGACACGCCCTCAAGCCGCAGCATGCGCGGTTCCCAGGTAGGCGCGGATGACCTCGGGATCCCGCCGCACCTCGGCGGGCGCCCCGTCGGCGATGAGGCGGCCGTGGTTGAGCACGAGCACGCGGTCGGAGATCCCCATGACCATGCGCATGTCGTGCTCGACGAGGAGCACCGTCACGCCGGAGTCGCAGATGCGGCGGACGAGCGCCGCCGTCGTCGCCTTCTCGGCGGGCGTCATGCCGGAGGCGGGCTCGTCGAGCAGCAGCATGCGCGGCTTCGCGGCGAGCCCGACGGCCAGCTCTACCAGCCGCTGCTCGCCGTAGGAGAGATCGCTGGCGATCTCGTCGCGCCGGGCGGCGAGGCCGACGAAGTCGAGCACCGCCCGCGCCGCCTCGCGGAGCCGGCCCTCCTCCGCCGCCACCTGGCGCCGGCGGATCAGCGCGGCGCCGACGCCGACGCCGCCCCGGAGGTGGAGACCGGTGAGGACATTGTCGAGCACGGTGAGCCCGGGGAACACGCTGGTCTTCTGGAAGGTCCGGACGAGGCCCAGGCCGGCGATGTGACAGGGCCGCCAGCGGGTGATGGTTCGGCCCGCGTACGCGACCTGGCCGGCGGTGGGCGCCTGGAAGCCGGTGATCACGTTGAAGGCGGTGGTCTTGCCCGCGCCGTTGGGACCGATCAGGCTCGTCACCCCGCCGGGACTGACCGTGAACGACACGCCCGCCAGCGCCGCGACGCCGCCGAAGCGCATGGCAAGGTCGCGGACCTCCAGGCCTGACGGGGTCGGCAGGCCTGACGGGGTCGGCAGGCCTGACGGGGTCGGCAGGCCTGACGGGGTCGGGAGGCCAGGGTCGCTCATGACGAGACCGGCGCGCGCGGGAAGCGGGCGGCCAGCGCGGGCACGATGCCGCGCGGCATGAAGAACAGGGCGGCGATGAGGAGGACACCGTAGAGCAGCATCTGCCATTGCCAGGAGGCGAGCGCGCGCAGCGCCTCCGGCAGCACGGTGAAGAGCACCGCGCCCAGGACGGGGCCCGCCAGCGTGCCCTTCCCGCCCGCCACCACCATGATCACCATGGTCACGGTGTAGGTGAAGAGGAACACCTCGGGGCTGACGAAGCGCGTGTAGTGCGCGTAGAGGCCGCCGGCCGCCCCCGCCATCATGGCGCTGAGCATGGCGGCGAGGACCAGGTAGTGGGTGCCGTCGATCCCCACCGACTCCGCGAGCGCCTCGTTCTCGCGCAGGGCGACGAGGGCGCGGCCCACGCGCGAGGCGACCAGGCGGCGGCACAGCACGTAGGCGGCGATCACCGCGGCGAGCACGAGGTAGTAGAACGCGCCCTTGCCGCGGAAGGACAGCTCGGGGAGCCCGGGCAGGGCCACCGCGAGAGCGGGGACGCCCGGAATGCCCAGCGGCCCGTTGGTGAGATCCATCCAGTTGACGCTCACCAGCGAGACCACGCCCGCGAAGCTGATGGTGAGCAGCACGAAGTAGGCGCCCCGGAGCTTCAGCGCAAGCCGTCCGATCCCCCACCCCGCGAGGCCGGGCAGCACGACGGCCGCGAGCATGCCGAGCCAGGGCGACCACTCGAGCTTCACCGACAGGAGGGCGCTCGCATAGGCGCCGATGCCGAAGAAGGCGGCGTGGCCCAGCGAGAGCTGCCCCGTGTAGCCCAGGAGCAGGTTGAGGGACAGGGCGAGCACCGCGAAGATCCCCGCCATGATGAGGGTGTGGAGGTGGTACGGGTTCCAGACCCAGAGCGGCGCGCTCGCCGCCACGACGAGAAGCACCGCGGTCGCCGCGCGGGCCCGCATCAGCCGACACGCTCGGCGCGCGCGAAGAGGCCGGAGGGGCGCACGAGGAGCATGAGCACGATGATGACGAAGCCCACCGCGTCGCGGTAGCCGGAGGACACGTAGCCGGCGCCGAGCTCCTCGGCGATGCCGAGGAGGAGGCCGCCCACCGCCGCGCCCACGAAGTTGCCGAGCCCGCCCAGGATGACCACGCAGAAGGCCTTCTGGGCGGCGAGATCCCCCATGGACGGATAGAGGAGGAAGACCGGGCCGAGCAGCGCGCCTGCCGCGGCGGCGAGGCCGGCCCCCAGGGCGAAGGTGACGGTGTGAATGCGCTCGATGCTCACGCCCATGAGGGCCGCCGTCTCACGGTCCTGAAAGGTCGCCCGCATGGCGCGGCCGAGCCGGGTCCGCGTCAGCACGAGGTGAGCGCCGAGGATGAGCAGCGCCGACATGACGAAGACGAAGATGCGGAGGCGAGACACCGACACCGGGCCCCACGCGACGGGCTCGGTGGGAAAGGGCGTGGGCACGCTCTTGGCCACTCCGCCCCAGGCGAGCAGCTCTGCGTTCTGCAGCGTGATCCAGAGCCCGATCATCACCAGCATGGTGGTGTCGATGGAGGCGGCGCGGAGCGGCCGGAGAAGGAGGCGCTCGCAGGCGGCGCCGATGAGGGCGCCGGCGAGGATGGCGACGGGGATGGCGAGGAAGAAGTTCAGCGACGCCGCCACGAGCGCGGCGAAGGCACCGTAGGCCCCCAGCGTGTAGAACTCGCCGTGGGCGAAGTTCACCACGTTCATCAGCCCGAAGACCAGGGTGAGCCCGATCCCGAGCAGGCTGTAGGTGCTGCCCAGCAGCAGCCCGTTCAGCAGGTGCTGGAGGAGCTGGTCCACGCCCGCGGGACAGCGGCCCTCGGCGCCGCCGCGCCTACTTCTTGACGGCGAAAGCCGGGAGCGCGATCTTGCCGTCCTTGATCTGGACGATGAAGATGCTCGGCTTGCTCTGGCCGCTCTCCTTGCCCGCCGGCCCGTCCTTCTCGAACTTGATGGGGCCGTTGACGCCCATGACGCTCACCGACCACAGGGCATCGCGCACCGCCTTGGGATCGGGCTTGCCCGCGACCTTGAGCCCTTCCACGGCGGTGATCACGCCGTCGTGCCCGCGGAAGCCCTCGGTGAGCCCCTCGAAGGGATGGCCGCGCTTGGCCCACTCGTCCACGAAGGCCTTGGCGAGCTTGCCGTCCGGCATCGCCTCGGGGAACCACGGCAGGAAGAAGAGGATGTGCATGGTGCCTTCCGCCGCGGGGCCCGCCTGCTTGATCAGCTGGCTGGGCGAGGAGCTGCCGCCGGTGGTGATGATCTTCCGGCTGAGCCGCTGCTCCTGCGCCTGCTTCAGGACGAGCGTGATCTGCTCGACGCTGGTGGTGAGGAAGAGGGTGTCGGCGCCGCCCGCCTTCACCTTCGTGATCTGGGCGTTCATGTCGGTGGCGGCCTGGTCCATGAACTCCACCGCCCCCACGCTCGCCCCGCTCCGCTTGAGGAGGTCGCCGAAGGCACTGGCGGCGCCGCGGCCCCAGTCGGTGTTGACGGCGAGGAAGTCGGCCTGCTTGATGCCGAGGTCCTTCATGTACTTCTCGAGGCCGACCGCCTCCATCTCGCTGGGCGGGCTGATCCGGAAGATCCACGGATTGCCGCGCTTCGTGATGGTGGCGGCGCTGGAGGTCTCCACGATCATGGGCACGCCGTACTCCTCGAGCTTGGGCATGGCGGCGAGCGTCATCGACGAGCCCCACGCGCCCACGATCACCGGCACCTTGTCGCGGACGATGAGCTTCTCGGCGGCGGTGGCGGCTTCCTTGGGATCGGACTTGTTGTCCTCGATCAGGAGCTGCACCTGTCGGCCGAGCACGCCGCCGCGGGCATTGACCCAGTCGCGCCCGATCTCCGCGCCCATCCGCACGTAGTTGCCGGACGCCGCCACCGGGCCCGACAGGGGCTGGATGACGCCGATCTTGATGGGATCGCCCTGCGTCCAGGCCGCGGGCGCGAACGCGCCCAGCAGCATCACCACCACGACACCCAGACCGATCGCGGCTCGCCTCATCACCGACCTCCCCTGGAATGGCTCTCCGGCGTGAACGGCAAGCGGTTCGACACTGAGCCGCCGTCGCGGGTACTTATCGTACATTTCCCCTCACCTGTCAATTCCAAACCGATTGACTTTGCTCGCGCGGGACGCCAAGAATGAGCGCCATGACCATCGCCCCCGCCGAGTACGATTTCCGCGCGGCGCGGCGCCGCCTCGAGGCCAAGCCGAAGTCCGCCGGGGAAAAGCTCACGAGCCTGGAGGACGCGGCGGCGCGGGTGCCGGACGGCGCCATCGTCGCCTTCGGCGGCATCCTCTACAGCCGCACACCGCTGGCGCTCTTCCGCGAGGTGCTGCGGCGGCGGCCGAAGCACCTCACCCTCGTGCGCAACCTCATGTGCTACGAGGGCGAGTGGGGCATGGTGGCGGGCGCGGTGGACAAGATCGTCACCGCCTGGATGGGCATCGGGCTGCCCTGGGGGCTGTCGCGCATCATGCGCGAGTACGTGGAGTCGGGCCGCGTGCCCATGGAGGAGTGGAGCCATCTCGGGCTCGGCCTGCGCTTTCGGGCCGCCGCCATGGGTCTGCCCTTCCTCCCCACCCTCACGATGCTCGGCTCCGACCTCATGGCGGTGGGCGGCTCCAAGACGGTCGCGTGCCCCTACACCGGCGAGACCCTCCACGCCGTGCCCGCCCTCTTTCCCGACGTGGCGCTCCTGCACGTGCAGCGCGCCGATCGCTTCGGCAACTGCCAGATCGACGGCTACCCGCACATGGACGCCGACATCGCCTTCGCCTCCCAGACGGTGCTGGTGACGGCGGAGGAGATCGTGCCCGAGGAGGAGATCCGCCGCCGCCCCGACCGCACGGTGATCCCCGGCTTCGTCGTGGACGCCCTCGCCCACGCCCCGTGGGGCTCCTATCCGCACGAGTGTTACGGGCGCTACGACTCCGAGCCGGGGCACTTCAGCGAGTACGTGGCGGGCATCCAGGCCGACGGGGCCGCCGGCGTCGAGCGGTATCTCGAGCGCTACGTGTATGCGCCGCGGACCCACGCCGACTACCTCGCCCTCTTCTCCGAGGGCATGCGCGAGGCCGCGGGCGAGCGCGGCCGGGACCTCACGTCGTGAGCGCGACCCTCGAGGGCGTCACCGCGAACGAGCTGCTGGCGGTGATGGGCGCGCGCGAGCTGGCCGACAATCAAACGGTCTTCACCGGCGTCGGGGCCCCGATGATGGCGTCCGTGCTCGCCCAGCGCCTGCACGCGCCGCGCCTCACCATGGTCATCGAGGGCGGCATCGTGGGGCCGCAGTGGCGGCCGGGATGGCTCCCCATCTCCACCAACGAGATGCGCGCAGCGTATCACGCGCAGATGCTGCCGGGCATCACCGACGCCTTTCTCCTCGCCCAGCGCGGCTTCCTCGATGTGGGCTTCATCGGCGGCGCCCAGATCGACCAGTGGGGCAACCTCAACACGAGCGCCATCGGCGGGTACGACCGGCCCAAGGTGCGGCTGCCCGGCTCCGGCGGGGCCAACGACATCATCTCGCTGTGCCGCGCAGTGATCATCCTCACCGTGCACGAGAAGCGCCGCTTCATCCCCAAGGTGGACTTCATCACGAGCCCCGGCCACGTGGCGGGGGGCGACTCGCGCGCCCGCAGCGGGCTCCTGTTCGGCGGGGTGAAGCGCGTCGTCACCACGCTCGGCCTCTTCGACTTCGAGCCCCAGTCGCGGCGCATGCGCCTGGAGTCGGTGCACCCCGGCGTCACCGTGGAGCAGGTCCGCGACCTCACACCGTTCGACCTCCTCGTGGCCGAGCGGGTGACGACGACCACGCCGCCGACCCCGAACGAGCTCGGCATTCTGCGCTCGCTGGATCCCGAGCGCCAGTTCATCGGATAGGAGCGCGCCCCATGCCCCTGGAAGTCTGGCTCCTGTACGTGACCACCTGCTTCGCCGCCACCCTCACGCCCGGGCCCGCCGTGCTCATGACGATGTCGGTGGGGCTGCGCGGCGGCGCCTTCGCCGCGGCGTGGACAGGCACGGGGGTCTGCGCCGCCAACGCGATCTGGATCACGCTGTCCGTGGCCGGGCTCTCCGCGGTCATGCTGGCCTCGGCCACGCTCTTCCTCGTCCTCAAGTGGGTGGGGGCCGGCTACCTGATCTACGTCGGCCTCCGCTTGATCTTCAAGCGCGGCGGCCACGCCGCGCCGGCGCCGGGGCCCGCGAGCATCCGGGGCTCGTTCGCGCGCGGCTTCGCCGTGCAGATGACCAATCCCAAGGCGATGATCTTCTTCGGCGCGCTCGTCCCACAGTTCGTGACGCCCGGCGAGCCCATGCTCGTGCGGGGGCTGATCCTCGCGGTGACTCTCATCGTGATCGAGCAGCTCGTGCTGGCCGGCTACGGCACCTTGGCCGCGCAGGGCGCCCGCCTCGCCGGCCGCGAGCGCTGGACGCTGGTGACGGAGAAGACCTCCGGGGCCCTCATGGTCGGCGCCGGCCTCGGCCTGGCGAGCCTGCGGCGATGACGCGCTACGGACTCGCGGTGCGCAACTTCGTGGGCCCCGGCGAGGTGCCGGACATCGAAGGCCTGTACGCGTATGCACAGCGTGCCGAAGCGCTGGGCTTCGAGTCCCTCTGGGCGTGGGACCACGTGCTCCTGGGGGTGGAGCCCTCGTTCCCCATCGTGGACTCGATCACCATGCTGGGCGCCATCGCCGCGCGCACCCGCACCATCAAGCTCGGCACCGGCGTCCTCGTGCTCCCGCTGCGCAACCCGGTGGTGGCGGCGAAGGCGCTCGGGAGCCTGGACGTGATCTCGGGCGGCCGGCTCATCCTGGGGGTGGCGGCGGGGTGGTACGCGCGCGAGTTCGACGCGGTGGGGGTGCCCTTCAAGCAGCGGGGGCGCATCTTCGAGCGCAACCTCGACATCCTCACGCGCCTGTGGACCCAGGAGCGCGTCACCCTCAAGGTGGACGAGTTCAACCTGCGCGAGGCGGTCATGGTGCCGCGCGCGGCGCAGCGGCCCCGCCCGCCCATCCTCATCGGCGGCTACGTGGACGCGGTGTTGAAGCGGGCGGGCACGGTGGGCGACGGCTGGCTCACCTACTTCTACACACCGGAGAGCTTTACCAAGGGCTGGGAGAAGGTGAAGGCTTTCGCGCGCGAGGCGGGCCGCGACCCGGCCACGCTGTCCTCGACGAATCAGCTGGCCGTGTACGTGGGCGCCTCGCGCGCCCAGACCGCCGCGGATATGCGACACTGGCTCTCGACAGAGTGGGACACGGCGGCGTGGAGCGAGTCGACCATCGAGCACGCCATCCACGGCAGCCCGGAGGAGTGCGTGGCGCAGCTCAAGGCGCACGTCGCGACCGGCGTCGATCGCATCATCTTGATCCCCTACCGCTATCAGCCGGAGCAGGTGGAGCGGATCGCCAAGGAGGTCTTGCCAAGGCTATGACGACCTACATCGACATCAACTGCGACATGGGCGAGAGCTACGGCCGCTGGACGCTGGGCGCCGACGACGAGATCATGCCCAACATCACCTCCGCGAACGTCGCCTGCGGTTTCCACGGCGGCGACCCTCACGTGATGCAGAAGACGGTGGAGTCGGCCGTGCAGCACGGGGTGGCGGTGGGCGCGCACCCGAGCCTGCCCGACCTCATGGGCTTCGGCCGGCGGCGAATGGACGTGTCCCCGAAGGAGCTGAAGGAGATCCACCGCTACCAGATCGGGGCGCTGTGGGCCTTCTGCAAGGCCGCGGGCACCATGCTCCAGCACGTGAAGCCGCACGGCATCCAGTACCACATGTTCGAGGAGAACCTGCCGCTCGGGCGCGCCACCGCCGAGGGCGTGAAAGAGCTCGACCCCTCGATCATCCTCATGACCATGGCCATGACGAAGTACGACGCCGAGGCGCGCAAGGTGCCGGGCGTGCGGGTGGCGGCGGAAGGCTTCGCCGATCGCGTCTACGCCGACGACGGCCAGCTCGTCTCGCGCAAGCTCGGCAAGGACGCGCTGGTCTCCGACCCCGCGAAAGCCGCGGAGCAGGCGGTCAGAATGGTCATGGAAGGCAAGGTGCGCACGATCAGCGGCAAGGTCATCGACGCCAAGATCCAAACCATCTGCATCCACGGCGACAGCCCGGGCTCGGAGAAGATCGTGGCGGCCGTGCGCGAGGGCCTGGTCAAGGCGGGCGCCGTCGTCAAGCCGCTCCGCGACTGGTTCGGCAAGTAGCTTGCCCCCGGCCTGGTCACGGTACTCGGCGGCGCTGCCGTCCATTTCCGCCGCCGTCGGCAACACGCCGCTCGTCCGCCTGAACCGCGTAACGGCCGGCCTCCGGCCCGCCATCTACGTCAAGGTCGAGTGGTATGGCGCCACCGGCAGCCTCAAGGACCGCATCTATCTCCACATGTTCGAGCGGGCGGAGGCGCGCGGCGACCTCAAGCCCGGCATGCGCGTGCTCGAGTGCTCCACCGGGAATGCCGGCATCGCCTGCGCCTGGGTGTCCGCGGTGAAAGGCTACCCGTGCACCATCGTCATGCCCGAGGGCATGAGCGAGGAGCGGAAGAAGATCATGCGGGCGTACGGGGCGACCCTCGTCTTCACGCCGGGAGGCGAGAGCGACGTCGACCTCGCCCTCGCTCGCCTCGCCGAGATCCGAGCCGCCGAGCCGGGGCGCCACTGGGTGCCCGGCCAGTTCGACAATCCCGACAATGTCGAGGCGCACACGCTCTCGACGGGGCCGGAGATCTGGGAGCAGATGGGCGGCGCCGCGGGAAAGATCGGCGCCTTCGTGGATTCGCAGGGCTCCGGCGGCCTCATCACGGGGGTGGGTCGCTATCTGCGCGGCAAGGACCCGGCGGTGCGCCTATACGCCGTGGAGCCGGCGGAGTGCGCGCTCCTCGCCCGGCGTGAGTGGGGCCATCACGGCATCGAGGGGATCGGCGACGGCTTCGTGCCGAGGAACCTCGACGTCTCCCACCTCACCGGCGTCATCACGACCACCACCGAGGAGAGCATCGAGGCCGCCCGCCGCCTCGCCGCCGAGGAGGGCATCTTCTGCGGCATCTCGAGTGGCTGCAACGTCGCGGCCGCGCTCAAGCTCGCCCGCGCGCATCCCGAGCTGCCCGCCATCGTCACCATCATCAACGACACCGGCCAGCGCTACTTCACCACCGCGCTCTGCGGAGAAGTGAAGCACGTGGACATCCCCGAGCGCGAGCATCCCATGGACCCCTACACGGCGCGCGAACTGGACCAGTACCAGAAGGGCTGGGAGATCCTGACCTGACGACCGTCCGCGCCGCGCTTGCTGCCCTGGCCGCTCTCGCGATCCTCGTCAGTCCTCCGGCTGCGGATGCCCAGCAAGCCGGACGGGTGTACCGCGTCGGCAATCTCGGCGTACCCTCTCGCGACTCGTCGGCGCACCTCATCAGGGCCTTCGAGGCGGGATTGCGCGACCAGGGCTGGACCGTGGGGCAGAACATCGTGGTCGAGCATCGCTTCGCTGACAATCACCTCGATCGCCTTCCCGGGCTCGCGGAAGAGCTCGTGCGGCTCAACGTCGACGTCATCGTCACGAGCACGGCCCCGACGATAGCCGCGGCGAAGAACGCGACCCGGACCATCCCCATCGTCATGATCCTCGCGGACGATCCCCTCGGCTCGGGCCTGGTCGCCAACCTCGCGCGACCGGGCGGGAACGTCACCGGGCTCGCCGTCAACGCCGGGCCCGGGCTCGTGGGCAAGCAGCTGGAGATGCTCAAGGCCGCCGTGCCGCGACTCCGCCGCGTCGCCGTACTCGTGAATCCGGCCCGAGAGCACACGCCAAATACCCTCCGAGAGGTCGAGGGGGCGACACAGGCGCTGGGTTTGCAACGGCAGATCCTGGAGGCCCGCGAGGCACGCGAGCTCGACGCAGCCTTCGCGACGTTGAAGGCGAGCCGTCCGGACGCGCTGTTCGCCGTGCGTGACGCGCTGTTCTTTCAGCACCGGGCCCGGCTCGCGGACCTGGCCGTGAAAGGCCGGCTGCCGACAATGTGGGCTCTGCAGGAGCATGCGGAAGCGGGGGGCCTCATGGCCTATAGCGCCGACCTGCGCGATCTCGCGCGGCGCGGCGCCACCTATGTGGACAAGATCCTAAAGGGCGCCAAGCCCGGCGACCTGCCCATCGAGCAGCCCACCAAGTTCGACCTCGTGGTCAACTTGAAGACGGCACGCGCGCTCGGGGTCAGCATCGCGCCATCGTTGCTTCAGCGCGCCGACAAGGTGATTGAGTGAGGTCGGGTCGCCGCCTGCCCCGCTACGGCTTACCGCGTTTCACATCCGCCCCCTCCCGGGGTCTTACCGGGTGAGGAGGGCGTGATCATGAACGAGTACCTGATGCAGGTGATGGCAAAGCAGCGGATTTACGATGCAATGCGGGAGGCCGCCATCGCCCGGATTGCGGACCGCGAGCGCCATGCGAACCCCCAGCCCACCGGCCCCACGACCCGCGCCCTGTTGCGCCGGGCCGCTCGGGCCTTGGGCGCTTACCCGGCCGGCGCCCCCGCCAACTGGCGCGACACCAGTCGCGCGTAGAGCCCGCCCCGCGCCAGCAGGGCGGCGTGGGGCCCCGCCTCCACCACGCGCCCCTCGTCGAGCACCACGATCTGGTCGGCGCGGCTCACCGTGGAGAGCCGGTGGGCGATGATCACGGTCGTGCGGTGGCGGGCCAGCCGGTCCAGCGCGTCGTGCACGGCGCGCTCGTTCACCACGTCGAGATGCGAGGTCGCCTCGTCCAGGATGAGAACGGGGGCGTCCTTGAGAAACGCCCGCGCGATGGCGACGCGCT
>Ga0209382_10001863_pt1 | contig 32172 bp, 54 predicted proteins | sample SoiMetdeltSBSDD5_FD_187599 | JGI IMG/M metagenome (GOLD analysis project Ga0209382, IMG submission 187599) | Bulk soil microbial communities from a Populus tree surrounding site in Tennessee, USA - Soil MetaG P. deltoides SBSDD5 (SPAdes) (version 2) | ecosystem: Environmental > Terrestrial >...
GCAACACCAACAACGCCGAAATCTCGATCGCAGTCAAGACAGGCGCCGCGGCAGCAGAGTCGTCCGCCTACTCGCCAGCGAGGCTTCCCGGTCGGATCGGCCCCGACCGCAAGGTCTTCCTCCCCAAGCCCCCGTTCGACACCAGCACGGTCTCCGTCGACGCCAACGTCGTAGCCGGTCTCGCTGACGGCACAGGTTCAGCCCTCCCAGCTATCGCCAGTGTCGCTCCGAACGCCGAGTCACCGACCGGTGCCGGTTCCGCCCTAACAGCCGTTATCAGTGTCAGGGCTCTGGCTGGGGTCGCCTCAGCGTCCGGTACAGCGCTCGCACCTGCTGGCGGCATCGGAGTCCTCGCCGGCTCGCCGACCGCTGCAGGTGAAGCCCCGCAGCCCACAGTTCAGACTGGCGCATCAACCAACGCCCCCGCGGGCCTAGCTGCCGCTACAGGCACCGCATTAGCCCCCACAGCGTCCATAGCTGCTCTCCCGGCAGCTCCGGTGGGTGCTGGTGCTGCGTTCGCAGGCACAGCGTCAATAGGTGCCCGCCCGAATACTCCGACTGCCGCGGGTTCATCTGACGGCACGACAGTCAGTACCTCAGCGAACACCAATGCCCCCGCGGGTCTGGCGTCCGCTACAGGCACCGCATTCGCCCCCAGGATCGCCGTAGCGCCCACTGCAGGGATCGCCAGCGGTGCAGGCGCAGCCAATCAGCCTGCGGCGCTGGTGCGGCCTACCGCTGGGGGTCCGACAGGTGCGGGCTCGGCGCTACAGCCCACAGTCCTGTTGGTCAAGACGGCGTTCGCCGGGTTGGCTTCCGGTTCCGGCTCGGCGAACGCCGCCACCATCCGCATCGCAGCACTCGCCGGTATCGCCACCGGGGTCGGTTCGGCGCCGCAACCGGTCGGTCAAGGCGAGCTGCCAGTCGAACCGATCAGCGACCCGCTCGAACTGGACGCCGTCGAAGCACCTTCCAAGCTGAATGCCGTCGAAGCCCCCACGTCGCTCAGATCCGTGGCCAACCCGACATCGCTCAGATCCGTGGACGAACCGCTCTCTCTCGAGGCCTTGGAGGACTGATGGCCCACATCGTCAAACGCGGCGACGCCAAAACCCTCCGCTGGGACCTCGGCCGCGACCTCACCCTCGTATCCACCGCCCGAGTCATCATCGCCCCATCACCGGGGGCGACACCCGCGGTCGACCGCGCTGGCGTCATCGACTCGCCAGCCACCGCCGGCATCGTCTCCTTGGGGCTCGTCGCCGGTGACTACGCCGTGAACAAGCTCGTAGCCGGCAACGAGTACTACGTCGAGATCGAAACCAGCCCGGGGCCGCTCACACACCCGGATACCGGCCTGTACGAGCGTCTGAGCGTCGTACAAGACCTCGGATGAACGGGAGCTCCTAGATGGTGTTCACGCCCTACGCGACCCCCACAGAGTTCAAGGATTGGATCAAGCTCAAGCCCAGTGACACGGTCGACGACAACGTCATTCTCGACATCCTCTTGGCGGTCACGGAATGGGTAGACGAATACACCGACCGGCACTTCTGGCGGGACGGCGTCACTGGCAGCGAGGTCGCCCGCACCTTCGCGTCGAACTGCGGGTTCGACGTCGCAATCGACGACCTCGTCCCCGGCAGCCTCACCACCCTCAAGACCGACGGCTCCGGTGACGGCGTCTTCGAAACAACGTGGTCAGCCTCGGACTATCAGCTCCTCCCGGTGAACCGGCCCTCAGGTGAGCCCTACACCAGCATCGAAGCCGTCGGGGGACTCACGTTCCCAACCCGGACGCACCGCCAGTCTCGAGCCAACCGGGTTGAGGTCACTGGCATCTGGGGCTGGCCCACGGTGCCACGCATGGTGAAACGGGCCTGTCTCATCCAAGCCAACCGGGAGCTGAAGCGCAACGTCTCCCCGGAAGGTGTCGCCGGGTTCGGGGAATTCGGGGCCATCCGCCTGTCCGGCAGCCTTGACCCGGACGTTGCACGGAACCTCATCCCGAAGCAACGCAACGCCGTGCTGGTCGCATGACAACACTCGCTCAGGTCCGTGACGGCATCGAAGCCCGCCTGGACACAATCGACGGGCTGCGGGTCTACGACTACATACCCGGCGACGTCAACTACCCCGCGGCAGCCATCTTCCCGCCGGTCCACAACGACTACCGGGACGACCAGGGATTCGGGTCCCACACCACCCGATGGGTCGTCATGCTGTTCGTTCCGGCCGTCGTCGACCGCCAACAGCTCGACCTGTACGACCTCCTGGACCGCACCGGCACGAAGTCGATCTTCGCTGCGATCGAGGCCGACCGGAAGTTGGGTGGGTTGGACGTGGATGCCCGGGTCATGTCCGCCGCCGACCCGTTGGACCTCGGTGAGATGGCCGGCGCCAAGACCTACCAGCGTGCCGTGATCGTCGAAGTCGTCATCAGCTAGGAGACCTTCTTGGCGAATTTCACCTACCAGTCGATCACCTACACCGGCACCGACATCACCTTCTCTGCGCCGACCGGTGGTGCGCTGGCGGACTCCCTCCCTCCCGATGCCCGCGGGTTCTTCTGGGTGAAGAACGCCGCGGCCGGTGGCACCATCACTGTCACCGTCCATGTCCCAGGCTCGGTGTTCGGGATCACCACCCCTGACGTCGCGGTTTCTATCCCAGACGGTGAGCAACGCATGATCGGCCCGTTCAGCCTCGATCTCGGGGACCCGGCGTTCCTCGGTGTGGTCGCCATGACGATCACGCCGAACGTCACCGGGGTTACGGCGGCCGGCGTCAAGGTCCCCTAGCCGTCGTGGCTCTCGCCTACCAGCAGGTCGGCTACGTGGGAGCCGACGTTACCTACACCGCAGCGGCCATCACCGCGGTCGCCGAGTCGTTCAACAAGGCGAACGGTGCTCTCGGCCCGGATCTCTCCTGGACCCGAGTTCCGTTCTTCACGCACGGCGTCCAGTTCCAGGTCAACGCCAACCAGTGCCGCCTCGCCGGCAGCACACCTGGCACGTTCGAGGACGCAGCCATTCCCTCGCCAACCGTCTCCACTCCGAACGTCACATACACGTTGAACGTGACGGCTCTGAGCCGCACGGGCACATCTGCCTTCGTGTGCGACGTCGGAGGGATAGTTAGATTCCAACTGCTCGACGGCGGCACCAACTACCGGGGATATGCGTTCGGGATCGGGCGCAGCTTCGACACCTTCATTCCAGGCGTTGACCTGTGGCACCTCGCCATGTTCCGAGTCAACCGCCTCGGCGACCAGACCCTCATCGCCTCGGACTTCGAGCTCCTCGCCAACGTCACCCTGCCCGGCACCCTGACATTCACAGCATCAGGCCCGGACATGTCCGCCACCTTCACCCACGCCGGCTCCGCGGGTCCCCTCACATTCGCTGTCAGCGACGGCGTCTACACCGACGGCTCCACCATTCTCGGCGGCAGCGTCGTCCTCAACAGCACCGACACCGCCTCGATCGACGTTGACGTCCTGTCGATCACCGGCGACGACGACAACATCACGCCCGACTCCCGCGGGTTCCTGTGGGTGAAGAACACGGACGTCTCATCCAAGACGGTCGATGTGACCGTCCCCGGGTTCACCAAGTCGGTCGTCAATCCCGACGTCTCCGTGACGGTCCCGGCGGGGCAGCAACGCATGATCGGCCCCTTGGCTCCTGAGCTCGCCATCGTCTCGGGTGGCCGTCCGCTGGTCGCCGTCAACTACTCGAATGTCACTGGTGTGTCCGCTGCGGCGGTCCGGGTCCCCTAGGAGACAACCGTATGGCTCTGCTCGCCACCCAGCAGATCAAGATCACCGGCCTCAACCCCACCTTCGCCGCCGCGGCGTCCAGCGACACCGTGGTTCCTGATGACCGGACGTTCGTCATCTACCTGAACACTGACGCTGCTACCCGCACTGTCGCCCTAGTCACCCCGGCGAAGCTCGACCAATTCGGCCAAGCGCTCCCCGATGTGTCGATGACGATCGCCGCGACGACCGGCATGGAAGTCATCGGTCCGATCACCCAGGACTTCGCCGACCCGGCCACCGGTCTGGCGACTGTCACCACGTCGGCTACCGCGAACGTCACCGTCGCCGCCATCCGCATCTAGGAGGACCCCGATGCCCCAGCGCATGTACCACCCCGACACCGGCCACGAAGCCGAAGTCATGAACGACGAGCAGGCCGCCATCTACGCCGAGTCGGGCTGGCTACCGGCCCCTGAGCCCGAGGAACCGGAACCCGGACATGCACCGGAACCGGTCCGGTACGCGCCGGTCGAGTCCAAGCCCGCGGCGAAGCGGACCTCGAAGACCGCCAAGGAATCGTCCGACTGAACCCTGGCCATCTGGCCACCCCAGCTAGTCAACCGAGCCGCCTGAAAGGGCGGCTCTCTCGCGTCCAGAGGAGTTACACCACCATGGCCAGGTACGCCAACGACGGCATGCTGAAGATCTACGTGGTCGCCACGATCTCCAGCATCGCCGCCCCCACCACCGCCGAACTCAACGCCGGCACCGCCATCACGAACTTCGTGACCAAGGACGGCCTCACGGTCCCGTCGAACCAGAACTACGTCGACAACTCCTCCCTGGCGGAGACGTTCGACGCACAGGTCGTCGGTTCGTTTGGTGGTGCGATCACCATGACCGGCATCCGGGACAACGCCACCGACACCTTCTGGAACCTGGTCGTGTACGGCACCAACACGCATCTGGTGGTGCGCCGCGGGTTCGCTACCGCTACCGCGTGGGCGGCTTCGGACAAGGTCGAGGTGTACCCGATCCAGTGGCATGAGCCGCTCCCGACGCAAACCGCGTCGAACGAGCAGAGCCGGTTCACCGCCGCCGCCGCCGTCCGGTCGCAGCCCAACCTCAAGGCCGTCGTCGCCTAGTGGCAGACACGCTGCACTCCCTCGAAGACCTGTCGCTCGAGGAACGCCTGGGGCTCTCATACTGCGCCCCGCGGGGCATCCCGCTATCAGTGTTCTTCGGGCGTGTCGTCGGACTCGGTGACCCGCAATGGACACAGCTGGACACTCAGGCGGCCGTGCTGTGGGAGATCGAGCAGAAGTCGCATTGTTCCGGGTGTGGACGCCCCCGGAACGAATGCCATGTCCCCGAGGACGAGGCCCCCGACTACGAGGTGATCTTGACGCGTTGCCGGGCCTGCGAGGCCCGGGACGCCAAGCTCAAGGAAATGCAGGAAGACGGCGGCTCCAACTCGGGGCTCTACCTCAGCGTCGTGAAGGTCAGCTAGGTGGGCACGTCACAGACCGGGGCACAGTTGGCGGCCAAGCTCGACAAGCTCGGCCGCGAGTTACGTGACGTCAAACGACCACTGAACGCCACAGCGCTCGAAGGCAAACGGATCTTCGCTGGGACGGCTGCCGCGGCGGGTGCGTCCCGGCTGGCCAGGGCCCGCTACGACATCCACGGCAACCAGGCAGTCATCCGGTACGCCGGAGCCAAAGCACACCTCGTCAACAGCCCAACCAAGGCACACCTGATCGTCCCCCGCTCAAGGAGCCGTCGGCGTGGCTCGAAGCGGGCGTTAACGATCAATGGCGACGTCCGGGCAACTGCCCACCACCCTGGCACCCGCGGCAAGCGATTCTTCGAAGCTGCCCGCACGATCTGCCAGACCGTGCTTCCCCGCGTCTACGGCCGCGAACAACTGACCGAACCGCTACGGAGGATCTTCTGAGTGACCGCTATCGAAGACATCAACGAAGGTGTCTACGACGGCCGGCTAGGCGACATTGTCGCCGCCGTGCTCACCCGGGCCTCCGACACCCTGATCACCTTGAACTGGCGGATCACCATTGACGGCGACACCTGGGATGCCGAGACCGTCACTCTCGCCGAACTGGGGTACGCCGAGAAACTCGCTGGCGCCTCGTATCTGGCGATCGATCCCACCCGCAACATGCGTCATCTGGTCGCGTTGATCGTCGCTCACTTCAAGGTGGTCGACGGACTCAAAGACGAGGCTGCTATTGAGAAGGCGGGGAAGTACACGGCCGCTGACCTCAAGGACATCGTCACTCTGTACGAGTCGGGGTCAGTGGGAAAAGGCTCTGGCGAGACGTCGACGGACTCGTGACGCTCGCCGTCCGAGTCTTCGGGTGGCTTCCTACGGTCGCTTACACCCAGCCCGCCGGGATCGTTGAACGGGCGCTCGCCCGCAATCAGTGACCCGTCAGAACCTAGCGAGGTGCGGTCCGTCGCCAATGGTGACAGCGAGGACGATCGCGAGGGCGACCATGGCTGCGATCACAAGCCAGCTGACGATGGTGGTTGACAGGGTTCCGTCCGTGTTCATGGCGTCACTATGCGCAGATCAGGAGCCCAAGTGCTAGTGCCCCACGTCACAACCGGTCAGATGGAGTGACCCCATGGCATTCACTGAGGCACTCCGCCTAGTCATCGACGCCGACACCCGCGGTGCAGTCCAAGGGCTCGAGAAGCTTGGCGCGACCGCGGACCGCGAGCTCAGCAAGTCCGAGCAGCGGCTTGACAAGTGGGGGAACCGACTCACCACGCTCGGCACCGGCATGGTGGCGTTCGGCGCAGCCGCGGTCGTCGGGCTTGGCGCCCTGGCCCGAGAGTCCGAAGAGGCCAACCTTTCCCAGGTCAAGCTTCAGAATACGATCAACAACATGCCGAAGCTCGCCGGGGCGACGGCATCGGAGTTCACGGACCTGGCCGACAGCATCCAGGACGTCACGGCAGCGGACGCGGACGCGATCGTCGAAGCCGAAGCGCTATTGGGCACGTTCAACCTGACCGCCCAAGAGATCAAGAACATCACCCCGCTGGTCGTCGACTACGCCCGCAAGTTCGGCGTCGACATGGCCGACGCAGCGGTGCAGGTCGGCAAGGCGTTGGACGGCCAGGTCGGGGCCCTTAAGCGCAACGGCGTCTCCATCGATGAGACGTTGTTCAAGACGGACCGTTACCGGGCCGTGCAAGAAGCCCTGTCCGATCAGGTTGGCGGGTTCGCTGAGGCTGAGGGGAAGACGTTCGCCGGCTCGTTGGAGCGGATGAAGAACGAGCTCGGTGACCTCGCCGAAGGTGTCGGCGGCGGCGCGGTGGATGCGTTCACGACGATGTTCGGTGCGGTTGACAAGGTCGCTGGTGCGTTCGAGTCGATCTCGCCGGGGGCACAGAACCTGATCGGTCAGGTTGCCACGTTCGGGGCCGTTGCCCTGCTTGCCGTGGGTGGAGTCACGACCCTCATCGGCCAAGTGATCAAGGCACGCATGGCCTTCATCGAAGCAGCTGCGGCGATGCGGGCCTACTCCGCCGCGTTCATAACGGTCGGCCAGGTCGGTGCCGTCGTCGGCATCCTGATCGGACTGCGGCAGGTGCTCGGCACGCTCGGCGACGAACTCGACCGTGCGGACTTGTCGAAGCTGGAGAACCAGCTCCTCGACCTTGCCCAAACGGGGAAGGTGTCAGGGGATGTCCTGAGCCGGGTGTTCGCCGACATCTTTGAGGGCGGTGGCTTGGAGGATCTGAGTCAGGGCCGTAAGGCGATCGATGATCTGGATGCCGCGCTTGCGAAGTTGGCTGCACGGGATCCGGAGGCTGCCGCGGAGGCGTTCAAGCAGATCGCTGAACGGGCCAAGGACGCAGGGCTCAGCACATCGCAGGTCAAGGGTGCGTTCGACGAGTACAACGCGACGCTGACCGAATCGGATACCGCTAACCGGACCACGGGTGAAGCGATCCAAGAGGTGACCGGGGCGATAGAGGAAGAGGGCGGCGCAGCGGACGGCACCGCGGAATCGGTGCGGGATATGACGTCGGCGATCGAGGATCACGCCAACGCTCTGCAAGCCCAGTTCGATCCGCTGTTCGGGATGATCTCAGCGCTGCAATCGCAGCGGGACGCTCAAGCCGATGTCGCTGAGGCTCAGCAGACGTTGAACGAGGCGTTGGCTGCGGGTGATCCGACGGCGATCACTGAGGCTCAGCAGGGTTACACGGATGCATTGAGCGGGGCACAAGAAGCCTTGTTCGGTGTGCAGCAGAAGCAGTTGGCTCTCAATGACGCCATCCGGAACGGTGACGTCAACCTCCAGGATGCTCAGACGCAGATGTTCAACTGGGCGATTCAGGCCGGGTTCACGGCCGATCAGGCACAGGTCATGGCCGGCCAGCTAGGCGGGGCAGCAGACGAAGCTCACAGGCTCGGGATGCAAGATCCGAACGTGGCTCTGTCGATCACTGGTGTGGGTGCCGTAACTGCCGACTTGGCCAACATTAAAGCCAGGGTCGACGCGATTCCGCGTAGCGTCAACATCGACATCATCTCCACCTTCAAGGAGTTCTTCGGCGGGTCCACGAGACAACGTCAGCACGGCGGTCCCGTGCGGGCCGGTGAGGCGTACATCGTTGGTGAGAAGCGCCCGGAGCTGTTCGTCCCGAACGAGAATGGGATGATCTGGCCGGCGCTCCCTAACGCGGTCTCCGCTGGTGGCGGTGGTGGTGGGGGTGTCATCGAGGTCCACTCGCACGTGTACTTGGATGGCCGCGAGGTGGCCGAGTCGATCCGCAAGGTCGTCCGGACGGACCATGGCGGCAACGCGCAGCGTGCTCTCGGGTACGACCGGTCGTGACCGGAGTCTCCCCCCGCACAGAGATGGCTCTAGGGCCGGATCTGGCTGCGGACCCGCTCTCGTGGACCTGGGTGAACATCACACACCCGACCCGTACCCAGAACGTGGTGATCCGCAGGGGTGCGTCAGGTGGCGCCAATGAGGTGCAACCCGGGACGATGTCGTTCCTGGTGGCGAACCCGGGTGGGATCCATACGCCGGGGCGGGCGGACTCGCCGTACTACCCGAACCTGAAGCGGGGGATGCCTGTCCGGGCCGTTCTCACGGGGCAGCGTGACCCGTACCTGGCGTTGACGGGTGAGGCGTCCTCGAGGGCGTCGACCCCGGATAACGCGGCCCTGGACATTGTCGGTGACCTGTCGGTGGCGGTGGAGTTTGAGTGTCCGTTGCGGGTGCCGCCGAACGAGACGTTCTGGGAGCTGGCCACGAAGTGGTCTGAGGCTGCGAACATGTCGTGGCGGCTCGTGCTCAGCTATGACGGTTCGCTGATCTTCCAGTGGACAACCGGCGGGACGGTGGCTACCAAGTTGACGTTCGCTGGCCGGCTGGGGGTACCCCGCCCCGATGCTGGGATCCTGACCGTCGGGTTCTACTTCGATGTCAACAACGGTGCCGCAGGCCGGGACATCTACTGGTACGTCGGCCGTGGCGCCACCATCGACCAGCTGATCGCCAGCCCGGCCACGTACCTGCAGCACCGGCAAACCGACACGGGTACGACGTCGATCTTCTCGGGTACGGCACCGGTAGAGATCGGCGACAACTCGGGGTCAACGGACAACAACCCCGCGGCGGGGAAGGTGCGTCGGGCGATCATCCGGTCTGGGACGATGGACGCCGGCACGATCGTCGCCAACCCCGTCTTCACCACCCAGAACGTGGGGGCGACGTCGTTCACCGATTCCGCTACCCGCGTGTGGACCGTCGTGTCGCCGGCGTCGATCATCGATGACCACGTCCGGATGATGGGCGAGCTGGTGTCGGCGTCGCCAACGTGGCCGGGTGGCCCCAACGACGACGCAGCAAGAGTCCAATGGGACGTACAGGGCCCGCTCAGCCGGCTACGGCAGGGCGTCAAGCCCGAGTTCTCCGCCCTCTACAACAAGATCGCTAACTCGTTCGTCTCCGGCAACCTGCTCGCTTATTGGCCGCTCGAGGACGGCGCCAACTCGATCTCCGGGTTCTCGCCAATCCAGGGTGTCCTACCTCTGCAGGTCTCTGGCACGGGGTGGGAGTGGGCGGCTGATAGCAGTAACCCGGCGTCTGCCCCCAACCCGCACGTGGAGGGGATCATCAATTTCCAGGGGCAGGTGCCGACGAGTCTGCGCACGATCGGTCAAACCCAGTTCCGTGTCGATGTCATGGTGAAGATTCCGACACCGAACGCGTCGCCGTCGAGTACCCGGGTGTTCGAGGTGCAGGGCACTGGGACGGTGAAGCGGTGGGGGTTCGTGGTCGACGACACGAACGTCGGGATCATCGGCGTCGACGCTTTCAACGGCGTTCTGGTGTCCACCGCGGCTGCGGTTAACGCCAACTTCTTCGGTCCGTGGTGCCTGTGGTCGTTCGACCTCACCCAGAACGGCGGCAACATCGACTGGTCACTGTCCGTTGTCCCGTCGACGACGGGTACGGCGACGGTCTACTCCGGGAGCTTGGCCGGGAACGTCAGCCGTTGCACCGGGGTCATGAACTGGTCAGGTTCGGCACCATCTAGCGGTGGGATCAGCTTCGGGCACATCGCCGTATCCCAGGGGCTCGGGCTCGGCTGGATCGCCCCCGCGGACACCGCCTACCGTGGTGAACCCGCTGGGCGCAGGTTCCACCGGTTGTGCCAGGAGAACGGCCTACAGCCTCTTGTGGACGGCGTCTATGGGCTGCATTGGGATGACGTGCAGACCGCCGGCGCCAAGCCCATGGGGGAACAGCGGCCTGGGACACTCCTGGGTCTGCTGGAGGAATGTGCGCTGGTGGAGAACGCCCGGATCGGCGAGTCCCGCGAGCTCCGCGGGTTGACGTTCCGATCCCAGCACGTCAACCAGTCGCCGGCCCTGACCATCACCTACGAGCTCGGCCACCCCTTCGTACCGGTCCTCGACAATCAGCAGCTTGTAAATGATGTCACCGTGTCTATGCCTGGTGGTACGTCGCACCGTGAGATCGACCAGGCGTCGATCGACGACTCTGACGTCTATGACGACACCCGCACCGTCAACACCGAAACCCCCTTGCAGTTACCGGATCTGGCGGGCTGGTGGCTGCATGAGGGGACGTGGCCGGGGATGCGTGTCCCTGTCCTGCGGGTCGAGCTCGGCCGCACCCCCGCCTTCTTTGATGCCTGGATGGCGACGAGTTTCGGTGACCTGATCCGGGCCGCTCAGCCACCCAACGGGTTCCCCGAATCTCCGCTCGACGTCCTGCTCGACGGCTACTTGGAGGAGCTCTCGAAGTTCCATTGGGGACTGTCGGTGAATGTGTCGCCGGCGGGGCCGTGGCAGGTCGGAGTTCGCAACAGCTCCACCCTCGGGATCCGTGACACCGGCGGTAGCGTCCTGAATTCGTCGTTCGCTGCGGGTACTGCCACGTCGATGTCGGTGGCGACGACGCTGGGCCCGCTGTGGGCTGTCACCGCCGCATCCAACTCGGCGTTGCCGTTCGATGTGAATGTGGGCGGCTATCGGATCACGGTGACGGCCATCGGTGCGGCGGCCGGTTCGGTGCAGACGTTCACGGTGTCGACAGCCATCGTCAACGGGCTACCGGCGCGGACGATCGCTGCTGGTAGTGCGGTGAGTGTGTGGCGCCCCGCCCGCAGAGCCTTCTAGGCGCCCGTCCTCGCCGCGGACTGGGCTCGAACCAGCGACCTTCCGCCCCATAGGCGGGTGCTCTACCCACTGAGCTACCGCGGCGAGGACGAGCTGGCAGCTGCGTACCAGAGATTCTAGGAGACCAATGAGCGCTCTAAGACATCTGCGCGCTCTATGGCGACTGATAAGGAGCCTGATGCCTGATCTGCTTGCCGGGACGATCGTCAACGCCCTGGACGTCACGCCCACGGTCGAGAACTTCCAGACCGGCCAGTTCACGTTCAACGCCACCACCTACGGCACCGACAACGACTCCGGCGCCTACGCGGACTGCGGCATCGCGTTCACCGCCCCCACCACCGGCCGGGTGGAAATCAAATTCGGGGGCAATGCGTTCAACGACACGGCCGCCCAGTTCACCGCCATATCTCCTGTTGTCCGCACCGGGTCGACCGTCGGTGCCGGCACCGTGTTCCAGGCTGCGAGCGATGACACCGCGGTGGTGAACACGGGCACGAACCCGGTGAATGTGAGCCGCACCGATCTCATCACCGGGCTGACCCCTGGCGACGTCTACAACGTGCGGCTCGAACACAGGGTGGGCGCCAACATCGGCACCCTCCTCCGCCGCTGGGTCGTCGTCACACCCGCCACCTGAGGAGGATCGATGGAGTGGATCCAGGGCAATGACGCGGGCGCGCAGCTGGCCCCTGTCCGCAAGCTGCTCCTACACACGACCGAAGGATCGTCGATCGAGGGTGCGGTCGCCGCGTATCAGACCAACAACTCGTGGCCGCATGAGACGGTCGATTACCGGTTCGGGTATGTGCCACGCCGGATGGGGCATCTGACCGCAGACCGGGCCGCCCGGTCGCTGAAGAACCGGTCGGGTGGTGTGGAGACTAACCGGGACGGCGTCTACCAGATCGAGGTGGTCGGGTTCTCTCAACGCCACAACGAGATCAACTGGGAGCGTCTAGCCCGGGAGATCCTGGGCCCGCTGTGCGTCCAGAACGGGATCCCTATCGTCTCCACGGTCACGTGGGTCGCTTACCCGGCGTCGTATGGCGAGCAGGCCGCTCAACGGCTCTCAGCGGGCGCCTGGGACACCTATGAGGGTTTCCTGGGGCATCAGCACGCGCCGGAAAACGACCATGGTGACCCGGGCGACATCCCCATCAACGCGATCCTGTCTGCAGCCAAGGAAGCTCTACCGAAACCCCCGCCCCCCCAGGAGGACGAGGACATGCCCTATTACATCCGCAACGGCGTGAACGGCGCCGCTTACAGGATCGGTGTCGGTGCCCCTGTACACCAGCAGAGCATCAGCGCATATCAGGCCGACCTCAAGGTGTTCAAGCAGATCGACTATTCCAACGGCGCCGACTGCGACGCCCACCTCGCTGCCGCCACCACCGAATGGTCACTCAAGGCCGGCATGGCGGAGGATACCGAGGCCATCCTCGCCGAGCTGACCGGCGTCGCCGTGGCTGACACGGTCACGGATCCTGATCCTTCCTGAGATGGATGAGGCCCCTCCAGGTGAACAGTGACCGGCCGGGAACGCACACTCGGCGAGGTCGCCGAGGACCTCGAGCGTCTCACCCGGCAGGTCGAACGGATCACCGACCGTCTTGAGCACCTGCCATTCGTGCGAGCAGACCTTCACAACGAACAGGTTAACAACCTGCGCTCGGATATCTCTGGGCTCCGCACGATGCTCATGTGGGTGCTCGGGATCCTCGCGTCAGTGATGATTTCCGCTGTGGTGATGGGCATCACAGCAGTTGCCCAGGGGCGACTCTGATGGAACCAACCCCGCGTTTCCCCCGCCCACCCGTCTGGTTCTGGGTCGCCGTGATCGCCGGCGCTATCGCCACCAGTCTCGTGGCGATGCTCGCGTTCCGTGGTGTGGATCGGGCGTCGGCGAACGAGGACCGCATCGCCGCCCTCGAAGCCTCAGCGACAGCGCTAGCCGAGCAGGTCGAATCTTTGGGTGGGGAACCGGTGGTCACCCCGGAGGAGATCGGCGGCAACGTCGTACCGGTCCCCGGCCCCGCGGGGCCGGAAGGACCCCAAGGAAAGACCGGTCCCCCAGGGGACCCCGGGCCTGTTGGTCCGATGGGTCCGCCTGGTGAGATCGGCGCCACTGGAGCTACGGGTGACACGGGGGCTACTGGTGCGACCGGATCCGAGGGTGATCCGGGGGAGCCGGGTGCCCCTGGGACGGAGGGTCCTGCTGGTGCCCCAGGCCCTCCCGGTAGTGGCCCTACGTCGTTCACATTCCAGTTCCGGGAGGTCACGTTCGTGTGCACCGACCCGGAGGGCGACGGGACGTACGACTGTCATCCGGATGTTCCACCCCCGGCTGAGCCGTGATCGTTCTCGGTTCGCTGCTCATCACGCTGGGGGTGTTGTTGATGGCTTGGGGGGTGTCGGAGTGGCGGGCCCGTGATTACGAGGCCCGTATCGCTATCGAGGATGCGTTCCGTACCGCCCACTACCGGGTGCTACAGGGCCGCATCCATGTCCTGTGCCGTTACCCCGGCGCCAAACCCGTCAGGAGAACACGTTGCCCGCCCGGTCCATCACCCGTGCCCTCGCGGCCCTAACCCTGCTCATCGGCTTCGCTCTAGCGGCCCCGGCCGGCGCCGAGCCGCCCCCTACCACCCTGTCCGGGACCTTGCAACGGCTCCCGAGCTCGACCTCTGCGTACTACCTGCCTGCCGGCCAGCCCCTCACCCTGTCGACCGGCACCTGCCGGGCCACGTTCCGTTATGGCCAGTTCGGCACGGTCGCTTTCGCTCGGGTGACGCTCGAGAACAACGGCTGCCTCACGGGCACCGGGGTCCAGGTGTACGGGTGGGGTGTCCAGTCGCACCGCTGCACGTTCATCAACGCCAACCAGTTCGCCGACTGCGCGATCGCTGACGGGGGGGCGACGGTCCAGGCGACCGTGTCGTCGACGCTGATTGGTGGGGCGTGGAAGGAGTGCTGGTATGCGCCGTCGCTGGGCGGGTGTTGGGCCGACTGGCTCGAACACACCCCCTTCTAACCCTCGATCCCCCTTTCAAGGAGAACAACAGAAGTGACCGTTCTACGCAAGGTGTCCAAAGCCCTAAGCGCCGGCATCGGCGCCGGCATCGCCGCATGGGTGGTAGCGAACCAGGTGGGCGGCGTCTCAACCGAAGAATGGGGCGGCGTCATCGGCGCCGTCCTGTTCACCGCGGTCGTGACCTACTTCGCCCCCAAGAATCAGCAGCCCGCGTGAGGTAACCTCATGGGTTGCCTGCCAAGGCCAAGATGCCCCCGGGTGTGAGCTTGTCGGCTCCCAACCCGGGGGCATCTGCGCGTCTGGAGGAGAGAGCGGGATTCGAACCCGCGGAGGGTGTCATCCCTCACCGACTTAGCAGGTCGGCGCCATCAACCGGACTCGGCCACCTCTCCCACATCCCCGGGTCGCCCGCCGGCAGGGCCTGGGGGCAGACGACCCGGGGAAACCTAGGATTGCCGCAGCACGTCTACAGCGGCCTCGTAGACCTGTTCGGCCTCAGCATCACGCATGACCCGTCTGCTGATCAGGCCACCCAGGGCAGGCCACACGTCCTTCCAGACCTTGACCTCTGAACGGAAGAACAAACGTTCCAGGGTCACGTGATAGGGGCCCCGGATGAATTCGCGGTCGTCGCCTAGACGTTCCCGGTATCGCCGTAGCCAGGTCATGGCTTGGGGGGTGGGGTGATGTCGTAGCGGTGCTGGACAGCCCAGTCGACGACCTGGGTGCGGGACCACATGCGGGTACGGGTGTTGATCGTGGCCACAGGGTCAGGGAACCCTTTGCGGTTGACGAGCTCGTAGGCTCGGGTGCGTGCGATGCCGAGGAGTTCGGCGATGTCCCGGGCACCCAACATCTCATCCATGTCCGTGACTGTAGTCCGTTGCGCACGACCGGACAACCGTCTACCGTGAACGGCATGCGCCAGTTCTTCGAGAAGCCCTACCACGACGGGCCACTATCCGACGGTGTCGTTGCCCATGTTCAGATGGCCAGGAGTGCCCGGACGTGGATCGCCGACGTCGAGGCCTACCTAGTCGAACGAGGACTGACCACCGAACTCGCCCCGACCGTCTGCGACCTCATGGTCGCAGCAGACCAAGGCAAGTTTGAGATCATCGGCGTGCACACCCTCAGCCTCGCCGATGCCGTCGACCTGTTGGCGATCGCACTGAGGGATGAGGAATGAGTTACGGCTGGGCCAAAGACGCCGACACACACGCACAACAGTACGGCCGAACGAAACAGGTACGCGACGCGACCGGTCTGGTCGTGGGGAAGGTGAGTCTCACCAAGGACGCTGAAGCCATCATCTGCAGAACCGTCGGCTGGTCGTTGCGTCCGGTCGTGACCTGGAACGGCGAGTACCTACTCGAATTCCACCTGGTGGCTGAGCCTGCCGGTCCTAGTCCGTCAGCAGTACGCGACGTTCCCGAAGAAGGTTAGATAACCGTCTGACCAGCCCAAACGCACCTATGGGCAAGGGCCTGCAAAGCCCTGTACACCGGTTCGATTCCGGTCGCCGCCTCCACCCCCTGACCTGCGCTAACGCGTCGGCCGGGGGTGTTTCCGCGTTTGGGGCTACCCACGGGTTCTGTCGTCAAGTACCGTGTGCGTACATGGTTGACAGTACGGAAACAGTACGCGACACCTGTAAGACCTGCAACGGACATGGTGGTGGTTACGTCCGTGTCAATGCTGAAGACTGGGAATGGGAACTCTGTCCCGACTGCGGTGGTGCCGGCTACATCATCCGGCACGAGGTCTACATCTTGGAGGTCGGCGCCTACGATTCGGCTGGCATCGAGGGTGTGTACTCCACCTTGGAGAAGGCTCAGGCCGCGTGGCCTAAGGGAACCTGGACCCAGACCAGGGACGACTACTGGCACAACGGTCTCGACTGGAACGACGCTGGCATCGTCACGCGCTACATACTCGACGATGCCGGTTGAGCGGACGCGGTACGGGACGTGGCGGGCCCGGTGGACGGATCCGTGGGGCCGGCAAGTCTCCAAAACCCACAAGACCAAGACCCAAGCAAACGCCTACTACCAGCGGATGTTGGGCGACATGGCCCGCGGCGACTACATCGATCCCCGGTTGGGTCGCATCACCCTCGAGCGGTGGGCGGACGAGTGGCTGGCCGGCGCCCGCAACCTCTCGAGGGGCGGCCTCGACACCTACCGGCGTGACCTGGACCGGCACATTCTGCCGGTGTTGGGGAAGGTACCGGTCGGGCGGCTTTCCGGGGCCGACATCGACCGGTACCTGTCCACCGTGGGGCTGGGGCTAGCCCCGTCCACGGTACACCGCCACTACCGGACCCTGCACCGCATGCTCGCCGTCGCCGTCCGCCGAGGCATCATCCCCCGCAACCCCGCCGAACACATCGAACCCCCTAGGGTCCCCAAAACCGAACGCACCGCCCTCACCATCGCCCAGGTCGACGACCTCGCCGACACCATCAGCCCGAGGTATCGAGCCTGGGTTCTCACGATGGCGTACGGGGGCCTGCGCTGGTCTGAGGCCGTTGGGTTGCGGCGGGCCCGGGTAGATGTGCCTACCGTGCGAGTGACGGAACAGCTGATCCACCGCGGGCGCGGCGAATGGGAACGCAACCAGCCCAAGACCGGCAAGGTCCGCGTCGTCACCCTCCCTGGGTTCGCTGCCGACGAGCTCGCCACCCACCTCGAGCGCTACTCGCAGCTGGGCCCGGACGGGCTGGTGTTCCCGACCGGCCGCGGAACCCCCATCCAGTCGCCCAGCTTCACGGCGAACGTGTTCAAGCGGGCGCTACGCAAAGCCGGGCTGCCGGACATCCGGATCCACGATCTGCGCCACACCGCGGTGTCGTTGGCGATCGATGCCGGCGCCAACATCAAGGTCTCCCAAGCCCGTGCCGGACATGCCTCCGCCAGCCTCCACCTCGACACCTACGGCCACCGTTACGAGGCTGCTGATGTGGCTGTGGCGGAGCGGCTGGATGTTCTGCGGGCGGAATCCCAACGCCGACGGCTACGGGCCGTCTAACCTGTTCTCGTCGGTCGTTAAGTCCGCCGGTAAGGCCGAGGGACACTCTTAGAGCGGGACATCGAAAGCCTCGGTACCGACTGGAGGCCCCGGATTCCGGGCCGCGTGAGACCCTCGGCTTGGGGCGCCCTTGCCGGGGGTCTCTGCGCGTAAACGCTCAAGGCCGTTTGAGGAAACGCCCCCCGAAATGTAGGTCTAGGCAGTGTTCGTTACCTCACGTATGGTGAGCGACGGCGGACCGGTTCCAACGACGTGACCGGGACAGGAGGAAGCACCCACCATGCACGACCCCAACGTTTTGTACGCGGCGGCACTACTCGGCAGCCTCTACGGGCAAGCCGGAATCGCAGCCCAACGCCTCCTAGCCAACGGCCAACCCGGTGCGGCCACCGCTACCGAGATGGCGCACGGGATGCTAGGGGAGGCCCTCACCCGCTTGGGTGTTCCGTTGCCGGGCGATGCGCAGGACGTGCAGGAGCGCCCGCTTGTCCTCGGGGTGCAGCCCGGGGTCGGCTCGGATGGCGACCTCCGGCGAAACCGTCGCCTGCGGTCCACCGGGTGAATAGCCGGCCAGGTCGAGCAGCCACCCGCGGGGCTCGACCGCCAGTTCGTCCTCGACACGTTCCACGTTCTCGCGGCCGGGGGTGATGCCGCCGGTGAACCACGAGTTCACGGCCTGGGCGGAGACTCCGAGGCGGCGTGCGAGTTCGCGTTGGCTCATGCCCCGCTCGGCGAGCAGGGCGCGTAGGGCATCAGCAAAGGTGCCCATCGGGTGGCGTGGTCCTTCCATCACAATGCCGACACTGGTTGGCGCCAGCGCACACTAGTTGACACGGGTGACCATGCGGTAACCGGACACAAATGTCAAGGGTGACATCCAGTGTCGGTTGACGTGCAACCATGTCTGGTCGTACAGTCGCCCCCATGACCGACACCGCCACTACGGCGAACGCACGCCGGTACCGCAAGAAGCCCGTCGTTATCGAGGCCGTCCAGCTGCGCTGGTCGACGTGGAGCGAGGTGTGCGACTTCCTCGGCGAGATCGTCAGTCCGGCCAACCCGGCACGGGAGATCTCCGTCGAGGAGGTGTCCGACACCTGCGGCGAGCAGGGACCCCTCTACATCGCTCTCACGATCCCCACCCTGGAGGGTGATCACATCGCTCTGCACGGCGACTGGATCATCAAGGGCGTCAAGGGCGTCAAGGGCGAGTTCTACCCGTGCAAGCCCGACATCTTCGAGGCCACCTACGAGGCGGTGGACTCATGACCGCCACATCCGAACCCGAACTGCTTCGGGTCCGACAGGTCGCCGAACGCTACGGGCTCACCGAACGCCACGTCCGCCAGCTTGTCGCCGACCGGACCATCCCCTACTACAAGCCCGGCAAGATCGTCCTCATCCCCAGGGCCGAGTTCGAAGCCTGGCTGGGGGAGCAGCGGATCGAGGCCATCTGATGGGGCACGGCATGGTCGCCCTGTTCGCCGACGCCGGCATCGACCTTTGGCACACAGGCCAACTCACCAAAGGGCTCGAGCTTCTGGCTGCCCGCCTTGACATGGCGGGTGCCGGTGACCTGCTCGTGCAGATGATGGGTGTCGAGTGGACCGGCACGAAGCAGGATCCGAAACCGGTCCCGACCCCGAAGCCGCAGCCGCCTAAACCCCCGCAGCAACCCAAGGGGCGGTAGTGATTCGTGTTCTGTCCCGGTCGGGTGAGGTCACTGCACCCCCCGCTGTCGGCCCCCGGCCGGGGCAACCAACAACGACTGGGAACCATCAGTACCAGCGGATGTCCTCCGGGCTGGCTGAACAGGCCCTATCGAGGGAGACCGGGGACCAACCGGTCACAGGGTCCATAGCGACTGCTACTCGCATGGAGGACAAACCTGTGACCGGCCCCACTCCCGATGTTCTCCTCCTGGTGTCAGAGGCGTTCCGCCCCGTTTCTGGCACCGGTCGCGTGGCCCGGGTCTCTTCCCTTCAGCCGGGCCCGGGCCACGCACACCCCCGATAACAGGAAGACGCCCCACCCCCCGTGGCGAAGCGGGACAGGGGCAGGGCGTCTCTAACCGACAAGGAGCGTACCGCATGCCTCACTACCAGGTGCAGGTGGAACAGACCATCGAGGCGACAGTCGAGGTCGAAGCCGATACCCCGTACGAGGCCGAGGTCCTCGCTGAGACGAGAGCGGAGGCCGGCGATTACGACGAGTGGTGGGAACAGCTGGCTGTCGACGCCAACTACTCAACGTTCGGCGCCGTTGAGATCGTGTGGTCCGATTGATGGGCCGCGTCATCCAAGCAACGTTGGGCAGGGTCGGCCACTACCGCATCACCCGCCTCCACCCCAACATCAGTGCGACCGAAGCAGCCGAATGCGAATGCGGCGCCACCTGGCGCCACACCATCGACGATCCGGTTTACGACGGGTTCTGTGACTGGGTGCTCCGCCACCCCAAGCCGACCGTCGTACGAGCCTGGATCCAATGCACCGGCACCTCAGGGCTGATCCGGGCAGAGGGCGTCGACGGTAATGGGGTGGGTTGGTGCCCGAAGTGTGAGCGCTACCGGCCCACCTCCGCGAAGGAGGGCTACGAGGGTTGGTACGAGTTCGACCCCCACCCCGTCTTCGTGGCGGTGAAGCCATGAGCGCCGGACTTAGTTCTACTGATCTAGCGGAGCTCGGCGAGTTCATCAACGCCCTCGACACTGCATCGAACAAGACCGGCTTCTACATCGACATGACGGGCGTGGAGATCTGCACCGTAGACAACGACTCCGTCGGGATCCTGACGTGGGACAACGACGCGGAGCACTACAACATCAAGGTCCAGCCGTGAGCTTGTCGACCTGGCAGACGTGGGGGCTCATCTGGATCCTCGCCAGCGTCCTCATCGCCATCGGCTGGGCGCTCTCCGGGTTCGGTACCCCCGACGACCACGAAATCGGCGGCGACCGTTGGCCCCGCATCGACTGTCCCGACGAGATCGAACCATGAGCAGCCGCATCATCTACTACCGCTCCAAGGACAACGGTCCGTGGGAGCCGATCGATGTGGGGTCCCGCTCAGTTGTTGGCTGGAACATGGATCAATTGCTCCCGGGTGAGATCTACGACGACGGCTACGGCAACCGCTATAGGTACGAACGGTTCGACGAGGTCGAACGATGACCGACCCCGCATTCACCGTCGCGGTCGTTGCCCTCATCCTCGCCACCGTCGCCTTCGTCGGCTTCGTCGCACTCCTTATCTCCATCGTCCGTGGCCCCGACCCGGAACCGCCCCCGTGGGTCAACGACGGGCCCTGTCGGCCACGTCCCCGCAAGGGCGACTGGCGCGAACGGTGCAACACATGACCGCGCCCCTCACTCCGGAGGCGTGGGATGGGGAAGCCGCGGCGCTCGTGGTTGCACTCGCTGGCATAGAGGAACCCGTCGCATGGCATCACTCCGGCCGACGCTACTGCGTGATTTGTGACGAGGAGTCCCGGACACAACTGGGTCAGGTCCCTCACAATTCCGACTGCCTGTGGAGACATGCGCAGTGGCTCATGGACGAGGCACGACGATGAGCCGGCTCCATTTGTTGGGTTGGCGTGCCCGCCTGCGGTGGCTCCGACCGTGGTTCGCCGTAGCCGTCGGACACACCCGAGGAGACCAGCCGTGAGCGAAACACGCTGGTGCTACATCGACGGTTGCCCCAACGAGGCCACGCTCATCGTCGAGTCATACCCCGACGACATCACCCTCTGCGACGACCACCTCGACTGCCGCGGAGAGATCTCACCCCTAGACGCCGACTGGGATGAGGAGACGACGCCATGACGCTCGTCTGGCTTCTTGTCGGTCTCTCTCTCGGCCTAGCCGCGGGCGCCAACATCGCCTATCGGATCATGCTGCGCCGCTACGACATCCACGGCTACCTCAAAGCCGCCGACGTCGTCCCGGTCCAGCCCGTCGTAGACCACATCACCGCCGAACACTCCCTCGTCGAGATCTACGACGAGGCGACACATCACCGCCAGCGACATGAGGTCTGGCGCGAGAACGCCACCGACCTGACCCGGGACCTCATCGCTGCCCGCCGCGAGCTCGCCCGCCTCCAACGTGGCAACGGGCCCGTGCCCGTCTACGGCATCCACCGGCACGCGTCATGACCGCCCACTTTTTGGTGGGCGATGTCCGCGACCGCATGGCCCAACTCGAGGACGGGAGCTTCGACTTCATCCTCTGCAGCCCGCCGTTCCTCGCGCTCCGCTCCTACCTCCCCGAAGACCACCCAGACAAAGCCAAGGAGATCGGCAGTGAGGCCACCCCCGCCGAGTTCATCGACACCCTCCTCGACCTCACCGCCGAATGGGGCAGGCTGCTCGCACCGCACGGCTCCATCGCCATCGAGCTGGGCGACACCTACGCCGGGTCAGGTGGCGCAGGCGGCGACTACGACCCCGACGGCCTACGGGACGGGCAGGCCCGGTTCGATGGGAGCGGCAAGACTGGGCGACTCGCCACCTACACCGACAGCCGCGGCAACCCCGCGGGGATGCGCGACCAGACCTTCCAGGGCGCCAACACCCGCACCGGCGGCGGCCGTGGTTGGCCGTTGGACAAGTCGCTCGCCTCTATCCCGCAGCTGTACCAGGTGGCGCTCGCCTACGGCATCAACCCGTTGACCGGCCGCGAGTCGCCGGCGGGTCGGTGGCGTGTCCGGAACCTGAAACCGTGGATCCGGTCGAATCCGCCAGTGGGGGCGTTGGGGGACAAGGAACGGCCAGCGACGTCGTACGTGGTGGTGGCGACGAGGGCGCGGGATCGGTGGTTTGACCTCGACGCCGTCCGCACCCCCTACGCGCCGAGCACCCTCGCTACTCATGGCGGCATCGGCACCGTTAATCACAGCAGCCAGGGTCCAAAGTTCAAGAAAACCCGGGGCATCGAACAAGGGATCTTGACCCACCCGGCGGGGGCGCCGCCGCGGGACTGGTGGCACCACGTCGACGCCATCCTCGACACCGAACTCGCCGCACGCGCCAGCTCAGCTGGTCCTGTCTCGTTCTCCATGAAGGGGCGCAAGCACACTGGGGCAGACAATCCGAGCTCGGGGTGGGCTGCGGACGCAAGCGAACGATACGACGGGGAACGCCCCGGTGCGCAGGGTGTGCATCTCCGCCGCGCCCTCGAACGCGCCGGCATCCTCCAGACCCAAGAAGCCCTCGACGTCTCCCCCCGCGGCTACACGGGCGCCCACTACGCAGTTTGGCCGATGGAGCTGGTCAAGCTGCTCATAAATGAGATGTGCCCACGGTTCGTTTGTCCACGTTGTGGCCCTATCCGTGCACTAGAATCAGTCGATGAAGCCACGTCATTGCGAGACATGCGGAAGTCCGATCATGTCCCGGTCGGCAAGCAAAGCAACCGCAGCGAAGCGCCGGTTCTGTTCGAGAGCGTGTGCCACGAAAGCCAGGTGGGCAGCCAGACGAGCAGAGATGGCAGCTCGGGGTTACCGACGGGAGAGCCGTCAGTACGGCTACGTAGTGGTTCACCTACCAGATCACCCGATGGCAGCCAAGTCGGGCTCGCTATTCGAACATCGTCTGCTGATGGCGGAACATCTGGGGCGGATGTTGACCGCCGACGAAGTCGTCCATCACAAGAACGGGATTCGGGACGACAACCGAATCGAGAACCTCGAACTGATGACGCGGCAGGACCACCTCAAAGTGCCGAGCCAGAAGTGGAAACCGAAGCCCTGCCCGCACTGCGGCGAGATGGTCTTAGCGACAAGCCGTGTCCTACTTGTGGAGCCGATCTCCGCCGAGGACGAGTCTTAGATCCCTTCGTCGGCTCCGGCACCACCCTCGCCGTCGCCACCGGCATGGGCCGCGACGCCACCGGCATCGACATCGACGAACGCAACGCCCTGCTTGCCCGCGAACGGGTCGGCATGTTCCTCGAGGTCGTCCCACCAGGGTGGGAGGTGCCCGCGTGATCATCACCGTCGGCTCCATGTTCTCCGGTATCGGTGGCCTCGACATCGGACTCGAGCGTGCCGGGATGCGGGTCGTGTGGCAGTCCGAGCTCGACCCGTACTGCTGCCGGATCCTCGCCAGGCACTGGCCGCACGTCCCCAACCTCGGTGACGTCACCACCATCGATTGGGCGGAGGTGCCCCGTGTCGATCTCATCTGCGGCGGATACCCCTGCCAACCGTTCTCCCAAGCCGGCCGACGGCTCGGCGACCGCGACCCCCGACACCTCTGGCCCTTCATGTCCGACGCCATTCGCGTTCTACGACCCCGATGGGCGCTCCTGGAAAACGTCGCAGGGCACCTTGCCCTGGGGTTCGGGCGAGTACTTGGAGACCTGGCCGAGATCGGGTACGACGCGGAGTGGGACTGCATACCGGCTGCCGCCGTCGGCGCCCCTCACCGCCGTGACCGCGTCTTCGTTGTGGCCCACCCCCACGGTCGTGGACATGGGGGAACGGAAGACGCTCGACGAGTGGGACGACTGGACGGAGGAGATGCAGGACAGGCACGGGAACGGGAACGGGCACGGCCGGTCCCTGTCGATCGAGGCACGGCGCAGCATGTGGCCGACACCGACGTCGATGGACTCCAAAGGCAGCCGGGGCCACCGCCTGGACGGAACGAAGTACACGCCCACCTCGGGACTCACGCTGACCGACGCCGTGCAGATGTGGGCGACGCCGATCGCCCGGGACTCACGCACGTTCAAGGGCGCCCGCCGCTCCCCGAATTCGCAGGGTTCCGAGCCCCTGGTCGTGCAGGTTGGTGGGACGTTGAACCCGACGTGGGTCGAGTGGCTCATGGGATTCCCCACCGGGTGGACCGACTCCGAGCCCTCGGCAACGCCGTAGTCCCCCAAGTCGCCGAACACATCGGCCACCTCATCGTGGAGGCATCGGCGTGACTCGTGGTTCGTTGCTCGACCGGGCGTTCGCCTGGCTACTCATCCGATGGAGAACACGACAATGACCGACCCCAACACCCCCGCACCCGGATCCCTCGTTGAGGCGATGAGACAACGCGGGGCGATCCGACCAGACCCCACCGTCCCCGTACCCGGGCCGGACACACCCACATGGACCATCGACGACGACGGCGACTTGGTCTACGACCCCAAAGCGAGACCGGATGGCGACTACGACTCATATATCTGTCGAGGAGCGGATCCCGTCGGCGTCTGTATAACGCTCGCCGGTCACGCTGCTCTGGTGGCGGATATCCGTGCCGCCCGCGCCCACGAGCACTGCGGCCCAGCCGGCGACACCCTCCAACAGGCACTCGAACTCGCCACCGAGTTCCGGGCCAGTACCAGAGCAGGACGGGCCAACAACCAGGCAATCACGGCGCTGCTCGACCTTCTGACGGATGGAGACACCGATGGCTGACGACCAGCCACGAGATGTGATGGCCGAACGCTTTGATCGGATGCCCGGGCTGCTACGCGGATACGACGTCGCAGACGCATTCATCACCGCGCTCGCCGACGCCGGGTTCGTGATCGTGCCAGAAGCCGAACTCGAACGCAGCTTCCTCGCAGGCATGTACCAGATCGACCCCTGCCGTGAACCGGATGGGGGCACCGATGGCTGACGACCACGACGCCCTACTCGCCCGCGCCGACGGGCTTATGCCACAAGCAGCGTCAGACATCATCACGCATCTGGCGCGGGAGCTGCGTGAATCCCAGGCCGACTACCTGGCCGCCCTCGACGTCATCGCCCGCCTCACCACCGGCTGGGACGCCCGCTGCCTCGAGGACGACATACCCCACGGCCACGTCTGGGTCCGAGAGCCCATCCTCGTCGACGAGACCGACGACATCGGCCCCGACGAGATGTCGGATCGTGAGTGGCGGGTCTTCTGCGAAGCCGCACAACGAGCCACCAGGAACACCACATGAGGTGGTCCGTGGCGCCGCTCGTCAACTACGGCCGGGCAAATGAGATGTCCATAACCCGCATCGGCGCGTTGACAGGCCTGTCCGGGTCGAACTGGGTCCTGGCTCGGGACCGCGGGCTCACCGACCGTCAGGCTGACCTCGCCGCGGTCCGCCTCGGCCTGCACCCCGCAGAGCTATGGCCCGATTGGTTTGACGCCGGACTCTCCGTGCTCGACAGCGACTACCTGCAGGGCGGATGGCGCCAGGCATGGCTGTGGAAGGAACGTGCGGCATGACTGACCGCGACGACTGGCTGGCATGGCGCCGCGGTGGCCTCGGGGCATCCGACATCGCTGCCCTCATGGGCATCTCCCCGTGGGCGTCTCCGTGGTCCGTGTGGGCCGACAAGTGCGGCCTGCTGCCCCCAGAGCCCGAGAACGAGTACATGGCCGCCGGCCGCTGGCTGGAGCGTGCTATCGGCCCCTGGTTCGAGGACGTGACCGGCCTCGCGGTGGCCGGTGAGCAGATGTGGTGCACCCACAAGCAGAACGACTGGGCCCGCTGCACCCCCGATGGGTTCGTGTTCGACGTACCTCCTGGCGCCTTGCTCAGTCAAGGGGCTGATGCGGTCGCCATGGACATCGCCCACGGGCCATTCGAGGTCAAGGTGCTCGGCTTCGGTAAGCGCTGGGACCCCATCCCGCCCTACTACCAGGCGCAGGGTCAGTGGCAGATGTACGTCACCGACATGCCTAAGTGCTTCTTTGCCGTGCTGCATGGCAGGCGCCTGGAGGTCTATGAGCTCGACCGGGACCCCGCCGACATTGAGTTCATGGTCGAGCGCGCCGAGTGCTTCTGGCGTGACCACGTCCTAGCCGGTGTCCCCCCGGCCACCGATGCCAGCGACGCCACCACCCGGGCCATCGCTGCGGTCTACGCCGAGAGCACGCCTGACTCGGTTGAGATTCAGTCCGGGTTCGTCGAGGCGTGGCGCATCGCCTACGGCAGTCGTCGGGCCGCCCAGGAGAGCGAGAAGTACGCCGCCAACAAGCTGCGTGCGCTGCTCAGGGACCACGAGGAAGGAACCGTGGGCGGCCGCCGGGTCATCTCGCTGCGCAGCCAGACGACATCCCGCACCTGTCACGCCTGCGGCCACAAGACCGAGTCCGACCCGTTCCGAGTCCTTCGCTATCACGCCCCCAAGGAGAGCCGATGACCGTCCGTGAAGCCGCTACGGAAGCCGACAAGGCCGCGCTGGATGTGGCTGCCAAACCCACGCTGGCGCAGGTGGCACAACAGACCATCGACCACCAGGCCGCAATGCTCGACGCCATCCTGCCGGCCCGCGTCGACCGCCGGCGCTTCGCCCAGATGACCATCCAGGCCGTGCGGCAGGCTCCCGACCTTGCCCGGTGCTTTGCCACCAAGGACGGTGCTGGCAGCTTCCTTCTCGCCGTGGGGCAAGCAGCCATGGTGGGACTCGAGCCCAACACCCCCACGCAGGAGTGCTGGATCCTCCCCCGCAAGCGCGGCAGCGTCCAGGAGGCACAGCTGATCATCGGCTACCGGGGCATCTCCAAGCTCGCCCGGCGCTCCGGGAACATCAAGGGCACACCGGTTGCCGAGGTCGTCCGCGTGGGCGACGAGTTCGACTACGGCTACGGCGACGACGGACCATGGCTCACTTGGAAGCCTGCCAAGGACCGCGGCGACATGACCCATGCCTTCGCCATCGCCTGGTTCCGTGACGGAGGTAGGGCACAGATCGTGCTCGACCGATCCCAGGTGGAGACACGGCGTGCTGCCTCGGACAGCTTCCGGGCACAGAACAACCGTTACTCACCCTGGGTCCGATGGCCCGAGGCCATGTGGCGCAAGTCCGCCATCAGGGCCCTGGCGCCGTTCCTGGACCTGTCACCCGAAGCGGACGCGGTCCTATCTCGGGACGAGGCCGCGGTGCGATTCGACCCCGAGACCGGCGTCATCGACGTGGACGAGAGCTACGGCGAACTCGGTGCCGGTGAGGACGAGGCACCCGACGTGGACGGCAACGGCGAACTCCCGCTGGAAGGCGGCGACGGGTGAGCACGGCGCACGATCCCGAGTTGGGGCGTGACCGTGCGACCGTGCTCGCCCTCGGGCATGCCCTCATCCACCTTGATCCCCGGCCGTCGGGCTGGCATGCCGAATGCGAGTGCGGCGAGGTGTTCCGGGGCGTCCGTGAGTACGTCGTGCTGGATTGCTGGCACGCCCATCTGGACGAGGAACGGGAGAGCCGTGGGGTCGGGTCGACCTCGCCTCCGCAAGAGGACTGACCATGTGGACCGCACTCCTCAACCGAGAGGTGATCAACCTGGAGTCGATGTCGGCATCGGACAAGCTCACCCTCAGAGCCGAAGCTCCACCATTCGTGTGCCGTGGCTGCAAAGGCCCCGTACATACCAGACACGTCCCCGACGGCGACGATGATGACCCCTTCCTCGTCTTCGCTCACAACCCTGGAGCAGCTGCCCTCTGCCGAGAATTCGGCTATCACACCGACGAGTCCGACGAACACCACCGACTCAAATCCGCGCTCGCCACCTCGGCACGCTCGGCCGGATGGTCCGTCGACCTCGAGGTCCCCGGAGACGGATGCAAAGCGGATGTCGTTGTCACGCGAGGCGAACGGACCAGAGTCCTGGAAGCCCAACTATCCGCCCTATCCATCCCGGACGCCATTGAACGGACCAAGCGCTACACCCGCGCATTCGGCGATCCGCTCTGGACACATACCCGCAGGCGCGATTGGTCCAAGCAGGTTCCCAGCATCCAGATAGACAGCGCCGACGGGCCTGCCCCCACTGTCATCGGAGGCGTGATGGTCGACCAGGCAGGCCGCAACCACGCCCCCGCGGCACCACTCACCAGGGTCGTCCCCCGCATCCTCAACGGCAGCTTGAAGTACATCTCCGACGCCGCCGAACAGTTCGGCTTCTACATCGACCTAGCGCAAGCATCGTCCACTCGACCACAGACCCCCCAACCAGAACCCGCACCGCGAGGCGCATACGTCAAGGACACGTGCGAGCGCACTCCCGTAGCCGGCGTCGCATCATCCGACCTCGACATCACGAGCCGTGTCATCTGTGACTGGTGCGGACTCCCCACAGCACGCCTGAAACCCAACGGCCAACCCCGACATCTCTGGTGCGAACAGACCGACAGAGGTATCTGGAATCGCATCCAGCGCCCCGCTCAGGCAGAGGGGAAGGTGTTCGGCTAGATGGCCCGGATCCGCACCATCAAGCCATCGTTCTTCTCATCCCTAAGCATCACCGCGCTACCCAAAACCACACGCCTCACCTTCATCGGGCTCTGGTGCTACGTCGACGATTCCGGGCGCGCCGTCGACGATTCGAGGCTAGTCAAAGCGGAAATCTGGCCTCTTGACGACGACGTCAGCGCGAAAAAGGTCGACGCCGACCTCCAGCGGCTCGCTGACGCCGGTCTCATCGAACGCTACGAAGCCGGTGGCCGGCGCTATCTGCGGGTGGTCGGGTGGTCGGAACATCAGAGAATCAACAGGCCACAGCCATCGCGCCTCCCTGCTCCGTCACTGAACGGGCACGGCGTTAGCACTGATGACTCAGTGAACGTTCACGGAACCCGCACTGAGGACTCACCCCCGGAAGGGAATAAGGAAGGGAAGGGAAAGGAACCCCCCTTACAAACACCCGTAACTCACGAGGAGCCTGTGGACAACCCGCAGCAGGAACTCATCGATCAGGCCGTAGCGATGGCCGCGCGCCGCTACGGCGAGCAACAAGTCGCCAACGGCAAGGGCACCAGCGCGACCGGTCTGGCGAGCTGGTGGCTCCAGGAGAACTCCACCGGGGCGAAGGCCCGGGCAACAAACCTGCTCACCGAGTACGACCTCGGGGCGACCACGCTCGCCGACGCCCTGCTTCAGCCCAACCCCCCATGGCTCCGCAACTACCGCCGAAGGGCGACAACGTGACCCACCCCTCCAAACGCAAGGGCGACAAGTACGAGCTCGAGGCCGCACGCCTACTCACCGACCACACCGGCTGGCCTGTGCGCCGCAAGCTCGGCGCTGGCCGAACCGACGATTCCGGCGACCTCGACGGCCTACCCGACACCTGCGTCCAGGTGAAGGCGTACCGGGATGTTCAGCGTGCCGTCCGTGAGGTCCTCGACGAGCTCCCCGGCCAACAGAGCAATTTGGGGTGCGCGTTCGGGTTCGGGATGGTGCGCCGCCCCGGCGGCCGCTGGTTCGCCGTCATGTCGGTGGAGCAGGTGTGTTGCCTGCTCCGCGAAGCCACCACCGAGACCGTCAGATGAAGCACCTACTGGCAGCAGTCATCTTCATGGCGCTGGGCATCAGCCTCAACGCCTGGGCTGTAGCGACACCCGGCACCCAACCAGTCCAGCTACTCGCTATCCCCTGCGGAGTCCTATCCGGTTACCACGCAGGCAAGTTCCTGATCACAAGATGGGAGAAGCGTCATGGCAGAGATCGGCAAACCGCAGAGGATCATCCAGATCCCCAAGCCATCGGAACAGCCCTCTCCAACGGAGGCACCTTCAACATCACCTTCGACCCCAGCACCAACACCTTCGCCAGCGTGAACTCGCCCATCGGTCTCGAGGCGGCTCGACTGGCATCAGAGCTCGATGTTGTCCATGAAGAGATGCCGATTCTCGCCCACCGAGCCGCCCGACTCAGCCACGCCCGCGGTGGCATGACCTTCGCCGCACTAAACCGGAAGGCAGGCGACAAACCAGTCACCTTCACCGCAGACGAAGACGCCACCTGCCGATGCGGGTTCGACGACCCAGTAGGCCTCTCGTACCTGTCACTCAGCACAACGGTGGCAAACCTTATGGCGGGAGGATCTCGGCACTCCGTAGTCCCAGCAGTCAACGGCCGATGCGGCTGGTACGCCGTCCCCTCCGACGTAGACGCATGGCACGAACCCAACACCATCGACCTCCTCGTCGAACTCTCAGGCCGAGTCATCGAACACGAAAAGGGCTACAGGGCAGAACACCAACGAGTCGTCGAAATCCGCCTCCCCGGCTGCTGGCTCTGCGGCCAACCATCCACACACGCCCTGTTCGACACCGACGAATGTCGACGGTTTGCCTGCGAATATCACCTCGCCCCCGGACTCGTTGCCGTCTGTGCCGGCGACATTCAACGAGTGCTCAACGTCCCGGTCGTGGCACAGCCATGAAGCGTGATCTGTTGCCCCTCGTCACCCTCGACGGCCTCCAAGCCGCCTACCGCATCGCCCTCCCCTGCGACTGCGGCCGACCCCGCTGCAACCTCGGCGACCACCTCTGGCAATCCACCCGCGACATGGGCCCCGGACCCCGCGCCACCAACACCGACCCCCGCTCCCGCTCCTGGCCCACCGACAACGACGACCCAGAACCCGACGACACCACCGACGGCCTCCACATCCAATACCGACAACTCCTCGCCATCTACCAAGCAGCAGCCCGCAACCTCTCCCGGTTCGTCGACAGCTACCGCCCAGACCGCTGGGTCCCCCTACCCGAACCCGTCACCGACGAAGACTGGTGCCGCAACCACCTCGCCGCCGGCATCTGCGAACCCCGAGACCGAGGCGACCTCTGCCGCTGGTGCTACGACATCGGCCGCGCACACGGCACCGCCCCCGACCCCATCCTCATCCGAGCCCGCCACCAAGGCCAACGCATCACCGACACCGTCATCGACGACTTCCTCGCCCGCATCAAAACCGCCCGACGCACCAAGAGAGCAAGAGCATCATGAACCTGACTGTCCAGATCGACCACATCGAAGCACTCAACCTCGCCCCCGACGACATCCTGGTAGTCACCGTCCCCGCCATGACCGCGGGTGATCAGATCGCTGCGGTCAAGGAGAAGTTCTCCAGCATGTTCCCGAATCATCAGGTGCTCGTGAAGCCCGGCAGTATGAGCCTTGACATCTTCCGTGACGGCAACCTTGTGGCATGAGTGACCTACAGAAGGAAGCCAACCGGTGTGCAGACGAGCTACTGGAACGCCTCGCCCGATACCCAGCCGAGTTCCGGATCGAAGTGTTCGGTACCCCACCCACGTTGAGGGTCGAGCTGTCCATCGGAGCAGCCCACCATCTGCTCGGTCTCATCGATGCGCAGTGACGGTACTTGCACATCACCTACCTGCACGTATACCGTCTCGCAGTACAACACGGCTCATGGTCCACCAGTCCGCCCCACCACAGGGCGGACTGCGTCATATCCGGGCCCATGCTCGAGGGGATGCTGATGCCCCGGCGCCCCTGCCTCGGGTGCGGTACCCCCACCACCCGCCCCCGCTGCCCCACCTGCCACACCCAACACTTACGCCAGCGTGACCTGCGGCGTGGCAGCAGGCAGCAGCGTGGCTATGACGCCTGGTACGACCAGGCACGAGCAGCCCTCCACCTCGAGCTCCACCCTCCCTGCCACTGGGGTTGCGGACGGGTAGCCACCACCGCAGACCACGACCCACCCATGGCCACTGCTGGTGTGCACTACCGCCTGGTCCCTGCCTGCACCACATGCAACTACTCGCACAGGTCAGCGAGACAGAGCGAGTGATCCGGTTATCCACAGCCCTGTTGTCCACAGGTAATCCCCAGGTTGTGCACAGAGTTATCCCCTAGAGGGAGGGGGGACTGTGGACAACGGGATGCCGGCGCCATGACAGGAC
>Ga0209382_10001864_pt1 | contig 32159 bp, 32 predicted proteins | sample SoiMetdeltSBSDD5_FD_187599 | JGI IMG/M metagenome (GOLD analysis project Ga0209382, IMG submission 187599) | Bulk soil microbial communities from a Populus tree surrounding site in Tennessee, USA - Soil MetaG P. deltoides SBSDD5 (SPAdes) (version 2) | ecosystem: Environmental > Terrestrial >...
ACCCCGACGCCTACGCCAAACACGAAACCCGCGCCACCCAAATCGTGGACGCACTCAACAAGTAAGCAACACAACCGGGAAAACCAAAGCCGGACACGGACCACCGTGTCCGGCTTTTTCATGCCCACAAACAGCCAAACAGCTAGCGGCCCCAGTGTGGCGTACCAGCAATTTGCCACGGACCCCGGCAGCCTTGCTGCACCTTCTACCTTCGTAGTGGCCATGGCCAGCTATGACGACGTCCCGTCATCGGGCAAGGCAGCGTAGCTTAAGCTGATCTTGTCCGCAAAGATCCACATCGGATTTGGTCGGCGTGCCGCTTGCCAGGACGCGCTGACGGTTTGATGATCGTCCGCCGTGGTTGTGATGTCGCCGGATCAGGTGTCGTCGGGCGTGTTGGTCAGCACGGTGTCGCGGGACGTGATTGACGCCCGGTCGCGGCTTGCGGGGTGGGTGAGCGGCGCTCGGGTGGGAATCTGCCGGCCGCCCCGCGTGGCGCTTGCGCGGCGCCTTGAGAAGGCTGGTTCGTCCACGGACAGCAAGTTGCGATCGGGAAGATATCTTCCTACTATGGGCGTCATGCCAAGACGGACCGACCTGCTCCCACTGGAATTGGCGATTCTCACGATCGCGGCCGACGGGACTGAGATCCACGGGTTCGCCGTGGCGGCCGAGCTGCGCGACAGGTACGGATCCGGCCTGACCGCGCACGGGACCCTGTACAAGGCCCTCAACCGGCTGGCCGGACGCGGGCTTCTCGCAGCGCGATGGGAGCCGGCGGAGATCGCCGAAGAGCAGGGCAGGCCACGCAGGCGCCTGTACCTGATCACCGATGCGGGCCGCAATTCGCTCATCCGGGCCAATGCAGACGAGTCGGCGGCGAGAACGGTCCCGTCGCCATTACGCCAGCGGCTGCGGCGACGCCCGGTGACGCCGTGAACGACACCACCAGGCTGGGCCTGCGGTCACGGCTGGCCATCGCGGCCACCGTGACCTGGACTCGTCTGTACACCGCGCTGTCGCCTGCCGAGGTGCGGCGGGATCGGCGCAAAGAACTTGCCTCGGATCTGCACGAGCACCGCGAGGACCTGCGGGCGCGGCACGTGTCCGACACCGTGGCCAGCATGGAGATCCTTCGCCGCACGGTCGCTGGAATACCGGACGATGTCAGCTGGGCACTAACCACAGTGGAGGGAGAAACGATCATGCTTGGCATGCGCACCATGGCCGTGACCGGGTGGGCTGTCGCGCTCGTCATGTCGGTCCTGGCACTATTCATGGCGGTCCAAGACCTCGCGGACGGCTGGCGCGAACTGCCCGGGCACTGGTGGTCGGCGCTGGCGGCGGCCGGCGTCTTGGGCGCCGTGGGTGGCCTCGCGCTGACCATTCTCATTCGGCGCAGCGGCGACCGGTCCACAGGGACAAGCCCATCGGGGTCGCGCTGACGGTGCCGGGCCGCAACGAAACGAGGTCAGTTTCGTCGGCGACCAAATCCGATGTGGATCTGCCGACAAGATCAGCTTAAGCTACCTGGCATTGCGTCGTGGGGGCGCGAGGAACATCGCGATGAGGTTGCCCTGACACTGATGCGGATGCTCGTTGTTCTTACTAACCGCTGACTGGCCGCTCGTTGATGGTGGTCCGGAAGTCGTTGAGAGCTCCAGCACGCGCACCGGGGTGCTCAACGAGGCCTTGCTCGCACCGATCGCCGTGGCGATTTATGCGGCGGTCTGCTCCGGCGGGTCGTCGTCCTGGTGATCGCGGTGCTGCCGCGGCTGGCCAACCTGATGGACCTGCTCGTTGTGGAGTTGCTGCTGCGGGCCGGAACCTGGCTGGTGGTGCCGTAGTCGGCTGGTGCGGCGGCACATTGGCGCTGGAATCCTGCGTGCACCAACATCGTAGCGCCGCTCCATTGACTTCGGCTGCTGCTGGCCGCAGTTTTCCTTCCACGTCCAAATAAAGGGTTAGGCGATTGTGCGGCGGAATCCATGTGGCCACAGTGGTCCTCGGCGTTACTGCGGAGGGGTACGAGTGTCACAGGACGTGGGGACCGCGGAGTCGGTGCCGTTGAGCAAGAACCGTGACTACCTGTTGTGGTGGACAGGTTCGGCTGTCTCCTCATTGGGCAGCGGGATCTCGTCCATCGCCTACCCTTTGTTGATCCTCGGGGCAACAGGCTCAGCGATCAAAGCGGCAATCGTCGGTGTCCCGGCTAGCCTGGCGCAACTGATCCTGTTGCTACCGGCCGGCGTCATCGCCGACCGGCACTCAAGGCGGGCCATCCTGGTTGTCACACCGCTGGTATCCGCGCTTGCCGTGGGCACCGTCGCAGTTGCGGTGCTCGGCGGTCATGTCTGGATCGCGCACCTGGCAGTGGTCGCGTTCGTCCAAGCGGTGGCGGGCACACTGTCCGGCGCGGCCTGGAACCCGGCGCTGCGCCGGATCGTACCGCGCGAACAGCTTGAGCTGGCGCTGGCGCGTGAGATGAGCCGCACCGGCGCTGTCGGGCTGGTCGCACCGCCGGTTGGCGGGTTTCTGTTCGGCGTAGCGCGCTGGCTGCCGTTCGGCGTCGATGCCCTGTCCTTCGGTGCCGCCACCGCCGCTGTGGCGCTGCTACGCACCCCGCTGGGTCCGGAACCCGCCGAGGGCAGGGCAAAACGCCGCTGGTTCTGGCGAGAGATGCGCGACGGAATACGGTTCGTTCGGGCTAGTGGTTACCTGCGTTTCATGGCCGGATGGTCGTGCCTGATCGGCGCCGCGCTGGCGGCCGCAGGGTTGACCCAGATCGTGCTGCTGCGTGACCGCGGGGCCGGTGGGCTCATGGTTGGTGTGGCCTACGCCATCGGCGGCGCCGGCGGGCTGCTCGGCGCCGCCGCCACGCCCTGGTTGATGCGGCGTATCGCCGGGCGGCGGCTGGTGCTCATGGCCACATGGCTCCTGGCCGTCGGCATGGCCGCAACCGCGTTCCTGCCCCACCCGCTGGCGATCGGTCTGGCCATGGCCGCGACGGCGTTCTTCTTCAGCCCTCTCGTGGTGGTAATCAACGGGTTCGAGTTGCGTACCGTGCCGGACGAGTACCAGGCTCGGGTGAGCCAGGTCCTGCTCATCTGCGAACTGAGCCTGGGCTGGCTGGCCGCGCTCGCCGTGGGAGCGCTGATCGACACGAGCGGCGGTGCCACCGCGGCCCTGGCCGTCGCCGGACTGTACGCCCTGATCGCGGTCGTCAGCCACCGGGTCCGATCACTGCGCCAACTCGACGCGCAACACGCATCCCTGGCCTGAACCCAAGAACAAAGCCCGAACATCCGGCTCTCCGCTCGAGAGACCTGAAGCGGAACCGCCGTCACCAGGCTCTCGCGTCGAGGTCTGCATGAACGTTTTGGACAGCAGGGGAGCTGTGCCGCGCGCTACGGCACCACCTGTTCGGCGCTGGCTGGACTCTCGTTCCAGAGCCGGTCAAGCGTGGTGACGCAGTAGGCGTAGGCCCGGCCGGGTGTCGCGGTTGGGTCGACCCAGCTGCTTGTGCCGGGGCCACCGGCCACTGTACCGATCAACTGCGCCGGGTCGTCGCCGGAGAGGTCCACCCGGTAGACCGCATGGCGGCTCGTGGGAAGGTCACCGTCGGCTCGCCAGGTAAGCGTGATCGCACCGCGATCGCCACGATGGGCCCCGGCAAGGGTCGGCGGTCGGAGGCGGATGCCTGGCAGGTGCGGCATGGCTGGCACGAGCGCCGGTCCCCGATAGTGCGCCTCGCGGTAGCGGCTGACCGCACCGAGCTGATCGTCGCGCACCTGTCTGGCGCTGAAGTGGACGCTGCCGCTGACCGTCGGGTACCCCCGGTTGCGCGCAAGCTGCCGGTCGAGTTCGGCCGGGTCACTCCACGCGCCTTTCTGACCGATCCGGTAGTCGGCCTGTCCAATGTAGAGCTGCACGTCGGTACCAGAGACAACCGCGGACCACCACGGCAGCAGTACGGCATAGTCGGCCACATCGAATCCGATGTGCCAATAGAGCTGTGGGACTATGTAGTCGAGCCAGCCCTTGGTCACCCACAGCCGGGTGTCGGCGTAGATCTCGTCGTAGCTCTGCAGCCCGCGGGTAGCCGAGCCGCGCGGGTCGGTCGCCTTGTTGCGCCAGATGCCGAACGGGCTGATCCCGAACTTGACCCATGGCTTGATCTGCTTGATGCGGGTGTACATCTCCTGTACGAACAGGTTGACGTTCTGCCTGCGCCAGTCGGCCTTGGTCGCGCCCGCACCGTGGCGGCCGAACGCCGCCTCGTCCGGGAAATCCTGCCCGTCCGCGGGGTACGGGTAGAAGAAGTCGTCGAAGTGCACACCGTCGATGTCGTACTTGGCTGCCACCTCCAGGATGGAGTCCTCGACGAAGCGGCGAGCCTCGGGGATGCCGGGGTTGTAATAGACCCGGGCCGAGGTCGGGTTGGCCGGGTAGGTCACCGCCCAGTCAGGATGCTGGCGCAGCGGGTGATTGGGCGGCAGGCCGTCCACGGTGCCGGTCTGACCTGCCTTATAGGGATTGAACCAGGCGTGGAACTCGATGTTGCGGGCATGGGTTTCGGCCACCATGAAGGCCATCGGGTCCCAGCCCGGCGACTGCCCATCCGTACGGCCGGTCAGCCAATGCGACCACGGAGCGAATCGCGAGGGCCAGAAGGCGTCGCCGCTGGGCCGCACATGTACGAAAATCGCGTTGTGGTTCATCCGCTGCGCGAGATCGAGCCAGCCTCTGTACTCCGCCTTGACCGTCTTCTCATCGAGCCCCGGGCTGCTCGGCCAGTCACGGTTGCTGACCGTCGTGAGCCACATGCCGCGCAGCTGCCGCTGAACGGTCGCGGTACGCCCGGCGCATGTCGGGGGCGGTGCTGCGGCCAGCAGCCCCGGCGTGTCGGCGGCGTTGACAGGCGTCGCCGGCCGGGCGAGGACCCGCAACGCCAGGAGTGATCCCGCCACCAGGGCAGCGCCGAGGAGAACGACCATACTCAGCATCGCGGCGGGGTGTGAGTGCCACGAACGGGGTTTACTGTGGGGCGTGATCACCAAGCCTGGCATCAGGCAACAGGCTCTCACAGCCCGCACGATGGCGCAAACCACCGTGGCGGCAAGACTTGAGGGGATCCGCGTTGGCGTGACCAGCGCCGAGACGAAAGTTGGGCTGGGGTAGTGTCCCTTCTTACGGGGCTGGTTCGGGTAGCAGCCGGCGTGCGCTACCGGGGTGGGCGCATGGCGGTTCGCTCTCTGATACCGACACCATCAGCGGCTCGGCCGACGTGAAACGTTGGCCTGGGCATGGCCGGGCCGCTGCCCTTAAGGACGCGGAGAATCCTGTTCAGCGGTATCTTCTTGGGGAACACCCTGGCCAGTGCCCAGCGTAAGCCCGACCGGAACGGTGTGACATATGACCTCCCACGGCGACTTACCCGCCGGTGAGTACGACGAAGGCTACAGGCACGGCTCCGGCCAGGCCCGGGTGCCAGGGTCGGCTGACGGCTACGACCACGAGTATGTCGATCCTGGCTACTATGCCGCCCCGGTCAGCGCGCGGGCCAGCGTGCCGGTGGCCACCGGCCGGGCCGCCGTGAGCGGCCGGGCGTCGGTGCGGACAGCGGCTTCGCCGTATGGGGATGACGAGGTCGAGCAGCAGCCCCGCAAGGGCGGTGGGAGCGGCGCGCACAAGCGTAAGCAGGCTCGCTTGCAGAAGTTGCTCATCGCCGGGTTCGGGGTGTTCATCTTGCTGGTCGGCGGCGGCCTGATCGGTGGCGGCTACTTCTACGACCGTGTGCCCAGGCCCGAAGAGTTGAGCCTGAAGAACAGCACCGAGGTGTTCGCGGCCGACAACACGACCCAGCTGGCCAAGCTCGGCTCCGAGCACCGCAGCGAGGTGCCTATGAGCAAGCTGAAAGAGGAGATCAAGCACGCGCTGATCGCTGGCGAGGACAAGAACTTCTACAAGCACCACGGCGTGGACCTGTGGGGTATCGCCCGGGCCGCTTGGAATAACCTGACCGGTGGCGAGACGCAGGGCGGCTCCACGATCACCCAGCAGTACGCCCGGCAGGCCGCGCAGGACCTCGAGGTGACCTACGCGCGCAAGCTGCGTGAGGCGGTCATGGCACGCAAGATCGAGGATCAGTACAGCAAGGAGGAGATCCTCGGCTTCTACCTCAACACCGTCTACTTCGGACGCGGTGCCCACGGCGTCGGCGCCGCCTACGAGGTGTATTTCGGCAAGCCCGCCGATGACATCGGCAACATGACCGTGGCACAGGCGGCGGTGCTGGGTGCGGTGCTCAAGCAGCCTGAGGGCAAGTCCGGCTACGATCCGGCGGTCAATCCCAACAACGCCAAGGAGCGTTGGAATTATGTGCTGAGCAACATGGTCGATAACCAATGGCTGGCGCCGCAGGTCAAGGCGCAGCTGAAGTTTCCGGCTCCGGCAAACCCGGAGGCGCCCGCGCCGGGCGAGCTGCAGAAGCCGAACGGTAAAGGCGGTGGGGCTTGGGGTTACACCGACCGGGGAACCGGCCACGTTGTCGATCAGGTGGAGGAGGAACTCGAGGCGAAGGGTGTCTTGAAAGAGCTCGGCACGAACAATTGGCGCAATGCCGGTCTGAGAATCACCACCACCATCGATCCGATCATCCAGGCCGCGCTGGAGCTGCAGCTCAACCGCGAGGTGCCTAACTCTAGGATGAGCAAGGAGCGCGAGAACATCGTGGGGGCGGGTGTCGTCATCGAGCCAAAGACCGGTCGCGTGATGGCTTATTACGGCGGGACCAACAACGGGTCGGGTATCGATTACGCCGGTGAGCAGGCGCACCCGCCCGCCTCATCGTTCAAGATTTACACCTTGGCCGCAGCGCTCAAGGACGGAATCTCGATCAGGTCGCGGTGGGATCCCACCGAACTGGAGCGGTCGAAGGGCGATCCGATCGACCTCGGCAACGCCAACAGGGACTCGCCCGACTCCTGCGGAACCAGCTGCACGCTCGAGGAGATGACAGTCGCGTCGTACAACGTCCCCTTCTATAAGATCGCCAGCCCAAGGTACGGCATCGGCCATCAGAAGGTCGTCGCAATGGCCCACGCTGCCGGGGTGAAGACGATGTGGGGCATCGACGGCAAGGCGTATGACATCAGCAACGGCGGGCCGTTCGACCCCTATGTGGGCATAGGCAAGTTCCCGATCACCGTGTTCGACCATGCTGTCGGCACGGCGACGTTCGCCGCCGGCGGCGTCTACCACAAGCCGCACTTCATCATGAAGGTGCAGCGGAAGAACAAGAAGACCGGCGCCTGGGAGAAGGTCGCCAGCGGCGATGAGCGCGACGAGGCCAGGCAGGTCATTCCCCGGGATATCGCCGATGAGGTGACGACGGTCTTGAAGAAGATCCCAGTCGGGCAGTATGCCCTCAGTGGCGGACGGGAATCAGCCGGCAAGACCGGTACGTGGGAGAACGGCCTCATGAAACCGGACGGTAAAACCCCGGTGTACCCGAAGACGAACGCCCACGTCTGGTTCACCGGATACACCGCGCAGCTGTCCGCGACCATCTGGCTGGGCAGCAAGGACGAGAACAAGACGCCGATCAAGATGGCCGGCACCGGGGATCTGCTGAAGGCCACCAACATGCAGTCCAGCTATCCCAAGACCATCTGGAAAGATTTCATGAATCAGGTCCACAAGGACAAGGCCTACAAGTACGAGAAGCTCGCGCCCAACCACAGATTCGGCCGCATCGGCAGTGAGGACCGCGGTGACGGCGGCAAGCAGACGCAGAACCCGTGGGATTGCAGCCGTTTGTTCCCGAGGCTCTGCCCCACCAGACCCCCGCGTGACCGCTAACTACGGTGAGCGGCAGCCTTTTCGTCAGCCGTCTGAGATCGGCAATCCGCCGTACTGGCGTAGTCGGTGTTGGTGGGCTCGGGATCCGGGTCGACGGCTGGCGCTCGCGTCGGCCCTGCCCCATCGTCCCGCTATCCCCGACAGTTCGACACGGTCGGCCACCTGCGTCAGCGCCGGCTCGACCTTCAGCTGGTCGCCACTGGGCTCCAAGCCGAGTAGGACGCGCAGCAACAGTAGAACCGTGCCGGCCGACCAGGCCTGGGGGCTGCAGGCGGTGGGGTACCGCACGGGGTATTTGGTCAAGGACCGGTCATAGCCCGCGAACGCTTCCGGAAGCCGGCCGCGGAAGTACTCGGCCGCATCGATCATCGCTTCCGCGATGCGTCCCGCCTCGTCGATGAAGCCGTAACGCGCCAGTCCGAACGCAATAAACGAGTTGTCGAACGGCCAGACCGTGCCTACGTGGTAGCCGAGAGGGTTGTAGCGTTTCTCGCCTACTGCCAGTGTGCGAACGCCCCAGCCGGAGAAGAGTCGCTGCCCGAGCAGATGGTGGGCCAGCGTCTCGGCCCGGGATTCGTCGACGATGCCGCTCCACAACAGGTGTCCCATGTTCGAGCTGAGGGCGTTCACATGGCCGCCGTCCGGATCACGGGCCAACGCATAGTATTCACCATCCTCGATCCAGAAATCGCGGTTGAAACGCTCACGCAGATCGGCTGCGGACGCCTCCAACTCCTGTGCAAATGTTGGATCGTTCCACACCAGACGCGCCAGCCTGGCCCCGCGCAGCTTGGCGTCGTACGCGTATCCCTGTAACTCGCAGGTCGCCCGCGGCATGGGCGGGAACCGGCCATCCCGATAGGAGATCGAGTCCCACGAGTCCTTCCAGCACTGGTTCTCGATACCGTTGGTCAGGTTCCGGCGCTCGTACCAGACGTAGCCGTCGCCCATAAGATCGGCGTACTCGTCGATCCATTTAAGCGCGGACCTGGCCGCACGCTCCATTCTCCGCACGAGCTGGATGTCGCCGGTCCAGCGCTCGTATTCGTCGAGCAGCACAATGAACAATGGCGTTGCGTCGGCGGAGCCATAGTACGGCGTATACGGCCCCTCTTCGAAAGCGGCCGTCTCGCCGAAGCGGAACTCATGCGGGATCTTCCCGGGATCCTCATCCCGAAAGTCGTCCAGCGCGCTGCCCTGCAGTGTGGCCAGCGAGCATAGCGTCGTCCGGCCGAGTTCGGGGAAGAACGGCAACGCCTGGAGGCTGGTGAAGATGCTGTCCCGGCCGAGGAGGGTCATGAACCACGGCAGACCCGCGGCGGGTAGCTCATCTCTGGGAAACGCCAGCGACGCGAACCTCAATGCGGCGAGGTCGACCAGGCTGCGTTGGTAGGTCAGCGCGAGTGCATCAGAATCGGTTGACAGGCGCGGGGCTTTGGCCAACCACGCTTCCAGGTCGCGGTGCGTCTCGCGTATATCCCGGTCGTATCCGACGAACCGCCGACGCACATCCTGATCGTCCCTCCCCAACAAGAGTGTCTGTACCCGCAACTCGGTCGTCCATCCCGCACCGGGTTCGAGGCGGACCGTGAATGTGAAACCGTTGTCGTCGACCTGCGCCTCATCGGACGCCGTAATCCGAGTCTCCCGACGAAACGTCTCCCGCTCGAAACGCAGCCGCAAGGTATGACCTTCCACCCACAGGGACACCCTTCCGATTCGTTTGGGCCGAGCATCCTTGATAGCGAAGATGTCGGCAAAGTCAGCGGCGGCGTCGACGCGGATGGTGGCGTCCACCGGTACCTCGCCGGAGTTGAGGACCGTCAACTGTTCGATGAAGCCACCGCTGATTGTCCGCACGCGGATCACCGATAGCTTCGCGTCGACATACGGTGTCGTCGCGCCGGGCACCAGAAAGAAACGCGACACGAAATACTGCACGTCGTCCACGGAGAGCGGGGTAAGCCGCTGACCGTTGACGGTCAGTCTCCATCTGGAGAGGAAGCGGCTGTCAAACGCGAACAACCCGGTCGGGGAGTCGGGCGACGCGTCGATATCACCGTTTTCGTCGCTCACCACGAACTGGTTACCGTCGAGGGTGTTGACCAGCGCACCGCTCATCGCTAGCGCCCCCCGCCCGATCGTGAACGCCGATGGCCTCGCCAGCGGGATTGGGTCGGTCCGGGCAGGGCCCGCCCGAGCACCAGAGCCAACTGGAGATTTCCCTCGATCTCGATCACGCCTCGCAGCAATCCGGCTAGCGCATTGGCCTGACCAGTGACGACGCGGTCAAAATACGTCCGCTCGGCGTGGACCACGCAGTCGGCGTCTTGCCTGCTACTGGATACACCCACATCCCCATCATCGACCACAAGCAGCCAGGAAACGGTCTCCTGCCCTTCGGTGAGATCGAGGCGCAGCGTGCCCTTGATCTGCTCGAATAACTCCAGGTGTCGCCGCCTTCCCAGCTCCTCAAGAAAGTCCATGCTTGGGTTGGCCGCCATCAGCGCGTCCTCCTCGGGTCTCGCTGCAATAGTCCATTCCCCAGGACCGCACGGTTAATCCCCTGAAGGTGTGTGGCCATGTCAAATCAACGCCTGCAGAGGCTCATTACTCGATGTGGCGGTTGCCCAGCGAAGTGGGGCGGTTTGCGGGATGATGGTGTACCGTGTCGCCTCGTTGCATTATTGGGTCCTAAGACGTGTTGAACCAGTATCTAGACCCGTTTGACGGGCTGCCGCAGGATCGTGCGTGTCCTGTCCGGCGGTGTGCGGCGGAGGTCCGTGAGATACACCTCGTGATGTTTGCCGTTGTGCGCTAACCCATGCTGGCTCATGTAGGCGTACATCTGCTCCAGTGTCTCGGGTTCGGTGGCAAAGGGTCCAATGTGGAGCATCTGCAGGACCTGGCCTTCGTCCATCGGCTCTGTCCCGGCGAACGCTTCAGGCATGCGGATCAGCAGCTTCCAGTTCCACTCATCGCGCGGGCTCCGGTCGTTGTCCTTGGCCCACCAGAGCCCCTCCAGCTTGCCGACTGTGAACCTCGCCGCTGCCGTTTTCCGTGCCGCGTAGGCTCTTTGGTATAGGGACTGAACCGCTGCGGCGAACTGCTCGCTTTCAGGCGCACCTCGACCTTCGGCAGTGAAGTAGTACTGCGTGCCGAATTCAACCAGCTCCGGCTTCTGCTTCGCTATGTAGTACGTGTCTGTCATCTTTCCTCCAACGGCAGCAAGAGATGGGTGATGAGTTCCGCTGCCGGAGTCGACATCGGGTCACTGACATACGCCTCACGGATTGGCCCGGTCGGCGTGAGTCCACGTGCGGCGAACCATGCCAGCAGGCCGTGCGCGGTCAGTCCTATCTGGTCGTACGGCCCGACATGGGTTACCTGGGCGAACTGTCCGCCGGCCAGCACGTCACCGCCTGCCTCATCAACGGCCGCCACGACGATGTCGACCGGTTCGGTGAAGTCGACCGGGAAAAGGCCGATCAGCGGGTACCGCGGCAACAGTCTTCGCACGCACGCACTGGTAACCTCGCCGATCTGGCTCGCGTCACCGGCCCGGCCATGGGCCAGGACGACGGGATAGTCAGGCACCTCAACAGGTTCGGGCACCACGACGGGCAGCCCGTCCTGTAACACCCTCTCAATCGCGCCGATAGCGGTCTGTTTACGGCGTAGGTCTGCTTCAAGATCATCCCGGTGTCGTTTAAGCTCCGTGAGCTGCCCGTCAAGCACCTGCTGGATAACGCTCAACGGCACCTCAAGCGATCGCATCAGGGAAATGATCATAGCGTCTCGGGCCTGGGAAGCGCGGTAATACCGGTATCCGGTAAAAGAATCCACCCGCGAAGGCCGCAGCAGCCCGAGTGCGTCGTAGTTGCGCAGTTGCTTGATGCTTAGCCGGCACAACTGGGCGAACGGGCCGATAGGCATCTCCTGGTCGCTCACCCTCCTAGTCTGGACTCTCCCCTCGGGGGAGAGTCGACACTCGGCCCGGACGCTCCCCGGTCTCGCGGTGCACGTCCAGCGCCCGCGGCATGATCCTCATCCCGCCGCGGTGGGCGTCTCGTCCTCGGCCCGGTCCTCTTGGACGGGCAGGGCCGGCGGCTCGGTGTCGGGGATGTCGCGCACCGGCAGGTAGGGCCTAAGGTGCTCGGGCAGGCCCGCGACGAGCGCGCGGGTGCGGGCCAGCTCGGCGTCCATCTGCGCGCCCAGCAGGATGGCCACGTTGGTCAACCACAGCCACACCAGGAAGATGACGATGCCGCCGAGTGCGCCGTAGGTTCGGTTGAACGAGTTGAAGTGGGCGATGTAAAGCGCGAACCCGGCCGACGCGGCGACCCACAGCACCACCGCCACCAGGCTGCCCGGGGTGATCCAGCGGAAGCCGCCGTGGCGCGCGTTGGGCGCTACCCAGTAAAGCAGTGAGATCATTAGCATCGCCGCGGCCGCCAGTACTGGCCACTTGACCACGTCGAAGACGCGCACGGTCTCCTCCTGGATCCCCAGCGCCCGGCCGGCGGCCGAGGCCAGCCGCCCGGTGAAGAAGATGACCAGGGAGCTCGTCACCAGGAACACGCCCGTGACGATGGTGATGGCGAACTGCAACGGGATCGTCTTCCACAGCGGCCGCCCCTCGGGCACTTCGAAGATGCGGTTGGACGCCCGCATGAACGAGCCGATGTAGCCGGTGGCCGACCAGAACGCCACCACCACACCGGCGATCGCCACCACCCCGGCGGTGCGCGGATGCTCCCGCAGGTTTGCCAGCCCGTCGGCGATGATCTGCCGGGCTGGCCCGGGGGTCAGCCCGCGTAGGTTCTCCTCGACCCGGCCGGCGAACGAGTCACCGAACAGGCCCACCGTCGACACCAGCACGACCAGCCCTGGGAAGATCGACATGATCCCGTAGTAGGTCAGCGCCGCCGCGAAGTCGTCCAGATCGCCGCTGAGATAACGCAGGATCGTGCGCCACACCACCTGCCACCACGTGCGCCGGCTGAACTGCCCCGGGCTGTCCGGGGCCTGGCGCAGCAAACCATTGAGCCACTGCAGATAGCGCTGCCAGCGCCGCCTCTGTTCCGACACGGTCACGTCATACCCACTCGCGCCACATCGGACACCGGTCAGACAAGCCCAAGCTCCTTGGCGAGGATGGCGGCCTGGACCCTGGAGGTGTAGCCCAGCTTTGCCAACACGCGCGACACGTGCGTCTTGGCGGTCGCCTCGCTGATCATGAAGTGGGCGGCAAGGTCCGCATTGGACAGTCCGCGACCGAGCGCCGCTAGAACCTGGCGCTCGCGCGCGGTCAAGCCTTCGAGCTCTGGGCGGCCGGACGGGGTACCCACCGATGGGGTTGAAGCCACAAGCGCGGCCAGAAGCCTACGGGTCACCTCGGGCGCGATCACCCCGTCGCCGGTGGCGACGGAGCGCACCGCATCCGCCAGCGTCGCAGGCTCCACCGTCTTGAGCAGAAAGCCTGCGGCTCCGGCCCGCAGCGCACCGAATATGTACTCGTCGATGTCGAAGGTGGTCAGGACCAGCACGTCGGAAAGGCCCGCCGAGGTGATGGCTCGCGTCGCCTCGATGCCGTCTGTGCCGGGCATGCGGATGTCCATGAGCACGACGTCCGGGCGCAGCGCCGCGGCCTGGCGCACGGCAACCGCGCCGTCGGCCGCCTCCCCGACCACCTCGATGTCCGGTGCGGCGTCGAGCACCATCTTCAGACCGGCCCGGATCGCCGCGTGATCGTCGGCGAGCAGCACGCGGATCATGGACGTACCCGATCCGCTGAGTGCAATGGCAGGCAGGCTTCCACGTGCCACACGTCCCCCTCACGGCCCGCGGTGACCTCGCCGCCAAGCAAGCCCGCGCGTTCCCTCATGGACACCAGACCGGTCCCCGCGCTCAGCGGCCCCGGCGCCAGGCTCGGCGGCTGCGGCAGCGTGTTGGTGATGGTCACCCTCACATGATCGCCGACGGTATGAACTTCGATTCGTACGCGTGCGCGCTGGGCGTGTTTGCGCACGTTGGTCAGGGCCTCGTGCACGATGCGGTACGCCGCGTGGTCCACCAGGGCGGGAAGTCCCATCCCTTCCTGCATCTCCAGGCTGACCTCAAGCCCCGAAGACTCCACCAGCTGAGCAAGCTGTGCCAGCCCCGCCGGGACCGCGGCCTGGTCGCCGGCGGCATCCGCGCGCAAAAGCATGATCATGGTACGCATCTCCTCGAGCGCGGCCAGACTGCTGGTGCGCACCGCCCGCAGCGCCGCTCGGTCGCGCTCAGTGTCGGGCGGCAGGGCCAGCGCCGCACCGGAGTGGATGGCGGTGGTCGAAAGGTGCGAGGCGATGACGTCGTGCAGTTCGCGCGCCATCGCCGAACGCTCCGCATGAGAGGCGTCTCGCGCGGCCTGCCGGGCGGTCAGCTCGCCCAGTTCGCGCTGCTGCCTAAGGTTCGTCGCCCACCACAGAGGGACCACGAGCAACCCGCTCAGCTGCAAGGCGATCAGCACGGTCAGGCGGATATCGCGCGCCGCCAGCCCGACGACCACCGACAGGGTGCCGATCGTCACGAACACCCCGGTCATCACGGCCGCCCGGGCGCGCGCCGAGGCGAACTGCCCGGCCGAGAAGAGCAGGTCGAACAGGACGAGGATCATCGCGATGCTGCCGCCGAGAGCGGTGTCGGCCGCGATCACCAGCACGCCGGCGCCGAGCGCGAGCATCGGGTGGCGGCGCTTGACGAGCATGACGGCGCACCCGATCGCCAGAAGCACGGTGTGCCACCACGACGCGAGGCCGCCGAGCCGATCGATCTCCAGGCCCTGCAGTACGTCGGTGAGACCGATGACGTTGAGCGCCAGCCCGCACAGGAACGTCCCCACGGAGGTGAGGGCGTCCTGCAGGCGCGTGCTGGCGCGCCACCGCGCGACGAGCCCGTCCCGCCACGCCTGCAACCCCATGACCACCATCCCAGCACCGCATAGCCGGACGGGCGTCAGCCGAACGATGTACGCCACCGATAATGTGCCATCCTTCGGCCGACGCGGCGGACGGCCACCGTGCCGCACTGTCGTGGCATGGATATCGCGCTCCTGGGCTCGCTTGCGGTGCTCGCCCTGATCGACTCCACCAGCTTCGGTACCCTGCTCATCCCCATCTGGCTACTGCTTCACCCCGGCAAGGTCCGCCCGATGCGCATGCTGGTTTTCCTGGGTACCGTGGCCGCCTTCTATTTCGTGGTCGGCGTCGCGGTCGCCCTTGGCGCCACCGCGTTCCTGCCGCAGATCAAGCAGTTCCTGGACACCGCGGCGGTGTCGTGGGTCCAGCTTGTGGCCGGGGTGGCGCTGTTCTTCCTCAGCTTCCGGCTGAACCGCAAGGGCAAGCCCGCCCCCGAGGGCGGCGGCCGGCTCGCGCGCTGGCGGCAGCGTGCGCTCACCAACGGCGGCGTGGCCTCGCTGATCGGTCTGGCGTTCACCGCGGCCGCGGTCGAGGTGACCACGATGCTGCCCTACCTCGCCGCGATCGGCCTGATCACCACCGCCTCGCTGCCGGCCGCCCAGGTCGCCCTGATCATGGCGGGCTACTGCCTGCTGATGATCGCCCCCGCTCTGGTGCTGCTGGTGCTGCGGATGGCCACCGGACACCGGATCGAGCCGATGCTGACCCGGATCAGCGACTGGATGACCAAGAGCAACGCCCTGGCGTGGATCGTCGGCATCGTCGGCTTCCTGCTCGCGCGCGACGCTGCGGCCCGCCTCCAACTGTTCTCCTAGACCACGGCCAACAATGTGCTCCGCCGGTAAACCGGCCGTGTCTGACACGAACGTCTCCGCGGGCGCGGTCTTATGTGGACGGTCTCGGCCGGTTCTTTTAGTGCGCCCGAGCATTACGAGGATGTTCCAGCCGCCTCCGCTGGCCAGTCGACCCACCGCGCCGCCGATAGCGCAAGATATCCAGCATGGACGACACCCTCAAGCTTGCCGAGCTGCCGATACCGCTGTCCTGGTCAACGCCGCCCGCCGCCTGGTACCGCATCGACACCGGGCTGCGCATCGAGGCGGGCCCGGTAACCGACCTGTTCGCCGATCCGAGCGGCAACACCCCTACACTCAACGCGCCGCGGCTGCAGGGCCCGGTTGGCGCGGGCGACTTCCAGCTGTCCGCGCGGGTCACCGTGGGCTTCGGCGGGACCTATGACGCCGGTGCCCTTCTGGTCTGGGCGGACAGAAACCATTGGGCCAAGCTGTGTTTCGAGCTTTCGCCGCAGGGCCTGCCGATGATCGTATCGGTGGTGACGCGGGGCAGGTCGGACGACGCGAACGGGTTCACCGTCGACGGCGGGTCGGCGTGGTTGCGCGTTTCCCGCCTGGGCCCGGCATACGCGTTCCACGCCTCCATCGATGGGCTGCTATGGCACTTCGTGCGCTACTTCGACCTCGAAGGCCGCCCGGCAGAGCTGGGGTTCGTGGCGCAGTCACCAACGCGGCAGGGGTGCGCCGTCACCTTTGAGCACCTGTCGTTCTGGCCCGAACGTCTGGCGGACCTGCGCGACGGCACCTGACACCCTCAGCGGCACGAACGCCAGCAACTGGAACGGCGCTACCTGTGGCTGGTGCTGGCATTGGGAAAATTCCAGGATCCTGAAGAGGAGTGAGCCGGCATCGCCGCCTCACCTTTCGTGGGCAGGGGCTGGGGATGTGTCCCGCTGAGCGTCATGCGCAGGTGTAGGAACGTCGGCCCCCCATCACCTGTTCGGACCAGTCTGCCGGATTTCGGCCACAGCCATTCCGCCCCCGGATCGGAGGGATGGCAAGGGATTTCGGCTTTTTTGCCTCCACCGGGCCTGACGAGCGGAGGCGCGGGTAAGAGCCAGGTGATCACGCTTACTATGCTGGAAGGAGCTGTCGTGCGTATCGGGTTGGTCTCCACGCCGTGGACAGCGCTCCCACCGCCCGCCTATGGCGGTATTGAAGGAGTGGTCGATCGTCTTGCTCGCGGATTCATCGCGGCCGGGCACGATGTGCTTGTGGCAGCTCCGGGCGACAGCACTTGCCCAGCACCGCTGGTTCCGGGTTCCCCACCGGCGGACCCCGCCGGGATAGGGCTCACCGAGGTGGAGCTGGCACATATTGTGCGTTCCTATCGGGCGATGGAAGGGATGGACATCATCCACGACCACACCCTGGCCGGTCCGCTGTATCTGCATCGGCGGCCCGACGTGCCGATTGTCACCAGCATCCACGGCCCGTTCCGGGCGCCGCTACACCAAATCTACGGGGCGATGGACGGTCACGTCGCCTTTGTCGCGGTCTCCCACCATCAGGCGTCTACCGCAGATGGCGTGCACATCACCCGGGTGATCCACCACGGCATCGATGTCGACAAAGTGCCCATCGGCGACGGCACCGGCGGTTACTTCTGCTTTCTCGGGCGGATGAGTCCCAGTAAGGGTGTCCGCGAGGCGATACTCATCGCGCGCAAGGCGGGTGTGCCGCTACGTATCGGGGCGAAGCTGCAAGACAAGGGCGAGCGGGAGTACTTCGACTGCGCCGTAGCTCCATTGCTGAACTCCGGCGTGGAATACCTCGGGGAGCTCAACACCGAGGAGAAGTACGAACTGGTCGGCAAGGCCACCGCTATGCTCAACCCGATCCAATGGCCCGAACCGTTCGGCCTAGTGATGATCGAGGCGCTCGCCGCCGGTACCCCGGTCGTGGCCACATCCGCCGGTGCGGCACCCGAGATCGTCGTCGACGGCGTCACGGGGTTCCTCCGCGACAGCATCGACGACCTGGCCGCCAGCCTGGGGCAGGCCGGCAACCTCGACCGGGGACGGTGTCGCGAAGAGGCACTGATCCGGTTCAGCGCAGACCGGATGGTGGCCGATCACCTCGACCTGTACGCCGATTTGCTCGGCGCCGCCCAGGATCGCGCGAGGCGCCGATAGGGTGGCGAAGCCTCCGCTGCGCCACTAGTCGGATGTCCGTAGGTGCCTGGCCAGAAGATCTCGAAGCGGCATCGACTCGCCATCACGCCCGCCCTCGCCGACGATCAGTGGCGGCTGCTGCGGTTGCGGTGTGGCACCGGTCAGGCGCGCCCGGAAGCTGTGCGGCACCAGCAACACGTAGTATTCGCCGGCTGTGTCCACGGCGATGGTCCGCTTCTTGTTGAGATACCAGCCCTTCAGCCCGGTCCGGTACCTGGTCCGGCCGTTGTAGGACAGGCAGGTCAGCGGTTGCGGGGCGGTCGCCTGGCGCAGGAACTCCGCGATGAGCCACCGCGCCTGCGCCGCCTCGGCCTCCCGCTTGCTGGCCAGGGCCGCGGTGTGCGCCGCCACCGCCCGGTCCCGTTGCTCCCGCCAGCCTGTCACCATCAAACTCTAGCCCCCGCCAAGCTGCGGGCCGCAGCGCTTTGGCCGTGCTTCGGAGCCTCTGCACGGGTAAGGACCGCAGCGCGGCGGTCCTTCCACTGTCGGGATTCGCCCCGCTATCCCTCGGGTTCTTGACACCTTCTTCATCCACGGGGATCATCATCCGCATCGATGTCCGGACCCTGACCGGCGCCACTGCGCTCCGCCACACTCGAGGGGAGGAGTTCGATATCACAGTTCGATCCGCTTGGGGACACGTACGAGCGGACTCCGGCGCTGACCTATCGCGCCTTCTCGGAGTTCCACTCAATGCGACAGGCCATCGGCGATGTCACCGGGCTGACCGTGTTGGACATGGGTTGCGGCTCCGGCATGTACACCCGCATATTCGCGAACGAGGGTGCCGCGCGTGTGGTCGGGATTGACAGCTCCGACGGGATGCTGGCGACCGCACGCGAAACTGAGAACCCAGATAATGTCGAGTATCTGAAGCGCGACGCCGCCCATCCCGACCCAGGTGGCGACGCTGTGCTAGACGGCCGGTTCGACCTGGTCTCCGCTGTCTACGTGATCTGCTACGCCGCCACCAAAGACGAACTGACCGGCTTCTTCACGACCGCCCGGCGCGCTCTGTCGCCAGCTCGCGGACGCTTCGTCGCGATGACACTCAATCCCGACTATCACCGTGATCCCGCATACTATTCTCGATACGGCCTCACCCTCACCCCAAGCCACGAAGGCGAAGGTGCCCCGGTCCGCCTTGATGTTTCCGTACCGGGTATTGAAATCCACGTCAACCTCTTCTATTGGTCACGTACGACCTATGAGGACTGCGCGGCACGGGCCGGTTTCGGCGAGACTGCCTGGACCGCCGTCACCGTTGACGAGCAGGGCCTATCCCGCCTTGGCCCTGACTACTGGGCACCGTACCTTGCCGTGCCACCCATAATCGTGATCACCGCGACGGCCTGACGCCCCGCAACAAGGTCAGCCCAGCGTGCACCCACCGCCAAGCCGGAAACACATTCCTAGTGGTGACTGAGTTGGGCCCGGATCTCGCCGTTCGGCTGGAACGACGAGTGCACGTTTACATAGGTCGCACCCGCCCGGATCGCGGCGACGAACTCGTCGAATTCGCCCGCTGTCACGCCCTGGCCGGCAGGCCCGATTATGTCGGCCGGGCGGATGGTTCCAGTGATCTCGGCTGGGTCCGCCAGGCAGAGTTGCGTCCCGGCTGGTCCGTTGCCGAGATTCGTGCAGAGGAACACCATGATGCCACCGCTTTGTGCCCGCCCACCAAGATGGATGTGCGCCTGACTGACGTCCCCTTCAAGGTCAGAATAGGACAGCCGGTAATTGACTTCCTGAGCATGCTCGTCCACCTGCAACCGGAAGCGGCCACGCCCGGTTGTGGAAATCACCATCGGATCCTCCTGGTATCCGGTCAACCGCACATGCAATGTCCCGGAGCCGTTGTCGGCCATCGCTGCGCCGCCGGCGGTCGTGGCCAGGATCGTTCCCGCGGCCAGGATCGTCGCTGCCGCGACACGGGCATGCTTGATCATCACCAGTAGTCTCCCTCCGAGAGTTGCAGTATGCGGACAAACGCGGCCCACAGAGTGAAGAACTAGCTTGACTTACTTTAGGTAACGCGTGCGAGAGGTAACCCTGGTACCGAGCTGCACGGCGCTGGGGCCCGCCACAGCCGACCGGGCGGACAACCGGCTTCTATGCACTCAGGCCTTCGCCGTCAGCAGGTATTGGAAGCCGAAGTCTGGCTGGTCTGGCGTGGCGACTTCCTGGACGAGGTTGGCGTCGAGCAGGTCGCCGAGTATCCGGCGGGTCTCCACCACCGGTCGGCCGACGGCGTCGGCGACGTGGTTCAGGTAGACCGCTTCCCCACGAGCCTCCAGTTCAGCCACCGCCCCATACACCTGAGCCTGCTCGTCCGAGAGGTCGATGATCTCTCCCCGGCCGCCGGGCGGCTGGCCTCCGCGCGGCCGTGACCACTCGTCGGTCGGGTTGGGCATCCGCCGACCAGCAGGCTGCGGGCCGAGGCCCTGCTGCTTGCCCCGCCTGGTCACTGTCAGCCGCTCCTGGTGCGGACTCTTTTGGTCGGTCCGGTGGGACTGCTTGGATGCGCCGGTGGTGACCAGCTCAGCGCTCGGGGTGCTGCCGGCTTCCCGGGCTTGCTGAGCGCGAGCCCGGCGCTGGTGCTCGTCGCCCTCCGTCTTCTTGTTGACCATGGCTCCTCCTGCTGTGGTGATCCATAGTTGCCCTACCCAGCGGCAGCATCCGGAAACGCGGGTGTCACCTCGATGCCTGCGGGCGGGGTTGTGCCGGCGACCGACCGCTCGAGATCAACCGACGCAGCGTCGTATGATCCTCTGGTGGATACCGTCGGGTCGGTTGTCGTAGGTCTGGATGTGGGTGGAACCGCGACCAACGCCACGGTTCTGGATTCCGATGGCCGATTCCTGGTCGACGGCCTCATGGAGGTGCCAAGCCGCGTCCTCGAGGGACCCGAAGTGGCAGTCGAGGCGCTCGTTGATGCCGTCGCCGCGGTGCTGAAACTGACCGAGATCGACCCGGCGTCAGTGCGAGCCGTGGGTCTGGACACTCCCGGGCCGGCCAGTGCGGACGGCGTGATCTCCTCGCGCGGATCGACCAACTTCGCTCTGCCTGGTTGGTACGGCTTTGACGTGCGCGGCGCACTCGAGGCGCGCCTCCGGCTTCCGGTCATCTACAACAATGACGGAAATGCCGCGGCCCTTTATGCGCATGTCTCCCACTTCGGCGAGGCAGCTGTCGAGCGCTCCTCGGTCTCGGCCATCGTGGGGACCGGTTTGGGCGGCGGACTCATCGAAGCCGGGCGCGTGATCAAGGGCGCCGCGGGGATGGCGGGGGAACTGGGTCACGTCCACATCCCGATGGTCGGGCTGCTCGCGGAGGGTCAGCCAACCCCGGTGTGCGCATGCGGGTTCGCCGGCGATGTCGAAAGCGTCGCCTCGCTGACCGGCATCGCTCGCAACCTATTGCCGTACTGGCTGACCCGGTTTGAGGGCCATGAGCTGGCGACCATCTCGCCGGTCGAGAAGGCCGCCCGGCTGGTGCGCTCGGCAGGCGAGCGCGGTGACCCGCTGGCACTGAAAATCTTCGAGCAGCAGGCGATGGCCTTGGGCCGGCTGTTCACCATCGCTGCCAACTTCACCGATCCCGATGCGTACTTCGTCGGCGGCGGTGTAGTGGAGACGGCACCGCACTTCCGCGACTGGTTCCTTGAACAGGTGCGCCGGAACACGGTGTTGCGGCAGGAGCAGGCGGGCTCCACCTTTGCGCTGGTAAAGGATCTGGATATGGCCGGTGCCCGAGGGGCCGCCCTCGCCGCGAAATCGGCGACGTCACCGATCCCCCCGCGCCCTAGGCCGCATTCGGCCAGCAGACCGCCATCAGTCCACAGTGGATGACAGCGCGTCCGCTGTTGTGGAACAGATGCGCGCCACATCAGAGCGATCGCTCAGACGTGTCTTTAGCGCTTGCGCGTGTGGGACCTGCGTTAGCGGCCGGGCTCGCTCAGGGCGAAAAAGTCGGTTAGGCGCCGGGCGGTCTCCTCTGGCGCCTCCTCCGGCAGGAAGTGCCCCACCGGCATGGGGCCTCCGGAGACCTCGTCCGCCCAGGACTGCCACATCTCGAGCGGGCGCCAGCCCGCGATGGCGCCGGAATGGCTCCACAAAACCAGCATCGGGCAGGCGATGCGGCGCACACCCCGATCCGCCTCGTCGTGCTGGTAGTCGAGCGTGGCCGCGGCGCGATACTCCTCGCATATGGCGTGGACCGTCGCGGGATCGCGGAACTGCTCGATGTACTCGGCCCGGACCTCCGGCGGAAAGGCGTCCCGGCGCTCGCCCCACGCCTCGAGCATGTGCTCGACGATCACCGATGGTGCCCCGCCGATCATCCCCTCCGGTACGGGTTCGGGTGCCGCGAGGAACGACCAGATCCAGAAGCGGGTGACGAAGTCCTTGTCCGCACGGCGAAACACATCGGCGGTAGGCACGATGTCCAGAACGGCCAGGCGATCCACCGCATCGGGGTGGTCGAGCGCCAGGCGGTAGGCGCAACGCGCCCCGCGGTCATGCCCGGCGACCGAGAACCACTTGTATCCCAAGGATTCCATCAGCTCGACCTGATCAAGGGCGATCTCGCGCTTGCTGTACGTCGCGTGGTCGGGGCTGCTCGCCGGCTTGCCGCTGTCGCCGTAGCCGCGAAGATCCGAGGCGACGACGGTGAACCGCTCGGCCAGCCGGGGCGCCACTGCGTGCCACATGAGGTGGGTCTCCGGGATACCGTGCAGCAGCAGCACGGGCGGGCCGTGACCGCCGCGCCGGCCATGGATCGTAGTCCCGCTAGTGGCGATGTCGAACACCTCAAAACCCTCGAACATGCTGGCCGGATACCCTTTCTGCATGCCCGTGAAGCGGCCGGTACCCGTCGAGCCTTCCTCCGCCCGCCTGGCCGGGCGGCAGCGCTTGCCGAGTGCGCCGAGCGCAAAAGCGCCCGGCACTAATTGCATCGGCTGGCTCGCTGAACCCGTGCCCGTCAATCGATATCTGGATTCACCGTCTTGCTACACGGCCTTGGATAGCCGGAAGAGCTTCCAGCCGACGGCGAGATGGAAGGCGATGAGGGCGAAGATGCCAAGGGCGGCCGCCAGCGACACTGGATCAATGAGCACTGCCACGCCGGCCGCGATCGAAGCAAGGCCGAGTATCACGCTGACCGTGGCGATTGCCTTGCCTAACCGTGCGGGCATGGCAAATCCCATCACGGCGATCCCCACGGCCACCAGCAAGAGCCCGGTCACCAGCAGCGCGTCGAAGATCCCCTGAACCGCTTGCCAGACCACCACGAGGGTCGCCTGATCGTCAGGAGTGGCGCCAGGCGCGTGATAAAGCTCGGCCAGGCGGGCGGTGACTATGTGCGGGACGGCACCTGCGGCGAGCACACCCAGCCCCAAGAGGCTCAGGGCGCTGCCAAACGTGGCGGATGCCGGGCTCGTGCCGCGCAGGGCACGATACAGCGCCGGGTAGACCGGAACCCACAGCATCAGAACGCCTAGGTAGAGGCTGTTCTCCACGGTGCGCACAGCGCGGATCTCAGGGAACTTGATGATCGGCCCGTCGGGCCCTGCCGGGTCCGCGCCGGCGAGGACGATGACCCACGCAAATACGCCAATGAATAGCAGGCCGCTGGCGATGCTGGCCAGGCCGCCCCACCGAAAAACGCTCTTGTCTGCTTCACTTGTCATGTGAGTCAGTCTGCGGCCGTGGGCAGGCCGGCCGCTCTGGTCCAAGGTCGCCAGCTCGGTAACCAAAGACTACGTTGCGCACCGACTTTGGACGGATGCGGCGGCACCTTCCACACCCATATCGTGTGATCATGATTTCGCCTGCGGCTGGCCTCCTGGAAGGTACCCACCGCGACCTGCCGCACGGGCCGGATGAGGCAGACCACCTCCGCCGTGCCCGGCGCGACTGGCTGGCCGATGCGCTGTTTTTCGTGCTAGGCATTGTCTTCACCTTGCTAGCCTTTGTCGACGGCGTGGACAGGCAAATGCCGGCCGTGCCGCTGATGGTCGACACCGGTCTCGGGGTTGTCAGCTGTCTGCTGCTGTGGTGGCGGCGGCGGTGGCCGGTTGGTGTCGCCGTCATCATCGGTGTGTTCAGCGTCTACTCGCTTGCCGCCGCCGGGGTCGCGCTAGCCGCCGTGTTCAGCCTCGCGGTGCACCGCCGGTTCGCAGTGGTCGCGCCGGTCGTGGCCGGAGTCGCGGCCGCGTCGCTTGCCACACCGTTGTTCCGCCCCGATACCTCAATGCCCGGCTGGGCCCAGGCACTGCTCGGCGTTGTCTGTGTCGCGGCCGCGTTGGCGTGGGGCATGTTGATTCGCGCTCGCCGGCAGCTCACCAGGAGGTCAGCGTCGGAACAGGAGCTGCGGATCTCCCAAGCCCGCCAAGCAGAACGCCACCGCATCGCCCGCGAGATGCACGATGTACTGGCACACCGCATCTCCCTGCTCAGCCTGCATGCCGGAGCGCTTGAACTGCGCCCCGACGCGCCACCGGACGAGATCTCACGCGCTGCCGGAGTGATACGCGACAGCGCCCACCAGGTATTAGAAGATCTACGTGAGATTATTGGCGTTCTGCGAACAGACCCGGCCGGCGACATCCCCGAACGGCCCCAGCCCGCCCTCGCCGGCCTGCCCATGCTAATCGACGAGGCGCGCGCCGCCGGAATGCAGGTCACTCTCGACTGCCCGCTGGCCGACCTCACGGCCGTTCCCGCGGCGACTGGACGCAGCGCCTACCGGATCATCCAGGAAGGGCTCACCAACGCCCGCAAACACGCTCTTGGCAATGAAGTCTCGGTCACAGTGCAAGGACGGCCTGGTGCAGGCTTAGCCGTCGAGGTCAGCAACCCGTTGCCAGGGAACATTTCCGGCGCTCCTCGTATCCCCGGTACGGGTACCGGGCTGGTCGGGCTGGCCGAACGTGCTGCACTCAGCGGTGGCCGCCTCGAACATGGCCCCACTGCCAATGGTGAATTCCGGCTCTGGGCATGGCTGCCATGGCCGGCCTGAACCGTCCTATCCGAATACTCATCGTCGACGACGACCCGCTCGTGCGAGCCGGACTCGCCATGATCGTCGGCGGCACAGCCGAACTCAGCGTCGTCGGTGAAGCCGCAGACGGCACCGAAGTGCTCCCAGCCGTCGCCGTAAGCGCCCCGGACGTCGTCCTCATGGACATCCGCATGCCCGGCCTGGATGGGCTAGCCGCCACCGAACAGTTACGGTCCCAGCCCAACCCGCCCGAGATCATCGTCCTGACAACCTTCCACGCCGACGAATACGTGCTACGGGCGCTGCGCGCCGGTGCCAGCGGCTTCCTGCTCAAGGACACCCGCCCCGCCGACATCCTGCACGCCATCACCCGCGTGGCCGCAGGTGAACCTATCCTTTCCCCTGCGGTCACCCGCCAGCTCATTGCTCACGTCAGCGACACCGGCGCCACCGCCAGGCAGCGGCATGCGGCCAGCCTGCTGGCCCGGCTCAGCGAACGCGAACGTGAGGTCGCCGTAGCCGTCGGGAAAGGACGGTCCAATGCAGATATCAGCCGCGACCTATTCATGAGCGTGGCCACCGTCAAGGCGCACGTGTCATCCATCCTCACAAAGCTGGACCTCAACAACCGCACCCAAATCGCACTGCTCGCCCACGACGCCGGACTGACCGGATGACATCCTGACGCTGGTGCCGGTAGACCAATGGAGACCGAGGCGTCGTGCGTGACTGATGCTTTGGCCGGCGACATCACCATGGCGTCCCCGAAATAGCATGAAATCATCCGAACATCATTTGATTGGGCGGTTTGACCGCTTCAACCGTGGGAATCACGCAGACCATGGTGGGGCGAGGGCTGCTTGAACGGCTGGAGAAGACCAACAAACTTGACCGGTTGAGCGATCCATTGCAACGGTGGCTGCTGAAGACGTTGCGGGGTCGGATCCGGGACGTGCTGCACGGCGTGTGGTTGGGTCATCCCCTGCACCCGGCACTCGTACAGGCGCCGATCGGGGCCTGGCTCGGTGCCGCGGTGCTGGACGCGGTTCCTGGCACGAGCCGATCGGCGACCGTGCTCGTCGGGGTGGGTACGGCCAGCGCCGTCCCGGCCGTCGTCGCGGGACTGAACGACTGGGCGTCGCTGCCGAGCGAACCGCGCCGGCTGGGCCTCATCCACGCCGCCAGCAACGCCGTCGGGGTCGGCCTCTACACCGCCTCCCTGATCGCGCGCCTGAATGGCAACCATCGCCTCGGCCGGCGATTGGCATACGGCGGCATAGGTGTGGTGTCCCTCGGCGCCTTCCTCGGTGGCCACCTCAGCTATCGCTTCGCGGCCGGGGTGAATCAGGCCGCCCCGGCCCTGCGCCGGATTCCGGACGGCTGGCACGACCTGTGTGAGCTCGCGGCGCTGACTGAGGGCCGCGGTCTGGTGTCGCGGATCGGCGACGTCTCGGTGCTTGTCAGCCGTACCGGCGAGACGGTGACGGCGATGATCGAGCGCTGTGGTCACGAGACCGGCCCGCTCGGCAACGGCGAGTTCACCCGGATCGACGGCACCGACTGCGTGACGTGTCCGTGGCATGGCAGCACCTTCCGCCTGTCGGACGGCGCGGTCGTGCATGGACCCGCGTCAACTGACCAACCCGTCCTGAACACCCGCATCCGCGACGGTCGCGTTCAGGCATCGCTGCCGTAGGCTTCGCTGGCTACGAACGCGCCTCGGCCGGCAAGCAGTGCCGAACCCCTACACTTCGCTGTCGGGAGTCGAGGTGGCGCCCAGGCGATCCGTGAGCACGAGCAGCAGCTGGAAGCGCAGCGCCGCCGGGTCGCATGTGGACCGTCCGAACCGCCATGGTGCCAGCCGTCATCATAGACATGGACTAGCGATAGATTTAACATGACGATTTCATCTATCCCGACCCCCAACCCCATGATTTTATTCATTGTCTGGTACCCGGTGAGGCGCTGAACAACTCGTTCGCCGCTATCTCGCCTGACGGGCAATGGCTGGTATCCGGTGAGTGGGGCACCATGACCCGGCTCCTCGTGCATCCGATGCCCCTGCTCAACCCAAACGCCCCGGGCGCGGGCATGAACCTGCCACTATCAGCCACGATCAACCTCAATCGCCCGGTGCGTGACGTGCAGGGGTGCACCTTTATCACGCCGACCCAGCTTTTGTGCTCGTCAGACGACCCGGCCGGCGAGTTGTTCGGCATGACGAAACCACTGCTGCGAGTGGACCTTGCCGCCCCGTTGGCAGGCATCGATGTCACCGGCTACGTCACGGCACTGGGCAAGCTGCGTGAGGTCAGCTGGTGTTCCGGCACGTTCGAGGTGGAAGGCATCGACTACGACGATGCCACCGGCGATCTGCGGGCCGAGGTGATCCAGCCCGGTTTCTGCGCGTTTTCCACCACGGTCTGGCGCATGCGGTACCAGTCGAAAATTGGATCGATAACATCGGCCCTCGCGCCCACCAAGTGCGTCGATGTCAACGCCAACTCGGGGGCGGACGGCGCGCGGGTGCAGATCTGGGACTGCAACGGCACGACGGCGCAGCGGACTGTCACGGCGGCGCCAACCAGCGGTGGCGTCTGCCCGTGTAGTGCGTTTGGAGCCTGACCCCGGTGTCCTGTCAGCTGTCCACCTGCCTGCTGTCGATGACCTCGTCGCGGAGGAAGTCGTCTGCCCCGAGCGGGATCGCCCCACCGCTGAGCCGGTTGACCAGGCCATCGAGGATGGCGAATGCCTCGTCGTACCCGGGCCAGCGCGTTACCTGGTGCCAGGGCAATATCGCCCGGCCGGACCCCGCACCGCCGCTTACCGTAAGGTCGCGCAATTCGGTACCGGGCACGAGCATGTGCTCGGGCACGGTGGGGAACCCGGAGCGGTGCAGCGCCGCCGCGAGCCGGTCGAGGGTTGCCGACACCACCCGGCCCTCCCATGCCCGGTGCTGTCCCACGAAGAGGTTGTCCAACCGGGCTCGGCCATCGGCTTCCAGGGTCAGCGTGGTGCGGCCGAACGGGTCGCCGGGGGAGTTTTCGTGCCCCGACTCATATTGGATCCGGCTCAGCCGGCCGTCGCCACCAACCGTCACGATGCTCGCCTTCCTCTCCTGCGCTGGAACCTGATCGGTCGGCACTACTGCCGTGGACCACAATGTTGACACGCGAGTCGGCGGATCAGCTCGGCAGGATGCCCGCGGCGTGAAGTTGAGAATCCTCACCGCTCCGGCCGCCGCGCGGCAGGCACGGCAATCGTTTCGATTTCTGTAAGGACGCCGGTGCTTGCCCCGGCCAGATAGCGGAGGTTGGATCGAACCGTGAATACATCATCGACGATGCGCGCGGTGGACGTGCGCCCGGCATCGCGGCTGGACCGGGCTTTGCTCGCCGTGGTGCGGATCGGCCTGGGGTTCCTGTGGCTGGGTGGGGCCAGCTGGAAGACCCCGCCGGATTTCGGTGGGCTGCGGGATTGGACCGGTGCCGCTGTCAAGTATCCGGTGTTCGGCCCGTACTCGTGGCTGGTCGAGCACTTGGTGTTGCCTAATTTCCTCGTCTTCGCCTGGGGTGTGCTGCTGGTGGAGGCATCGCTGGGCGGTTTCCTGCTGGTCGGCTTGGGCACGAGGTTTTGGGCGCTGGTTGGCATGGCGCAGACGATGGCAATCACACTGTCGGCGCTGCGTGCCCCGAACGAGTGGCCGTGGTCGTACTTCCTGATGTTGATGGCCCACTTCGCCATCTTCGCCACCGCCGCGGGCCGCTATTTCGGATTGGATGGGGTGCTGCGCCCGGCGTGGCGGCAGTCGAGCTCGCGGCTGGCCCGGCTGCTGGTGAGGGCGTCATGAACGTGCGCAGCGGCCGTGACCGGGCTGCCATCTGGCTGGGCGTGGGCGCCCTGCTGAGCCTGGTGTTCCTCGTGTTGAAACGCGAGCTGCACTTCGTGGATATTCCGGACGCCGGTATCCCGGTCGTGGTCGTGCTCGGCCTGCTGGCGATCGCCGGCGGCCGGCTTGCCAACCGGGCGCTCACTGTCGTGGCGGGGGCTGGGTTCCTGCTTGCCGCGATCGTTCAGCTGATACTGCACGCCAACGGCAACTCGCTAGCAAATGGCAGCAACGGATCGACGTTCGGTCTGTGGCTCGGTCTCGGTTTCGGGCTGCTCGCCCTCGCTGTGACCCCGCAACAGCGCACGGATTCACCGGAGGGAATGTGATGGATCTTTCTGATCGCCTGGCGCCGGTCCTGGATGCGGCGCGGGCCGAGGCGAAACACACCGACGCGCAGGCCGCGTTCCCGCAGCAGACTGTGGCCGCGCTGCGCAGATCAGGGTTGCTGGGCCTGCCCGTGCCGGGGGACGCGGGCGGGCTCGGCGGTGGCCCGGATGACTTCGTCGATGTGATCAGCTCGCTGGCGGCGGTGTGCGGGTCGACGGCGATGGTGTACCTCATGCACATCTCAGCGCTGATGTCGGCTGCGGCCGCTCCACCGGCCGGGCGACCGGAACTGGTCGCGCAGATGGCCGGCGGCGAAAAGCTCGGCACGCTGGCCTTTTCCGAGCCCGGCTCCCGCTCGCACTTCTGGGCCCCGGTTTCGCAAGCGCAGACCGTTAACGGCGGCACCCAGGTGAAGGCCCGCAAGAGCTGGGTCACCTCCGCCGGGCATGCCGATGTCTACCTGGTGTCCACATTGACCTCGCCAGAGCTCGCACCCGCCGACGCACCCGTACCCATCGATGTATACGCCGTCGACGCCGGCACACCGGGGGTCGAGGTCGCCGGCACGTTTCGTGGGATGGGGCTGCGCGGCAACGCCTCCGCGCCGATGACGTTTGACCTGTACGCGGCCGGGAGTGACCGGCTTGGTGCGCCGGGCACAGGGTTCGGGTTGATGCTGGGCACGGTGATGCCGTGGTTCAACCTGGGCAACGCCGCCGTCTCGCTCGGCCTGTCGCAGGCCGCGGTAGACGCAGCGGTCGCCCACACCAGCGGCGCCCGGCTGGAGCATGTCGGTGAGTCTCTGGCCCAGCTGCCCACGATCCGCGCTCAGCTGGCCAGGATGGCCCTCGATCTGGCCGCGACTCGCTCTTACATCACCACCGCGGCGGCGTCGATCGCCGCGCCCGATGACTCGACGACGCTGCACGTGCTGGGGGTCAAGGCGGTGGCCAACGACGCGGCGCTGCGCATCACCGATGCGGCGATGCGGGTGTGCGGCGGTGCTGCGTTCTCCGATCACCTTGCGCTGGAACGGTTTTTCCGCGACGCCCGGGCGGGTGGGGTCATGGCGCCGACCGCCGACGTGCTCTACGACTTCTACGGCAAAGCCATCACTGGGCAAAACCTGTTCTAGGAGAACCAGCCATGCACCCCAGCAAACCGATGGTTGTCGGTGCGGTTGCCTACACCCCCAACGTGGTACCCATCTGGGAAGGCATCCGCGACTACTTCGCCGACAGTCCGGCACCGATGGATTTCGTGTTGTTCTCCAACTACGGCCGCCAGGTCGACGCCCTCATCGCCGGGCACATCGACATCGCCTGGAACACCAACCTGGCCTGGGTCCGTACCGTCAAGCAGACCGGCGGCGCCTGCCGGGCCCTGGCCATGCGCGACACCGACCTGACGTTTTCCACCGTGTTCATCACCCGCAAAGGCAGCGGCTTGAACGGTCTGCAGGACCTGCGCGGCAAGAAGCTGGCGCTCGGGTCACGCGACTCCGCGCAGGCGGCCATCCTTCCCGTGCACTTCCTCAACCAGGCCGGCCTTGGCCAGTCCGATGTCGACCTGCTTCGCATCGACAGTGACCTGGGTAAACATGGCGATACCGGCCACAGCGAACTCGATGCCCTGCGCGCCCTGCTCGACGAGAAGGCCGACGCCGCCGCCATCGGTATCACCACATGGGATGCGATCGGCCGCGATCAACTGATGCCTGGCGACGCTCTGACCGCCTTCTGGCAATCGCCGCAGTACTGTCACTGCAACTTCACCGCCCTATCGACGTTGCCGGACGAGGTGTCCGAGCCGTGGGTCGAGCACCTGCTGGCGATGGACTGGGACAGCGAGGCGCACCGGCGCATTCTGGAACTCGAGGGTCTGCGCCGATGGGTCCGCCCCAACCTCGACGGATATGCCTCCTTGTTCGAAGCCGTTGAGCAGCAACAGATCCCGGACCACTGGTGACCTCATGGGCCGGGTAGTGCTCGACCTTGTGGAACGGGCCAGCGTGACCGTCATCGGCGCCACTTTCCAGGTACCCGCAAAAAATGAAGACGCACAGACTGTCAGAGACTGGTGTGCCCGCAGCGGCAATCAGCTGGTGTCCATTCAGGACGGTGTGGCTACCATCCGGCGCGGCCCGGCCGCGGCGGAGCTGCCGGCGTTGCCGGTTCCCAGGCTATGGATCTACAGCAACTTCGACTGCAACCTGGCCTGCGACTACTGCTGCGCCCGCTCGTCGCCGAAGACACCGCGCCGCGCCGTCGGCCTGGACAACATCACCCGCCTGGCGGCCCAGGCCGCCGACGCCGGGATGGAAGAGATCTACCTGACTGGCGGGGAACCCTTCTTGCTGCTCGACCTCGACCAGATCATCCAGGCCTGCACCGCACGGCTGCCCACCACCGTGCTGACCAACGGGATGCTGTTTCATGGCCGCCGCCTGGACATGCTGCGCCGTATGCCACGTGACCGATTCACCCTGCAAATCAGCGTCGACTCGGCCACACCCGGCCAACACGACCGGCACCGCGGCGCGGGTAGCTGGCAGAGGGCGATGGACGGTGCCCGGCTCGCCATCGCAGAAGGGTTCCATGTGCGTGTCGCCGCCACCGTCGCACCATCCGAACGCAACGACCTGCCCGCTTTCCACAGCATGCTCGACCAGCTGGGCATCGCCGCACCCAACCGGATTGTGCGGCCGGTCGCCCATCGCGGCTTTGCCGAAGACGGCGTCGCGTTGACCGTTGAGACACTCGTCCCCGAAATCACTGTCACCGCCGATGGCGTCTACTGGCATCCGGTTGGCGCCGACCACCCCGACCAGCTCGTTACCACCCAGCTGTTCCCCCTGGCCACCGCCATCGGCGAGATCCGCCGCAGATTCGTCGCTTACCGGCAGGCGCTCGGCGAGACCGCCGACCGCTTCCCGTGCGCCTAGCACCTTCGGTGCCGTGATTCGAAGGTTTGTCTTGAGTTTGGTGTTGCTGATTGTCGGTGGGGTGTGCGCTGCTGGTCAGGCGGTGATGGGAATTCTGGCGTCGTTGATCCGCTGGGTGATGATGCGGTCGATGGTGTT
>Ga0209382_10001865_pt1 | contig 32153 bp, 32 predicted proteins | sample SoiMetdeltSBSDD5_FD_187599 | JGI IMG/M metagenome (GOLD analysis project Ga0209382, IMG submission 187599) | Bulk soil microbial communities from a Populus tree surrounding site in Tennessee, USA - Soil MetaG P. deltoides SBSDD5 (SPAdes) (version 2) | ecosystem: Environmental > Terrestrial >...
GCAGCTCCGGGGCCGTAGCTCAGTTGGGAGAGCGCTTGAATGGCATTCAAGAGGTCAGGGGTTCGATTCCCCTCGGCTCCACCAAGCTCCCGCAGGTAGAGACCTGATTTCGCACGGCAATCGGTTGATCGTGCCGCTGCGCCGCCGACTTCGGCGCTTTCATGACCGACCTCTCGTATCCGACAATTGATTGCCTCTGGAGCGCCGTGGCATAGCGCCATATGGCGTGCGCAACCGCGCACCCGTGTCGCCGCCGAAGGAGACCCGCCGATGGAGACCGCCCGCTCGGCCAATGACGAGGGGATCACGCTCGGCCAAGCCAAGAAGCTGGTGCAATGCATGGCGCACGAGCAGAGCTTCCTGCTGCTGTCGCAGCCCGGCGTCGGCAAGTCCGAGATGGTGGCCCAGGCGGCGGCGGAGGCGGGCCTGCCGTGCCGGTCGCTGCTCGGCACCCAGATCGCGCCCGAGGACGTGAGCGGCATCCCGCGCATCGTCGGCGAGCGCTCGGTGTTCTGTCCTCCGCGCATCCTGCTCCCCGAGCAGCCGGAGCCTTTCTGCCTGTTTCTCGACGAGCTGCCGGCGTGCGCGCCGGACGTGCAGAAGGCCTTCTACTCGCTCCTGCTCGAGCGGCGGCTGGGCGAGCACACCCTGCCCACCGGCACCTGGGTGGTGGCCGCCGGCAACCGCACGCAGGACCGCGCGCTGGTGCGCTCGCTGAGCTCCGCGCTGGTCAACCGGGTCGCCATCGTGCACGTGCGGGTCGACGCCGACGAATGGCAGGCCTGGGCCGCAAGGAACGGCGTGCGCGCCGACGTGCGCACCTTCGTCGCCCACATGCCGGACGCTTTGATGCGGTCGGTGCCGGCCGAGCCGGTGCCGTTCTCCACCCCGCGCGCCTGGGCGCTCCTGTCGCGCGCGCTCGACCTCGCCCAAGGCGCCGGCATTCTCACCCGCGAGAGCCGGCGCGCGCTGGCATTCGGCCGGCTCTCGGCGGAGGACGCCGCGGTATTCTGCGCCCTCGCCGAGGAGCAGATCGGCGCCATGCGCCCGATCGAGGAGTACATCTCCCGTCCGGACCTCCTGCCGGGCACCGACGCGGCGCGCTGGTTCATTCTCGACTGCATCCGCCAGCACGTGCGCGGCGGCCGGCTTTCGCACCTCGAGCCCCGTACGGTGGATCGGTTCCTCGGTTCGCTGCAGCCCGAGCAGCAGCTCACGCTCGTCAGCGATCTCGTGGAGCAGTGGGGCTCCCTCGGCGCCGACCGTGCCATGTTCGACCTCCTGAAGAGGGTCACCGCGATCTGATGGCCCAGGAGCCCGCCTTCGAGCGCGCGACGCTCGACCGCATCGCCAACGCCTTGCGCCTGCTCACGGCGCCGCTGCCGCATCTGGCCGGCCTTGCCGCCGCGGTGCGCGTCGCCATCGACGCACGGGTGCCGACCATGGGGGTGTTCGCCTCGGGCCGGCTGGTGGCCAACCCGGCCTTCGTCGCGCGGCTCAAGGACAACGAGCTGATCTTCGTGCTGGCGCACGAGCTCCTGCATCTGGCGCTGCGCACCCACGAGCGCGCCAAGGGCAGCGGCCGGCTCGAGTTCAACTACGCGCACGACTACATCATCAACGATATCCTCAGGGTCGAGCTGGGCTTCGGCGCCATCCCGGCCGGCGGGCTCGACATGCCCGGCGCGCGCGAGAGATCCGCCGAGGAGCTCGTTCTCGAGATGCGCAGGTTCGCCGACTGGATGCCGTCGAGATCGCGCGTGTTCGAAGGCGGGCAGGCGACGCTCGGCAGCGTCCTCGCCAGCAACAGTGGTGCACCGATGGACCGCCATGAGGCGGGCGACGTGCTCGACGAAGCGACCGAGCGCGACCTCTTCCCGGACGCGGCGGCCGAGCAGGCCGGGCAGGCCAGGGCCATGCGGGAGGTCGGGGCCAAGGCCCTGGCCCTGGCCACGGCGATGGGCGCGATGAAAGGAAGAGGCGTCGCCGGGGCTGCCGAGCACCAGGCCGTCAGCGCACTGCGCGGACTCTACCGCACCCCGTGGGAGGTGAGCCTGCAAAGGTGGATGGAATCGGTTGCTCCCGGCGAGCGCACGTTCACGCGGCCGCCGCGCCGCGGCGCCGACCGCGGCGACATCGTGCTGCCCGGCCGCCGCCGCGAGTCCTGGATGCTCAATGTGCTCCTCGACACCTCGGGCTCGATGACCGAGGAGATTCCCCGCGTGCTCGGCGCAGTCGCCGATTTCTGCGACGCGGTCGCGGTCGACCGCATCCGCGTGGTGCAATGCGACACCGCTGTCACGTCCGACGAGCTGCTTTCGCCCGGCGAGCTCGCGGCCTATCGTGTCAGCGGCTACGGGGGCAGCGACCTGACGCCGGCAATGCTGATGCTGGCCGACGATGCCAGCGTCACCGCGTGTCTGATCGTAACCGACGGCGAGGTCGCCTACCCGGCGGAGGAGATGCCTTACGGGGTGCTCTGGGTCATGCCCGATCCGGCGGGGGCGCATTTCCGCCCGCCTTACGGGCACGTCGTCACCATGCAGAGGACCGCCTGGCCATGAAAGCCGTGCAAGAGCTCGTCGCCTATTTCGACCGGCGGGGTAAGCTGTCCTCGGAGCAGTTGCGCAAGCTGCTCGAGCAGGGATATCTCGCTGCCGAGGCGCCGCTGAACATGCTCGGCCTGTGCGATGCCGTCGGCGCCAGCTATTACTTCCGGGTGCGCGGCGCGCTCGAGGGTGTGGTCTGGGGTAGCGACATCTACACCGGAGATTCCTACCTGTCGGTCGCTGCGGTCCACGCCGGGCTGGTGAAGGTGGACGAGACCGCGGTCGTCAAGGTGACGGTGGAGGCGCCGCTGCAGCAATATCAGGGATCGGTGCGCTACGGCGTGGCCAGTCGCGATTTCGGCCGCTACGGCACCGCCTACCGCCTCTCGGCAATCTGACCTGCCCGTCGGCTGAAGGCTGGCCGCCCCTCACCACTTGCGCCGACTGACTCCCCTCCCACTTGCGGCCCCTTGCGGGGAGGGGCTGGGGGTGGGGGTCCTTTGGGGGTCCTCGAGGTGGGAACCAACTTTACCCGCCCCTACTCGGTCTCGTAGACCTTCACCCAGCACCGGTCGTAGCCCTCGGCCATCAGATCGTCGCAGAGCTTCGTTGCCTGCGGCCGCGAAGCCGCCGGCAGAACCACGAGGCGGTGCCACACGCCCTTCTTGCCCATGTCGACAGCGTGGATCTCGCCCTTCCGCTCCATCAGCAGCTTCGGATACTGCTGCTGCAGCTCATTCATGGTGTGCGCCACCGTCGTTTGGTCCCTGTGGGTGAAAAGCACCGGGACGAACTGCTCCTGCCTGGGTCCCGCCGGCGGCGACCTGGACGCCGCGCGCTTGTTCGGCGGCTGCACCAGGGCGATCCGCTCCTTGCCGGCCGCATTGGCATCGGCGGCCTTGGGGCCGCTCGTTTCCTTCTCCCCGGCAGGAGGGGTGTCGGGCGTCTCCGAGCCGTCGTCCTCCTTGGGAACGCGGGCGACCCGGGGGCCGGACGGCGGCGTCTTCGGCGGTTCGGCATCGGCCTCCGTCTTCGCATCGCCTGCAGGCGCGGCTTCGCCGCCCAGGCCGATGACCTGAGCGAGCTTCGCCGCCATGTCGTGCAGCTTGGTCTCGCGCGGAATGAGGCTCAGTATGACGGCAGCGACGATCATCGCGGCCAGGCCCTTGAAGCCGGTTCCCTTGCGATCGCGCTCCGGCTCGGGCTCGGCCACGCGGCGGCGCCTGGGGGACGGCGAATTGGGCAGTGTTGCCTGTGGCGGAGGTTCGGCTGCGGCTGCCGCCGCGTCGGCCGCGCTCGCGGCCGTGGCCGACAGGCCCTGCAGCTGCCTCGGCAGGACGTGCTCCTTCACCAAGGCGCCCAGGTCGTCCAGGATCGCCTGCTGGGCCTTCAGGATACCCACCATGCGCTTGAAGCGGTCCCAGGCGGTCGCCGGCAAGCGCTCGATCTGGGCGATCAGGCGTTCCTGGGTGGAGACGATCTGCGCAACGGCAGCCCCCACCCGCTCGCGCTCGCTCTGCGGCGCCGCGGCGAGATGCTCTTCGAGCGCCCCGATCCCCGCGGCAATCTGGCTTGAGCCCGACAGAAAGCCCGCGCGCATGGACGCAAGCGCGCGTTCGAGCTCATCCTTGACGGGTACTTGCTCGCCCATCTCGCCCTACTGCGATCGACGATCGCATGTGGTCCCCAAACACCCGTAGCGGCTATCCAAATACAATTGCAAACCTATTGCAAGGCGGGTCGGGCCGACATCTTGATAAGTGTACCCCCGGTGTCACTCCTGCCGCGGGGTCAGACCCCTCGCCTCCGACGGCGGAGATTCAATGCGCGGTTCGAGGCGAGGGGTCTGACCCCATCTCCTGACCACATCCCGCCTTTTCATCCTGCGCCCACCCGCTCTATGCTTCCCTTGCGGGCCAGAGGACGGGTAATGCATGTTGTCATCGTCGGGGGAGGCATCGGCGGGCTCACACTCGCCCTGATGCTGCGCGCGCGCGGCATCCCGTGCCGGATCTACGAGGCCTCGCCGAGGATCCGCGAGCTCGGCGTGGGCATCAACGTGCTCCCGCACGCCATCGCCGAGCTCGGCGAGCTGGGGCTGCTTGCCCGGCTCGACGAGGTGGCGATCCGCACGCGCGAGTTGATCTACGCCAACCGCTTCGGCCAGGAGATCTGGCGCGAGCCGCGCGGGCTGGCGGCCGGCTACCAGGTGCCCCAGTTCTCCATCCACCGCGGCCGGCTGCAGAGTGTGCTGCACCGTGCGGCGATAGAGCGGCTCGGGCGCGGTGCGGTGCGCACTGGCCACGTCTTCACTGGCTTCGCTCAGGGCGAGGGTGGGGTCAGGGCACGCTTCACGAAACGCGCTGATGGCTCCCGTGTCACGGCGGAAGGCGATATCCTCATCGGCTGCGACGGCATCCACTCGGCCGTCCGCCGCCGCCTCTATCCCGGCGAGCCCGGCCTGAAATGGAACGGCGTCCTGATGTGGCGCGGCGCCACCGCGGCCAGGGGCTTCCTCGACGGGCACACGATGATCGTCGGCGGCGGCTTCGACAACAAGCTGGTGCTTTATCCGATCGCGCCCGCCAGCAACGGCCGGCAGCTGATCAACTGGGTCGTCACCTACCGCATGGGCGACGGCTCCAGGCCTCCGCCGCGGCGCGAGGACTGGAACCGGCTCGGCACGCTCACCGAGCTGATGCCGCATGTGGCCCGCTTCAGCACGCCCCATGTCGATCTCGCCAGGCTCGTGAAGGGGGCGCCGGCATTCTACGAGTATCCGATGGCGGACCGGGACCCGCTGCCGCGCTGGACGCACGGGCGTGTCACGCTGCTCGGCGACGCCGCCCATCCCATGTATCCCGTGGGCTCGAACGGCGCCAGCCAGGCGATTCTGGACGCGCGCTGTCTGGCGGATCTCCTCGCCACGCGCGAGCACGCCCGTGCCGCGCTCGCGGCCTACGAGCGGGACCGGCTGCCCAAGACCACGGAGATCGTGCGCAACAACCGCAAGGGCGGCCCGGAGGGCGTCATCGACGAGGTGGAGCGCCGCGCCCCCGACGGCTTCGAGAATATCGACGACGTGCTGAGCCATGCGGAGCGGGAGGCAATCGTCAAGGGCTATGCGCAGCTTGCGGGATTCGCCAGGGAGCAGGTGAATCACGGCGAGCGGGCAAGAACCATCGCCGCCACGCGCAAGGGTCCGCCCCGAGCATCCCGAAGAGCACGCTCCTAGCGCCGCCCGTCATTCTGCGCGTGGAGCGGAGGCGGCCTTGCGGCCAATGCCCAGCCTACAATTCCTCGATGCGATCGACACGGCTGCGATAGAAGGCCAGGTGCTCCCTGATCTGCGCAACAGCCGGATAGGGCGTCTCGTAGGTCCAGACGGCGTTGTCGGAGGTGCGGCTGTCGACGTCTAGGCTGTAGTGGGCCGCATCGCCCTTGTAGGGGCAGTGGGTCGTAAGCGCCGTGCGCGCGAAGGCGGTCATATCGGCGTCCGCGCGCGGGATGTAGTGAACGGGTGGCAGGCTCGCCTCGCGCAGCGTCAGGGCACGCGTGGTGTCAGCGACGATACGGCCGTTGAAGGTCACGCGCACACGCTTCGGGTTCGCTTCGATGGTGATGGGATGGTCGGGCCCCGGGATCTTCATGGCTCAGCTCGTCTTGGCTGGAAGCATCTTGATCGCATGGGTTCAGATGGGCCTGCGGGAGCGCAACGTCAACCGCGCTGGTTTCCATCAACGCGAACTGGGTGTGGCCCGCCGAATTGCGCCGTTGCGCCAATCCGACCTGTCCGCGCCGACCCCGGCCTCACTTCGGCGGCGGAAGGAAGTTCACATCGTGCAGCGCGGCCAGCCGCACGACCTCGTCGGGGTCCGGCACGTTGTGGATCTGCTTGAACAGGTCGAAGAGCTTGCCGGTCGGCGACACCCAGAACACGCACTTGATCGGTTGGTCGCCCTTGTTGAACAGCCCGTGCATCACCTTCATGGGCAAGCGGATGAAATCGCCCGCGCCGGCGGTCTGCTCCTTGCCGTCGAGGATCAGGTCGAATTTGCCCTCGAGCACATAGATGAACTCGTCCTGGTTGACGTGGATGTGCGGCGGAACGAAGGTGCCGGGCGGAAACAGCGCATGCCACGAGAACGAGGTCTCGCATACCTGCTTCGGGGTGTAGGTCTGGCCCAGGATGTTCCAGGTGAGGCCGTCGATGCCCTTCCCCGCCTTGGTGACGCCCGGCTTCATGGCCTTCATCGCGATTTCCTCCCTGAGCTCATCGCCTACCCTCGCGCTGGGTCGTCGAGGACCCAGCAGCCCGCCCGGCTGGGGTGATCGAGCACGAGACTGCGCCGCCCCGCACCGCGAAGCAACCAGACGATCAGCATGTCGCCGCCGGCAGCGGCCGTCATCGCCAGGCCCCCGAGCATCAGAGTACCGGACCCCAGCGCCATGGCAACGAGGCAGGGCAGCACGCCGAGGACCAGGCCCGGCATCAGTATCCCGATCACGTATGGGCCGATTGGAAGCGGCTCCTTGGAATGGGCAAACGGTGTGAGAGTGGCAATCTGGAAGCCGAAGCGGATGGTCCCGAACGGTTTGCCGGCGAGCCAGGCCCAGGTCACGCCGTGGATCAGCTCGTGCAGGGCGACTGCCAGCAGCAGCACCGGCAGGGCCCAGAGGTTGACGGCTGCGAGGCTGGCACCGAGGCTGCGCCACCCCCAGATCGCCGCGTAGGCCGCTGCCAGGCCGCCGACGCTCGGAACGACGAGCAGTACTCCCAGAATATTTGCCGCGACCATGGATACCGAGCGGTCCCGTGCCTGCTCCCACCCCGGTAACGGCGCGCCTGCCTGCGGTGTGTCCATGACGCGCGCCGAGCCCCCGAATATCCCGAACGATCCAATCCGGGCAAGCTACGCTCCCGGAGCAGCCAGCGTCAATTCGCTCGGATCGCAATCGACGCGCGGACTCCCTCTCCCCGCTTTGCGGGGAGAGGGCAGGGGTGAGGGGCAGCAAAGGGCAGTGCCCTCACCGGGTCAGGCTGAACGGGCTAAGCCGCAGCGCGCGAGACCGCCGCGGCCGCGGCCAGGCGCGCCCGCTCGATCCCTTCCGACCGCTGGGCCTCCTCGATCTCCGCCTCGGCGATGGCCTTCGCCAGCGCGGCGTGGAGCGCCTTGGCGGCTTCCAGCGTCAGCTCGACGGCGGCCCGCGCCCCCGGCGGCATGGAGCTGTTGACGAAGTCGAGCGTGATCACGTCGTCCAGCACGGCGTGACGCGCATGGTCGTAGGCCACCACCGAGTGCGTGACCGGGAACCAGCCCTCCGCGCTCTTGGCCATGCCGGCCGCCGGCGCGATCTCCACGATCGATGTGCACATGGCTCACTTGCCTCCCAGATGCTTGCCGAGGAAAGCGAACACCTTGCCCCAGCCGTCCAGCGCCTGCTCCACCCGGTAGAGCGGCCGGTGGTAGTAGAAGATGCCGTGCCCGGCGCCGTCGTAGCGGTGGAACTCGTGGGCCTTGCCGTGTTTCTTCAGCTCCGCCTCGTGCAGATCCACCTGCTCGGGGCTCGGCGCGCGGTCCTCGTTGCCGAAGATGCCGAGCAGCGGGCAGGCGAGGTCCTTGGTGAGGTCGATCGGCGCCACCGGGGTCTTGGCGTTCAGCTCCTCCTTGGCCATCACCACGCGCCCGCCCCACAGCTCCACGCAGGCGTCCACATCCTTCCTCTGGCAGGCATAGAGGAACGCGTGGCGCCCGCCTGAGCACGAGCCGAACAGCCCGACCTTGCCGGTGAGCCCGGGCTGCGCCCGCATCCACTTCACGGCGCCCTCGGTATCGCCAACCATCTGGGCATCGGCAATGCCGCCCTCGGCGCGCACCTTGGCCGCCACGTCGTCGGGATTGCCCTGGCCGGCGCGCTCGTAGAGGTTGGCGCAGATGGCGATGTAGCCGTGGTGGGCGAACTTGCGCGTCTGCTCCATGTACCACTCGCTCCAGCCGGGCAGATGGTGCACCAGCACCACGCCCGGGAAGGGCCCCGCCCCCGACGGCCGTGCCGTGTAGGCCGCGATCGGCTCGCCCTTGTCCCCCTTGATCTTGATCTCCTCGACCGTCATGCCACGGTACGTCGTCATCTGCGCTGCCTCCTGAAGGGTCCGTCGGCCTCGAAACTTACTTTGCCGGAGGAAGGGGCACCAGGGGGCAGAGCCTGCGGGGCTGCCCGGTGCGCGCCAGGGCCCGACCCCGTTTCGGACTTAGACCCACAGGTAGCGGTCCCTCGTGGCTGGGTCGGCTGCCAGCGCGGCCGAGCTGCCCTGCCACACGATGCGGCCCTTCTCCAGAATGAGATGGCGGTCGCACAGCTCCAGAAGCGCGCCCACCGTCTTGTCGATGACGAGAATGGCAAGGCCCCCGCCCTTGAGCGCGGCGAGCTTGTCCCAGATCTCGCGCCGGATCAGCGGTGCCAGACCCTCCGTCGCCTCGTCCAGCACCAGGAGCCGCGGATTGGTCATGAGCGCGCGCCCGATCGCCAGCATCTGCTGCTCGCCACCCGAGATCTGGTCGCCGAAATGGTGCCGGCGCTCGGCGAGGCGCGGCAGGAAATCGTAGACGCGCTCCAGCGTCCAGCTCTGTGCGCCGGCGCCGCGCTCCAGCGCGGTGGCGACGAGGTTCTCCTCCACCGTCAGAGTCGGGAAGATCTGGCGCCCCTCCGGGACCAGGCCGATGCCCGCCTGCGCCCTGCGGAACGGCGGCGTGGCGCCGAGCGCCTCGCCGTCGAAGCGGATCTCGCCCGCGGTCGCCGGCAGCAGGCCCATCAGGGCACGCACCGTGGTGGTCTTGCCCATCCCGTTGCGACCCATCAGGCTCACCACCTCGCCCGCGTCCACCGCGAGATCGACGCCGAACAGCACCTGCGCCTCACCATAGCCGGCCTCCAGGCCGGAGATGGCGAGCAGGCTCATGCCGCCTCTCCGAGGTAGGCGGCGCGGACGGCCGCATCGGCACGCACGGCCTCCGGCGTGCCGGTGGCGACGATGCGGCCCTCGACCAGCACCGAGATGCGGTCCGCCAGCGCGAACACCGCCTGCATGTCGTGCTCGACGAGCACGACGGTGGTGCGCCCTTTGAGGCTCCGGAGGATCTCGACCAGCCGGCGCGTCTCCTCGGTGCCCGCCCCCGCCGCGGGCTCGTCGAGCAGCATCAGCCTCGGCCCCTGGGCGAGCGCGATCGCCAGCTCCAGCCGCCGCTTCTCTCCGTGCGACAGCGCCCCTGCAGGGACACCGGCGCGGGCCCCCAGGTCCGCCGCCTCCAGCGCCTCCCTGGCGCGCGCGTTGAGTGCCTCCTCGGCGGCAGCCGGCTGCCAGAAGCGGAAGCTGGAGCCGGCGCCCGCCTGCACCGCCAGCGCCACGTTCTCGAGGGCCGTGAAGCGGGGCAGCACCTGGGTGATCTGGAACGACCGGGCGAGGCCGAGGCGGGCGCGCGCCGGCATCGGCAGCCGGGTCACGTCGCGGCCGTCGAGGACGATGCGCCCGCCATCGGGAGCGACGGCCCCGGAGATCTGGTTGACGAGCGTGGTCTTGCCGGCGCCATTGGGGCCGATGATGGCGTGCGTCTCTCCCGCCAGCACCTCGAGGTCGACGCCGTTCGTCACCCGCAGCGCCCCGTACGACTTGACGAGGTCGTGCAACTCGAGGATGGCCCGGCTCATCGCCGCCTCCAGCGCGCGAGCGCCGAGGACAGGCTCCGCCCGGCGAGGCCCGCGGCAGACTTCAGCGCGCGATGCAGGGCCACCCTCCACGGCACGGCGCGGGCGGCCATCCTGGCAATGCCGCGGCCGGCAAGGCGCGCCAGCCCCGCGAGCCGCGGCCGCAGGCCGCCGTGCCAGGTCTGGCTGCAGCGGCCCAGCCCTGCGGAGAGGTGCCGCCTGGCGGAGCCTGCCAGGGCCGCAACGTCGCGGTTCATCGTCCCGAGGAGCGACTCCGCGCGCACGCATGCCTTTGCGGCACCGCGCACAATCCCGTCCGCACTCCGCGCACTCCGCGCAGCCAGGGTCGCCAGAGGCTCGAGCCGCGGGCGCAGGGCCGCCCGCCACCGCAGCCAGGCGGCGCCGAGCCCGGCCTCGGCTCGGCGCCCGCATCCGATCGCGGCCGCGGTCGCCTCCATCGCGGCCTGCTCGGCTCGCGCGAGGGCGGCGCGCCCGCGTCCCTGCAGGTCGGCCAGCAGCTCGGGAAACGTGGTCGTGCGCCGGCGCCAGGCCTCGATGGCGCCGGCGATGCCGCCCCTGGTGAACAGCACCACCAGCACCAGCAGCGGTCCCAGGATCGCCTTCCAGTGCTCGGTGAGCCGCGCCAGCCCCTCCTCCAGCACCATGAGGGCGAGGGCGCCGAGCACCGGCCCGTAGAGCGTGCCCGTGCCGCCGAGCAGCACCATCACGATGAGCTCGCCGGAGCGCTGCCAGTGCATGTAGGCAGGGCTCACGAACTCGGCCTGGTTGCCGAGCAGGAAGCCGGCGAGCCCGCACAGCGTGCCGGCGATGACATAGGCCGTCAGCCGATAGCGATAGGGCGCGAAGCCCAGCGCCTGCATGCGCGTCTCGCTGTCGGTGAGCCCGCGCAGCACGCGCCCGAAGCGCGAGGCCACGAGCCGGCTGACGAGGAGCCAGCTGGCAGCGGCGAGCGCCAGGGTGACGTAGAAGAAGACGATGCGGTTCTCCAGGACGCGCGTGCCGAGGACCAGCGTGCGCCCGGGCAGGCTGAGCCCGTCGTCGCCGCCGTAGGGCGCCAGCGAGGCGGCGACGAAGAACGCCATCTGCCCGAACGCCAGGGTGATCATGATGAAGTAGACGCCGTGCGTGCGCACGGCGATGGCCCCGGTGAGGAGCGCGAAAGCGGCGGAGGCGGCGAGCGCCGCCGGCAGGGCCACGGCGAGCGTGCCCAGGCCATGGCTCGCAGCGATGCCGGCGGCATAGGCGCCGATCCCCAGGAAGGCCGCATGCCCGAACGAGACGAGCCCGCCGGCGCCGATCAGGAGCTCCAGCGAGAGGGCGGCGATCGCGAAGATCAGCACACGCTCGCCGATGTGCAGCAGGTACCCGCCGCCGACAAGCGGGCTCACGAGCGGCAGGAGGGCCAGCGCCGCAAACAGCGCCGCGGCCATGCGCTTGTCGAAGGCGAGGGCGCGGAGACGACCGGCAGCGGCACTGGCCGCGGAAGCGATGGCAGCGCGCGCGCCAGACTCTATCACTCGCGCCATCAGCCGCGCCCCCTGGCGGGGAACAGCCCGGCGGGGCGCACGGCCAGGACGACGGCCATCAGCAGGTACATCGTCATGGAGGCGAGGGCCGGGCCGATGGTGCGCGCGGTGCTCGGTGTCAGGAAGATCCGTAGGATGTCGGTCATGAAGGAACGGCCGAGCGTATCGATCACGCCCACCAGCAGCGCGGCGACGAAGGCGCCGCGGACCGAGCCGATGCCGCCGATGACGATCACCACGAAGGCGAGGATCAGGATCTGGTCACCCATGCCCGGCTCGACCGAGAGGATCGGCGCCACCATGGCGCCCGCGAATCCGGCCAGCATGGCTCCAAAGCCGAACACGATCGTGAACAGCCGGCGGATGTCCACGCCCAGGGCGGAGACCATGGCCGCGTTGGTGGCGCCCGCCCGCACCAGCATGCCGATCCGCGTGTACCTGACGAACAGATAGAGTCCCGCCGCCACCAGCAGGCCGGCGCCGATGATGGCGAAGCGGTAGACCGGATAGCGCAGCCCGTCCATCAGCGGCACGGAGCCCGAGAGGAGATCCGGCGTCGGCATATCGAGCGGCGCGGCGCCCCAGACGATCTTCACACCCTCGTTGAGGAACAGGATCACGCCGAAGGTCGCCAGCACCTGCTCCAGGTGGTGCCGCTGGTAGAGATGGCGGAACACGGCCCATTCCAGGGCGAGGCCGAGCAGCATGGAGGCCGGCAGCGCCAGCACGAGGCCGAGGAGGGCGCTGCCGGTGAGCTGGTAGAGCGTCACGGACAGGTAGGCCCCCAGCATGTACTGTACGCCGTGGGCGAGATTGACGAAGTCCATCACGCCGAACACCAGCGTCAGCCCGCCCGCCACCAGAAACAGGAGGATGCCGAGCTGCAGGCCGTTGAACAGCTGGACGATGACGAGCGACGTGGACATGGTGGTGCGGGGTCAGACCCCTCGCGACGACCCTCCGTAGTCTGCTCCGACGGTCTACGCGAGGGGTCTGACCCCATCTCTCTCTATTTCAAGGCACAATCGGCGGCGTAGCTGTCGCCGTAGTCCCGGAACACCTTCTCCACGATCTCCGTCTGGAACTTGCCGTCCGCGCGCTTCGCCACCTTCACCAGATAGAAGTCCTGGATCGGAAAGCCGTTGGCGTTGAACTTGAAAGCCCCACGCACCGACTTGAAGTCCGCCTTGCGCAACGCGGCGCGCAGGGCGTCCTTGTCGGAGAGCTTACCGCCCACGGCCTTCACCGCGCTGCCGATCAGCTGGGCGGCGTCGTAGGCCTGCATGGCGTAGCTGCCGGGCACGTAGCCGTACTCCTTCTCGAAGTCGGCGACGAATTTCTTGTTCTCGGGCGTGTCGGTGTTGGGCGCCCAGGTCATGCCCGAGAAGAAGCCCACCGCCGCGTCCTTCTGTGCCGGGAGCGTCGACTCGTCCACCGTGAACACGGACAGGAACGGGATCTTCTCGAGCCCCGCCTGGCGGTACTGCTTCACGAGGTTCACGCCCATGCCCCCCGGCATGAACACGAAGAACGCATCGGGCTTGGCGGCGGCGATCCTGGCGAGCTCGGCCGAGAAGTCGAGCTGGCCCAGGGGCGTGTAGACCTCGTCGGCGACCTCGCCCTTGAAGTGCTTCTTGAAGCCACCGATCATGTCCTTGCCGGCCTGGTAGTTGGGCGCCAGCAGGAACGCCTTCTTATAGCCCTTGTCGTGGGCGTACTTGCCAAGCACCTCCGGCGGCTGATCGTTCTGGTAGGAGGTGACGAAGACATAGGGGCTGCAGCCCTTGCCGGCGAGCGTCGAGGTGCCGGCGTTCGGACTGATCAGGAACACTTTGGCCTCGGTGACCGGCCTGACGATCGCCATCAGGATGTTGGAGAAGATCGGCCCGACCACGAAGTCGACCTGGTCGCGCTCGACGAGCTGCTTCACCCTGCCGACTGCCACGTCCGGCTTCAATTCGTCGTCCTGCACGATCACGGTGGTCGTGAGCCCGCCGAGCTTGCCGCCGGCGTGCTTGACGCCTAGGTTGAACCCGTCCTTGAGCTGGCCGCCCAGCACCGCCTGCGGGCCCGACAGCACCGCAATAACGCCGATCTTCAGCTCCTGCGCCTGCGCCGGGGCGGCGCTCACGCCGGCCACGAGCGCCGCCCCCGCCAGCCCGGCGATAGCTGTGCGCCACTTGCATTGTGTCATGTTCATTGAACCCCCAAAAGGATGCAGTCCCGTCCCGCTCAGCCCGCGGATAGCGTGCCAACCCCCGCCGCACCGACTTTAGGGGCGCGCTTCTGCCCCGGCAACGCCGCCGTGGCCCCGCCTCCTTGCGCCGCCCGGATTCCCCTCCCCCTTGCGGGGAGGGGTTAGAGCCTGCCCCGGCGAAGGCCGGGGGGCGGGGGTCCCCGCCCTAAGCTCTGAGCGGCAGCCGACATCCCTACCCCGGATGTTCCGGAGCAGCCTCACACTGACAGGCACCACCTTCATCGCAGCGCCCCGACCCGCTACAATTGTCCCGGCTCGAGACCCACCGGCGCCGCACACTCCGGCGCTCTCACGCCGTCAGGGGGAATGCCATGCGCCTTGCCTCACTCGTTCTCGGCCTCCTCGCCTCTCTCCTTCTCTCTCCTGCAGCCGACGCCGCTTCCGCGAAGGACATCTTCGAGAAGCACGGTCTGTTCGGCACCTGGGCGTCCGACTGCACGAGACCCATGGGTCCGAGGAATCCATATGTTGTCTACTACCCGTTCGCCGGTGACAGCGTGCGGCGCGAGGTCTTCATCGAGCCCGGCCGGCCATTCGATGTCAGCATCCCGTGGTCCGCGGTCGAGTCGGCAGCGGACGAGCTGATCGTCTCGTGGCAGACTGGCGAAGGCGGAATAGTCAATCGCATTCGTCTCCGACCGGACGAGATGCAGGTCATCGACTCGACGCGCCAGAACGGCGAGAAGCTGACCGTCGACGGGCGCGGGGTACGCGACAACACCGAGTCGCCGCGCTACCGGCGATGCAGCCGCCCGACGGTGTAGGTGGTCGGGGTCAGACCCTGCGGGTCTGACCCATGGCAGTCCGCCACCTGACAGTTCTCCGTGTTGTCGCCGAAAGGAGCAAATGCACACCATTTCATCCGCACTCGCACCGCCGTTTGCGGCTCTGCTTCTATGCTCGGCGGCCAGCGCTGCCGCGCCACAGGCCATCTTCACCAGGCACGGCCTGTTCGGGACCTGGGCGATCGATTGCACGAAGCCGGCGAGCCCGGCCAATCCGTTCGCCGTCTATCGCCCGCTCGGTGCGAACTTGGTGCAGAAGCGGGAGAGCATCGTACCCGGCGCGACCTTCGACGTGGGCGTAGCCGAAACCATGGTGGAATCGGCCAGAGACGAGCTGGTGATCAAATGGAGGACGGTTCAGGAGGGCAGGATTACCAACAAAGTGCGTCTGCGCTCCGGCCAGATGCAGCTCTTCGAGTCGACCCGCGACAACGGCGAGAAGCTGAGCGCCGACGGGCGTCGCCTGCGCGACAACTCCGAGAACCCGTGGTTCAACAGGTGCGGCACGGAGATGAGCTGGCTCCGCCTGCACCTCTCTCGGGTGTTTACCTCCGGCTAACGGTGCTGGCCGATTGCCGGCCGAAACGGTGTCGGCTTTTTGTCCCGGCCTCCCTGGCCGGGTTACAATCCGCCTTGTCGCTCAGGCCTCCCTGCGCACTTTCGGCAGACCGGGACCAGGCGATCGGTCGCCCTCTGGCGCCCGCGCTCTTTGACATCGTGAATAGAGGCCGCCGCGGCACCAGGTCGGGTTCGGGCCGAAGGCCCTTAAGCCGACATTGGCAGTTACGCCGTCCCTGTCGGGCCGAGCGCTCGCACGCGCCAACCCAGCCGACGGCGCGGTTCAGGTCTACCGCCATGTCTCTGTTCTGCGCGTTGCGGCAGCTGTTAAGGTGTTTCACCCAGAAGCAGCAAGAATCGCGGGAGACGCACGATGCTGGCCAGGGCCGAGACCAGCGACACGCCAGCGGAGATCGTCGACATCGTGCAGGATTGGCTCGCCCGGTTCGAGCAGGCGCTCGCCACTGCCGACGCGGCCCTCTTGAAGTCCCTGTTTCACCCCGAGAGCTACTGGCGCGACCTGCTGGCCCTCGCCTGGGACATTGCGACCGTCGGTGGCGCCGACGGCATCGCCGCCGGGCTGGCGTCCCAGGCCCGCCGGGCCAGCCCGTCAGGCTTCCAGTTGGCCCCGGGACGCACGCCGCCGCGTCGGGTGGAGCGCGCCGGCACCCGCGCCATCGAGGCGATCTTCTCCTTCGTGACGGCCGTCGGCCGCGGCAGCGGGGTCCTGCGCCTCACGCCTGACGCCGGCGGCAGGCCGAAGGCCTGGACGCTCCTCACTGCCCTGGACGAGCTGACAGGCTACCCCGAGCGCATCGGCAGGAAGCGCCCCACCGGCCAGTCCTACTCACGCGATTTCCGGGGCCCCAACTGGCTCGACCTCAGGAGAGCCGCCGCGGCCTACACCGGCAGGGACCCGGCCGTGCTGGTGGTCGGCGGCGGGCAGGCGGGCCTTTCGATCGCGGCGCGCCTCGGCCAGCTCGAGGTCGACACCCTGATCGTCGACCGCTGGCCGCGCATCGGCGACAACTGGCGGCAGCGCTACCACGCGCTCACCCTGCACAACCAGGTGCAGGTCAACCACCTCCCCTACATGCCGTTTCCCCCGAGCTGGCCCACCTATATCCCCAAGGACATGCTCGCCGGCTGGTTCGAGGCCTACGTCGAGGCCATGGAGCTCAACTACTGGCCGTCCACTGAGCTCGAGAGCGGCATCTGGGACGAGGCCGAGGCCTGCTGGCGCGTCGTCCTGCGCCAGGCCGACGGCTCGGCGCGCGAGATGCGCCCGCGCCACATCGTCATGGCCACCGGGGTCAGCGGCATCCCCAACATGCCGGACATCCCCACGCTCGACCGCTTCAAGGGCCCGGTCCTGCATTCCAGCCGCTACCGCGACGGCGAGGACTGGTCGGGCAAGAGCGCCATCGTCATCGGCACCGGCAACAGCGGCCACGACATCGCCCAGGACCTCTACTCGAGCGGCGCCAAGGTCACCCTGGTGCAGCGCAGCCCGACGCTCATCGTCAACATCGAGCCCAGCGCCCAGCTCGCCTACGCCCTCTACGACGAGGGCCCTTCGCTCGAGGACTGCGATCTCCTGGCATCGTCGATGCCGACGCCGCTGGCGAGGAAGAGCCACGCCGCCATGACCGTACAGGCCAAGAAGCTCGACAAGACGCTCCTCGACGGGCTCGAGCGTGTCGGCTTCAAGCTCGAGGACGGTGAGGACGGCACCGGCTGGCAGTTCCTGTACCTCACCCGCGGCGGCGGCTACTACTTCAACGTCGGCTGCTCCGATCTCGTGGCCGGCCGCAAGGTCGGCCTCGTGCAATTCTCCGACATCGCCGGGTTCGCTGCCGGCGGGGCCGTCCTGAAGGGGGGCGACGAGCTGCCCGCCGACCTCGTCGTGCTGGCGACCGGCTACAAGGGCCAGGAGCACCTGGTTGCCAGGTTGTTCGGAGAGGAGGTTGCCGCCCGCGTTGGCCCGGTCTGGGGCTTCGGCGACGGCCTGGAGCTGCGCAACATGTTCACGCGCACGCCCCAGCCCGGCCTGTGGTTCATCGCCGGCAGCCTGGCCCAGTGCCGCATCTACTCCAGGTATCTCGCGCAGCAGATCAAGGGCTGCGAGGCGGGACTGCTTGAGTCAGGAAGCGTGGCTGGGTAAAGCCGACACAGAGAACCCGACCACCAGGAGCTCCGTATGCCTTCGATGCCCAAGCTCCGCAATATCGATCCCGACGACGAGGCGCAGTTGCTCGACGCTATCGATCGCTGGGTCGAGAAGGAGGTGAAGCCCATCGCCCGGGAGTACGACCACGCCGATCGCTACCCGGCCGAGACCGTCGAGCAGATGAAGGAGCTGGGCCTGTTCGGCGCCACCATCGCCCCGGAGTACGGCGGCCTCGGCCTCCCGGCCGGCACCTACGCCAAGATCGTGATGCGCATCTCGCGCGACTGGATGGCCATCACCGGCATCTTCAACTCGCACCTGATGCTGGCGCTCGCCATCGAGAAATTCGGCACCGAGGCCCAGAGGCAGGCCTGGCTGCCGCGGCTCGCCACCGGCGCCGTGCGCGGCGGCCTGGCCCTCACCGAGCCCGACGCCGGCACCGATCTGCAGGCGATCCGCACGACGGCCAGGCGCCAGCCCGACGGCGGCTACGTCATCGACGGCACCAAGACCTGGATCTCCAACGGCATCGAGGGCGGCTGCTTCGCCCTCCTGGTGAAGACGGACCCCGAGTCCCAGCCGCGCTACAAGGGCATGAGCATGTTCATCGCTCCGAAGCAGGCGGGCTTCACGGTGGGCCGCAAGCTCGAGAAGCTCGGCTACAAGTCGATCGACTCCGGCGAGCTCGTCTTCGACAGCTACCGGCTCTCCGCCGATCACCTGATCGGCGGCGTCGAGGGGCAGGGCTTCTTCCAGGCCACCGGCGGCTTGGAGCTGGGGCGCATCAACGTCGCCGCGCGCGGCGTCGGCGTGGCCGAGGGCGCGCTCGGGCTCGCCACCGAGTACGCTCAGGTGCGCAAGACCTTCGGCAAGCCGATCTGCGAGCACCAGGCGATCCAGCTCAAGCTCGGCGAGATGGCGACCAGGGCGCGCGCCGCGCGTCTCCTGACGCTCGACGCCGCTGCCGCATTCGACCGTGGCGAGCGCTGCGACCTGGAGGCCGGCATGGCCAAGTACTTCGCCTCCGAGGCCGCGCTCGAGAACGCGATCGAGTCGCTGCGCATCCACGGCGGCTACGGATACTCCAAGGAGTTTGACGTGGAGCGGCTCTACCGCGACGCGCCGCTCATGTGCATCGGGGAGGGGACCAACGAAATGCAGCGCATCATCATCGCCAGGCAATGGATCAAGCGGAATCCCGTCGCATGAACAAACCTCTCGAAGGAATGCGCCTTCTCGCCGTTGAGCAGTTCGGTGCGGGGCCGTATGCCTCGATGTTCATCGCCGACCTCGGCGCAGAGGTGATCAAGGTCGAGAACGCGGAGACCAGGGGCGACACCTCGCGCAACGTCGGTCCCCGCTTCCTCGGCCAGGACGACAGCGAATACTTCCAGTCCATCAACACCAACAAGAAGAGCGTCACGCTCGATCTCAAGAGCGCCGCGGGGCGCGCGGGGCTGCACCGTCTCGCCGCCGGCGCCGACGCGATCATGAACAACCTGCGCGGCGATCAGCCCGAGAAGCTGGGGCTCGACTACGGCAGCCTCGCCGCCGTCAACCCGGCCATTGTCTGCCTGCACATCTCCGCCTACGGCCGTGACAATTCCCGCAAGGGCTGGCCCGGGTACGACTTCCTCATGCAGGCGGAGGCGGGCTTGATGTCGCTGACCGGGGAGCCCGACGGCCCGCCACAGCGCTTCGGTTCCTCGGTGATCGACTTCCTAACCGGAATGACCGGCATGGTCGGCCTGCTCTCGTGCGTGATGCGCGCGCGCCAGACCGGCAAAGGGTGCGATGTCGACATGTGCCTGTTCGACACGGCCATGCATCTGCTGTCGTACCCCGGCACCTGGTTCATCAACGGCGGCCCCATGCCCGCCAGGCTGCCGCGCGGCGCCCACCAGTCGCTCACCCCCGTGCAGACCGTGCGCACGAAGGACGGCTGGCTCTACGTCATGTGCATGAAGGACAAGTTCTGGGATGTGCTGGCGGAGCGCATCGGCCGGGTGGACCTGACAACCGATCCGAGGTTCGTCACGGCGGCGGCGCGGCGCGAGAACCGGGCGGAGCTCACCCGCGAGCTGGATGCGGCCATGAGCGCGCGGACGACGGACGAATGGCTGGCCGCGCTGAGCGGCCTAGTGCCTGCGGCGCCGGTCTACGACGTGGCGCAGGCGGTGGCCAACCCGTTCGTCGCCGAGACGGGCATGGTGCGCACCGTCCCGCATCCCGCCAAGCCGGACTTCAAGATGCTCGCCAACCCCCTCAAGATCGACGGCCAGCGCCTCTCCCAGAAGGTCTGCTCGCCGCTCGGCGCCGACAACGAGGCGCTGCTCGGCTCCACCCACCCCAGGGCGGCCGCTGAGTGACGCCGGACCCTCTCCCTTGCGCCGACGGGTTCCCCTCCCCCTTGCGGGGAGGGGCTAGGGGTGGGGGGACTCCCGACCTCAATGCGTATCGGCGCACCAGGATGACCCACGCATGAAGCTCGAAGGCCTCAAGGTCGTCGACCTGTCGGTGTTCCTCCCCGGCCCCTACCTCACCATGGCGCTCGCCGACCACGGCGCCGAGGTCATCAAGGTCGAGCCGCCCGGGGAAGGCGACCCAGGGCGCCATATCGGCTTCTCCGACGGGCCTTCGACCGTCTTCTTCCGCAACGTCAACCGCGGCAAGAAGAGCGTCGTGCTCGACCTCAAGAGTCCGGAGGGACGCAAGGCGCTCCTGCAGCTTTGCGATGCGGCCGATGTTTTTATCGAGTCCTACCGTCCCGGCGTGATGCAGCGCCTCGGCGTCGACTACGCAACGGTGGCGGCGCGCAACCCGCGCATCGTCTATTGCTCCATCAGCGCCTTCGGCCAGGACGGCCCCTACCGCGATCGCCCCGCGCACGATCTGGCCACCATGGCACTCGGGGGCGCCATCGGCATCACCTTGGGCCGCGACGGCGCGCCCGCCATTCCAGGCGTCGCCGTCGCCGACGTCGTCAGCGCCCTGCAGGCTCTGTCCGGCGTGCTGATGGCGCTCTACCGGCGCGAGCGCACCGGCCGCGGCGACTGCATCGACGTGGCCATGCAGCACGCGGCCCTGGCGGCCCTTCCGAACGTCATGGGCGCGGCCATGTCGGGCCAGCCGCAGCCGAACCCGAAGCACGAGCGCTCCACGGGCGGTTCCGCCTTCTACCAGATCTACGAGACCGCCGATGGCCGTCACCTCGTCCTCGGCGCCCAGGAGCTCAAGTTCGTGCGCACCCTGCTGGGCCGGCTCGGCCGGCCCGACCTCGTCCCACTGTGCGAGCGCGGCCCCGGTCCCCATCAGGCCCCGGTGATCGCCTTCCTCCAGGGCGTGTTCCGCGGGAAGCCGCTCGCCGACTGGCGCGCCTGGTTCGAGGGCCTTGATGTGAGCTTCGCCCCCGTCAACACTCTGCGCGAAGCCCTCGACGATCCCAACATCCGCGCCCGCGGCCTCATCCTCGCGGACGGCCTCGGTCGCGAGCACATCGCCCCCGTCGTCCGCTTTCTCGAGGAGCCTGCTCAGCCGCAGTTGCGCGAGCCCGGGCTCGGCGAGCACAATGATCTGCTGGCGTCGCTGAAGCCCAAACCATGAGACAACCGCAATCGGACTTCCTCCCCCTTGTGGGGAGGGGGTGGGGGTCCACAAGTATGAAACCTACGTGAGAGACGACATGCCCGGCACCAAGGAAATCGCCCCCGGCCGCTATCGCATCGAGATGGGCCGAACCTACGACGACTTTGTCGTTGGCCACGTCTACGAGCACCGTCCCGGCCGCACCATCACGGAGGCCGACAACGTCTGGTTCACGCTGCTCACCATGAACCAGCACCCGCTGCATTTCGACAACGCCTACGCTGCGGATACGGAGTTCATGCAGCCTCTGGTCAACAGCTGCCTCACGCTCGCGATTGTCACGGGCATGAGCGTCGCCGATGTGAGCCAGAAGGCCGTTGCCAACCTCGGCTGGAGCAAGGTCGAGCTTACCGCACCCGTGTTCGTCGGTGATACCATCTATGCAGAAAGTGAGGTGCTGTCCAAACGCCCGTCTAAGGGCCGGCCCGGACAGGGCCTCGTGACGGTCAGGACGCGCGGGCTCAAGTCCGACGGCACGGTGTTTATGACCTTCGAGCGCACCGTCTTGGTGCCCATGTCGGGAACCCACGGGCGATTAACGCCAAAACAAAACTTGATGTCGCCGTGAGCAGAAGCGAAGGCGCAATTGGGCCCAATTGCGTTGGCAAGCTATCGGTTGTCGCTGTAAGATGGCGCAACCTGGTACGAGAAGGAGCGTAGACATGGGTATCCAAATTGTCATGGATCGCTCGGGCGACACGCGGCACGAGTTCGATACCGCGGACTCGAGATCGGTCGCACTCGCCGAGAAGCGGTTCCGCGAGTTGACTGGCAAGGGCTTCCGCGCAGTGGCGCTGGCCAAGGACGGCGGCCCCGGCAGGCTCATCGGCAAGTTCGACCCGCAGGTGGAGCAGACCCTGTTCATTCCTCAACTGCAAGGCGGTTGATGGAGCGTGTTGTTCAGATACTGAGGGCCCTGTTGCGGAGGGCCCTCGGGGAGAATGGACGCGAACCCCCGGCGCTTGTGGATGTCGCCATTGAGAGCGCGGCTCAGCCGCGGCTCTGGGTCGAGTTCTCCAATGGCTATCGCACCTCGGCCCCACTGCTGCCGGAAGACTGTTTTTCCTTCTGCGAACGGCATTCGGCGTGGGATCTTGCGAGTCTTCGCCGCGCGTTGCTGAGCGAAGCTCGGTTTGCCTATACGCGAATGCTCCAGGACCAGTCGGACATGCGCGAGCGACGGCGACGGGCTTGGGTTACGGAGCAGATGCGGCGGCTCGGGCACGGGCTGGCACAGAGCCTGAGGCCCCGGCGTGACGCACTCAGGTTTGCCGGCTTCGGCGGCGGGCGGACGTTCCTGGACGAGGGACGCTCGGAGGCCCATGAGCGGGGCATGCGCCTCCTGAAGGAGAACCTGTCGCCTGCCCAGCTCCAGCAGTACCACAAGTACGGATACTTCGAGGTCATCGGCGGCAGGTCCGGCAAGCGCTACCGCATTCGCCACGGCCGCTCCATGAACATCGACCAGCTCGACAAGAACGGCAGGCGCATCTGCGGCTGGTGCTTCTTTCCAGAGGGCAGCCTCGTGACGGGCGATGTCATGCTGGCACAGAAGACGGCGCTCGAGCTGTTCGAGCTCGAAGCCCTCAAGATCGCCAACAAAATGTGGTAGACTGACAAGAGTGTGATCGCTGGCGACACGCTGTCTCGAGCGGTCGATTTTTTCGTTGTTGCCTCGTTTCGCCGGCTGTTGCGCATCGCTATGATCTTTCGCTGTGTCTTCGCAAATGGGGGATTGTTCCAATGGCAATCAGAAAGCTTGCGGTGCTGGCCCTTCTCGCTCTGGCTGCCAGCGTTCCGTCCTCGGCCGTCAATATGAGCATCAGCTCCAGCTGGCGGCCTACGTCTCTCGGGCGCTATGATTGCGTTCTGCGTGCGGAGGACGCGACGCGCCGCGCCGGCTTCCAGTACGAGATGTCGACGGTCCAGGAGTCGGTGTTCGGCGAGCGCGGCGCCTACGCCAGCTTGATCCGCTGCGTACCCGAGCGCGGCATGGTGTTCTTCGTCGTGGCGGGCCCGCGCGACTACGAGGCCTCTGCCGGGCGGCAAGCCCTCGAGGACAGCTTTGGCTATTGAGCAACGAAGCGCGCCCTGGGCCCCTTCATGTGTACACCGGGCCGACCGCGGTCCGGTCTGAGCAGCGGCTGTGGCCCGGCGTCGGGTCCGGCAGCGGGAGCATCGTCATGCACTCCACTCTCCGCTCTTTCGACTTGGCCCACCTTGCCCATGTCGAGCTTCTGACGCCGCGGCCCGACGAGAGCCTGCGCTTCTTCGTCGGCGTGATGGGCATGACGGAAAGCGGCCGGCAGGGCCAGTCTGTCTACCTGCGTGGGTGGGACGACTACGAGCACCACACGCTCAAGCTCACCGAGGCCAAGGTGGCGGGCATGGGGCATTTCGCCTACCGCGCGACCGGCCCCGAGGCGCTCGAGCACCGAGTCGCCGTGATCGAGAAGTCCGGCCTCGGCAAGGGCTGGACGCGGGGCGACCTGGGTCACGGGTCGGCCTATGCCTTCACCACTCCCGACGGGCACAACATGGAGGTCTACTACGAGACTGAATGGTACCGGCCCCCGCCCGAGCTGGTTCCTGCGCTCAAGAACCAGGCGCAGCGCTTTCCCGCACGCGGCGTCAACGTGCGCCGCCTCGACCACATGAACCTGTTGTGCTCCGACGTGGCCCGGCTCAGGCGCTTCATGGAGGACGTGCTGGGCTTGAGGACCACCGAGATGATCGTGCTGGACAGCGGGGCGGAAGCGGGCGCCTGGGTTACCACCAACAACAAGAGTTACGACTGCGCCTTCACGCTCGACCACTACGGCGCCAAGGGCCGCTTCCACCACGTCACCTACGCGCTCGACTCGCGCGAGGAGATCCTCCGTGCCGCCGACATCTTCCTGGAGAACGGCGTGCACATCGAGACCGGCCCGCACAAGCACGCCATCCAGCAGACCTTCTTTCTCTATGTGTACGAGCCCGGTGGCAACCGCGTGGAGGTGGCGAACGCCGGTGCGCGCCTGGTGCTGGCGCCGGACTGGCAGCCCGTGGTGTGGACGGAGACCGAGCGCAGGAAAGGTCAGGCCTGGGGCTTGAAGACCATCGAGACCTTCCATACCCACGGCACCCCGCCTATCGACCAGTACGCGGGTCCGCGCAAGTAGGTTGCAACAGGGCGTTAGCCCGTATTGCACCGATGCACCCGACTTCCCGGCGCGCACATGCACCGGAATGCTCCCCAGGCTACCGCGCAGCAGCCCTGACGTGATGCTCCACGCCCCGGACCGGCGCGGCATCGCTATTGTGAGCGCCGGGTCAGGAAGTGCACAGGCTCGCGCGCGTTCGCGACAGCCAGCCTGAGCGTTGCCCCTGTCTCCGTCAGAAGCGCTTGAGCAGGCGCTCCAGGTATTCGAGCTCGATCGGCGGCCGTGTCGTCTCGCCCAGGCGCCTGCGCAGCTCCTCCAGGATCTCACGCGCCCGCTGAACGTCGATCTCGTCTGGAACCTTGACGGCGCTGCCGGGGTCGGGGCCGTCGGTTTGCCGCGGCGGCCGCCCCATCGGGTCGAGCTCGCCCCGGTCCCGGTTCATCAGGCCGTAGCGTGACGGGAGCTGCCGCAGCAACTGCTGGGCGAGCTGGCGCGCGCCCTGGCGCAGCTGCTCGAGCGCACGCGACTCGTGCTCGGTGGCACCGGCCATGTCGCCGTTGCGGAGCGACTCCTCGGCGCGCTCCATCGACTTCTCCGCGCCGTCCAGCTGCCCGGGTGGCTGCATCCCCAGTTCTTTCATGCCGCGTTGCAGCCGGCCCAGACGCTCTTTCAGCTCGCGCTGGCGGTCGCCGAGGGTGCCGCCCGGTTCGTCCTTACCCTCTTCGCCCTTTTCGCCCTGGCCCTTCTGCCCGCGCTGACCCCTCTGCCCGCCCTGCTGCCCCTCCTTCTGCTGCTCGCCGAAGGTGTCATCGAGCAGCCCCTGCTGCTTGCCGATGATCTCGCCGAACTCGTTCATCATCTTGCCGAGCTTCTGGCTCTGCTGTCCGTCGGCCATGCGGCCGGACTGCAGGCGGTCGAGCAGGTCGCGCAGCTCGTTCAGCATCTGCTCGGCCATCTCGCGATTGCCCGAGCGTGCCATCTTCTCGAGGTTGCGCAGCATCTCCTCGAGATCCTGCTGCGTCATCGTCTCGAGATTGCGGTTCAGGCCCTGGAGGTTCTGCTGCCCCTCGGCCTGCCGCATCAGCTGGTCGAGATACTGGGCGAGAGCCTGGCGCAGCTCCTGAAGCAGACGCTGGATCTCCTCGTCGCTGGCGCCGTCCCGCAGGGCCTGCTGGAGCTTCTCCTGAGCCGCGCGCAGCGCGCGCTCCACGTCGGAGAGATCGCCCTCCTCGATGCGCAGGGCCACGTGCCAGAGCTGTTCGACGACGCTCGTGCGGCCGGCACGGGAGTCGTCGCGCTTGAGGCGCCAATAGGCCGACCGCAGCCCCAGGAACACCTGCAGATCGTCGATGAACCCTGCCGGCTCGGTTGTCAGGCCATCGATCCCCTTGGCCACGAGGAGGCGATCGCGCCAGTCCTCCACCAGCTTGCGGCGCTGCTCCACCACTGCGCGCGCCAGCGGCTTCGAAAAGCGGCGCTCGGGCAGCGTGATCTCGATGGTCTCGCTCTTGCCCGCCTGACCGGCCAAGTCCTTGGCAACCAGGGTGAGCTCGACCTTCATGCCGGCCCAGGGATGCTCGCCGATCTCGTGCAGGCTGTGCCCCTCGGCCTTCTTGGGATACGAGCGCGGCAGATTGAGCCCCAGCTGCGGCGGCCGCTCGTACGGCAGGCGCGCGCCCTTCTTCGGCTCCCTTGCCCACGCCGTCGAGGACGTGTCGTCCTTCTGCAGGACGCGCCGGATGCGGGCTTCCGCCGAGACGACGCCGTAGTCGTCCTCCACCTTATAGAAGAGCTTGAGGCTGCCGCGCGGGGAGCGCTCCGGCTGTTTGGTCATGCTGATCCTGGGCGCGTGGTCCGGCGTGACCGTGAACGTCCAGCTTGCCACCTGGATGCCGCTGCTGTGCACGCTGACGGTGCCCGAGCGCGTGACCTCCAGCTTCAGCTCGAGGACGTCGGCCGGATTGGCCGGGGGCGGAGCCTCGATACGCCGCCGCGCTCCGTTTTCGCCCGGTACGTCGAGGGCGAGGTCGCGCATGCCCGCCCCGCTGCCGCGGACGATCAGCACGCTCTTGTCGGGCACCTCGATGCTGCCTTGCAGCCTCTCCTGCTGGGCCCGCGCGCCGGTCAGCCCGCCATCCGCGAGCATGAGCGGCGGCTTGCCGGTGTAGGACGGCGGCGTGACCCATGCGTCGAGCCGTGCCTCCGCCCCCTTGGCGAGCGGGCTCAGGCGAAAGGCCGACCAGAGCCGGTCGGCAGCGCTGTCTCCGACGACGATGGTAAGCACCAGGACGCCAAGCAGGAGCAGGGCGCGCAGGGCGAAAGGATCGTGGCGGTCTGTGCGCGGCGTCGGCACGCCGACCCTGAGGCGCCCCAGCATCTCGGCAAGCCGCCGGCGATGCATGCGCCACAATGCGGCGGTACGAACGTCCGAGGCGCCGAGCGTGAGGGTGTCCTCATAGGAGGAAGCCGGGCGGTGACGTATGCCCGAGACGCTTTCAACCCGGCGAATCGCGGCCTCGCGGCTGGGCCAGCGCACCGTGAACAATGCGATGAGCGCACCGAGAAACGCGACGCCGAACAACCCGAGGACGATCTTGTGGGGCAGCTCCGGCAGTCTCGGCCACAGGCCCGCGAGCGATGCCGCAATGAAAAGCCCAACGAGGCCCAGAATGATCCAGGCCCTGGGCCAGATTTGCTCAAACAGCAGCGCCCACTTGCTGAGCAACACTTTGCGCTCGAAAGCGCCTGCCGGCCCGGAGCTGGAAATTTTGTGGCGTGCTGACATGAAGCGCACTCTATCACGCGGGCTTGCCGCACTGCGAGATATTCTCGTCACCTCAACGTCTTTTGAGGGCGATCTTGCGCGTGCAATGGGGCGGTAGCGGGGCGCGCCGGGCTGCCTGGCCATGTAGATGGGACGAACACCGAATGGTGAACCGGACCATTCCTTAGTTCGCTTTTTGTTCTTGACGCTCAGGGGGCGGCATAATAGGTTGCAGTAACAGCGTAAGGGGGAGAGATGTACGGCCAGATCTCCACTGTCGCCTTCGTCGGCATCGAGGCGAAGGCGGTGGAAGTGCAGGTGCGGATCAGCGGCGGGCAGCACACCTTTGCCATTGTCGGCCTTCCTGACAAGGCCGTGGCCGAGAGCCGAGAGCGCGTGCGCAACGCGCTGCATGCCGTGGGCCTCGGTCTTCCCTTCAAGCACATCACCGTCAACCTGGCGCCCGCTGATCTGCCGAAGGAGGGCAGCCACTTCGATCTGCCGATTGCGCTCGCCATGATGGTGGCGATGGGCGCCATCTCGCCCGATGCGATCGAAGGCTATGCCGCCATCGGCGAGCTGGCGCTGGATGCCGCCATACGGGCCGTGCCGGGTGCGCTGCCAGCGGCGATCGGCGCCAATGGGCTGGGCAAGGGGCTCATCTGCCCCGCCGGCTGCGGGCCGGAGGCGGCCTGGGCGGACGAGGAGATGGCGGTGCTGGCACCGCCGCACCTCCTGTCGCTCGTGAACCATTTCAAGGGCCTGCAGACGCTGGCGCGCCCCAAGCCCAATGTGGAAAGCGGCCCGGAGGCGCAGCCCGATCTCGCCGACGTGAAGGGCCAGGAAGGCGCCAAGCGCGTGCTGGAGGTCGCCGCCGCCGGCGGGCACAACCTCCTGATGATCGGGGCGCCCGGCTCGGGCAAGTCGATGCTGGCGGCGCGGCTGCCCTCCATCCTGCCGCCGCTGAGCCCCGAGGAGATGCTGGAGGTCTCCATGGTGCATTCGCTGGCGGGTGAGCTGCTGGGGGGCAAGATCGCCACCCAGCGGCCGTTCCGGGCGCCGCATCATTCGGCCAGCATGGCGGCCCTGGTCGGCGGCGGGTCGAAGCCGCGCCCCGGCGAGGCCTCGCTCGCGCACCTGGGGGTCCTGTTTCTCGACGAGCTGCCGGAGTTCCTGCCCAACGTGCTCGACGCCCTGCGCCAGCCGCTGGAGGCCGGCGAGACGGTGATTGCGCGTGCCAACCACCGCATTGCCTATCCCTCCCGCATTCAGCTGATTGCCGCCATGAACCCGTGCAAGTGCGGCGGCAGCACCCCTGGCCAGAGCTGCCGGCGCGGCCCGCGCTGCGCCGACGACTACCAGGCGCGCATCTCGGGGCCCCTGCTCGACCGTATCGACCTGCAGATCGAGGTCCCTGCCGTCTCCGCCGCCGACCTGGTGCTCCCGGCGCCCACCGAGGGAAGCGCCGAGGTTCGCGCCCGCGTCACCGCCGCGCGCGAGCGCCAGCGCGCGCGTTTCAGCGCGCTCGGCGCCAAGGGCGTGCGCACCAACGCCGAATGCTCGGGCAAGCTGCTGGAGGAGGTCGCCATGCCCGACGAGGCGGGCGTCGCCCTGCTGCGCCAGGCGTCGGAGGCGCTCGCGCTGTCCGCCCGCGGCTTCCACCGGGTGCTGCGTGTTGCCCGCACGCTGGCCGATCTCGACGCCGTGGACAAGGTGGCCCGCGTGCATGTGGCGGAGGCGTTGAGCTACCGCGGCGAGACGCTCAGGCAGCAGCGGGCGGCATGAGGTGCCCGCGGAGAGAGGGCAGCCACACCAGCACGCAATGGGGGCATGAATGGCCGAGCTCGAGGACCGTATCACTCAGGTGGAGCGGGAGTTGAAATCGATCCCCGAGATCCTCCAGCTGCAAGCCCGCTTGAGCGAGTCGCGGTTTGCGGCGCTGTTCGCGGAGCTCGATACGATCAAACGCGAGTTGCGGGCGCTGCCATACGCATTCGCGGCGCTGCTGGCCGAGCGCGGCAAGGGCGATTGACTTTTCAATTTTGCGAGCCCGCCGTCGAGAGGGCCACACGCCAGCGATCTGCGACCACTTGCTACGCGAGGAGTATCGCTTCCTTTATCGATGCTTCAATGCCGGCCAATTTCTCAAACTCGGTCGCAGTCTCTGTCCAGGCTTCCTTCGCCATCGATGACTGGCAGGCGCCGAAGGCAGCTGCCTGGTCCAGCTTCAACTGCCGCAAGCCATCGTGCCGGCCCTCGAAGAAGATCGCGTAGTCCAGCGCGCGCTTGGCACCCAGCGGAAGCGCGAAAAACATGAGATGTCCGCGCTGCTCCTGAGAGAACGCCTTCTGGGATGCCGCCTTCGACAGCATCAGCAGGGCGTCGCGGCCGATCGGTCGCCGCTCACGCAAGGCGGCTTCTGCGGCTTCTCGGTAGAGCGCCTTGAAGACGCCAAGTGCCGCCTCGTAGACCTCGCCGGAGTTTGGGTGACGGACGCGCTTCGGCTTGGTCCAGTGTCGATAGTGGCCGCGCCTGTACGATACGCCGTCGGCCCGCCATGCTTTCTCCAAGTGGTGCCGATCGATGTTTACACACGCGAAGCCGGCAGGATCATGAAGTTGGACATTCTGCCCATCCGCCGCATAGGCCAGGACAAAGTGGTCCGCACCGGGCGCGCGCGGACGCAGAGGATTGTAGATCAAGCAACTCATGTCGAGCGGGCCAAGGATGACGGGGCCCTCGGCAAGCAGAGCCCCCAAGCGGTCGAAGGGAGGGCTGTCGGCTGCCTCCACGAACGCTTCCTCGTATTCAAAGCCAAGCAGCGTGAGGGCCTGGCTCAGTCCCTTGTCGGGTGTCGTGAGCTCGCCAAAAAACGGCAAGTGCTTGATGGACGCACCCAGCCCCACTGCCGACAGGGCTTCGATTGTACGCGGCGAAGTATGCTCGCCCACCGCGCTCAGCAACATCGCCGCGGAGTTCGCGTAGCAGTACCACGCACTGTCGAGGAAAGCGGGAGCCCGTTTGCTCATGCCACCATGCATAACATCGCTCCGTTGCTTGGTCAGCCTCTGGTGCCGTCAGATTTGTGCCGTCGAGCCGGTGCACTTGAGCGGGAGGCAACTATCCGAAAATTCCGGATCGCTCGACAAGTGGGATGGCGGGGTACAGGCGACATCGGCCACCACAATCCAGATGCCGTGATCTCCGCGTATCGCGTCAACTCGAAGTCGTGACGCAATCGCTCGCAGCAGTGCTCGCGTGAGCTACCCCAGCCCTCCGGCGCGCTCGACGAATTCTGCCACGGCCGCGGCGCCGTCGCCTGACTTGAGGTTGGTGAACACGAAGGGTCGGTCGCCGCGCATGCGCTGCGTGTCCTGGCGCATCACTTCCAGCGAGGCGCCGACGTGGGGGGCGAGGTCGGTCTTGTTGATCACGAGCAGATCGGAGCGGGTGATGCCGGGGCCGCCTTTCCTGGGGATCTTCTCGCCCTGGGCCACGTCGATCACGTAGATGGTGAGGTCGGCCAGCTCCGGGCTGAAGGTGGCGGCGAGGTTGTCTCCGCCCGACTCGATCAGGATCACGTCCAGCGCCGGGAACTTGCGGTGCATCTCGGCTACGGCCGCCAGGTTGATAGACGCGTCCTCGCGGATCGCCGTGTGCGGGCAGCCGCCGGTCTCCACGCCCATGATACGCTCCACCGGCAGTGCGCCGGCGCGCGTCAGGATCAGCGCGTCCTCCTTGGTGTAGATGTCGTTGGTGATGGCGCAGATGTCGTAGCGGTTGCGGAAGGCCTTGCACAGCGCCTCCATCAGCGCCGTCTTGCCCGACCCCACCGGGCCGCCGATGCCCACGCGCAGGGGGCCATTGGGGGACTTGGTCATGGGTGGGGGACCTTCGCATCCTTCATTGCAGCTCGGCAGTCGGGCGTCGAGGTCGAGTTTGGCGGCCGGCGACGGCCGACTGCCTACTCCCGGCTGCCATGGGATCAGACCCGCAGGGTCTGGCCCCGTCTACGACCGGAACAGCCGCGTATACTGCGTCTCATGCCGCATGGACGCAATGTCCGCCATGACGCTGGCGCCGCCGATGTCGTCGAGCTTCGCGGCGAGGGTGCCGGCGACGAGGGGGGGCAGCAACGGCTCCAGCCGCGCCAGCACGCGCAGCCCGTCGGTCTGGCCCAGCGGGATGAGCCGGACGCCGGCCGATACCAGGTTGGCGGCTAAGGCCTGGACGAAGGCGTGGGTGGTCGGCGCGAGCGGCAGGCCGTGGGCCGCCGCGCAGCCTCCGACGGCCACCGGGTAGGCGATCTCGGGCGCCACCACCGCAAGACACTCCAGCGCGGGCGAGGGCCACACCGCCCGCGTTGCGGCGAGGAATGCGGCTCCCTGGGCCAGCGTCTCCAGGCGCCGCTCGGCCGAGGATGTGAAGGCCGCGGCCAGCTCCGCCACCTCGGCCAGGCGGCGCTCATCGCCACCGGATACCGCCCGCCAAGCCTCGGCGAGGAAGATGGCGTCCGACCGTCCGGCGCCGTGTCTCAGGATGTCCTCGATCCAATCTCCCAGCGTGACCGCATCGCGCACCTTGCCGGCCTCGACCGTCCATTCGAGACCGTGCGAGTAGCTGAAGCCGCCCACCGGATAGGCCGGCGACAGCCAGAGCATCAGGCGGCCGAGTGTGCGCGGCTCCAGCACGTCCACGCCCGATGCGGGCTCTGCGCGCTTCTCGCTCTCAACGTCATTCCCGCGAAGGCGGGAACCCATGCACGTGACGGCACGCTCCCGATCGGGTGCACCGGGTCCCGGCCTTCGCGGGGATGACGGTGTGTCCTGGTCTGACGGCATCGGCTTCAATGGCCGTGGTCGTGGCCATCGCGACGATGACCGTCGCCGCGATGGCGATGCTCATGCGCATGGCCATGATGATGTCCATGGCTATGGCCCTGCACCGCACCCTGCCCGTAGGCGCCGCCCTCGGGGTTGAACGGACGCTCCACGGCGCGCACGTCCGCGCCGAGACCGCGGGCCATGTCGG
>Ga0209382_10001866_pt1 | contig 32147 bp, 31 predicted proteins | sample SoiMetdeltSBSDD5_FD_187599 | JGI IMG/M metagenome (GOLD analysis project Ga0209382, IMG submission 187599) | Bulk soil microbial communities from a Populus tree surrounding site in Tennessee, USA - Soil MetaG P. deltoides SBSDD5 (SPAdes) (version 2) | ecosystem: Environmental > Terrestrial >...
GCCTGGGACCGCCACGACGGCAGCGCCTGGGACCGCCACGACGGCAGCGCCTGGGACCGCCACGACGGCAGCGCCTGGGACCGCCACGACGGCAGCGCCTGGGACCGCCACGACACCTCGCAACTCGCCGTCGCAGCCTGATACTCCGCGACCCGCCAACCCTCCCACTCAAGTCGAGTTTCAGGCATCATCGAGAGGTCACGAGTTTGGAGGGCCCTCGATACAGCCGACACGCCTTAACACGCTCATCGTCAGCTCCGTCGTTCTCTTCTTCGGAGTTGCGTTGTGGTGTCTGCTCATCGCACGGCTCCCCACCGACCGGGTCGACACATCGCCAGCCGTCCTCGTCGGCATCGCCGTACTCCTCATCCTCGCCCAGACCCTTCCTGGTCGTCTCCGTGCCTCCGGCGGATCGGTCGAGTCGCTCAACCTGGACGAAGTCCTCATCGTCCCGATGCTCCTAGCGTTCGCACCGCTTGAGATGGCGCTGACCACCCTGGTGGCGACGACAGCGGGCAGCATCGCCGTGCGTCGAGCACCGGAGAAGGCCATCTTCACGATTGGCGAGTACCTCATCGCGCTGGCGTGCGGACTCATGACATTCCATCTACTTGCCGGCCCGCGGCACGACGAGATCAATCTGCGAACGATGGGAGCCGTTGTCGCCGCGGGCGTGCTCGTCGCAGCACTCACCCATATCGCGGTGGCGGCCATGATCGCGTATGTCACGGACGCCCCGCTGCGTTCGACCATCAAGGTGCCTCGATCGCATCTCCTCGCCTGGGTGGGTGCGGCCATCCTCGGCGCCAGCTGCTCGGCCCTGACCTTCACTCTGAGCTGGGGTTTCATACCGGCGTTGCTGTTGGTCGCGTTCATCCAGAGGGCGTATTCGGCGCAGCTTCGTGAGAGTGCTGGCCGGATCCAAGCCGAGCGGCTGCAACACGCCACCGCTGAGCTTCGCGCCACGCAGGAGAAGCCCGCGATCACGAGCTCCCTGGTCGCGTCGACCTGCGATCTGATCGGCGCCCGTCGCGTGCGCATCATGGCTGCCGACGACATCCTGCCGCCCGGATCTCTCGCCGCACCGATGCCATCCGGACAGGTCCTCGTGGCGGAGGGCCGACTCGGACCAGGTCATTGGACGGCCCAAGAGCGCGAGACGCTGATCTCGCTTGCCGGCGTGGCCAACGACGCGCTCAAGGCCGCAGACCTGATCGCTCGCCTGCAGGATGTGACGGACGCGCAGACCGAGGGCATCCTGTCCATCGACGGTGGCGGTTTGGTGACGTTCGCCAACCCGGCAGCGGGAAGCATGCTCCGTCTCGAGGAGCACAGCTCGATCGCTGGCAAACCCATCGACGATGTCCTCAGCCTGCGCGTTCGTCGCAAGCCGCTCGACCTCGTGGAGATGATGCGCGACGGCGTCACGGTCCAAGACGCCGATGCCACGCTGCATGCCGCGGCGGGCAATCGCACCGAGATCGCCTATTCCTTCAACCCGATCGGCAACCGGGTCGATGCCGGCGAGGAGTCGGAGGGCGCCGTACTGGTCGTCCGCGACGTCACCGAGCGCCGCGCGTTCCAGGAGGCGCTGACCTATCGAGCGATGCACGACGAGCTCACCGGGCTCCCCAACCGCCGGTCGTTCCTGGACCGGCTCGACGAGCTGCTCGCCCAGAGCGTCGCCGGGGACCAGCATCACGTCGTGATCTTCGTCGACCTCGACCGGTTCAAGCTGGTCAACGACTCCTTCGGCCACCTCGTCGGCGACCAGCTCCTGATCCAGATGAGCGACCGGCTGCTCCGTGCGGTTCCCGACTCCAACATCATCGCGCGACTGTCCGGCGACGAGTTCGTCGTGCTCATCGAGGACATCGACGACCGTGGCCGGCTCGAGCAACTCGCAGAAACCGTCCTCGATCGGCTGCGCCAGTCGTACCTCATCGACGGTCACAGCGTGCAGGTCACGGTCTCCATCGGCATCGCCGTGACCGACCCGGGCCAGACCCGCGACGACGTCATGCTTGCGGCCGATGCCGCGGCCTACGCCGCCAAGTCCGCCGGGCGCAACTGCATCCGGTTCGCGACGCAGGAGCTCGTCGACGCCTCGCGGGTACGGCTCGAGCTCGAGGCGCAGCTCCGTGACGCGATCGACAACGGCGGACTCAGCCTGCGCTTCCAGCCCATCGTCGACACCAAGACGCAGGCGCTGTCCGGGGTCGAGGCGCTGGTGCGCTGGGAGCGCGGCGGCGAGACCGTGCCGCCGGCCGAGTTCATCCCGCTCGCCGAGGACTCCGGGCTCATCGTCTACGTCGGACGGTGGGTGCTCGAGGAAGCGTGCCGGGTCACGCGGCGGTGGAACCAGACGCATCCGGAGCGGCCACCCGTGATGGTCTCGGTCAATCTGTCCGCACTGCAGCTGGTCCAGCCCGGCCTCGCCCAGGAGGTCGCGGCGACCCTCGAGGAGACCGGCCTGCCGCCGTGGCAGCTCAGCCTGGAGATCACCGAGACCGCGCTGCTCGCCGACGTCGACGTCAACCTCGCGACGCTGCAGGAGCTGCGTGACATCGGCGTGCAGGTCTGTGTCGACGACTTCGGCACCGGCTACTCGTCGCTTGCCTACCTGCGTACGCTGCCGGTCGACGTGGTCAAGCTCGACCGCGCGTTCATCGCCGGACTCGGCAAGGACCCTGTCGACACGCAGATCGTCGCGGCCGTGCTCCGGCTCTGCAAGGCACTCGGCCGGCGGATCGTCGCCGAGGGCGTCGAGACCGAGCTCCAGCGCCAGACGCTGTCACGGATGGGCTGCCCCTACATGCAGGGCTTCCTGATCGCCCGGCCGATGCGGACCGAGGCCTTCGAGGCCTACTGGGCGAGCCTCAACGGCAACAGTCCGAACGGGGACAGCCCGCCGGCGGAGCTGCCGGCCGCCGTCGAGCGCTGACCGGCCCCACTTCGCATGGCCCACCGGCACTCTGCATGGTGTGGCTGCCATGCAGAGTGCGCAATCACCACGAGAACGTGGTATTCCAACCGGTGATCAGAGGTAGAGGCCGGTGTGGTCGTCCTCGATGCGCTCGGAGGCGACCGCGTGGAGATCGCGCTCGCGGAGCAAGATGTAGTCGTCGCCGCGTACCTCGACCTCGGCCTTGTCCTCGGGGTCGAACAGGACCCGGTCGCCGATCTGCACCGTACGCACGTTCTGCCCCACAGCGCGTACCCGAGCCCAGGCCAGCCGACGACCCATCGCCGCGGTCGCCGGGATGACGATTCCTGCCGACGAGCGGCGCTCCCCAGCGTCTTGGTCGAGCGTCACGAGCAGCCGGTCGTGCAGCATCTGGATCGGCAGCTTGTCCGCCCGGACCTCGCTGTCCGACGACGGCTTGCGATCACGGGGCTTCGAGGCTGACGGTTTGGACGGCACAGGCTCCCCAGGGTTGGCTCTCAGTTGCGTCCGACGAGGCGGCGCACCACGACGATCAGCGCAGCAGCGCCGACGATGCCGCCGGCGACCGGAGCGATGTTCTCCAGCCGCGGCGACCCATCCTCGTCGATGAAGCGGGCCTTGACCCTGTCGAGCGTACGCTGCGCCACGTTCTTGGGATGGGTCCGCTCCACGATCTGGTCGATCGTGACCGCGAGCCGATCTCGAGCTGCTTCGATGTCGCGTACGAGAGCGTCCGGTGTGCGGTCGCCGGCACCTGCGCCACCCGAGTCGCGCGCGTCCTTGTCCTTGGAACCGCGGGCCACACCATCCTCCTCGTTCGAGCCGACGTGGGGACGCCGACACTGGTCTCTCTAGCGCCACCGTATCGGTTCAGCACACCGACTACGCTCATATGACACCGAGCCAGCACTCTCGAAATGGATACCGGATGCCCGACACCGACCCCACCGCCACCCGACTCGCGCCGGGCGACTCCGCTCCCGACTTCAGCCTCGTCGACGACCGTGGCGACAAGGTGACCCTGTCCGATCTCCGCGGCCAGAAGGTGATCGTCTACTTCTACCCAGCCGCGATGACACCCGGCTGCACCAAGGAGGCCTGCGACTTCAGCGACTCGCTCGACTCGCTCCAGGCCGCCGGCTACACCGTTCTCGGCATCTCCCCCGACAAGCCGGAGAAGCTGGCCACGTTCCGCGAACGCGACGGGCTGACGATCACCCTGCTCTCCGACCCGGAGCGGCAGGTCCTCGAGGCCTGGGGCGCGTACGGCGAGAAGAAGCTCTACGGCAAGGTCGTCGAAGGCGTGATCCGGTCGACGTTCGTCGTCGACGAGACCGGCAAGATCGAGGTCGCGCAGTACAACGTCAAGGCCACCGGCCACGTGGCGAAGCTGCGCCGCGAGCTGAGCGTCTGACCGCTGCCGCGACGCGGACGCAAGACTTGCAGTTAAGGCTGCCATCACGACCGCAACTGCAAGTCTTGTCGAGCCCGTGGCCGCTTAGAATTCGGGCCAGGCCGGAGTGGTGGAACTGGCAGACACGCAGGATTTAGGATCCTGTGCCTTCGGGTGTGAGGGTTCGAGTCCCTCCTCCGGCACCTCCCACGCGCACCAGGTGCGCTGCCAACCGAGCATCGAACGAGCGCGACGTGGTCGGTCGCCGGCCGACACGAGGCACGCGAGGACGCAGTGGCAGCGCGACATCATGCGCCGGGAGAACCTCGAGGCCGACGGGTGGATCGTCCTCGTCATCACCGCGATCGGCGTGTTTCAGCGCCCGGCACCGACCCTCATGCGGATTCTGAGCGCCTCGGAACGGCGCGGGTGCGCGGGCCTACCCCGGCGGGCTCAACGACAATTGGCGTCAGCTCTGATCACGGGCGCACACCTCGCGTACCGCCTGGGCGCGACCGACAATCGAGCAGGGTTCGGGTGGTCGGTTCGACGCACAGATGGTGCTGGTGGGGCGTGTGATGTGTCCCCGCGTCGGCCTAGGACGCGAGGGCCTTGGCGACGATCGGCGCGATCGCGCGCAGCGCCGCGCCACGGTGGCTGATCGCGTCCTTGGAGGCGGCGGACAGCTCGCCGTTGCTGACCTTCTGCCCGTCGGCCAGGAAGATCGGGTCGTAGCCGAAGCCACCACGGCCGTGCGGCTCCCGAAGCAGCCGGCCCCGCAGTACGCCGATCTCGAGATGCTCGCTCCCGTCCGGCAGCACGAACGCGACGGCGCAGCGGAACTCCGCTTGGCGTTTGCTGTCGGGTACGTCGGCGGTCTGGGCCAGCAGCAGCCGGTTGTTGGCGGTGTCGCGTGCTCCGCGATCGGCCTTCGGCAGCCCGGCCCAACGGGCCGACAGCACGCCCGGCATGCCGTTGAGCGCGTCGAGGCAGATGCCGGAGTCGTCGGCGAGCGCCGGCAGGCCGGTGACCTTGACGGCGGCCCGCGCCTTGATCAGGGCGTTGCCCTCGAAGGTGTACTCCGTCTCGGCCGGCTCGTCGTAGGGATCGACGTCGTCGAGACCGAGGACCTCGATCTCGGGCAGCTCGTCTTCGAGTATTCGCCGCAGCTCCTTCAGCTTTCTCGCATTGTGACTAGCCAGAAGGACCTGCTTCATGTTCATGCCCCTTCACCCAACGCGTGCCGCTGCAGCCGACTCAGCTCGACACATCCTGACGACGCTAAACCCAGCATCTCATCCAAAAGCGCCCGATCGAACGGTTCACCTTCGGCTGTTCCCTGGACTTCGACGAATCTGCCGTCTCCGGTCATGACGACGTTCATGTCGGTGTCGGCGTTGACATCCTCGTCGTAGGCCAGGTCGAGCAGCGAGATTCCGCCGACGACACCCACCGAAACGGCGGCGACGGAGCCCCGGAGCGGCTCCGCGACCAGCGCGCCGCGCTCGCGCAGGTGGGCCACCGCATCGCTGAGCGCGACGAAGCCGCCGGTGATCGCCGCCGTACGCGTGCCGCCGTCGGCCTGCAGCACGTCGCAGTCGACCACGATGGTGTTCTCGCCGAGCGCCTTGTAGTCGACGACGGCCCGCAGGGACCGGCCGACCAGCCGGGAGATCTCGTGGGTACGGCCGCCGAGCCGGCCCTTGACCGACTCGCGGTCGGATCGGGTATGCGTGGCACGCGGCAGCATCGCGTACTCCGCCGTCACCCACCCCAGGCCGGATCCCTTGCGCCAGCGTGGCACGCCCTCGGTGACCGAAGCCGCGCATAACACGCGAGTCCGGCCGAACTCGACGAGGACCGAACCCTCGGCATGGTCCAGCCACTGGCGCGCGATCCGCACCGGTCGCAGTTGATCGGGGCTGCGTCCGTCCGCTCGGCTCATGTACATCGACCCTACGGGCGTTACGGCCCGTAGTCCGCGCGGGTCGGGTGTAACTGACGTTCTCACTACCACTACACAAGGCACGAACGGCCTTTGCGCCTCGCTGCCCTCGCCGACGGTCAGATGTCGTAGGTCGCGCCGGAGGTGACCAGCTCGATCGGTCCGTCGAAGACCGGTCGGGCGTCGGCCAGCACCTCGTCGGGATCCGTCCACGGCGGGACATGGGTCAGCAACAGCCGTCGTACACCGGCCCGAGCGGCCTGCTCGGCGGCGTCTCGGCCGGTCAGATGCAGGTCGGCCGGATGGTCGACCGACTCGACGAAGGCCGACTCGGCCAGCAGCACGTCGGCACCCGTCGCGAGCGACTCGAGGGCGCCACAGGGCCCGGTGTCGCCCGAGTACGTCAGCGTCGAGCCGGCCGCGCTGATCCGCATGCCATAGGCCTCGACCGGATGCGCCACCCGCGCCACCCGTACCTCGAACGGCCCCAGCGGCAACGGACGACCGTCCGACCAGGTCGCGATGTCGAACTCCTCCGCCATCCCCGGCTCCTCCGGGAGCCCGTAGGCACGAGCCAGCCGGGCCGCGATGTCCGACGGACCGATCACCGGCACCCGCGGGTGCGGCGCCTTCGGGTGATAGCGCCGATAAACGTAGTAGGACGCCAGGTCGAAGAAGTGGTCCGGATGCAGATGCGACACCGCGACCGCGTCCACGTCGAGCGGGTCGATGTAGCGCTGGAGGTGGCCGAGCGCCCCGTTGCCGAGGTCGAGCAGCAGCCGGTACGTACGGCCGTCGTGGGGCGCCTCGACGAGGTAGCAGCTCGCCGGCGACTCGGGGCCGGGGAACGAGCCGGAGCAGCCGACGATCGTGAGTCTCATGCATTCATCCAGGCGAACTGGTCGACCAGGTCGAGCTCGGGACCGAGGAAGCGCCGGCCGACCTCGCGGAACTCCTGGGGCTGCCCGGTGGTCAGGAACTGATGCGCCGGCTCGGCGAGGCCGTTGGGGCGCTCGAGGCCGTGGTGTACGAGCAGCCGGTAGACCTCCTTGGCGGTCTCGTCGGCGCTCGACACGAGCGTGACCTCGTCGCCCATGACGTACGAGATCACGCCGGTCAGCAGGGGGTAGTGCGTACAGCCGAGGATGAGCGTGTCGACGCCGTCGTCGACCAGGGGGTCGAGGTAGGAGTGCGCCGCCGCCAGCAGTTCGGGTCCGCTGGTGACGCCACGCTCGACGAACTCCACGAAGCGCGGGCAGACCTGCGTGTGCAGCGTGATCTGCGGCGCCGCCGCGAAGGCGTCGTCGTAGGCCTGGCTGGAGGCGGTCGAACGCGTGCAGATGACGCCGACCTGGCCGTTGCGGCTGGCGGCGACGGCCCGTCGGGTCGCCGGGAGGATCACCTCGACGACCGGCACGTCGTAGCGCTCCCGGGCGTCTCGGAGCATTGCGGCGCTCGCCGAGTTGCAGGCGATCACCAGGGCCTTCACACCGCGCGTGACGAGGTGGTCGAGGCACTCGAGGGCGTACTCGCGAACCTCGCTGATCGACTTCGGGCCGTACGGCTGCCGCGCGGTGTCGCCGAGATAGAGCACCGGCTCGTGCGGCAGTTGGTCGAGAACGGCGCGGGCGACCGTCAATCCGCCGAAGCCGGAGTCGAAGATGCCAATCGGTGCGTCTGCCACGGCGAAAGCCTAGAACCGTCGCGGCCGGATCGGGGTGTGGATGCGGCCCACGCCACACGTGAGCCGCCGCACGCCCAGCGTGAGAAGGCGTCAGAACGGCAGCTTCGGCTGCGGTGGCCCGTGGGTCGGGTCGACGCCGTCGAACAGGCTGCTCACCGACTCGCCGGCGTGAATCCGGCGAATCGCCTCGGCGAACAGCCCGGCGACCGACCGTACGCGCAGGTCGGGCCAGTCGGCCGGCGCCGGCACCGTGTCGGTCGTGACGACCTCCGTCACCCGCGGATGGCCGCTGAGTCGCGGCACCGCCTTGCCGGTGAACAGTCCGTGGGTGCAGGCGATCGCGGCGTCGCCGCAGCCGTGGTCGGCGAGCCGGTCGAGCAATTCGATGATCGAGCCGCCGGTCGCGATCTCGTCGTCGAGGATGATGACCCGCTTCCCGGCCACGTCGCCCACGATGGCGTCGATGACCACGCGGTCGTCGCTGAGCCGGCGCTTGCTGCCGGCCGCGACGGGCAGCCCGAGCATCCGGGCGAAATGGGTCGCCGACTTCGCGGCGCCGAGGTCGGGCGACACGACGACCGTGTCGGTGAGGTCCTGGCCGCGGAAGTGCTCGGCCAGCTCGCCGATCGCCGTCAGGTGATCGACCGGCACCGAGAAGAATCCGTGCACCTGTGGCGCGTGCAGGTTCATCGTCAGCACCCGGTCCGCGCCGGCGGCGACGAGCAGGTCGGCCACGAGGCGGCCGCCGATCGAGATACGAGAGGCGTCCTTCTTGTCCGACCGGGCGTACGCGAAGAACGGGATGACGGCCGTCACCTGCGCCGCAGACGCGCCACGCGCCGCGTCGAGCATCAGCAGCAGCTCCATCAGGTGTTCCTGCGTCGGGGGTACGAGCGGCTGCACGATGTAGACGTCGCGCTGCCGGCAGTTGGCCCGCAGCTGTACCTGGAGGCAGTCGTTGCTGAATCGCACGATGTCGACCGGCGACAACTCGACGCCGAGCCCGTCGCAGATCCGCCGCGCGAAATCGCGATGGGCGCTGCCGGTGAAGACGACGATCTCCCGTACCGGAATGTCGCGCACACTAACCCCGCAGGTCTCAGACGCTCCTACGCCTGAAGCCTAACCGGCGGGCCGTCAGCGCCAAGATTGCGCGTCTTCGGCACGAGCTGAGTGAGACACGCAAGGTCGGCAGGAGGAAGTGGTGAAGACGCGCAATCTCGGCGCGAAGGGTTGGGGCGTCAGGCCCAGAGCTGACCCTCCAGGCGCTCTTCCGCTTCGTCGACGGTGCCTTCGTAGGCACCGGTCGACAGGTACTTCCAGCCGCCGTCGGCGACGATGAACGCGATGTCGGCGCGCTGCTTCGCCTCGACGGCTCGGGCGGCCTGACCCAGTGCGGCGTGGAGGATGGCGCCGGTCGAGATGCCGGCGAAGATGCCTTCGGCGTCGAGGAACTCGCGGACCCGGCGTACGGCGTCGCGTGGGCCGACCGAGAATCGCGCGTCGATGAACGAGTCGTCGTAGAGCTCGGGGACGAACCCCTCGTCGAGGTTGCGCAGGCCGTAGACGAGCTCGCCGTAACGCGGCTCGGCCGCGACGATGCGTACCTCGGGCTTGTGCTCCCGGAAGAACTGGCCGAGCCCCATGAGGGTCCCCGTCGTGCCGAGCCCGGCGACGACATGCGTCACCTCGGGCAGGTCGGCGAGGATCTCGGGGGCGGTGGTGTCGCGATGCACCGCGGCGTTGGCCGGGTTGCCGTACTGGTAGAGCATCACCCAGTCGGGGTGCTCGGTGGCGATCCGCTTCGCGACCCGGATCGCCTCGTTCGATCCACCGGCCGCCGGTGTCGAGACGATCTCGGCGCCCCACATGCGAAGCAGCTGACGACGCTCCTCCGACGTGTTCTCCGGCATGACGCAGACGAGCCGATAACCGCGCAGCTTCGCGACCATGGCGAGGGAGATGCCGGTGTTGCCCGAGGTGGGTTCGAGGAGCGTGCAGCCGGGCCGGAGCTGTCCTTCCTTCTCCGCGCGCTGGACCATCGCGAGCGCGACCCGGTCCTTGACCGAGCCGGTGGGGTTACGATCCTCGAGCTTCGCCCACAGGCGGACGTCTGGGGACGGCGACAGGCGGGGCAGCCCGACCAGCGGCGTGTCGCCGATCGAGTCGAGGAGCGTGTCGTGGGACATAGCGTGGGTCAGCCGCCCGCGACGGCCGGCAGGATCACGACCGTGTCGCCGTCGGAGACCGCCGTGTCGAGTCCGCCGGTGAAGCGGACGTCCTCGTCGTTGACGTACACGTTGATGAACCGGCGGAGCCCGGACTCGTCGACGAGTCGCTCCTTGACGCCGGGGTTGTTGGCTTCGACGTCGTCGATGAGCTGGGCGAGCGTGCCACCCTGCGCGGTGACGGCCTTCTCGCCGCCGGTGTAGGTGCGCAGGATCGTCGGGACCCGGACCTCGATCGCCATCACATCTCCATGTCTGTGTCTGTCAGGTTGCTCGGCCGTACGAAGTAGTCAACCGACGCGTCGTGGGTCGTCATTCCGCCTCCGCATACGACGAGACCACAGTCACGTCCTCCTCGGTGACCTCGCCGTCGACGATGCGGTAGGACCGGAACTCGACCGGGCCGGCCTCGTGTGCCCCGTCGGCGGTCGACACGAGCACGTAGTGGGCACCGGGCTCCTGGGCGAGGCCGATGTCGGTCCGCGAGGGGTACGCCTCGGTCGCGGTGTGCGAGTGGTAGATGACCACCGGCTCCTCTTCGCGGTCGTCCATGTCCTGGTAGAGCCGGAGCAGATCGACCGAGTCGAACTCGTAGAACGTCGGCGACTGAGCGGCGTTGCGCATCGGGACGAACCGGGCGGGCCGACTCGAGCCGGCGGCCCCGGCCACGACGCCGCACGCCTCGTCGGGATGGTCCCGCCGGGCGTGCGCCACGATCGCGTCGCGGATCTCCGCCTCGATGGTGAGCACGCTTCGAGGGTAGAGGCGCAGCCTGGTCCGGTCGTACCGTCCGGATGCTGAGACCGATCCGGGGCCGTCCGGAGGTGGATCCCGATCGCCAGATGACCTTCGGCCCTGCCCGGTCGCGACGATCCATGTTGCGTTACGGACAAAGGCCAGATCTCTCGAGTGATTCCGCCAGCGCCGTTCGACTTGGTGGCGCCAGTTGCGCACCGGCCCGCAGGTGAAGTGGCCGGGCGTCCGCAGCCGTGGCGTCGTGGAACCAACGGACAAGAAGGTGAGTGCGGTGAGCTTTTCCGTCACGTCGTGGAACGTCGAGCATTTCGGCTCCGCGAGAAATGGGGAGAGCAGTGCTCGGGTTCAGACACGAATCGACGACGTCTTCGACCTGCTCGACACCGCGGGCGTCAGGTCGGACGTCTTCGCGATCTATGAGGTCGAGGGCGCCTTGGTCTTCGACCAGGTGAAGCAGCGGTTCCCCGACTACACCTGGACGATCACCGAGGGAGCCGCCACCCAGGAGATCCTGGTCGGCACCAAAGCCCAAGCGTTCGTGACCCACCGGCCCGAGTTCTCTCGTGGTTTCACGGGCACACTCCGACCGGGCCTTCTGGTGACCGTCACCGACGGGGGTAAGGACTATCCCATCCTGTTCCTCCACCTGAAGGCCGCGGACGAGCCGATCGACTTCGGCGTCCGCGTGTACCAGCACGAAAAGGCCCGCAATCTGCGCAAGGCGCTCGACAAATCGACCGCTAACAATCAGCCGGCCAACTTCATCGTCGCCGGCGATCTCAACAACGTCGGAATGTACCTCACGTTCTCCAACGAGGGGATTTCCCTCGATGAGGAGGAGAGTCGGATCAAGGGGATGTACGAATCCCGGTACGACCTGATGCGGCTGCTCCCCAAGTCCGCAGACGCAACCTTCTGGAACGGCCCGGGCAGTTCCGACCCTCCCTCCGACCTCGACCATGTCCTCGCCGCGTCTCAGATCTCCTTCCAGAAGGACCGGAACGACGCCGAGGTCAGGGTCATCGGCTGGCCGGACGAGCCGACGGACGCGGCGAAGCAGGCGTGGATCACCAAGTACTCAGACCATGCCCTGATCCGGTTCACCGTCACCGGCGTCAACTGACACTCATCCGAGCCAGCCGCGGGCGACGTAGCGATCGTCCTCGATCGGGCGTCCCCACAGCCCCGGATCGGCGAGATGCTCCATCTCGATCCGCTCGCAATGCGGCTCGAGCAGCGCCTGTGTCCGGTCCGACGTCAGACCGGCGCCGGTCGACCACTCGCCCTCGACGAAGACGAACCGGCCGCCAGGACGCAGCAACGACACCCACTGCGCCACCGCACCGGCCGGATCCGGCAGCGCCCAGAGCACGTGCCGCAGCAAGACGACGTCGAGCGTGCCCGGGATGATCGGCGGCCGGGCGGCGTCGCCGACGACGTAGCGCACGTGCAGTCCGGCCGCCTCCGCCTTGGATCTCGCCCGGTCGATCATCGCGGCGGCGAAGTCGACACCAGTGACATGATGGCCGGCGGCTGCCGCGAGCAACGCCAGCGAGCCCGTGCCGCAGCCGAGACTCGCCACCGACGCCGGCGGTTCCGGCAGCCACTGCGCGAGGCGCTGCCGCCAGGCCTCACGTACGCCGGGATCGGCCAGCCCATGGTCCGGCGCCGAGTCATACGTCGCTGCGACAGCACTCCAGTACGCCGCGTCGCCGGGCTCGGCGTCAGTCGATCGCATGGACGAGCGTCTCTTGGACGTACCCGAGCCAGTCGTAGATGTCGTGGACGTAGGTCTCCGGGTCGTCCTCCGGCAGCCTGGTCCACCGTTGCTCGTCGTCTTGCTCGATGCCCAAGCGGGTGGCCAGTGCCAGACGGATGTCGGTCAGCGCCCGCAGCCAGGCCTGGACCCCGTCCGCGTCGAGCTCCACTTCGACCTGCGGCTCGGCCGGCGCCTCGACATCGCCTTCGGCGTCGGCGGCGATCGGCTCGCTCATGCCACCCGCGATCAGGCTCTCGATCAGGATCTGCGCGTTGCGTGACTTGGCCTCACGCAGGCCGCGCTCGGTGAAGCGACGGAAGTCGGCGGCGCCCTCCTCGTCGTCGCGATAGGCGTCGGGCAACAACCGCCGGAGCACCGGGTCGTCCGGCGGCTGCGTCGAGCCGTCGATGTCGACCAGGCCGGCCAACGGGTCGTCCGACTCCGCGGCGCCGGAATCACTGCCGAGCAGTTCGGCGACCTGCGCGGCCAGATTGGCGATCAACCGCGCCTCGGGCTGCTCGAACTCCGCATGCGCACCACCCCGGCGGCGTCCCCGAAACCGCTTCACGCGTCCGCCTTCTGCAAGGTCGCCCACAGGCCGTAGCCGTGCATCGCCTCCACGTCGCGCTCCATCTCCTCCCGGGTGCCGGTCGACACGACCGCACGGCCGTCGTTGTGCACCTGCAGCATCAGCTTGTCCGCCTTGGACTTCGGATAGCCGAAGTAGCTGCGGAAGACGTAGCTGACGTACGACATCAGGTTCACCGGATCGTTCCAGACGAGGGTGACCCACGGCTTGTCGAGCTGGACGACCTCGTCGGACTCAGGTCGCTCGAGCTCGGTGGGTTCGACCTCGGTCGGCGTCGGCGCGGCCACCGAAGCATTGTCGCGCAGTGCCCGCTGCCGAGGTGCGCCGCGTCCTACGCTGGGCCTGTGACGTCCACGGCGCTGCTCACGGACCACTACGAGCTGACGATGCTCCAGGCGGCACGGCGCAGTGGGACGGCCGAGCGTCGGACCGTGTTCGAGCTGTTCGCCCGCGCCCTGCCGGACGGCCGCCGCTACGGCGTCGTCGCCGGTGTCGGCCGGGCACTCGACGCGCTCGACGACTTCCGCTTCGACGCCGAGGCGCTCGACCACCTGCGTACGGCGGGCGTCGTCGACGCATCGACACTGGAGTGGCTCGCGTCGTACCGGTTCAGCGGCGACGCATGGGGCTACGCCGAGGGCGAGGCGTACTTCCCCGGCTCTCCCCTGCTCGTCGTCGACGGCACGTTCGCCGAGTGCGTGATTCTCGAGACCGTGCTGCTGAGCATCTACAACCACGACTCGGCGATCGCATCGGCGGCGTCCCGGATGATCCTCGCGGCCGGCGGGCGGCCGTGCATCGAGATGGGCTCGCGGCGTACGCACGAGCGGGCCGCCGTCGCCGCGGCGCGGGCAGCGTACATCGCGGGCTTCGACGCCACGTCGAACCTCGCCGCCGGCCAGGTGCACGGCATCCCGACGGTCGGCACGAGTGCGCATGCGTTCACGCTGCTCTACGACACCGAGCGGGACGCCTTCGCCGCCCAGGTCGACTCCCTCGGCGCCGGCACGACGCTGCTCGTCGACACCTACGACATCGCCGAGGCCGTTCGGGTCGGGGTCGAGGTCGCCGGTCCGGACCTCGGCGCCGTCCGCATCGACTCCGGCGACCTGCCCCATCTGGCTCGGGAGGTACGCCGCGAGCTCGATGCGCTCGGCGCCGGGAACACCCGGATCATCGTCACGAGCGACCTCGACGAGTACGCCCTCGCCGGGCTCGCGGCAGCGCCGGTCGACGGCTATGGGATCGGCACCGCCCTCGTCACCGGCTCGGGGCGCCCGACCTGCGGCTTCGTCTACAAGCTCGTCGCTCGTGGCGAACCCGGCCCCGACGCGCCGTTGACGCCGGTCGCCAAGCTGACCCGCGACAAGCTCAGCGTCGGCGGCCGGAAGTGGGCGACCCGACGACGCGATGCGGACGGCGCGGCCGAGGCGGAGGTGCTCACCATCGGGGCACCGCCGTCCGACGGCGAAGCCGGGCGCGAGTTGCTCGTCCCGCTGGTGCGCAAGGGCGCTCGGGTGCTCGACGAGCCGCTGGCCGCCGCGCGCTATCGACACCGTCGCGCCGTCGACGAGCTGCCCCTCGACGCGCGGCACCTGAGCCGGGGCGATCCCGCGATCCCGACGGAGTACGTCACAGCGGGCGATTCGGATCGCCCGGCGAGTGGCGAATGATCGCCGGAGTAACGTGGCGGCATGGCACGGGCCCTGATAGTCGTGGACGTCCAGAACGACTTCTGTGAGGGCGGCAGCCTCCCGGTCGCCGGCGGTGCCGAGGTCGCCTACGAGATCGGCCAGAAGCTCCGCGAATGGTCGGACACGCCGCCGGACGAGCGGGCCGGACTCGGCGACTACACGGTGGTCGTCGCGACCCAGGACCATCACATCGATCCCGGGGACCACTTCTCCGACGAGCCTGACTTCCTCGACTCGTGGCCGCCGCACTGCGTCGTGGGGACGGCCGGAGCGGCGTTCCATCCCAACCTCGACCCGCAGCCGTTCGACGCCGTGTTCGCCAAGGGCGAGCGCGAGGCGGCCTACTCCGGATTCGAGGGGAAGCACCCCAGACGCCCTGGCAGCGAGGAGCTGCGCCTGGCCGAGTGGCTGCGCCGCCACGACATCGACGAGGTCGACATCTGCGGCCTGACCGCTGACTACTGTGTACGCGAGACGGCGCTGGACGCCGTGAGCGAGGGCTTCAGCACGACCGTGTTGCTGCACCTGACGGCCGCGGTCAACCCGGATCGGCTCCCCTTGACCCTGAAGGCACTCGAGGAGGCCGGGGTCAACCTGGTCGGCGCGCCGATCACGGGCGCTTCAGCCTGAAGACAGCGGCGAGCTCCGGCAGCCCGTCGAGCTGGGCGTCGAGAATCCGCCGGGCGGTCGGCACCGACCCGACGAGCGGATGCACTGCGAGGGCGCGTACGGCGAGGTCACGCGACCCGGATCGGGCCGCCCCGATGGCGGTCCGCTCGACGTCCTTGACGGCTGTCACGAGGCCCTGGGCGTGCATGCTCAGGGGGCCGACGTCGACCGCCGCCGGGCCGTCCGCGTCGACTCGGCACGGCACCTCGACGACTGCGTCGGCGTCCAGAAACGGCAGGCTGCCGCGGTTGCGTACGTTGAGGATCAGCTCAGTCGGCTCGTCGCGCGCGATCGCCCGGAGCAGCGCGAGCGCGACCTGGTCGTAGCCGCCGCCGTCGAGGTCGTCGGAGTCCCGTTCGCCGGCGCCACTGATCTCGCGGCTGTCGGCCATGTAGGATACCTCCCGCTCCTGGCGGGTCCGATCCCACAAGGCGTACGCGGCTGCCGGGTCGTCTCCGTCGGCCACCGCGTCGTAGAACGCCTGCTGCTGCCGGAGCAGGAACTCGCCTCGGGTCTCCGTGGCGGACTGCTCGGCGGCGAGAGCGTCGGTGCGGAAGTACCAGTACCAGAGGTACTCGTTCGGGATCGCGCCGAGCGTCTGCAGCCACTCGGTCCCGAACAGCCGACCCTCCTCGATCCGCTGCAGCCGCTCGGCATCGGCGAGCAGACCCGGCAAGACGTCGTCGCCGTCGACAAGGACCCGGTTGAGCCAGCCGAGATGGTTGAGCCCGGCGTAGTCGAACCGCACCGCAACGCTGGGAGGAGCAGCGACGTCGAGTGCCCGGGCGACGCGGCGGCACAACCCGACCGGCGAGTCGCAGATGCCGACGACACGGTCGCCGAGCACGGCGCTCATCGCCTCGGTCACCATGCCGGCCGGGTTGGTGAAGTTGATCGTCCACGCCTCCGGAGCGACGTCGCGGATGATCGCCGCGATCCGCAATGCCTCGGGCACGGTGCGCAGGCCGTAGCAGACGCCTCCGGCGCCGGTCGTCTCCTGACCGAGGACGCCGGCCGCGATGGCCGAGTGCTCGTCGCAGACGCGGCCCGCGAGACCCGCGACCCGGATCGCCGAGAAGACGAAGTCGGCGCCGCGCAGTGCCTCGGTGAGGTCGGTCGTCACGGTCACTCGCGGCGCCCGGCCCGCCGCTGCCGCCGACTCGACATGCGCCAGCACGGACCGCATCAGGCGCAGCCGCCCGGAGTCGACGTCGTGGAGCACGACCTCGTCGACCCGGGGGCCGTCGCCGTCCTCCTCGCACAAGGCGCGGTAGACCAACGGCACCCGGAAGCCGCCGCCGCCGAGCACGGTCAGCCGAAGGCCACCCGCCGTCATGCGCGGACGACCCGGCAGCCGATGTCGTCGAAGACGGCCACGGTCGGGTCGTCCTCCGGTGCGCGGCAGACCAGGACGTCGATGTCCTCGGCTCCACACACCCGGGCGAGCCCGCTGCCGGGAAACTTGCTGGGATCGGCGAGCAGCACGACCTCGTCGACCGCGAGCAGCATCGCTTGCTTGAGCGGCACCTCTACCGTCGTCGTGTCGAGCACGGTGCCGTCCGGCCGGATGCCGCTCGTGCCGAGGAAGAGCCGCTGGGCGTGGATCTGGCGCAGCGCCTGCTCGGTGAGGAATCCCACCAGCGACCGGTAGTTGCGCCGCACCGCGCCGCCCAGCAGGATCAGCTCGACCGTCTCGTCGTTGGCCAGTTCGTCGTAGACCGCCAGGCTCGACGTGACCACGGTGACCGCGCGGCCGTGCAGGCGGGCGGCGAGGCCGTGGACGGTCGTGCCGATGTCGAGCAGCACGACGTCGCCGTCGTGGACGAGGCCGGCTGCGGCCGCGGCGATGGCGTCCTTGTCGGCATGGTCCCGGGAGGCGACTTGCGCGTAGGACGGCTCGCTGGCCGTGCCGAGCGTGGCGCCCCCGCGTACTCGCTTGATCAGTCCAGATCGCTGCATCCGGCTCAGGTCGCGCCGGACGGTCGCCTCGCTGACGTCGAGCAGCTGGGCGAGCGCCCGCACCTCGATCGGTCCGTCGGCCCGGACGGCGTCCAGGATCCGGTCGTAGCGACGCTGAGCCAGCACGTCGCAGACAGTATCAGTCAATTTCGGACAAGGCTATGCCGACAACGGTCAGTGCGTGCGACTAGAGTTGCGCGTACGCTGGGCTCGAGTTCCGCGTTGGCGTGGGTCCTGACCGGCCAAGACCCACGCTAGGCCAGAACTCGAGCGGAGCACGGACCCCGCGATCACCCGCACCGCTTCAATCGATTCCGATCAACTCTTGCCAGAAGTGAGCGGGATGGAACAGACTCCTCTCCAGGAGGTGAACGGTGACCGAGACCGCCCATGACGGCACCGTCCCCAGCGCGCGCGAGGACTTCGACGTCTTCCTGTGCGGCACGGTGTTCCTCGACATCGTGTTCACCGGCATGCTCACCGCCCCCAGCGGCGGCCACGAGATATGGACCGACGGCATGGGCTCCAGCCCCGGCGGCGCGGCGAACCTCGCGGTCGCGTGCTCCCGGCTCGGCATGCGCACCGCGCTGGCCGCGGCCTTCGGCGGCGACGTCTACGGTGACTTCTGCTGGTCGCTGCTCGAGGACACCGAGGGCATCGACCTGTCCCACTCCCGCCGGTTCGAGGGCTGGCACTCCCCCGTCACCGTGTCGCTGGCCTTCGACGACGACCGGGCGATGGTCACGCACGCGCATCCGGCGCCGGTGCCGCTCGGCGAGCTCGCCGCCAACCCGCCGACCAGCCGGGTCTGCTGCATGGAGGTCGGCTCCGAGCGCCCGGTGTGGCTCGACGACGCGATCGCCGCCGGGAGCCTCGTCTTCGGCGACAGCGGCTGGGATCCGTCCGAGACCTGGGACGTCGGCCGGCTGCGGGAAGAGCTCAAGGGCGTCCACGCGTTCGTGCCCAACGCGATCGAGGCGATGTCCTACACCCGTACGGACACCCCCGGCGAGGCATTGGAGGCCATGCGCGACTGGATCCCGCTGGCCGTCGTCACCACCGGAAGCGGCGGCGCCTTCGCGGCCGACGCGACGTCCGGTGAGACGGCCTGGGCCCCCGGCGTACCCGTCGACGCGCTGGATCCCACGGGCGCCGGCGACGTGTTCCTCGCCGGGCTGATCCACGGCACCCTCAAAGACTGGCCGCTTCAGCAGCGGCTCCGGTTCGCCAACCTCTGTGCCGCGCTGTCCGTACGCGACTTCGGCGGCGCCCTGGCCGCGCCCGGCTGGGGCGAGGTGGCGAACTGGTGGAATGCTGCCCGCACGAGTCCCCGTATGGCCCGGGACTACGCGTTCCTCGACGACGTCATCCCGACCGAGAGTCCACGGGCAGTGTCCCGGGCATCGGCCACGATCGGGTTGCGGCCCTTGCTGCCGCAGGCGCCCGAGCCCTCAGCAGAAAGGAACCCGTGATGATCCAGAGGCGCTCCATCATCGGCCCACGGCGGCGCAGCGCGATGCGTGCGACGGTCGCGGCGTTCGCGGTGACCGCGCTTGCACTCGCCGCGTGCGCGCCCGGTGAGGACAGCGACGGCGGCGAGGAAGCCGCTCCGTCCGACATCGAGACCAACGTCGCCGACATGGGTGACATCACGCTCACCGTCTGGGACCAGCAGGTTCGTGGCGGCCAGGCCGAGTCGATCGAAGCGCTCAACGCCGCGTTCGAGGAGGAGTACCCCAACGTCACCATCGACCGGGTCTCCCGATCGTTCGAGGACCTCCAGCGAGTCCTGCGGCTCGCGATCCAAGACGATGAGGCTCCCGATGTCGTCCAGGCCAACAACAACCGGTCGCAGATGGGCGCGTTCGTCGAGGCCGGGCTGCTTCGGTCGCTCGACGGCTACGCCGATGTGTACGGCTGGAAGGACCGCTACCCGGAATCGATCCTGGCGCACTCGTCGTACTCGGACGACGGCGCGGTGTTCGGCGAGGGCAACCTCTACGGACTGCCGCAGACCGGCGAGCTGATCGGCGTCTGGTACAACAAGGCGAAGCTCCAGCAGCTCGGTATCGAACCGCCGCAGAGTCTCGCCGACTTCGAAGCCGCGTTGCAGGCGGCCAAGGACGCCGGGGAGCTGCCCATCCAGTTCGGCAACAAGGACCCCTGGCCGGGCATCCACACCTTCGGCTTCATCCAGAACATGTTCGCCGACCGGGAGGAGATCCGGGCGTTCGGCTACGGCAACCCCGGCGGCGACTGGACCGACGAGGCCAACACGCAGGCGGCCGACGAGCTCCAGAGCTGGGTGGACGCGGGCTACTTCACCAGCGGCTTCAACGGCATCGACTACGACCCGTCCTGGCAGGACTTCGCCAATGGCGAGGGCGTCTTCCTGATCTCCGGCTCCTGGCTGCTCGCCGACCTGCGAGACGCGATGGGCGACAACGTCGGGTTCATGCTGCCTCCGGTCGGCGAGACCGGTGAGCTGACGGTCACCGGTGCCACCGGACTGCCGTTCGCCGTCCCGACCGAGGGTGACAACGCCGATGCGGCAGCGGCATATATCGACTTCATCACCAGCCCCGAGGCGATGCAGACCCTCACCGAGGCCGGCGAGCTCCCCGTGGTCGAGACCGACCAGCAGCAGGTGTCGGGCACGCAGGCCGAGGTCTTTGAGGCATGGGGTACGGCCGGCTCCGAGGGCGCGCTGGTGCCCTATCTCGACTGGGGCACGCCGGACGCGTACACCGTGATCTCCACCGGCGTCCAGGCCTTCATGGGCGGCGACGAGTCGACCGAGGAGCTGCTCGGCACCTTCGAGGAGGACTACAGCTCGTTCGTGTCGGAGAACTCCGGTGGCTAGCGACGAGTCCGACGCACTCTGCATGGCTCGTCCGCACTCTGCATGGGCCGGGCGCCATGCAGAGTGCGGACGTACCACGAGAACGTGGTATCGCCGCAGGCACCGCGCGTGACCGACGTGACCGAGGCGACTCCGGTCGCCCGCACCCCGGCGTCCCGGGCGCGCCCCTCTCGACAGGGGCCGCCCGGGGAGCCGCGTCGGGTCGCGTACCTCTACATCCTGCCGGCCTTCGTCTTCTTCGCCGGCTTCATGGCCTGGCCGCTGCTGCACGGGTTCTGGCTGACGTTCTACGAGTGGAACGGCCTGACCCTCGGGACTTGGGTCGGACTCGACAACTACCACGCCGTCCTCACCGATCCCGAGCTGCGCGAGCCGTTCGGGCACTCGCTGATCCTCGTGATCTTCTTCAGCGTGATCCCGATCGTCTTGGGCCTCACGCTCGCCGGCCTGATGATGCGGGCCCGGCTGCGCGGCATGCCGTTCTTCCGGACCGTGCTGTTTCTCCCCCAGGTGATCGCGATGGTCGTCGTCGCGATCGCGTGGGGCCACATCTACGAGCCGGACGGGCCGCTCAACGACCTTCTGCGGACGCTCGGCCTCGACGACCTCACCCAGGTGTGGCTCGGCGATCCGAGCTGGGCGCTGGTCTCGGTCGGCATCGTCGGCACCTGGGTCGGCACCGGGCTCTGCTTGATTCTCTTTCTGGCCGGCCTGTCCAAGGTTCCCCGTGAGCTCTACGAGTCGGCCCGGCTCGACGGCGCCGGCGCGGTCCGGGAGTTCCTCAACGTGGGACTCCCCGCCTTGCGGGGTGAGCTCGCGGTCGCCGCCACATTGACGATGATCGCGGCGCTGCGGACCTTCGACCTGGTCTACGTGATGACGCCGGGCGGCGGCCCGAGTGGATCGACGTCCGTCCCGTCGTACGAGGTCTACAAACGCGCGTTCATCGACGGTGAGGTCGGGACCGCTGTCACCGTGGCGATCGTCCTGACCGCGATCATCCTCCTGGTCACCATCGGCATCAATCGGTTCGCCGAGCGGGGCGATGAGGTCCGGTTATGAGAGCTTCCCGGACCGAGCACCTGCTCAGCTACGCGATCCTCGCGATCGCCAGTGCCTTCGCGCTCTATCCGCTCGGCCTGATCATCGCCACGGGGCTGCAGCCGGACGCGGTCGGCGCCGAGGGCGGCATCGACTTCGGCAACTTCGCCGACGCCTGGGACGAGGGCAACTTCGGCCGATACCTGCAGAACAGCGTGATCGTCGCGGTCGCCGTCGTGTTGCTCAGCGCCGCGGTCTCGTCGCTCGCGGGCTACGCCTTCGGCACGATGCGGTTCCGGGGCTCGAGCGTGCTCTTCTATCTCCTGCTGCTGGGCATGATGGTGCCGAGTGAGGCGATCGTGATCCCGCTCTACTACGACCTCGAGTCGATCGGCCTGACCAACACGTACGCCGCGCTGATCCTCCCCCAGGTCGCGCAGTCGCTGGCGTTCGGCACGTTCTGGATGCGGGCCTACTTCCGCAGCGCCTCGCGCGAGGTCGTCGAGGCGGCCCGGATGGACGGCGCCGGGCACCTGCGGGTGTTCTGGTCGATCCTGCTGCCGATGGGACGGCCGGCGCTGATGACCATGGTGCTGCTGATCTTCATGTGGACCTGGAACGAGTTCTTGCTGCCCCTGGTCATGCTGCCGAACGCCGAGGACCTGCGGACGGCACCGCTCGGACTGTCCAACTTCTCGGGCCAGTACACGTCAGGGACCGCGCTGCTGGCCGCCGGCGCGGTGCTCGTCGCGTTGCCCGTGGTCATCGTCTATCTGATCACGCAACGGCACTTCATCAGAGGAATGATCGAAGGAGCGGTCAAGGGCTGAACCACACCGAGGGAGGACCATGTCTCGACGAACACTCGACTCTGGGCGTGACACATCTGCCGCGCCCATCGTGTTGCCGCACCAACGTCACGCTCGGCGGATGGGGCTCGTGGCGATCGCCGCGAGCGTGGTCGCCGGGCTCGTCCCGGGACTGCTGGCCGCGGCCCCGGCGACTGCGGCCCCGACGGCCGCGTCGTCCGCCGCGGCACCGACGGCCGCGGCACGAACCAGCCCCGACCTGGACGTGCTCTTCGTCGGCGCCCACCCCGACGACGAGGCCTTCGGGCTGTCGACGTACGGGCAGTGGAACGAGTACGACGACATCCAGACCGGCGTCGTCACGATCACTCGCGGCGAGGGCGGCGGCAACGCCGTTGGGCCGGAGGAGGGTCCGGCGCTCGGACTGATCCGGGAGGCCGAGGAGCGTCGTGCCGTCGGCCGGGCCGGCATCACCGACATCTACAACCTCGACCGGGTCGACTTCTACTACACCGTCAGCGCCCCGCTCACCGAGCAGGTGTGGGGCCACGACGACACCCTCGAACGGGTCGTTCGGATCATCCGCGAGACCCGGCCCGAGGTCATCACGACGATGGATACGGCGCCGTCGCCGGGCAACCACGGCAACCATCAGTACGCCGGGCGGATGGCCTTCGAGGCCTACCGGCTCGCCGGCGACCCGAGCGTCTTCCCGGACCAGATCACCGAGGAGGGTCTGGAGCCGTGGGCGCCGTTGAAGCTGTTCCGCTCCGGCGCTCGCGGTCAGGCGACCGGGCCGGGGCCGGACTGCCCGACCAGCTTCACTCCGACCCGGCCGGCGCAGAACATCTACGGCGTCTGGTCCGGACGGCGCTCGCAGCAGTACGACGACACCTGGGCGCAGGTCGAGCGGGAAGCGCAGCGGGAGTACGCGTCGCAGGGCTGGGCCGTCTTCCCGGACGTGTCCGACGACCCGAATCAGCTGCCTTGTGACTTCTGGACCCAGATCGAGTCGCGAGTGCCGTTCATCCGCGGCGACCTGAGCGAGGCCGCCGCCGGGCCGGTGGCGATGCTGCGCGGCGCCGTACTCCCGATCCCGGGCGGTCTGCCACGCGGCACCGGTCTCGTGGTGAAGCCGGAGCCGTTCGACGTGACGCCCGGTGGATCCACCACGGTGTCGGTGTCGCTCACCGCGCCGGCGCATCGGGCGCTCAACAAGGTCACCGTGGCCGTCACGGCTCCGGGCGGCTGGACGGTCGAGGGCGACGGCGCGATCGGATTCCTCGGCGCCGGCGAGACCGACACCGTCGAGTTCACGGTGACGGCCGCGCCGGACGCCACGACCAACGACCGCGCTCTGGTGTCGGCCGAGGTCAGGGCCAAGGGCCCCGGCAGCAGCACGATCACCGGACACGGCGACACCGAGCTGTCCGTGGTGCCGGCCGTCCGAGGCGACCAGCAGCCGCTGCCGCAGGTCGCGGACTTCGAGGCGTGGGTCGACGCGAACGACTACCCCCAGATGGAGGGATTCGTGAAGCCGGTGCTGACCCTGCCGTCCGGCGGCAGCCGCTCGGTGGACGTCACGCTGACCAACTTCAGCTCGGACACCGAGTCGGGTGACGTGACACTGGACCTCCCCGAGGGGTTCAGCGCCGAACCGGTGAGCGCGTCGTACTCCAATCTGGCCGCGGGTGACCAGACCGTGGTGAGCTTCACGGTCACGAACACCGACCCGTCCCTGCCGACGTCCAACCAGGGCGGCAACGGCGGCGACTACGACTACTCCATCGTGACCACGGCCAACGGAACGACGAGCTCGACACAGCCTGCGCTGGAGCTGGTGCCGACGACCACGGTCGACGAGGCGGCGACCGCCCCGGAGGTCGACGGCGTCGTGTCCGCCGGCGAGTACGCCGGTCCACCGCTCGACCTGAGCCGGCTCTGGGAGGGCTCGAACTGTGCGTCCGCCCAGGACTGCTCGGCGGTCGGCCACCTCGCGCGGTCGGGCGACGACCTCTACGTCGCGGTCGAGGTCACCGACGACACGCTCGGTACGGTCCTGGACGCGAGTGACTGCAAGCGGCACTGGCGTACGGACTCGGTCGAGCTCGCCTTCGACCCGGCCGGCGACTCGGAGAACACGTCGACGACGTTCAAGCTCCTGGCACTGCCGACCACGACCGAGGGCGACGTCTGCTACGGCCGCGACGCCGACAACAACCAGGGCCCGGGAGCGGAGACGGCGCCCGACGTCGAGGTGGCGTCGACGGTGAGCGATCCGTACACCGGCTACGTCATCGAGGCGAAGATCCCGGCGACGTCGCTGCCGGCGACGGTCGACCCGGACCACCTCGGGTTCAACGCCTTCGTCTACGACTCCGACACGCAGGACAAGACCGGCCAGACCCGGATCGGTTGGTCCACGTGGGGCGGTGTCCAGGGCGATCCCTACCGCTGGGGCGTCGTCCGATTCCCCGGCTGGACGCCGCCGGACGTGCCGACGAGTGAGCCGGTGATCCCGTCCGTGGCACTGTCCAGCTCCGACTCGCCGCAGACCGTCGCCCAGGCGGTACGCAACGGCGTGCCGATCGGCGGCGGACCCGCGGCGGACCCGGCCGGCAGCGCGCGACTGCAGTCGGCGGCGGCCGGATCGGACTCCGTCGAGGCCACCCTTCGGGTCCGTGGGCCGGGCGAGGCGCATCTGTTCGTCGTGTCCGGTGGTGAGGTGCTGGGCTCGACGGTCGAGACCGTCTCCGACACCGGTCGAGTGGTGATCGACGTGCCGGTGTCCGGCGACACCGATGGCGCTCGGGCACTGCTGGCCTACGTCGCCGACTCGGGCGGGACGACCAGCTCGGCTCGGCCGATCCGCTAGGGGCAACCGCCAAGCTCACTCTCCGCCGAGATTGCGCGTCCTCCCCAACACCTGGGCGAAGACGCGCAATCTCGGCGCGATGAAGTGAGGAAGACGCGCAATCTCGGCGCGAGGAGGTGGCAGGTCAGGGGGCGAGCAGCCGCAGCAGGCGCTCGGCCTCGGTCGCGATTGCCTCGCGGCCGGGGCCGAGGTACTTGCGGGGATCGACGAGCGACGCGTCACGCGCGAGCGCATCGCGTACGGCCGAGGTCATCACCTTGTTCAATTGTGTTGCGATGTTGACCTTGGCCATGCCACGGGCCACCGCCTGCGCCAGACCGTCGTCGGGGACACCGGACGAGCCGTGCAGGACCAGCGGGACGCCGATCGCCTTCGCGAGCCGAGCGATCAGCTCCTCGTCGAGGACGGCGTCGCGAGTCAACATGGCGTGTGACGAGCCGACGGCCACGGCCAACGCGTCGACGCCGGTCGCCTCGACATAGGCCGTCGCCTCGACCGGATCGGTCCGTGCGCCCGGCGCATGGGCACCGTCCTTGCCACCGATCTCGCCAAGCTCCGCCTCGACCCAGACACCGCGATCGTGACACCACGCCGCGACAGCCTCGGTGGCGGCGATGTTGTCGGCATGCGGCAGCGCCGACGCGTCGTACATGACCGACCGGAGGCCGAGTGCCACGGCCTCGTGGACGAGCTCGGCCGACGTCGCATGATCGAGATGGACCACGACCTCCGTCGCGGCGTCGTCGGCCAGGCGCCGGCACGCCAGTGCGATCGGAGCGAGGCCCCGGTGATAGGCGGCGGTGTTCTCCGAGAGCTGCAAGACGACCGGCCGGCCCGCCGCCTCGGCGCCGGCGACGATCGCTTCGGCGTGTTCGAGCTGGATGACGTTGAAGGCTCCGATCGCTCCGGCCGGCCGCACCCGCTCGAGTGCGTCGGACATCGACACCGCCGTCATGACGCGCCTCCGGCGTCGATCGGACCGAGCCGGGCGAGCAGCGCGGCTCCCACGACAGCGGCGCGGGCGCCGAATCGGGCCGCGACGATCGGCGGTGCGGGCACGACCCGGCATCGCCGATCGAGCTCGGTCCGCACCGGGTCCAGCCACGTGTCTCCGGCGTCGGCCAGCCCGCCGCCTATGACGATCCGGGCCGGCGCCACCAACTGCACGAGCGCGGCGAGGCCGTCGGCCAGCGCGGCGACCGCCTCGGTGACGACCGACTGCGCCACGGCGTCGGCGGCGAACCGCGCCAAGACGTCGACCGCGCCGGCGACGGTCCGGCCCGACGCGGCTTGATAGGCGTGTGCGATCGCGGTCGCCGAGGCCACGGCCTCCAGACAGCCGTGGGCGCCGCATCCGCATGGGGGCCCGTCCGGCCGCACGACGACGTGGCCGAGCTCGCCGGCCTGGCCGCTGCCGCCGCGTACGAGCCGGCCGCTGGACACCAAGGCCGCGGAGATCCCCGTACCCACGGCGACGAAGGCGAGGTCGTCGACGCCACGGCCGGCGCCGCGGCGCCATTCGGCCCAGCCGGCGGCCATCACGTCGTGGTCGACCACGACCGGGATGCCCCAGCGACCGGCGAGCCGCGGCCCGGCCCGCACGCTCTCCCAGCCGATGTTCGCGCTGAAGACTCCGACGCCGCGGTGCCGGTCGACGACGCCGGGCAGGACGACACCCGCCCTGGGCACGGTCGGCGCGCAACGCAGCAGGGAGTCGCCGAGGTCGCCGATGGCGTCGACCGCCGCCGCGCCGCGCGGAGTCGGTCGCCGGTCGCCGGCGAGGATCCGATCGCCCGCGACCAACTCGGCCTTGATCGTCGTGCCTCCGACGTCGACCGCGAGGACCGGCGTCTCGTCATCCACGACCGGCGTCTCGTCGGCCCGCGTGATCACGCGCCTAGCCTGCCGTACCCCTCGAGTTCCGAGCGGGCGAAGGCCCGTCGCATCGGCGACCCGTCCCTAGTCGAGGATGATCGAGCGGGACAGGTTGCGGGGATGGTCGGGATCGAGACTCCGGTCGGCCGCCCGCAGCAGGCACAGTCGTTGCACCCGTACCAGGTCCGCCATCGGGTCGACGTCGCGATGCTCGAGATGCGCGCCGGTGGCGGTGACGTCGCGAGCGAAGTTGGCGACCAGCGGTCCGAGAGCCCAAACGACGCGGCCCGGGGCCGAGACGCTGATCGGCCCGTGGCGATACTCGGTCATCGAGTACGCCTCGACCCACGACTGCGTCGACTCCCGCAGCTTGAGCGCCGCCTCATCGGCGATCGCCGTCGCCCATCCCATGCCGACGAACGTGATCTGGTCGGCCGCCCGGGCGACGGCCAGCACCGACGCCGGCTCGTCCAGCGCCGAACGAGCCTGCTCGACGACGGGGTCGAGATCGTCTCCGAGATGCCAGCGCAGCATCGCCAGGACGGTCGTGGCGAACCGGGTCTGGACGACCGAACGCTCGTCGACCTGCGGCAGCACGATCGGCTCGCCGAAGTCGACGACAGGGCTGTCCGGTGTCGCCGTGACGACCGTGACCGGCGCGCTGCGATCGAACGCCGCCAGCGCGTCGACGACCTCGGTCGTCGTCCCGGAACGAGTGATCGCGATGACCCGGTCGTAGCCACGGTCGAGCCGGTGCTCGCTGGCCGGCCAGGCGTCGGTGAGCCCGAGTCCGGCGGCCTCGCGGGCGGCCGCGATGGCCCGTGCCATGAACAGCGACGTGCCGCAGCCCAGCACGGCGACCCGTTCACCGGCGGCGGGCAGCGCCGACTCGTACTCCTTGGCGAGGCCGCGGGCCGCCGCCCAGTCGTCGGGCTGGGTCCCGATCTCGGCCACGAGGTACGGCTCGGAGGTCGCGTCGTGGGTCAGCTCAGAGGTCACGTACCCGAGAATGGCTCGCGTGAGCGTTTGAGTCAATATGACGCGCGATACGCTCACATCCGATCACGTGGCCGATCCCTGCCGTTCAACCGGCCGTCACCGATCCCGGACCCCGCCGGCCGCCGCCAGCCGAGGTCGTCGAGCTGGACCTTCGTGGTACTTCGGCATGAGAAGGTGGGGCCAAACGTACAGAGTCGCGGGAGCTCGGGGGTGAGCTCTCTGCGCGAACGTGCGTGAAATCCGCTGGTATTGCCAACGAATGAGCAGCGAGCGTATCGTTCCGCACGATCGCTGCACTGGCAGCGGATCTCCGGTCAGAGGCAGGCACCGCCCGCCCTTCAACGTCCGCTCTGCCCAAGGGAGACATCATGAACGCTCCGAGGCCCTACCCACGTCGAGTCTTCCTGCGGCGCGCCGGGCTTTCCGCTCTCGCCGTCTCGGGCGGCTCGTTCCTCGCCAGCTGCGCCAGCGGCGGCAGTGAAGACGATGGCGAGAGGAGCGGTGGCGGCCAGGAGCAGACCTCGGAGAACCCGTTCGGCGTCGACGCCGCCGACCCGTTGCACGTCGTCATCTTCAACGGCGGCTACGGCGAGGAGTACGCCAAGTTCCACGAGGAGCTCTACACGACGCAGTTCACCGACGCACAGATCGAGCACGAGGCGATCACCGACGTCCGGCAGCAGATGCAGCCGCTCTTCAACGCCGGCAATCCGCCGGACGTCCTCGACAACGCCGGCGCCGAGAAGCTTCCGATCTCGACCCTGGCGGACACCGGCCAGCTGACCGACCTCACCGACCTGTGGGACACCGAATCGATCGGCTTCGACGGCATGACGGTGCGCGACACGCTGCATCCGATCGCCATCGAGTCCGCGGAGTACGCCGAGAAGCCGCTGGTGATGAACTACGCCCTGCAGGTCTACGGCCTGTGGTACGACCGGGCGCTCTTCGACGAGAAGGGCTGGGAGCCGGCCGAGACCTGGTCGGACTTCATGGCGCTGTGCGAGCAGATCATGAGCGACGGCATGGCCCCGATGGCCCACCAGGGGAAGTACCCCTACTACATCCAGCAGGTCATCATCGACATGGCCGTCAAACACGGCGGTCACGAGGTGGTCTACGCCATCGACTCGCTCGAGCCGGACGCCTGGCAGAACGACTCGATCCGGATGGCGGCCGAGGCGATCCTCGAGATCAAGAACGGCGGCTACATGATGGAGGGCACCGAGGGGCTTGACCACATCCAGTCGCAGACCCGCTGGAACGAGCACAAGGCCGCCTTCATCCCCTCCGGCTCCTGGCTCGAGAACGAGCAGGCCAGCGTCGCGCCGGCTGGCTTCGCGACCACCGTGGCGCCAACGCCGATGCTGGATGGCGCCGCGCTGCCCTTCGACTGCACCCGCGTCGAGGCGGCCGAGGCGTTCATCGTGCCGGCCCAGGCGGCGAACCAGGCCGGCGGTCTGGAGTACCTGCGGATCATGCTCTCCAAGGAGGGCGCCGCCAAGTTCACCGAGCTGACGATGGCACCCACGGTCGTCAACGACTCGGCGGAGGGCATCGACGCGTCGCCCGGCCTGGCCTCGTCGCTCGCGCTGATCGAGTCCGGCGGCGACAACAACTGGAACTACTACTACCCGATCTGGTACTCGCCCATGGACCCGAAGATCCAGACCGCCGTGGGCGAGCTCGCCGCCGGCCGGATCTCGGCGGACGAGTTCTGCGATCGGTGCCAGGAGGCCGCCGACGAGACCGCGGAGGACCCGGCGACCCAGCAGCGCAGCCGCCCGTAGGCAGCTGCGGTCACACAGGGCGCGGACGCGAAGGCCTTCAAACAATGCAGCACGGGAAGTACCGCTTCATCGTGGGGTTCCTCGTCGCACCCCTCGCGCTGTACGCGGTCTTCGTGATCTCGCCGTTCGTCCAGACGTTCTACTACTCGTTCACGAACTGGACCGGGATCTCGCCCGAGTTCGACTACGTCGGGTTCGACAACTTCGAGTTCCTCTGGAAGGACGACCTCTTCCGGGAGGCGTTCTTCAACAATCTCGTCCTGCTCATCGGACTGCCGGTGTTCACGGTGCTGCTGGCGTTGCTGTTCGCGTTCCTGCTCAACGTCGGAGGCACCGGGGCAGGCGTCCGCGGCATCACGGGTAACGGCTTCTACAAGCTGGCGTTCTTCATGCCGCAGGTGCTGTCGGTGCCGGTGATCGCGGTGATCTGGTCGGTGATCTTCAGTCCCGAGTCGGAGGGCCTGGCCAATTCCTTCCTCGGCTGGCTCGGGCTCGGACCCTACGACTGGCTGGCCAGTCCCGACATGGCGCTCTACTGCGTCTTGTGGGTGCTGGTCTGGGGCAGCGTCGGCTTCTATCTGGTGTTGTTCAACGCTGCCATGTCGTCGGTGCCGAGGGACATCTTCGAGGCCGCGTTCATCGACGGCGCCAGCCGGCTGTCGACCTTCGTCCGGGTGACCATGCCGCTGCTGTGGGACACCATCCAGACGTCGTGGGTCTACCTCGCGATCCTGGCGCTGGACGCGTACGCCCTGGTCTTCGTGATGACGATCGGCCCAGGCGGGCCCGACAACTCGACGCAGGTGATGGCGTTGCGGATCGCGCAAGAGGGCTTCCAGAACGGCAAGGCCGGCTACGCGTCGGCGATGGGCGTCGTGCTGTTCTTCCTGACGCTGATCATCGCCGCCGTCTTGCTCCGGGCCACTCGGCGCGAGCGAATCGAGTACTGAGGAGCGGCCATGGCGACCCAGAGGCGGACCGGCGGCGACATCTCGGTGACAGCCGCATCGCACATCGTGCTGGTCATCTGGTCCTTCATCGTCATCGTGCCGTTCGCCTGGGCATTGGTGGCGTCGACGAAGACCACGCGGGAGATCTTCGGCGACCCGTGGTCACTGCCCGCCGACCCGCAATGGCAGAACTTCGAGAGCGCCTGGGACAACAACGTCGGCGAGTACCTGCTCAACAGCGTGATCGTCGTCAGCGGTGGGGTCGTCTTGACCATGCTGCTCGGGTCGATGGTGGCGTACGTGCTCGCCCGCTACCCGTTTCCCGGCAACCGGTTCATCTTCTATCTCTTCGCCTCCGGCATGATGTTCCCGGTCTTCCTCGCCCTCGTCCCGTTGTTCTTCGTGGTCAAGAGCCTCGGCATGCTGTCGACCTACCACGGGCTGATCCTGGTCTACACCGCGTATTCGCTGCCGTTCACGGTCTTCTTCATGCACGCGTTCTTCCGTACCCTGCCGACCTCGGTCGCCGAAGCGGCGGTCATCGACGGCGCCTCGCACAGCAACGTGTTCTTCTGGGTCATGCTGCCGATGGCCAAGCCCGGGCTGCTCAGCATCGCCATCTTCAACATCCTCGGGCAGTGGAACCAGTTCGTCCTGCCACAGTTCCTCTCCCCCGACAAACCCCTGCTGACCCAGGCGGTCGCCAGCCTGCTGTCGAACCAGCGCTATCGAGCCGACTGGGGCACGGTGTTCGCCTTCCTGGCGATCGCGATGATCCCGGTGATCGTCGCCTACCTGGCCTTCTATCGACAGGTGCAGTCCGGCTTGACCAGTGGGACGTTGAAGTAACACAACGAACGCCGGGGGGTCAGCCGCGTCGCCATACATCCGGAAGTCGTAGCGCCACGGCATCGGCAACTCGCGTACCTCGGCGCGGATCGCCGCGTCGACCGGCACACCGCGCTGCGCCGCCAGCCGACGTGCCTGGCAGTCTCGCCACAGCGCGTGCAACGCGACCTCGCCCTCCCGGAGGTCGGCCACCTCGATGCCCCCGCCGCCGGACAGCCACTCCTGCCAATGCCGGCTGCCGGTGGACTGGCCCCAGACGAAGAGCTTGCGTCCGCCGAGCCGGGCGGTCGACGTCTGCACGAGGCCCCAGCCGTCGGCCTCGATCGCGGTGAGCCAGGGCTGCTCGTCGGGTTCGAGGGCGAAGAACAGGTCGGCCGCACCGTCGGCGGTCCGCGGCCGCGTCACGTCGAGCCCGGCGGCGTCCGGGATGTCGACCTGTTCGAGCCGGCCGTCGTAGCTGGTGCGATAGGCGG